>Ga0210129_1000189_pt1 | contig 16474 bp, 19 predicted proteins | sample WestPond_Cattail_2_FD_185582 | JGI IMG/M metagenome (GOLD analysis project Ga0210129, IMG submission 185582) | Wetland microbial communities from the San Francisco Bay, California, USA, that impact long-term carbon sequestration -... | ecosystem: Environmental > Aquatic > Marine > Wetlands ... | reverse complement strand
ATGCGCGGCGTGCCGCGCGAGCGGCGCGCGATCTCGACGCCGCCATGTTCGTCCATCGGCGCGTTCAGCAGCCCGGCGCTGCGCTTGACGATGCGCGCCTGCTCCTCGGCGGTGTAGAACTCCAGCCGCGCCACGATGCCGAAGCGGTCGCGCAGCGGGTTGGTCAGCATGCCGGCGCGCGTGGTGGCGCCCACCAGCGTGAAGGGCTGCAGGTCGAGCTTGATGGAGCGCGCCGCCGGCCCTTCGCCGATCATGATGTCGATCTGGTAGTCCTCCAGCGCGGGGTAGAGGATCTCCTCCACCACCGGGGAGAGACGGTGGATTTCGTCGATGAAGAGCACATCGTTCTTTTCCAGGCTGGTCAGCAGCGCGGCCAGGTCCTTGGGTTTTTCCAGCACCGGCCCGCTGGTCGAGCGCAGGTTCACGCCCAGCTCGTGCGCGATGATGTGCGACAGCGTGGTCTTGCCCAGCCCCGGCGGGCCGAACAGCAGCACGTGGTCCAGCGCTTCCTCGCGCTTGCGCGCCGCGCCGATGAAGATCTCCAGCTGCTCGCGCACCTTGACCTGGCCCACGTACTCGTCCAGCAGCTTGGGGCGCAGGGCCCGCTCGATCGCCTCTTCGCCCGGCGAAGCGGGCACGGCCGAAACCACGCGGCTGTCGGGGGCGGGGGCGAAATCGTCGGTCTGGATGCTCACAGCGGGGCCTGGAAAGGGGGGGGGAATCAGTGAATCGTGCGGCCGCCTGGGGCCGTCAGTTCTGACTATAGCCCATGGGAGAGGACCATGGCCTCGGCTCAAGTGTGCAGCGCCCGCGCCGATACCCTAGGGAACACCGTCCATTCGACGCCCGGGCGGGGCCCGACCCTGCCCACCAACCGATTGCCTGCCATGACGCCGTTCGCTTCCCCGCACCCACCCGCACGCCGCTGGGCACACCGCCCCTTGGCAGCGCTGGGGCTGGCCGGCCTGCTGGCCCTGACCATGGGTCAGCCCAGCCGGGCCGCCGAGCCGGCCGCGGTCGATCCCGCCGCCAAGGCCCTGGGCGACCAGGTACGCGAAGCCTTGCACGGCGATGCGAGCAAGAAGCGGCTGACGCTGGTCATCAACGGCAAGGAAAAAATCCTGCCCCCCTTGCCGGCCAAGGCCCCCGAACCGGCGCACGCCGAGCCCGCCCCGCCGCCCACTCCCGCCGTGGCACCGGCCAGACCGCAGCCCAGCGCTCACTTGCGCGCGCGCACGGCCGCCGTGATCGGGCACGCGGCGCCTGCCGTGGCCAGGAGCGAGCACGGACACGACATCCACTGGAGCTATGAGGGCGAAGGCGGCCCGCAGGCCTGGGGCCAGCTCAAGCCGGATTTCAGAACCTGCGGCACCGGCAAACGCCAGTCGCCGATCCACATCGAGGACTCGATCACGCTGCAGGGTCCGGCCGAGCCGATCCAGTTCAACTACCAGCCCAGCAGCGGCACGGTGATCAACAACGGCCACACCATCCAGGTCGATGTGTACGGCGACAACTTCATCACCGTGCGCGGCTCGACCTACAAGCTGATCCAGTTCCACTTCCACTACCCCTCGGAAGAGCGCATCAACTACAAGTCCTATGCCATGGTGGCGCACCTGGTGCACCGCAATCCGGAAGGGCAACTGGCGGTGGTCGCCGTGCTGCTGGACCCCGGCGTTGCCAACAGCCTGGTCAACCAGGTCTGGACCTACATGCCGCTGGACGCGGGCGACAAGGTGCGCATGCCCGACGGCCTGCTGGACCTCAAGGAACTGCTGCCCCAGGACCAGCGCTACTACCAGTTCCTGGGTTCCCTCACCACGCCGCCGTGCAGCGAGGGGGTGCTGTGGATGGTGCTCAAGCAGCCGGTGACGCTGAGCCGCGAGCAGATCAAACTGTTCGGCCAGTTGTTCCCCAACAATGCGCGCCCGCTCCAGCCCGTCAACGGCCGGCCGATCCGCGACGCCCAGTAGTCGTTCCCGGCCCTGAGCGGCCAGGGCTTACAGCGTTTTTTTCAAAAACGTTCGGCTGAAGCCCGGCGGGTAGTCGGTCAATTCGCCAAACACGGTGTAACCCAGCCGCTCGTAAAACGGCCGGGCGCCAAACTGCGTGTCCACCCAGGCATGGTGGCAGCCGCGGCGGCGGGCCTCCTCCTCGGCCTGCTGCATCAGCCGCTTGCCCATACCCTGGCCGCGCAGGCCCGCGGGCACCATCAACATCTGCGTGTACAGCCAGCCGTAGCCGGTGGAAGCCCACAGGCCGCCGATGACGGCGTCTGAACTGTCACGCAGCACCAGCACCAGCGGCCGGTAGTGGCCGGGCCCGGCCTGGGCCTCGTTGTACTGGACCAGCGGCGCGGCAATCGCCTTGCGCAACTGATCGTCCGCCACATCCGAAAGCGCAATCTTGTAGTCCATGGCGATCGAGCAGCCAGTGGCTATTTGGCCAGCGCCTTGAGCGCGAGCTTGATGCCCTCGCTCACGCCGATATCGGTTGGCAGCGCCTTCAGGGCGGCAGCGGCCTCCTTGTCGCTGTAGCCCAGGGCCAGCAGCGCCTGCAGGATGTCGGCCTGCGCATCATTGACCGGGCCGCCGGTCGGCCCCAGGTCGGCGCCGAGCTTGCCCTTGAGCTCCAGCAGCAGGCGCTCGGCGGTCTTCTTGCCGATGCCCGGCACCTTGACCAGCCGGCCGGCTTCCTGCAGGCTGACCGCCTGGGCCAGTTCGGTGACGCTCATGCCCGAAAGCACCGCCAACGCGGTGCGCGGGCCCACGCCCGAGATCTTGATGAGCTGGCGAAAGGCCTCGCGCTCCACCGGGGTGCTGAAGCCGAACAGGATCTGCGCGTCTTCGCGCACGATGAAATGCGTGAGCAGGCTGACCCGCTCGCCCAGGTTGGGCAGGTTGTAGAAGGTGCTCATGGAAACCTGGACTTCATAGCCCACGCCATTGCAGTCCACCAGCACCTGGGGTGGATTTTTTTCGCTGAGGGTGCCGGTGAGCTTGCCGATCATGGGGTGCCTGGTTTTCTGGATGATGACTATGATTGCACTTTGGGTCTGGCATCATGCCGGCCCGCTTTCAGGAATTATCAGCTTGATTCTCCGCCACCTCTTCTCTCCCCCCAATAATGCCCGCCTGGCCCATTTGTGCGGCCCCATGGACGAACACCTGCACACCATCGAGACCGCGCTGCAGGTGAAGATCGCGCACCGGCACGAGCAGTTCAAGGTGGACGGCCCCAAAGTGAAGGCCAAGCGCGGCATGGAAGTGCTGCAGGCCCTGTACGAGATGGCGGCGCGGCCGATCGAGACCTCGACCGTGCAACTCATGCTGGCCGGCGATTCGGCCATGGTGCAGGGCGACAGCGCGCTGCTGCAAACCAAACGCATCGACCTGCGCGCCCGCACCCCCAACCAGGCCGCCTACCTGGAGAGCATTGCCAGCCACGACATCACCATGGGCATCGGCCCGGCCGGCACCGGCAAGACCTACCTGGCCGTGGCCAGCGCGGTGGATGCGCTGGAGCGCAGCGCGGTGCAGCGCATCGTGCTCACCCGCCCGGCGGTGGAAGCCGGCGAACGCCTGGGTTTTCTGCCCGGCGACCTGGCGCAGAAGATCGACCCCTACCTGCGCCCGCTGTACGACGCCCTGTATGATCTGATGGGCTATGAGAAAGTCACCAAGGCCTTCGAGCGCAATGCGCTGGAGATCGCGCCGCTGGCCTTCATGCGCGGGCGCACGCTGAACAACGCCTTCGTCATCCTGGACGAGGCACAGAACACCACACCCGAGCAGATGAAGATGTTCCTCACCCGCATCGGCTTTGGCTCGCGCGCGGTGGTGACGGGCGACGTGAGCCAGGTGGACCTGCCCAAGAACCAGCTCAGCGGCCTGATCGATGCCGAGCGCGTGCTGCGCCGCGTCAAGGGCATCGCCATCTGCCGTTTCACCAGTGCCGACGTGGTGCGGCATCCGCTGGTGGCGCGCATCGTCGATGCCTATGACGCGCCGGCCCGTTCACGCACCAAGGCCTAGGACGCAGATGCTCAACCATCTGACCCTCACACTGCAGTTCGGCACCGGCGTGCCCGCCGCGCACCGCACGCTGCTCACGCGCGCGCGGGTGGCGCGCTGGATGCGCACCGCGCTGGCGCGCGACGCCGAGATCACCGTGCGTATCGTCGGCACTGCCGAAGGCCGCTCACTCAACCGCAGCTACCGCCACAAGGACTACGCCACCAATGTGCTGACCTTCGACTACACGCAGCAGCCTGTCGTCATGGCCGACCTGGTGCTGTGCGCCCCCGTGGTGGCGCTCGAAGCTTCGGCGCAGGGCAAGACACTGGAAGAACACTACGCCCACCTGCTGGTGCACGGCACGCTGCACGCGCAGGGCTACGAACACGAGACGAATGAGCGCGATGCGCTGGAGATGGAGGCGCTGGAAGTGCTGTTGCTGGGGACTTTGGGCTTCGCCAATCCGTACGACTGAGTTTCGTGCGGCCAGCCCCTTGGTACTCAGCCAGTTCCAGCGCGAATGGCGCTGTGATGGAGATTTTCCCGGTCAGGTGCCGACCACCGAATACTGTGCCTGGTTGTCGCGCAACCACTGCCGTGAGAGGCTGGCGTCATGCTGGCTCGGATGGAAGTCGGTTGACAGGTAGTCGCGCCAAAGCCCATAGCTGCCACGGATCAATCCGTCCTTGGCGAACAGCAATTTCGCCCCGCTGCGCCAACTTCTCCACTTGAACAGACTGCCATCATGCCAAAGATTGCGCACCGTCTGGCGCAGCACATCGGACAGGAACGTCAGCGTGACATAGCGGAACACCCGGATGCGCCATTCATGGTTGCCGCCAACGGCCGTATAGACATCGAACGCGGAACTGCGGTGTTCGGACTCCTCCGCGCAGTGCCACAGCCACATCGTTTGCAGTCGCGGCTCGGCGCCCTCCAGCGCCGCCGGGTGGCGCAGCGTCCAGTTGGCGAAGATGGCGGTGAAGTGCTCGTTCGCCGCCGTGGCGGCTAAATGGTTGCGAAGGTTGACGTGGGCATTGACTTTGATCCGACGCAAGGCCCGCCGTTCAATCTCGTTGCTGTATCCAAGCTTGTCCAGATGGCCGTTGAACAGCTCGTGGATGCGCCGATGCGTGGCCTCCTGCCCGACAAAGCGCTGCACCTCGGGCGCGAGGCGCAGGCGTTCGATCTCGGGCAGGGCATTGAGGCCGTTGCGAACCGAGTCGATAAAGTACTGTTCGCCCGCCGGAAAGCTCATCGACAGCGCACTGAAAAAGGCTGAGCGAAAGGCGTCCCCGCCGTTCCAGCGGCCGGCAAAGGGTGCATTCAAATCAATCAGCAAACGTCGGACAACGAGATCGGTCATACGGCTTCTCCATTCACATAAAACAACATACAGTATGCGCAGTTATTTCTACACTTCATGGCGCGCTGCATGACCTTGGGGTCCGAGCAAGTCGTCCGGTCAGTCGCGCATGGCTACAACTTCAAGATACTCGGCCTCGATCTGGGTGGTGCCATCGCTGGCCTTGTTATGCCCCGTCCACAACTGCTCCAGATCACTGCGCAGGGCAGCTTGCTTGTCGGCGTCGAGTGCGGCGAAGGCGCGATTGGTCGGACCGTAGTAAGTGCGGAAGAACTCGACCACCTCTGCGGGCGGGAAGGGATAGCGCATCGGATACAGGCGCTTCGTGATTTCGAGCTTTGAAATGCCGTCTCGCAGCCGCTCGCGCACCGTCGCCGCGTCTCCCCATTTCACCGGCGAAGCCATCAGCGGCGAAGGAGGCACGTGTTTGCCGATGATCTTGAACATCTGGCCGACGAGGCCCTCGGGGGTCCAGTTCGCCATGACGATGCGGCCGCCAGGCCGGCACACGCGCACCAGTTCGGCGGCGACGCGTTCGGGCTGGGGCGCGAACATGGCGCCAATCAGGCTCACCACCAGATCGAATTCAGCGTCCTTGCAGGCCAGCTTCTCGGCATCGCCTTCTTCAAAGCGGACAATGACGCCTTCGTCCCTGGCCCGTGCCCGCGCCTGCTCGATCAGATTGGAGGCGATGTCGATCCCCGTCACGTGCACGCCTGTGCGCGCGGCCGGAATCGCGATCTGCCCCGCCCCGCAGGCCACATCCAGCATCCGCGTGCCGGGCGCAACCTCGAGGCGCTCAAGAAACTGCAGGGCGCCCGGCTCCAGATACCTGGCGAAATGCCCGTAGTCGCCGGACATCCAGGTCGCCTTGAGGCGGGCCTTGAGCGCTTCCATTTCAGGCGGCATGGTTGTCATGATTTGTTCTCCTTTGGTTGATGCGCGTGAATCCATCTATACCCAAATCGGAGGCTCATACGCGAATGATGTCGCCCTTGAGCGAGTAGAGAATGGCAATCACGTCACTCTTGGTTTCCTCATCGAATTTATGCTTGTCCATGGCGCCGAGGATGTCATCCGTCGCCGCCAGGTACTCTTGCTCGCTGATGTTCATGCCTTTATGGGCGGCCAGCATGTCCTTACCCGTGTAGGGGGCCGGGCCACCGGAGCCCGCGCCGAAAAACTCACGTGCCATCCGCTTGGCGCGTTCCATGTCCTTGATGTTCTCGAAGCGGGTTTTGACAAGCGGGTTAGCCAGATGTGCGGCCATGACATCGTCCACAAGGCGGGCAATGCCATCAGCTTCTCCAAGTCGTTGATAGAGCGTATAGGTCATGATGAATTCCTTTCAGTTGTCCTGTCGCGGTTTCCTGGGACTTACGGGTTCACTGACGACAAGGTTATCGACGCAGCTTCCTGATTGCTTGGAGAAGGCGGGGAGGTTTTGTGGAGATTTGGTGGGGATTGATGGCTGCCGTATGATTTGGACTGTTTCGATGGAGGATTAGCCGGTGCTGCTGACTTTCAGGGACTACGAGCTTGATACCAGCCTCTTCGCCTTGCGATGCGGCGGACAAGCGCGTCAGGTCGAACCCCTGGTGTTCAACCTGCTGGTCTACCTGGCACAGCACCGGGACCGCATCGTCACCCGCCAGGAATTGCTGGATGCGCTGTGGTCGGGCAAGGTGGTCACCGAGTCGACCGTGAGCAGTTGTATCAAGGCGGCACGCAAGGCCGTTGGAGACAGCGGGGAAGAACAGAGCTGCATTGCGACCATTCACCGACGCGGGTACCGATTTGCCGCCACGGTGCAAGAGTGCGATCAGTCATCAGCCGACATGTCCGCTTCACCACAGGCCCAGGCCAACGTCTTCTTCTTGACGACGGCAGCGGCCGGCGGCTCTGATGACGCTGGCAGCGTCGCCCCTCGCCGCGCCTCCATCGCGGTGATGCCGTTTGCCGATCTTTCACCCGTCACCGATACCCGCGGAGGAACGGCCGACGCGCTCGCCCACGACGTGATCACCCGGCTCGCCCAACTGCGCAGCCTGTTCGTCATCGCCCAGGGGACCGTGTTCGCGCTGAATGAACGCAGCATTGGCGCGCAGGAAGCCGGCCGCTTATTGAATGTCGATTACGTCGTGAGCGGCTCCGTGCGGCGGCGCGACAAGCACCTCTGCGTCACGGTTGAACTGGCAGAAACACGTACCGCCCGGATTGTCTGGACGGAAATCTTCAACCAGAAACTGGACGATGCGCTTCTCGTTCTTGACGAAATCGGCGGCAAGATCGTTGCGTCCGTCGCCAGCGAAATCGAGCTGACCGAGCGCAACCGCGCCATCCTCAGGCCGCCAAACTCGCTGGATGCGTGGGAAGCCCACCACCGAGGCCTGTGGCACATGTACCGGTTCAACCTGGACGACAACGAGCGGGCGCGGCATTTTTTTGAAATGGCGGTGCGTCTTGATCCGACCTTCTCGCGCGCCTACGCCGGACTGTCGTTCACGCATTTCCAGAACGCCTTCCAGGGCTGGGCCAAGCGGGAACCGGAAATTGACCGGGCTTTTGAGGCCGCCAGCCAAAGCCTCATCGTCGACGATCGCAACCCGGCAGCGCACTGGGCCATGGGCCGCGCGCTCTGGCTGCGCGGCCAGCATGACCAGTCCGTTGTTGAACTGGAACAGGCCATCGACCTGAGTCCGAGCTTTGCGCTTGGGCATTACACGCTGGCCTTTGTCCATTCGCAGGCGGGCGATCCGCAGGCCGCCATTGCGTCCTCCGATCACTCGCGCCTTCTCAGCCCCTTCGATCCGCTGCTCTTCGGCATGCTGGGCGCCCGCGCCCTGGCGTTGGTGCGCCTTGAACGGTTCGAAGAGGCTGCCGGTTGGGCCGTCAAAGCCGCAGCGCGGCCAAACGCCCACACCCATATCCTCGGCATTGCGGCTTTTAGCCTGGCGCTGGCGGGATCGCTCGACGAAGCGCGGACCCATGCCGCCGCGATTCGCAGGGTGCGTCCGCAATACAGCGTTGATGACTTTTTTGGCGCCTTCCAATTGGATCCGCAAGGCGCGGAATTATTCCGCAAAGGTGCCACGCTCATCGGAATGGGCTGATCGTTGTGTCACTCCGGATCCCTTTGTCTGCTCAAGGTTCCCACAGAACTCGAAAGCGCTTCAGTCAGGTGTTCGCCGCCATGCGCATGGGAACAGTCACCGGCCCGTCATTGACCAGATGCACTTGCATGTCAGCACCAAAGCGGCCAGTCTGCGCCTGCGGGTGAGCTGCGCGTGCCCGGTCCACAAAATAGTCATACAGCCGTCGGCCTTCATCAGGCGCAGCAGCAGCGCCGAAACTCGGGCGGTTGCCGCCCGAGGTGTCAGCCGCCAGGGTGAACTGGCTGACGATGAGCAGGCCGCCGTTCACGTCCTGCACGCTCTTGTTCATCTTGCCCGCTTCGTCGCTGAAGATGCGCAATTTCAGCAGCTTGGCCAGCAGGCGGTCGGCTACGGGCAAGCTGTCGCCGCGTTCGGCGCAAACAAAAACGAGCAAGCCCGCGCCGACTTGACCGACGCTTTGGCCGTCGATCTCGACGCGGGCTTCGCTTACTCGTTGCAGCAGGGCCAGCATGCGGTGTTTATACCGCTTTCAGGCGGTGCTTACTTGACGCGCGACACCGATTCCATGGCGCGCTTTTCCATAGCCCACTCGTGAACAGAGCCGTCATACAGCTTGACCTGCTTGTTGCCCAGCACTTCATGCATCACGAACCAGGTGCCCGAGGCCTGATGACCGGTGTTGCAATAGGCGACGGTGGCGGCTTGCGGGTCAACGCCGCTCATCTTGAAGATGTCGCGGTAGGTGTCGCCGGCCATCAGGCGGGCAGCATCACCGCCCTGGCTCGACATCAGCGTGGTGGGCACGTTCTTGGCACCCGGCAGGTGGCCGAAGGCGCTGACGGAACCCGGCTTGCTCAGGCCCAGGTAGGTGGCGTTGTCGCGTGCGTCGACCAGTTGCGATTTGGCGTTCACAGCCTGCTCGACGTCGTCGGAGGTGGCCATCAACTCGGCGCTGCGGTCGGCCTTGGCGACCCAGTTGCCGTCACCGGCCTTGCCCGGGGCGGTGTTGACTTCGCGGCCCTCGGCGATCCAGCCGGCGGTACCGCCGCTGAGCACGGCGATGTTGTCTTCGCCATAGACCTTGAACTGCCAGTAGAGACGCGAGGCTTCGTTGAAGTCGATCGGCTCCATGCCGGCGGAGACGATCACCACCGGGCGGCCGGCCTGCACGCCCCAGCTGCGGACCAGCTTTTCGAAGTCAGCGCGCTCGGGCAGCATGCCGATGAGCTTGTGGCCGTTGATCATGCGCTCGACGCGCACTTTCTTGTTGTCCACCGGCACGGCGTCGGCGATGTGGCCGCCCAGCTCGACCAGCAGCTTCTTGCCGGTCTTCTTGTCGGTCTCGAACTCGGGCGTGAGCGTGAACGATTTCTGGTTCGGGCGCACGTCGAGCACGGTGACGTCGGCGCGGTTCTTGGCCAGCCACTCGCCATCGACCACGGGGCCGGGCACGTTCAGGGCCAAGGCCCACTGGGTCAGGCCCAACAGGGCCGCGCCTGCAAACAGGCGGAATTGCGTCTTCATGAAAAACTCCTGGTGTGATGTGAACTGGAAAGCTGGCCGGACAGCTGCAATGCGTCCTGCGGCCAGTGAACGGGAAAGGAACTCCAGACCGCAACGCGGCGATCGGCCCAGGCCTGCTGGGGCGTGACGCGCTTGCGGGTGCAATGGCGCGCCAGGGCTTCGTCGCGCTGCTGCACCATCTGGCGCAGCGAGCCGGCGTACAGGCGCACCATGTCGGCCAGCCACAGGGCCGCGCCGGCCAGCGGGCCGCGCAGCCGCAGCTCGATGTCCGGCAGGCCGCGCGTGAGTGCCCCGGCGGCCATCCAGCGCTCGCCGGTGACCCACTGGTTGGTGGCAAACCAGGTCAGCGGCACCCCGCGGGCATCGAGCGACAGGCCGGCCAGATGCGACAGGCGCCCCATCGGGTTGCGCCGGAACAGGTGGATGTGACCGTGCTCCTGGGGATGGCGCGCGCTGTCGGCCTCGGCCGGGTCATGGGCATGAAAGTAGAACTGCCAGCGGCCGGTGGCATCCATCGCATCGTTGCGCGGATAGTGCTGCCAGGCTTCGAAGCGGCGGCTGCGCCCGATGAACGGGTACAGCATGGACCGCCCCTGCCGGGCCAGGCGCAACTGCCGCTCCAGTGCAGCGCGGGCCGCGTCCTGACGGCTGGCGGCGACCATGTCAGCCCCGATCAGCGGCTTTTGCCGGCGCAGGGGTTGTCACCACCACTGCGGCGACGGCTCTTGCCGGCACAGGGATTGGACTCGTTAGCGTCAGAGCGCTTGCGGCGAGCCGCGCACGGGTTGCCGGCACAGGGGTTGTCACCCCCGCTGCGGCGGCGCTTGCTGGCCGCGCAGGGGTTGCCGCCGGCGCAGGGGGCCGCGGCCTTGGCCGGCGCATCAGCGGCCAAAGCCACCGGGGCAACGGGCACGGTCAACAGGGTCATGGCCAGTGCGGACACCAGCGCACCCATGTTTTTACGGGAAGGTTTCATGATCAGACTCCTGGGAAAAAATAAGGGACTTGCCTGGAACGGCTTGCATCAGGCCTGGCCGAGCCGGCGCGCCCGGCGCTCGAACCAGCCGCCCAGGAAGTAAACGCCCACGGCAGCCGCCACCAGAACGACCAGCACCAGCCATTCCGGCAGGCCCATCAGTTCGGGCAGGCGGTCGCCTTTGGTCAGTTCGCCGGCGGTGGTGAAGGCATCGAGTTGCGGAAAGAAGCCGGCGAAGACGAAGGTGCCGATCAGCAGGCCGGCGAAAAACACCATGGCGTCAATGCGACCGGTCATCAAGCCCACCGCCGAAGTGCCGGGGCAGTAGCCGCCGACCGCAAAGCCGGCCCCGATCAGGGCGCCGCCGGCGGCAATGGCCCACAGATAGGGCGCAGGCACGTAGATGGAGGCGGGATTGACCCAGCCGGCCAGTTCCATGCCATAGATGCCGACCGCCGCGAACACGATGGCGGTGAACATGACCTTGAACACCGACCAGTCGGTCAGGCGGAACTGGGCCGTGAGCTTGCAGCCGCTGCCGAAACCGGCACGCTCGAGCACAAAGCCAAAACCAACACCGAGCAGCAGGCCGATGAGGGGGCCGGCGGCAGACATCCAGCCATTCATTTCACACCTCCACCGCTCAGCCGCGAAGCAATCAGGCCGGCGACGAAAAAAGACCCCAGAAACGCGAAGCCCGCCACGCCGAGCACGGCGGAACCGGACAGCCCGATGCCGCTGGTGCAACCGGCGGCAATGCGGGCCCCGAAGCCCGCCACAATGCCGCCCGCCAGCGCCTTGAGCAGGCGCCCGGTACGACCGGCCGTGGCGGCGCCCTCAATCCGCAGCGCCACCCGCTTGGCCAGCACGGCCGACACCAGGGCGCCAATGAATACGCCGACAACCTGCCAGGTGATCCAGGAAGACAGCACATGGCCGTCTTCGATCATGGGACCCAGGTAGTCATTGGCCAGGGTCCATTTGGGGGCCACCTCGTCGCCCAGCCAGGCGCTCAGGCGGGTGGTGAAGCCGGTCGCGCCCAGACCGTGCCCCGTCAGGACAAAGGTCAGCAGCAGCACGACGCCCAAGGCCAATCCAGCCCTCCAGGCCGGCCAATAAGGCTGCTGCGGGACTTCACAAGCATTCAGGTTTTCCAACGTGTTAACTCCAGAAAATCAGGGACCAGGAAAATTTGGGTCCAGACCCAGGCCGCAATAATACCCCCAGGGGCATATTCGGCAAAGCCCCAAGTGTATGAGAAAACGGCAGCCTCCTCCGGCGGGCTGGTTTTGCAGCGTCGGGGCTGCCCCGCTCTCAGAGACGAAAGACCTGCACGGCCTGGTCCAGCCGCTGGGCCTGCTCCTTGAGGCTCTCGGCCGCAGCGGCGGATTGCTCCACCAGCGCGGCGTTCTGCTGCGTCATCTGGTCGAGCTGGCTGATGGCGTCGTTCACTTCGCCAATGCCGCTGGATTGCTCGCTGGCGGCGGCGGTGATTTCGCCAATGATGTCGCTGACCCGTTGGACCGAGCCCACGATCTCTTCCATGGTGCGGCCCGCGTCCTGCACTTGGCGCGAGCCCGACTCCACTTTCTCGACCGAGGCGCTGATCAGGCTTTTGATTTCCTTGGCCGCTTCCGCGCTGCGGCCCGCCAGCGACCGCACTTCCGAGGCCACCACGGCAAAACCACGGCCCTGCTCGCCGGCCCGGGCCGCCTCCACCGCGGCGTTGAGCGCCAGGATGTTGGTCTGGAAGGCGATGCCGTCGATGACACCGATGATGTCGTTGATCTTCTTGGAACTGTGGTTGATCTCGTCCATGGTGGCGACGACCTGGCCGACCACGGCACCGCCGCGGCCGGCCACTTCAGCCGCCGTGGCGGCGAGCTGGTTGGCCTGGCTGGCCGCGCCGGCCGACTGGCGCACGGTGCTGGTGAGCTGTTCCATGCTGGAGGCCGTGCGTTGCAGGTTGCTGGCGGTTTGCTCGGTGCGCACGCTCAGGTCCTGGTTGCCGATGGCAATTTCATTCGAGGCTAGCGAAATGCTTTGGGTGGAACCCTTGATCTCCCCCAGGGTGGATTGCAGGACACCGGCCAGCCGCTGGAGCGAATGCATCAGGCTGCCTTCCTGGGCCGTGTCAATGCGGATCGTCAGATCCCCGTCGGCAAGGTCGGCCAAGGCCCGGCTCGCATCCGAGGGCTCGCCGCCCAGCACCGCCCGGGCGGTGCTGCGAATCCAGACCGTGAAGCCAATGCAGACGGCCACGCAAACCAGGGTCAGCACCGCCGTCAAGGTGCCTCCGAGCTGAAGATAGCCGGTCATGACCGGCGCACTGACCGATTGGGCCTGGGCCTGCAACCACGTGGCGCCCACCACCACGGTCGTGCCCGCGCCCGCCACCATCACGGTGGGAATGATCATCGACAAGGTGAGCTTTTGCGTGTAGTTCATGGAAATGCCCCCACCCGACCATGCACGGTGCACCGGATGAGACAGATGATATCGGCAAAGCTTGCGCCAGCTTTACCGAACGCAGGGGATCAGACCGGCTTTCAGCGCACGGCGGCTCGCGCCTGTTGCAGGCGCTCGTCCAGATAGGCGCCGTAAAAATCAGGGATGTAGCCCCCGACCAATCGCTCGGCCACTTCCACCCCGCCACGGCCGAAAAACAGCACGGTCGGCGCGATCCGGATTTTCCAGGCGCGGCTCATCACATCATGGGTCACCCGCTTGCCCTCGAAATCCGTCACGGCCCTGTCGCTGCGCATGTCCACCTGCGTGACATGAACGCCTTGCTCCTGATGCAGCGGGACCAGGTAATTCTGGCGTGCCACCTTGCAAAATGGACAGCCCTCCAGGCTGACCATCACCACCAGCGGCTGCTGCATTTTCAGGGCCTCGGCCAATTCGTCCTTCAAGGAGGCGGAGAGCCACAAGGTCGGCGTGGAGGCCTGGGCCCCGGCGCCGAGCCCCCAACCGGCAAAACCGGCCAGGCCAGCGGCGGCCTGCACCAGGCGGCGGCGCGAAAGCCCGTCGCCTGCAGCGCTGGAACCTTGCACCGGCCTGCTCACTTGACCTCCTCTTCGAGCAGCAGGTAGGTGTTGTAGGCGTTCATGCGGTTGGCAACACGAAACAGGGGCAGGTGTTCGAATTCGCTCCAGTCGGTGGCGGCATAGGCTTCTTCGAAGGGATCGAGATTTTTTGCCGCTTTTTCCATGGTGGTGCGCAGGTAGGCCAGATAGTCGCGCGTCAGCTTCATGTCCTTTTGCGCTTCACGGGACAGCGGCCCGTGGCCGGGCACGATGATTTTCGCATCGAAACGCAGCAGGGCGTCCAGTGCCGCGATCCAGTGCCGGCTGTCGGCCTTGCCCACATAGGGAATACGGCTGCGAAACACCAGGTCACCGGCAAACAGCACTTTTTCACTCGGCAGGTAGATCACCATGTCTTCCGGCGTGTGCGATGGCCCGACCTGCTTGAGCTTGAATTGAACCCCGCCGATCGTCAGGTCCTTGTCGCCTTCGATCCATTCATCGGCTTCGACCAGATGGGTGTCCGCATTGACCCAGGGCGCCAATTCCTGGCGCGACGCTTCCAGCCGCAGGCGGGCGGTTTCGGAATTCAGGTATTCCCTGGCCTCGCCATGGGCGATGATGCGCGCGCCCAGCGCCTTGAAGGTTTGCAGGCCATAGATGTGGTCCGCATGGTAATGCGTCACGATCACGTGGGTGATCGGCTTGGGCGTGACCTTGCGGATCTCGGCGACCAGCCGCTCGGCCAGCGCCGGCGAGCCCAGCGCATCGATCACCACCACGCCCGCGGGGGTGACGACAAACGCGGCGTTGGAGATGAAATTCTGGTTGGCGGGTGAGCCCAGCGCCGACACGCCCTCCACATACCAGGCCGAAGCCGAGACTTGCTGCGCCACCATGGCCGGCCCCTCTTCGGCCTGCGCCTGGGCCGCAGCCAGTGCCACGATCAGTACCGCAACGATGCGGCGCCAAAATGTCGTTGTCGAGGTCATCCAAATCCCCTGCGAAGTCACACAGCCATCAACCCGCCACAGCCACGGCAAGCCCAATTCGGTAAAAATTGAGGCACATCAAGGCGTAGACGTGCGATCGAAATTAATATGCAATATAAGCAAATACTAAATTATGAGGTAGTCGCGTGAATCTGGCAACCCTTCTTGAACAGTACGGAGAAAGTTACCCGCTGGCTTGGGGCGGACTGGTCATTGGCCTGCTGTTCGGCTTTTTCGCGCAACGCTCCAAATTCTGTCTGCGCGCTGCCGTCATCGAGTTCTGGCACCGCAAGTTCGGCGAGAAACTTTCCGTCTGGCTGCTGGCTTTCTCCACGGCCGTGGTGGTGGTGCAGTTGCTGATCCTTCTGCACTCGCTGGACGTGAGCACGGCGCGGCAGATTGCCTCGCGCGGCAGCCTCTCCGGCGCGCTGATCGGCGGGCTGATGTTCGGCGCCGGCATGATCATGACGCGGGGCTGCGCCAGCCGGCTGTTGATCCTGTCCGCCAACGGCAATCTGCGGGCGCTGCTCTCGGGCCTGATCTTCGCCGTGACGGCACAAGCGGCCCTGGCGGGCTCGTTGGCCCCGCTGCGCAACACCATCAGCACCTGGTGGACGGTTGAGGGAGGGCCCTCGCGCGACCTGCTGGCCATCACCGGCATCGGTCACTGGGGCGGGCTGGCCTTCGGACTGCTCTGGTTCGCTGCGGCGTTGTTCTTTTCGGTGCGCAGCGGCTGGGGCTTCTGGAAATGGGTTGGGGGCATTGGCACCGGCCTGGCGGTGGCTGCGGGCTGGTGGTACACCTTTCTCGTCTCGTCGAATTCGTTCGAGGTGGTCCAAGTGCAGGGCCTGACCTTCAGCGGCCCATCAGCCGAGTGGTTGATGCGGGTGCTGGCTTCTCCCGCACCCGCCATCGGGTTTGACTTTGGCCTGCTGCCGGGCGTGTTTGCCGGTTCCTTCCTGGGGGCCTGGATCGGCAAGGATCTCCAACTGGAAGGCTTCAAGGATGGCTACGGGATGCGCCGCTATATTGCCGGCGCGATGCTGATGGGCTTCGGCTCCATGCTGGCCGGCGGTTGTGCCGTGGGTGCCGGCATGACCGGGGGCTCCGTGTTTGCGTTGACCGCCTGGCTGGCCCTGGTCGGCATGTGGGCCGGCGCCGGCATCACCGACCGGTTGATGGACAGCCAGACCGCCACGAACGCCAACCGCGTCGTTGGCACGCAAGCCAATATGCGGGCACCCTGATTCTTCAGCGGTGCCCCTACACCCCCAAGGGTAAACACCCGGGACAATGGCAGACCCTTTGTCTAAATTTGTGGCTGATGATCTTTCATGACTTTCGAAAGGAATTCAGCCATGCACATCAGAAGTCAAGTTGCGGTACTCCTGCTGTCGGGCATCGCAGCGACCATGGCCCTGGCGCAGGTGGCAGCCAGGCCGCGCCACGGAG
>Ga0210129_1000188_pt1 | contig 16501 bp, 9 predicted proteins | sample WestPond_Cattail_2_FD_185582 | JGI IMG/M metagenome (GOLD analysis project Ga0210129, IMG submission 185582) | Wetland microbial communities from the San Francisco Bay, California, USA, that impact long-term carbon sequestration -... | ecosystem: Environmental > Aquatic > Marine > Wetlands ... | reverse complement strand
CTGCCGCGTGGAAAGACGATCTCGCCGTCGAACGGACCGTCGGGAATCGGCCCGGAGCCGAGCCGCGCGTAGAGCTGGTCGAGTTCCTCCTGATTCAGGTTGGCGAGGTACTTGGGCGTGACCTTGACGAGTTCCTTCAGCGCGATTGGGAACAAGTACTCGACTTGGGCGAAATCGGGCTTGCTGGAGTAGGTCTCGCCGTAGGGCGCGAAGGCGATGTCGGGCTTGCCGGCGAACCAGCCGCGGATTTTCTCGCAGCCGGACAAGGAGGTGAGCAGGACGGCCAGGAGAACAAGGATGCGTGGCTTCATGTCGCTTCTCCCTTACAGCGTCGCCAGAAAGGCGATCAGCGCGTTCTTGTCGGCGTCGCTGAGGTCTTCGCCGAAGCGGTGGCCGTCGTTCTCGATCTCGGACGTGCACGACGAATAGACCTGCCACAGCGCAGGGGTGCGGGCACGGGCTTCCTTCACCACCTCGACCAGACGGTCGGGGTCGGCGACGATGGCGCGGCCAATGGTCTGCATTTCGGCGGTGAGCTGTTTCGCCTCGGCGGCGGGCAGCACGCTGGCGAGCCGCGCTTCGAGCTCACCGGGCTTCAACTTGGCGCGCACCAGATCCCCGATGAAGTCCTTGTGGCGGAAGTTGCCGACGTTGCCGGCGGTGGCGCCGGCCGGCACCCGCACGGTGAAGCCGGCCAGGCGTTTTTCCTCCTTGCCGTCGAAGATGCGCGGGCCGATTTCGAGCACGATGTCCTCGTCGACCTTGGTCGCCTTGGGAATGCGCCTGGCCGGGTTCAGCAGATCGTTCATCGACGCTACGTAGAGCTTGAAGCGGCCCTCGACCGAGGGGTCGTAGGTCCAGCACGCCGGCTGTTTGTCTTTAGCCAGCGGCGGGTTGCCGGGCTTGGTGGCGTCCACGTAGCTGGAGCGGTACAGCTCGTAGGGGTTGGCCTTGTCGCCGCCCCAGCCGCACAGCTCCGGGCCGACTGCGTTGTTGTGCAGGTAGGGCGCGTGCGCCCACAGGTTCAAGAGCGAGATGTTGCGGTAGTAGCCGCGCCCGCCGTCGTGCGGTTCGAGGATGCCCGACACCATCGGGCGCGCATGGTAATCCTCGTCGGCGAACTGCTCCCAGACATGGCCCACCATGTGATTGGAATGCAGCGCGCGGCAGCGGTCGGTGCCGACTTCGGTGACCGGGGTCGGGACGTCGTTGCCGAGCCAGTCGGCGCGCAGGCCGGTCTTGCTGTCGATGGCACGCAAGTCCACAGCTTCGAAGGGCGGCTTGCCGCTGGAATGGCAGCGCGCGCAGTTGGCGACGAAGACCTGCTGGCCGCGCGCCACCGCGCCTGTGCCGAAGGTTTTTTCCAGGTCGTGTTGCAGATCGGACTCGGCGTAAGGGGCGTGGCGCTGGTTCTCGCGTGCCTCGCGCAGATCCTTCGCGTGGCCCTCGGGCGCGGTCAGGAAGAAGTCGAGGATGTTCTGCAGGCGGTCCTCGACCGCGCGGAAGTTGGGGCAGTCGCGCCGGCACTGGCCGATGTCGAACGGCGTCTGGCCGAAGTTGCGCGCCTGCGGATCGAGCTGGCGCAGGTCGGTAAGGTGGTTGACCCAGCACTGCTCGGCGCACGAGCCGATGTTGAAGTACACGCGCTGGATGGCGCCGAGCGCGCCGATCGAGTCGCCGCCGTCCTTGAGGATGTGATGCACGGTCTCGGTCTTGAGGCTCTTCTCCCAGCATTTGCCGGGCTTGCCGGGTTCGCACCAGCAGGTCGATTCCTTGGCGCCCGCCGGGCAGGCGGCCGCCTTGCGCCAGCGGTTGACCTTCTCGCCGGCGAAGGTGGGACGCTCGACGATGTTGATCAGTGCGTTGATGGTGCCGGCGTTGTTGACCTGGTCGTTGGGGATCGCCGAGGTGTCGGAGGTGCCGGGACGGGCGTGGGAGAACACCTGCCACAGCAGGTCGCTCTTGTGCATGCCGGAAATCAGCACCTCGGAGATGCGGATGTACTGGTTGCCGACCAGCCCGGAGAGGTTTTCCCACTGCGGGTGCTCGGGGTCTGCCGGCGGCCTGGCGGGGTCGAAGGCAATGTGGCACGAGCCGCACGCGGTGCCGATCAGGAACGGCGGCTCGACCGAGGCATCGGCGAGCTTGCGTACCTTGGAGTCGGAACGGGCAGGATCGTCGGACAGTTTGCGGTTGTAGCCCTGCCAGGAGCCGAGGCTGCCGTTGAGTTGTTTCCAGGCCGCCGCGTCGAAGCGCGGATTGGGAAACTTGCGGAAGCCGAGCGCGCCGGTGGACGTACCGAAGGCCAGGTTGCAGCTGTCTTCGCGGCTCTTGCGGTGGCCCTCCGGGTCGCTGGGTGTGGCCGCGGCATCCTTGAAGTCGCACGCGGGGTCGCGGTAGCCGGACTGGCCGACGAACTTCAGCAGGGTTTCGTCTCCCGGGCACCAGTCGAAGCCATAGGTTTCCTCGTAGCTTTTGGCCGGACAGCCGACCGACCCAGGCGTGCAGCATCCCGGGTCGTTGATCAGCCCCCAGGTCTTGAAGCGGGTGTCGCGCTGGTCGCTGCGCAGCACGCCGTACCAGTCGATCAGCGCGGTGATGCGCTGCTGGAAGGTGTAGGTATGAAAGCGCGCGTTGCCTGCAGTGGCTTTGAACCAGATTTCACGCCCGGCGCGCGCCGATGGCGACAGACCGGACTCGCCCGCATGAAAACCGGCGTCAGTATAGGGTGTGTCGGGCAGAGGTGACGGCGGAAGGGGGGACTGCTGTTTGGTGGCGGTAGCATCTGAGGGGAGGGTGGCACGCGCATCCCCGGGCGGGTGGGCAAACCACCCCAGCGCGGCGATGGCGACGGTGCCGATGAGGCCTATCCAGGTCGGTGATTTCATAGCCTATTCCCCTTCTTCAGGACGGCAGTGATGCCCTTGAACATAGTCAATGCGCTCCGCCATTCAAGCGGCCTCACAGCGCTGCTCACGGATGATTTCGCAGATCCACGGTAGCTCCGGCGCGTTGTCACCCGCCATGGCCTGCCGTTGCCGGGCTTCCATCAGCGGCGCTTCCAGCACTGCCCGTGCAATCCAGTGGCCGAGCTTGCGGTAGCTTTCGAACTGCGATTCGTCGAACCACTGGTCAGCGGTCGACTCGTGCGGAAAGCCCGGATGCGTGCTTTTGTAATTGAGCAGATCGGCCGGCTCGGTGCCGGTCAGGCACGGCTTGATGTAGACCAGCGTGGCCGGCGGGGCATCGGGATAGGTGATGCGTCCGACCGCGGAATAGCCGCTTTTCAGGTCCTCGGCATGGACGTCGATGACCACGCCGAAGTCGGCGTAGCACTTGCGGATGGCATTGCCCAGATCATCGAACTGGCTTTTGCTGTCCTGGCCGGCGTCGATGGCGACGATGCAGGCACAACGCCGTCGCACCAGTTCATAGATGCCGAGGTTCTCGAAGTGTCCGCCATCGGACAGGTAGACAAAGGAAGAGGTGTGCTGGGTGTTGCCGAACAGTTCCTTCAACAGATAGGTGCCGCCAAACGACGGGTCGGGTTTTGTCCAGGCTTGCTCATCCGCAGGGTTGGGGCTCCAGTGGCCAAGGCGGACGTTGAATACGGTCATCAGGAAGGTGAGTGCGGGCGAACTGTGATAGCCCATGTTGGGCGAGGCGGCGGCGCCCGAAATCGCCATCGCCGTACCCATCCACACGCCTCCCATGTACTGCGAAGTGGGGCGGTAATGACTGATGAGCTGGCCTTTTTCGTCGGGCAGCGTGAAGCTGTAGCCCGTCACCATGGGGGTGAAGGCAAACGCGGCGGCGCGGCGTTCCTGCCACGCGAGTTGCTTGCCGGCGACCAGGTTCATCGCGGTGTTGTGAATGGGACAGGGGCGCTGGCACTGCGGTTTGCCTTCAAGCTCGCGATACAGGTCGGTCAGCTTGAGGTCGTCGCGCGGATCGAAACCAGTAAACGGGTGCGGGGAGCGATGCTTGCAGCGTGACGCGCCGAGATAGCAGCGCACCAGGCGCTGGCGGTAGAAGTGGTAGATCGAGAACAGATTGACATCGATGCGCCAGGCCAGCGCGGTGGCGGCAAACAGGCTGCCCGCGCACAGGATTGCAACCCAGACAATGCCGGGGCGCCTGAAATTGGAGGCTTCCTGATTCAGCGCCTGCATGAATGCCTGTGGAAGGGCGCCATGCTGGACGCACCCGTCGCAGAAGACCGGCAGCATCAGCAGCTTGTGCAGCCCCAGCGACAACAGTCCCAACAGACCGATGACGAAGACGTAGGGAACGACCTGCGCGGCCAGATCACGCCAGGTATTTCGGATATCGCCTGCAGTTTTTGCACCACGACCCAGCAGCACGCCGGCTACGGTCGACAGCACCCAGGTCACGCCGCCAGCGGTGACGAGCGCCTGGTTGGCCCAGGTGAAAAATGCAGGCGCAACGTAGACAATGGTGAACAGTCCTGCCCATACCAGCGATGCCAGCAGCACCCAGCCGCCTAGGCGTGACCACCATTCACGCGATTCGTGGGAGAAATTGCGTCCCATCAGACCAATATGGCCCACCACTGTAAGCGAATAGAATTTCAATAGCAGGGCGGTGGACAAAGCCGATGCGATCCACGACCCGCTGTAGCCGTTTTCCCCGCGCGGGATGAACTGCGTCACTTCGGCGAACGCTGCCAGCAGCAGGCCACCCAGCGCACCGGCAAGCATGGCATAGGCAACCATCTCGGCGATGCGGGCGGGTGAAAACTGTGGCTGGCTGCGACTGTTGCGTCCCAGAAATCGTCCCAGTGACCAGCCCACCAGCCAGGGCGGCACATAAACCAGCATGCCCCACAGCATCCAGGCCAGCAGGGAAATTGTGCCGATTCGCGCTGCAGCGACATAAAAACCATATGCAATCAGCCAGGCGGACAGCAGCGCTGGCAGGACCACCAGGAGCAGCACGCCACTTTGGCGCGAATAAAAAGGGCGGGTGTCGAATGCGCCGCGGCTGCCCAGATTCATGCCGATGAAAATCATGGCGATGAAGATGCAAATGACACCCCCGCCGAAAAGGGGCATCAGGCTGGCGTGCGCCTCGGGGTGGATGCCCTCCCAGCCAACCAGCCATCGGGCGAACCAGACCAGCAGTCGCGGCAGCAGCAGCAAGCTGCCGAGCGCCAGCAACAGCAGGACGAGATTGAGATAAAGGTTGCGCAGATAGGTAGCCACCGCGGTGAGCGTGTCGGCAGAAAAAAAGCTTGCCTTGGGCGTGAGGTAATTGCTGTAGCTGCGCAGAAAGCGGATCGCGGAATCCTCCTCGCCGCCGGTCTGGAGATGCTGCTCGGCAGCCTCGACCCGGCCGTCGAATTTGAGATGGATAAGCGCCGACAGCCAGCCGCCGATGTAGCCGCCACCCGATACACACGACAGGTAATCGAACTGCCGCAGCAATTTGAGTTCGGCCAGCGCCTGTGTGACGCCGAGGTTGAAGGTGGCGCTGCGGATGCCGCCGCCGGAAAATGCCAGCCCGGTTAGTGGCCGATCAGGCCCGTCGTGGCGACCATCGGGTTCGCGGATGGCGGCGCGCTCCTGCGCCAGGACGCGTTCCCAGTCGAGCGAGGTCGGCGCGTCAGCCATCGATCGCCTCCTGAAGCAGGCTGTGGCAATTGCCGATGCTGATCACGCCTTTGGCTTCCTTGCTGTTGGTCATGTTCGCTCCCGTCCTGTTGCGAGTTCAGGTAAACGACTCACCAGACCATGATCGAGGTTTCGGCTGCCATTTCTGCGTAATACAAGCGGATGCCGATCTGATAGCGTCGCCCGTTGATCAGGCGCATGTCGATGCGGGCGTTCAGATCGGTGCCGCTGTCGTCGTTGCCGGCAATCTGCACGTTGCCGGAGGGGGTGACCTCGAACAGCACCATGACGGTATCCGAGGTGCCAAAGGTGCCGATACGGTAGGTGCGGGTCCGCCTGGGCGTGAAATTGAACACGCGGGTTTGCCCGGCCTTGATGGCCAGTTTCTGCGACAGGCCCACTTCCAGCGAGGGAATGATTTCCTTGGGTTTGGTGCCGGGATAGGATTCGACGATCCAGGATTTGTCGGCCTTGGACAGTCCGCCCTGTGGCATCAAGCCTTTGCGGTAGGCCGCAGGCTCGATGATCAGCCCCGGCCCGAATTCATATTCCATGACCGAGTCGGGGTCCCAGTTGGTTCCCTTGACTTCCGCGGGCGGGATTTTCCGCAGAATGTTCCAGTCGATCTGCTGCGCATCCCAATTGTTGGGCGGGCCCTTGAAATAATTCTTTACCGCATCGGTGTCCCAGGTGATGCCGGCGTAGGGGTTCTGGTGCTCGTGTTCCAGGCCGATCGAATGGCCGATTTCATGCAGGGCGGTGTCATTCCCGTAGGGCGTGGTCAGCGCCCAGCCGAAATTCATGGTGCGTTCATGCGGGTCGTGAATATTCAGCGTATCGCGTCCCACGTAAGACCACGAGCCGTCCTGCGGGTCGAAACCGATGCGGATGGTGGCGTCCTCGGGCCGGCTCACCTCCTTGAAGCTGATGCCGATGCCGAGCTTGAACCAGGTCTGGAATGCGTTGCCGACTTCCTTGATGTCGGCTGCTTTGCCGTGCCAGGCAGCACGGACGGCATCGCCGGATTTGAAGCAGTAATAGGTCAGCTGCGTGCCATTTACCCATTTCTTGCCGCCGCTGATGATGGCACGGGCGCGCAGCGCATCCACGGCAGGATCGAATTGCCTGGGATGCTGGATCGGCTGCGAGCAGTAGCGGATTGCTGCAGCGTCAACTTTCCTCGATGAGGACTTTTCGGCTTTGCGGGATTTCGACATTTCGTTCTCCTTTTCGGACTGGCAATTGAGCAAGCTGAAGCGATGCTATGGGCTGACTGGCGCGAGATATTTGCTGTGGCACCAGCCGACGATATCCATCACGCCGTTGACCTCGTCCATCACGTCGACCTGCCACCACAGGCCACGCTTGGCCAGTACCTCGACCTCGGTGCCGAGCGGCAGCGGCGTGCCCGGCAGGGCGGCAAAATCGGAGCCGGCGCCACTGCGCACGAACAGCCGGCCGGTGGTGCGATAGTGTTCGGGATGATCGTCGCCGCGTCCCAGCAGGCGGGCACGCACCGATTGCAGCGGAAAATCCGGCCCCGGATCGCGCTTGCGGCCGGGTGCGATGTCGTCGTGTCCCAGCACGTCGGCGAGGTCGTAATCCTTGACCAGTGCCATGCCGCATTCCAGCGTGGCTTCGATCTGCTCGGGCGTGTAGGCATGCCAGCCGCAAGGGGCGGTGCCGGGCGGATCGTTCTTGTGGGGGGCGACGGTGACTTCACTGTCGGGATAGCTGCGGCGGGAGAGCGGCGACACCCATTTGCCGCCGCTGCGGATCAGGACGCCGGCATTGTCGAGTTCGATGCCGATGCTGTGGTGATTGAGGCCGGACAGATTGCCCCAGCGTGATTGCCCGGCGTGCCAGGCTTCGCGATTGAACGGCACCATCTGGGTGACCGCACCGTCGCGCGCGATCACCAGATGAGCGGAGACTTTGGCGACCGGGTTCTGAAACCAGCTGATCGTTCCCGCCGCGCTGCTGCCGGCGGTGTAGTGAATGATCAGAAACCGGGGCGTGATCGCCCCGCCAACGTGTGGGCTGGCAAGATAAGGAGCCGCTTGGCCATCGTCCCGAATCAGACGGTGAGTGCGGATGTGCATACCGTAGTCTCCCCGGTGGTGGACCCATCGCGCGGCGAGAAAGGGGCAATCGCAATTCAACTGTCTGCCGTGCGGCGAGTGACCTCACCATAGGACAAAGAATTTACGATTGATATACGACTTTAGTCGTAGGCGGGAGGCTTCAGGGGCTGTTAAGCGAAACGCTGCTGGCCGTCACGAGCGAGCAGGGCCGCGCCGTAGGCGGCCTCGGTGTGGGCGGCGCGGGCGACGGGCACGACTAATAAACGTTGACGGATGCGTGTCCAGACGGGGTTTTGCACGCCGCCGCCGGCGGTTTCGACACGGCGCACGGGCGAAGCACCCAGTTCGGCCAGCAGGCCATAACCGCGCGCCTCGATGCGGGCGAGACTTTCCAGCAGGCCGTGCAGGAATTCGGCATCGTCGGCCGGGCGCGGTGACAGGCGCGGGGCAAGCGAAGGATCGTTGACCGGGAAGCGTTCGCCGGTGCGCGGCAGAGGCAGGTAATCGAGCGGGCTGGCGATGGTGGGGTCGATTTTCTCGCTGAGCGAGGCCAGTTGGCCTTCATCGAAAAACTGCCGCAACACCGTGCCGCCTGAATTGGAAGCGCCGCCCGCCAGCCAGCGCGTGCCGAACCAGTGCGAATAGACGCCGTGCTCGACCGATTCAACCCGGGTGTCGGACAGGAGTTTCAGCACCAGGGTACTGCCGAGCGAGGTGACAGCGTCGCCGGATTCGGTCACGCCGGCTGCCAGAAACGCGGCAATCGAATCGGTGGTGCCGGCGTGCACCATGCAGCCGGGATGGATGCCGAGGTAGCGCGCGCGCGGGCGCGACACCGGAGCAAGGCGGGAACCGGGCGGCATCGGCACCGGCAGATAATCGATGTCGGCCAGGTAATCCACCCAGGCCGGCCACTTCAACTCGTCGAGGTCGAGTCCCATCTTCAGGGCGTTGTGGTAGTCGGTCATGCCCACCCGGCCGCTCAGCAGGCCCGACAGCCAGTCGGCCTGGTTGAGATAGAGTCGCGCGCCGGTGAGGCCGAGCCGCTTCTTCAGCCACAGCACCTTGGCCAGCCCCGAGGTGACCGCCGCGGCTGGATGGCCCGGGGTGGCGGTTTTGGCGATCAGCGCGGCTTCGGCGATCGCGCGGTCGTCGTTGTACAACAGTGGCGGATGCCGCGGGGTGAGTTCCTCGTCGCAGGCCAGCACGGTGCCGGAAGTCCCATCGAGTGCGATGTCCGACAGTTGCGAGCGAATCGCGGGCGGCAGTGCTGCGATCAGATCCCACAGTGCCTCGCGCCAGATGCCTGCGCGCTCGTATTCTTCCAGCGCGCCGAAGTCGCGTTTGTCCTCGGCAATGATCGTGCCTTCGGCGTCGATGACGCAGCAGCGAGCGCCCGAAGTTCCGAAATCAATACCAAGGAAATACAACGGATTATCCGCGTGTGTTCGACTGATGCTCGAACTGCATGAGGTCGACGCGCGGGGCCGGCTGCCAGCCTTTCTTGCGGTGTTCGGCCACCACATTGGTGAAGATGCCGCCGCGCACATAAAACTTGGCGGTGAGCCGCATGAAGCGCGGCTTGGTCGCCTTCACCAGGTCATCAAGAATCCGGTTGGTCACGTCCTCATGAAAATGGCCTTCCTCGCGGAAGCTCCACATGTAAAGCTTCAGGCTCTTGAGTTCGACGCAGGTCTTGTCGGGGATGTAGTCGAGTACCAGGGTGGCGAAATCCGGCTGCCCGGTCTTGGGACAAAGACACGTGAATTCAGGGATTTCCATGTGGATGTGAAAGTCGCGTCCCGGCTTGGGATTGGGGAAGGTATCCAGGGTTTTGATGGGCGTGGAGGGCATGGGAAGGCTCGGTGTAGAATGCGACAAAACAGAACGCCGCCCGCTACAAAAATTACGACGGCCGGCGCATTGAGACGACACCATTATAAAAGCTTAGGCCCGCTGTCTTGCGTTTAACCCACATCAAACTTGCCGGTTTCAAGAGTTTCGTCGACCCCACCGTGATTCCCGTTCCCGCGCAGCTGACCGGCGTGGTGGGGCCGAACGGCTGCGGCAAGTCGAACGTCATCGACGCGGTGCGCTGGGTGCTCGGCGAATCCTCGGCCAAGCATCTGCGCGGCGAATCGATGCAGGACGTGATCTTCAACGGCTCCGGCAGCCGCAAGCCGGCGTCGCGCGCTTCGGTGGAACTGGCGTTCAACAACGAGCTCGGCCGTGCCGCCGGCCAGTGGTCGCAATACGCCGAAATCTCGGTCAAGCGCGTGCTCGACCGCAGCGGCGACTCCTCCTATTACATCAACAACATGCGGGTGCGGCGGCGTGACGTCGCCGATTTGTTTCTCGGCACCGGCGTCGGCGCGCGCGCCTACGCCATCATCGAGCAGGGCATGATTTCGCGGCTGATAGAGGCCAAGCCCGAGGAGCTGCGCGGCTACCTGGAAGAAGCGGCGGGCGTGTCCAAGTACAAGGAACGCCGCAAGGAAACCGAAGCCCGGCTGAAGGATGCGCGCGACAATATGAACCGCGTCGAGGATATCCAGCGCGAACTCAAAAACCAGGTCGAAAAACTCGCCGCGCAGGCCGAAGTCGCCCAGCGCTACAAACAGTTACAGGCCGACCTGACGTTTTCCCAGCATCGTCTGTGGTTCGTCCGCAAGCACGATGCCTCCCAGCAGCGTGCGCGCATCGACAAGGATCTGACCGAGGCGCAGAACCGGCTGGAAGCAGAAACCGCGCGGCTGCGCCATATCGAGTCCCTGCTGGAAACCGCGCGCCAGACCCAGTTCGCCGGGCAGGACACGCTGAATACCGCACAGGCGGCGTATTACCAGGCGCAATCCGAAGTGGCGCGCATCGAGCAGACCATGGCGCACCAGAACGCCACCCGCGAGCGGCTGTATCGCCAGGTGCAGGATCTGGGGGCGCGGGTCGAGGCGCGGCAGGCACGCCGGACCGCCACGCTCGATGCGCTGAACGAGGTTAACGCGCAGCAGCCCGGTCTGCAGACCGCTTTGGCCGAAGCCGAAGCCGCCGCACGCCAGGCCACCGACAGCACCCTGCCGCAGAAGGAAGCCGCACTGCGCGAGGCGCAACAGGCAGTGGGCGAGGCGCAGCGTGTGGTGTCGCAACTGGAACAATCGCGCCAGGTCGACGAGAACAGCCTCGGCCATACCAAACGCCAGATCGAACAGTTGGACGCACGGCAGCGCCGGCTTGCCCAGGAACAGGCACAACTACCGCGTACCGACACGGCCGGCCTTGCCAAAAAGCAGGTCGAGGTCGAGGAACTGGCGCAAACCCTGGCCACCGCGCAGGCCGGACTCAAGGCCGCCGAAACCGCATTGCCCGAACTCGATGCCGCACGCGCCCGGCATACCCAGGAGTTGGAAGCCGCACGCAAAGCCTTGCACCAAACCGAAGCCGAACTCGCCGCGCTGAAAAAAATGCAGGAAAGCCTCAAGGCCGACGAAAAGCTCGGCGTCTGGCTGCGCCAGCGCAATCTGGATGCCATGCCGCGCCTGTGGGAAAAGCTGCGCGTCGCACCCGGCTGGGAGGCTGCGGTCGAAGCCGTGCTGCGTGAACGCCTGCAGGCAGTCGCCGCCGACACACAGCCCGGCTGGTTTGCCGATGCACCGCCCGCACGCCTCACCGTGTGGACCGGTCAGGGCACTCCGGCATCTGCTGCTGCCGATCACCTTGCCAGCAAAATCGCCAGCGACGATGTCGCCGCGCACGCCGTGCTCGCCGACTGGCTCGCCGGTGTCTACTGGGCCGGCGACGTGGATGCTGCGCGCGCCCGTAGCGCCAGCCTGCAAGCCGGCGAATGTGTGGTCACCCCGCAGGGCCATCTGTTCACCTGCCACAGTGTCACGTTCCACGGCCCTCACACGGCGGTGGAAGGGATCCTCGCACGCGGGCGTGAACTCGAACGGCTGACTGCGGATTCCACGCGCCTGCGCGACGAGGTGACGCGGCTGGAGGCCGCCTACGCCGAAACGCAGCAGCGCTACATGGAACACCAGCGCGAGATTCAGGCGCTGCGTGCGCAGACCGGACAGACGCAAAGCCGCCACCACACCGCGCAAATGGAATTGCTGCGTCTGCAGCAAGCGGTGGAACGGGTACAGAGTCGGACGACGCAGATCATCCAGGAACTGGAAGAAGTCACCCGCCAGTTGACCACCGAGCGGGTCACGCTGGAGACGCTGGAAACCCGCATCAAGGATTACCGCACCCAAGTCGAAACCGCCCGCGAGGCACTGTACGCCGCGCGTCAGCTACGCGACCAGGCCGACCGCGCGGTGTTCGAGGCGCGCGAACTGCAGCGTGCGGCCGAGCGGCGGCATCAGGAAGCCGGCTTTGCCCTCACCACCTGCAGTAACAAGATCAGGGAACTTGCCGAAACGCTGGCGCGCATCGACCAGGAAATCGTCGACGATGAAGCCAGACTGAGCCAGGCGCGCGACGAACTGGCCCGCCTGCCGGCCGACGCGCTGGATGATGAGTTGCAACTTGCCCTGACCGCGCGTACCGAAGCCGAAGCCGCGCTCGCCGCCGCGCGCGATGCGCTGGAAGGCCTGACCGCGCAGCTGCGTGCCCACGACGAAGCGCGTATGGCCTGCGAGCAGGGGCTCGATCCGCTGCGTCGCACCATCGAGCAGCTGAAGCTCAAGGACCAGGAAGCCATGCTGATGCAGTCGCAGTTCGAGCTGCAGCTGCGCGAGGCGGCGGCCGACGAGTCCATCCTTGAATCTGGCCTGGCCGACAGTCCCAAGCCGGCGCAACTGCAAGCCGAAATTAACCGCCTGCAGAATGAGATCGCCGCACTGGGCGCGGTCAACCTCGCCGCCCTGGAAGAACTCACCCAGGCGCAGGAGCGCGCCGAATACCTCGCCGCACAATGCGCCGACCTGCTGGAAGCGGTCTCCACCCTGGAAGACGCGATCCGTCGCATCGACCAGGAATCGCGTGCGCGGCTGAAGGAAACCTTCGACACCGTCAACCAGCACATGGGCGAACTGTTCCCGCAGCTGTTCGGCGGCGGTCAGGCGCGCCTCATCCTCACCGGGGATGAACTGCTCGACGCCGGTGTGCAGGTGTTCGCCCAGCCGCCTGGCAAGAAAAACGCCTCGATTCACCTGCTATCCGGCGGCGAAAAGACGCTCACCGCGCTGTCGCTGGTGTTCGCCATGTTCAAGCTCAACCCGGCGCCGTTCTGCCTGCTCGACGAAGTCGACGCGCCGCTCGACGACGCCAACACCGAGCGCTACTGCAAGCTGGTCAAGGCGATGTCCGACCACACCCAGTTCCTCTTCATCACCCACAACCGCGTCACCATGGAAATGGCCCAGCACCTCGCCGGCGTCACCATGCAGGAGCCGGGCGTATCGCGCATCGTTGCGGTAGACGTGGAAGAGGCGGTGGGGATGGTCGAAGCGGCGTGAGCGGCGCTTGGATCGCCTCATTAATAACCATGGTCGTCATTCCGGCGAATGCCGGAATCCAGCTGTTTAATAGAACTGGACACCGGCATTCGCCGGTGTGACGGCTTTTGGGTTGTCTTAAATTCACGCCGCCCCTAGCCGCAAGCAGCGGCTATCGTGGAAAATAGCGCTTTTGGCGCGATTCCTTCACTCCCATGCTTGATATCCAACTGCTGCGCAAAGACGCAGCCCTCGTTGCCGAACGCCTCGCAGCGCGCGGTTTTGTGTTCGATGCGGCGCGCTTCGACGCGCTGGAAGCCGAACGCAAGACGATCCAGACCCGCACCCAGGACGCGCAGAGCCGCCGCAACACCCTGTCGAAGCAGATCGGCATGCTGAAAGGCAAGGGCGAGGACACCACGGCGGTGATGACCGAGGTGGCCGGGCTGGGCGACGAACTGAAACAGATGGAAGCGCGGCTGGCCGCGCTGCAGACGGAAATCAACGATTTCCTGATGGGGGTGCCGAACCTGCCGCACGAATCGGTGGCGGTGGGCAAGGACGAATCCGCCAACGTCGAGGTGAGCCGCTGGGGTACGCCGAGGCACTTCGATTTCACGGTGCGCGATCATGTGGACATCGGCGAGGGGCTGGGGCAGCTCGATTTCGCCGCCGCGGTGAAAATCACCGGCAGCCGTTTTTCCGTGATGAAGGGGCCGCTGGCGCGGCTGCACCGGGCGCTCGCCCAGTTCATGCTCGACGTGCATACGACCGAGCACGGCTACACTGAGGTCTATGTGCCTTATATGGTCAACACCGATTCGATGCGCGGTACTGGCCAGTTGCCGAAGTTCGAGGAAGACCTATTCGCTATCCGAACTAGTCCAGTAAGTGGTGCCGATATTTATGTGAGTAAGGTAAATGCTGACGGCACTGTCCCAGACGACGCTGAAGTAAAAGTGATTCCTAGGCGGGATCAGCTGTACCTCATCCCCACCGCCGAAGTGCCGGTGACCAATCTGCTGCGCGACGAGATCGTAGCTGCCGAAGCGCTGCCGCTGAAGTTCGTCGCCCACACCCCGTGCTTCCGCTCCGAGGCCGGTTCCTATGGGCGCGACACGCGCGGCATGATCCGCCAGCACCAGTTCGACAAGGTGGAACTGGTGCAGATGGTGAAGCCGGAGGATTCCTACGCCGCGCTGGAAGCGCTGACGGCGAACGCCGAGGCGATCCTGCAGAAGCTCGGCCTGCCGTACCGCAAGATGGCCCTGTGCAGCGGCGACATGGGGTTCTCGTCGGCCAAGACCTACGACCTCGAGGTTTGGCTGCCGGCACAGAACACCTACCGCGAAATCTCCTCGTGCTCGAATTTCGAGGCCTTCCAGGCGCGCCGCATGCAGGCGCGTTTCAAAGTGGGGCAGGGCAAGCCGGAACTGCTGCATACGCTGAACGGATCGGGGCTGGCGGTAGGCCGCACGCTGGTGGCGATCCTGGAGAACTACCAGAACGCCGACGGCAGCGTGACGGTTCCGGAGGCGCTGCGGCCATGGATGAACGGCGTGGACAGGCTGATGCCGGCCTGAGTCGAATCAGCCCGGCGCGACCGGCGTATCCTCGCTGCTTCCAAAATTGAACAGGGGTTTGTAGTCGGGTTCGAGCCGCTGCAGGATGTCGAAGTAGTTGCGGATGTTTTCGGTAAACTGCAGCGCCTCGGCGCCGCGCGCGTAGCCGTATTTCATTAACCTGGCATACCTGCTGCGACCCAGATGGGGCAGGGCTTCCTTGACATCGGCCCAACTGTCAGGATTGCCGCCCAGCGCCTTTGCAATGCGGCATGCATCTTCCAGATGACCCTGCCCCTGGTTGTAGGCGGCCAGCGCCAGCCAGGTGCGGTCGGGCTCGGGAATGCGGTCGGGAAGCGTTTCTTTCAACATGGCGAGATAACGCGCACCGCCCAGAATGCTCTGGCGCGCGTCGAGCCGGTTGGCAACGCCCAGGCGGTCGGCCGTCTGGGCGGTCAGCATCATCAAGCCGCGAACGCCGGTCGGCGAGGTGGCAAGCGGATCCCACTGCGATTCCTGGTAGCCGATCGCAGCCAGCAGACGCCAGTCGATACCGGTGAGCGTCTGCGCTTCATAAAAATATGCGCGCAATGCGGGCAGGCGCAGCGGGCGGCGCTGCTGAATGCCGATGATATCCGTGCTGTCCAGCTGATTGACGTGGCCGAAATAGCGCTCGTAGATGCGCTTGAGCGTGCCGTCTGCTTGCGCCTGTTTGACAAAACGCGCCAGCGTGTTGCGGAACACTGCCGAGCTCTGCCTTGGCAGGGCCCACACGATTTTCTGCGTGTCGGGAAGGTCGAATGCCACATCCAGTTTGGGAAAGTAACTGCGCATCGGATCGAAGTCCATGCCGCTGATGACCACAGCGTCATATCTTCCGTCCTGCAACTCGGCCAGCATTTCTTCAGGCCAGACGTTTTCCAGCGCCGCCCAGGACAAACCGGGGGTCTTGCGCTTCAAGCGCATCAGCATGGGGGTGTGGCCGGATCCGATGATCAGCGCCAGTTTCTTGCCAGACAGATCCGCAATCTTTCGCGGCGCCTTGTCTGCGGTGCGATACACAATGTGCACCGGAGTTTCGAACAGCACCGGACCGGCAAGCAGGTGGTGGTCCTGGACGACGGCCTGCGGCAAGGCTGCAGTCGCAAGGTTGATCTGCCGCGTGTCGAGCAGTTCGAGCAACTCATCCGGGCGCGTTTTTTCTGTCCAGATCAGCGTCCAGTTCTGCGACTGGCTGAATGCCACCATCAGGTCGTGTTCGAATCCGGCTGCTTCACCGTTGTGATCGATAAAGAAAGTGGCCGGACTATTGCGCGTTCCCACATGCAACTCGCCGCTGACTTCCGGCGGAGGCACGGGACGGCTGCAGGCGGTCAACGCCAAACCCAGTACCAGCATTACCAGCCACCAGATTGATTCCGATGTTTTCTTGAACGGCATGGCCGGAGTCTGACGGAGTGTCAAATTTTCGTCCAGCAAACTGCGCGACTCGGTTACAATACGCGCCGCCGGAGAGGTGGCAGAGTGGTCGAATGTACCTGACTCGAAATCAGGCGTGAGCGCAAGTTCACCGTGGGTTCGAATCCCACCCTCTCCGCCAACCCCCGTTCTTTCAGGATTTCAGGCCTGAAAACACGTCTTTCTCGCTTCCCCGTTTACTTGTTTTCGCGCTGTACCTCCAATCCCGGCAGCACTTATCGCAGCGCGAACGAAACAAATCAGGCCTAAAGCGTGCCGAGTATTTTTGCGGGTACAGCGTTGAACGAGCAAGCCGAAGCGGGCTA
>Ga0210129_1000187_pt1 | contig 16553 bp, 19 predicted proteins | sample WestPond_Cattail_2_FD_185582 | JGI IMG/M metagenome (GOLD analysis project Ga0210129, IMG submission 185582) | Wetland microbial communities from the San Francisco Bay, California, USA, that impact long-term carbon sequestration -... | ecosystem: Environmental > Aquatic > Marine > Wetlands ... | reverse complement strand
CTTGCCCCCATCCCTGCCTTCCCCCAGCGGGGGAAGGAGTGACTTATGAGCCCCCGCTCCCTCTGGGAGAGGGTTGGGGTGAGGGCTGTCTTCCTTCTTGCAGCTCGCCCCCTTGGCCTCCGCCTGCTCCGCCGTGGTCATGTAGGGGTTGATATGCGCTTCGACATGGCCCGGCTCGTCCACATGGGTGGAATCGATCTCGAACCAACCGTGGCCGGTCTCGTCATCGCTGCGGCGCACAAAGGCCGTGCCGCGCACATCGGTGATCTGCTGCACCGGCTCTTTCGCGGCCAGGCGGTGGGCCACTTCCACCAGGGCGCGCTCGGCGTTGCCGTACAGCAGCAGGTCGCACTTGGCGTCCACCACGATGGAACGGCGCACCTTGTCCGACCAGTAGTCGTAGTGCGCGATGCGCCGCAGCGAGCCCTCGATGCCACCCAGCACGACGGGGACGTCTTTGTAGGCCTCGCGGCAGCGCTGGCTGTAGACGATGGCGGCATGGTCCGGCCGCTTGCCGCCCACGTCGCCGGGCGTGTAGGCGTCGTCACTGCGGATCTTGCGGTCGGCCGTGTAGCGGTTGATCATCGAATCCATGTTGCCGGCGGTCACGCCCCAGAACAGGTTCGGCTTGCCCAGGGCGCGGAACGGCTCGGCGCTTTGCCAGTCGGGCTGGGCGATGATGCCCACGCGAAAACCTTGCGACTCCAGCACCCGGCCAATCACGGCCATGCCGAAACTGGGGTGGTCCACATAGGCGTCCCCGGTGACCAGAATGATGTCGCAACTGTCCCAGCCCAGCTTGTCCATCTCGGCCCGGCTCATCGGCAGAAATGGAGACGTGCCAAAACGGGCCGCCCAGTACTTGCGGTAACTGGTCAGCGGCTTGGCGGCGCGCGCAAAAAAGGAGACGTCGACGGGAGCGTTCATGGGGCCTAGGGATAACCCGTAAGTTTAAGGTTTTGGCAATGTCACTGGTTTCCCGTGGAGAATTCGCGACAGGCCATCCGGATTGGCAGGATACAGCTTGCCCAAGGCCCCGGAATAGTGAGACCATTTAGCAAACACAAACTTGTGCGCAGGGAGCGCATTGGGTACACAAACAATGTGGACCAAGTCAACACGCATGAATAATCAAACGATCGTCCGTCTACTTAGCCAACTTCCAGTCGTGTTCGGGCTGCTGATAAATGGTGCACTGGCACAGGACGCGCGCAACCTGGCCATCAGTGCCAAGGCGGCCCCGACCATTGCCGATAAGCGAGTCGCCCTGGTCATAGGCAACAGCGCCTATCAAAAGAGTCCGCTCAAGAATCCGGTCAACGACGCCGCCGATATCGCCGCCAAGCTGCGTACCCTTGGTTTTGATGTCGTTGAACGCAACAACCTAAAGACCAGCCAGATCGGCCGTACCCTGCGTGAGTTCCGCTCCAAGCTCAGCAATGGCGCTGTTGCCCTGTTTTTCTACGCTGGCCATGGCTTGCAAATCAAGGGGGAGAACTACTTGCCCGCGGTCGATGCCGACATTGAGGGCGAAGAGGATGTTCCCAACCAGAGTATTGCCGTGCGCCAGGTGCTCGAATTGATGGAAGACGCCAAGACCCGTCTCAATCTGGCTTTTCTTGATGCCTGTCGCAACAATCCCTACAGCCGCAGTTTCCGCTCTGCTGGCGAAGGGCTGGCAAAAGTCAGCGCCCCGTCTGGTACCTTGATTTCGTTTGCCACCCGACCAGGTAGCGTGGCTGCCGATGGCAGCGGACGCAATGGCTTGTATACCACGCATCTGCTACACGCTATTGAGACACCCAATCTACAGGTCGAACTGATGCTCAAGCGGGTAACCACCGAGGTAAAGGGAGCTTCGCGCGGAATGCAGGAGCCCTGGATGGAGGGCAGCATTGAGGGCGAGTTCTATTTCCGCACCGCAGCCGTGCAGCCTGGCATGGTTTCGGCTGATTCAGCCCCGTACCAACAGGAAGCCATTGACCGGGCCGTTCAGGATGCATTACGTCGCAGCAACGAGCAGGCCGCCCGCGAGCGCGTCGAGTTGCAGCAGTCCATGGAAAAAATGCTGAAGGAAGCCCTGGCACGCCAAAACGCCATGATTGAGGCCCAGGGAGGAAAGCGTGAAAACCTGCAGAACACATCGCAAGAAACAGCAAGTGCATTGTCGCCGGCGATCACCGTGGCTGCCGTGGGGCCATCCACAACACTGGCCGCCACGCGTCCGCTGGCCTTTGCCAGCAGCAAGGCGCCGCAGCCAGGTGATGAATGGGAATACCTGACCCGCGACGAATTGTTCGGAAAGAACAGAAAGCTGCTGTGGCGCGTCAAAGCAGTAGACCAAGCCTCAGGTGTTCTGGAAGAGTTGCAGGTGGACGGCAAACCAGTTCAGGAGTGGGTATTTGATGGAAAACCATATTTTCTTGGCGCCCCACTCGAATCACATTTTGTATTCGGACCCCATTGGGACGGCAGCAATTTCCCCCAACTGTCAGTACTCGGCACTGGCGATTGCGTTGGAAGGTTGCGCTGCCAGATCACTGCCAAGGCAGTGGGCATGGAGCGCATCTCGGTGCCCGCAGGTACCTTTGATGCTGTTCGCTTTGATGGCCAACTTACTACCAATGCTTTCGCACTTAGATACTATGGCGACATCAGCCTCTGGTATTCCGAAAAAGACCGCCGCCTGCTTAGGCAAACCGTCAAAATTCGTGCGAAGGACGTCGGTTTTATGGTGGATGAAACACTGGAACTACAAGCGGCCCGCACTCGCTAGCTCTGAAAATCGAGCGTAGTCACACCCATGCCAAGCCTCGAAACACTTTCCAGCTTCTGGTCCGGTCCGGTATTCGCCACCAACGTACTGGTTTTCTTCAACCTGCTGGGCGCGCTCCTGCTGGGTCTGCTGGTCGGTTATGAGCGCTCCTACCACGGCCGGGCTGCCGGCATGCGCACCTACGGTCTGGTCTGCATGGCCTCGGCCGCGCTCACCGTCATCGGCGGCTATTCCCCGGCCTGGTTTGGCGGCAGCCACTTGATGGCCACCGGGGGGGACACGACCCGCGTGATCCAGGGCATCGTGACCGGCATCGGCTTTCTGTGCGCCGGCGTCATCATGCGCGAGGGCTTCAGCATCAGCGGTCTGACGACCGCGGCGTCACTGTGGGCCTCCTCGGTCATCGGCATCCTGGTCGGCGTCGGGTTTTATGCCGCAGCCATGTCGCTGGCCCTGCTGTCGGCCATCTGCATGGCCTGGATCTCCAAGCTTGAAGCCTGGCTGCCCTCCCGGCAGGCCGTGGCCATCACCCTCAAATTCCGGGAAGGCTTCAATCCCGAAGAGGACGTGCTGCGCAAAATGGCGAGTTCGCGGGGCTTTGAGATTGCCGGTGGCACCATTGCGATCACCTTCAAGGAGGGCTGCCCAGAATGGCAATTTGTCGCCGTGGCTCGCAGCCGGCAGAATATGTTGCCGATTTCCGAGCTGGCCCGCGAGATGTCGCGTTTTGATGGCGTCACCGGCTTCAACCTGACTTATGCACGGAATTGACCTGTTTGTGGCCGGCTACCTGGCAAATGAGACACAGGAACTGCAAGCCGTCCGTACACCTCGCCCCTGATTCAGCACGATATCAACCGGGGTACTGACTCAAGGCAAGCCTGCCCCCGGCACCGCCACGGGCAGGGTGTAAATCATGCCGCTCAGGTTCGCGCGCGATTGTTCGGGTGTCACCATCACCTTGCCCGTCAGCACAAACAGCGTGCGGCGGTCCAGCCCGCCCAGCATGCAGGCGATGGCCTGCCCAGGCGTTGCAATGCGGTGCGTCACTTCGCCGCCCTCGCGCACACGAATCACTTCGCGACTGATGGGCGAGGCCAGCCAGATGGCCCCCTCGGCATCCAGGCAGATGCCGTCCGGCGTGGCTTTGACCAGCGCAGCCCACACCCGCCGGCCGCTCAAAGAACCATCTGCGGCAATGTCGAAGGCGGTCAGACGGGAAGCGTAGCTCTCGCCGATGATCAGCGTGCGCCCGTCCGGCGTGATGACGGCGCCATTGGGAAAATGCAGATCCTGGGCCACCACCCTGGCCTGCCCATCGGGCTGCACCAGAATCAGGCCGGTCGGTCGCGGCGTTTCCCTGGCGACCATGTCAAAACCGAAATTGCCGATATAAGCGCGCCCCTGGGCATCCACCACCATGTCGTTGCAATGAAATAGTGCGAGTTGCGACAGGTCCGCGACCTCCTTCAGTACGGCGCCCTCCAGCCGCAACAAGCGGCGGTCGGACATGGACACCACCAGCAGCCGGCCATCGGGCAGCCACCCCAGGCCGGAGGGTTGCCCTGGCACGCTCACCACGGTTTCACAACGGCCCTTCAAATCCACCCGCTGGACGCGCTGGGTGTAGAAGTCCGAGAACCACAGGGCCCCGTCGTGCCAGCGCGGCGACTCGGGAAAAGCCAGCCGGTCGAGAAAGGGCGTCAGGATCGGATCATTACTCATGGCGAAAGAGCCTCCAGGGGAAGGTGCCATGCTAGAGGCAAAACCAGAAACGACAAGCAAACCGCGATAATCTTTGCATGGACATGACCAACCGCGAACCCAGGCAGGTGCCGCAATCCCTCCTCGATCTGTTTATTTCCTTCACCGTGCTGGCCTTGCAGGGCTTTGGCGGTGTGCTCGCCGTCGCCCAGCGCGAACTGGTGGAGCGCAAGCGCTGGATGACGAACGAGGAATTCGTCGAGGAATGGGCGGTGGCCCAGATCATGCCCGGCCCGAACATCATCAATCTCTGCATCATGATCGGCGGGCGCCATTTCGGCCTGCGCGGCGCGCTGGCGTCCCTGGCCGGCATGCTGGTGGTTCCCTTGCTGGTGGTGCTGCTGATCGCCCTGGTCTATGCCCGGTACGCCAGCCACCCCGGCGTGATCGGTGCGTTGCGCGGCATGGCTGCCGTGGCCGCCGGCCTGATTGTGGCCACCGGGCTCAAGCTGTTCCCCGCCTTGAAGAACAGCGCGCTGGGCCTGGGCAGTTGCATCGCCTTCGGGGCACTGAGCTTCGTGGCGATTGCCCTCCTGCACTGGCCGCTGGTCTATGTGCTGCTGGGTCTGGGCTCGATCGCCAGCGTGATGACCTACCGCAAGCTCGCCCCATGAACGAGATCCTGCACCTGAACTGGAGTGACTGGCTCCAATTATTCGGGCACTACGCGTCGCTCTCGCTGTTGGCGGTGGGCGGCGCCATCACCACCGCGCCCGACATGCACCGTTTTCTGGTGGACCAGCAGCACTGGCTCACCGACAGCCAGTTCAATGCGTCGATCGCCATTGCCCAGGCCGCACCCGGCCCCAATGTGCTGTTCGTGGCGCTCATGGGCTGGAATGTGGGCCTCAATGCCGGCGGCCTGCAACCGGCGCTGTTCGGCGTGCTGATGTCCATGGCGGGCATCATGCTGCCCAGTTCGACCCTGACCTACCTGGCTTCGCGCTGGGGCCACGAAAATCGCAACCTGCGCGCGGTACGCGCCTTCAAACAGGGCATGGCGCCGATCGTGATCGCCCTGCTCATTTCCACCGGCTGGATTCTGGCCAGCGCCCATGGCGACCCCGCACGCGACTGGCCCCTGTGGCTGACCACGGTGGTCACCACCCTGGTTGTCTGGCGTACCCGCCTGCACCTGTTATGGCTGCTGGCTGCCGGAGGCGCGCTGGGCTGGTTCGGACTGGTGTAGAACGGCTCCGAAGCGCGCAGGCCCAGCCATGCAGACCCTGAACATCATCGGTTGCGGCCGGGTCGGCAAGACGCTGGCGCATCTGTGGCACGCCCGACAGGTGGTCCAGATCCAGGACGTGCTCACCACCTCGCCGGCCAGCGCCGCGCAGGCGACTGCGTTCATCGGTGCCGGCCATGCCGTGCACAAACTCTCGCAGATGCGGCCGGCCGATCTGTGGATGGTGGCGGTGCCGGACCGGCAGATCGCCGCCAGTGCCGGCGCGATGGCACAGGCCTTGGCCGGCCTGGCACCCGCCATGGCTTTTCATTGCAGCGGCGCCCTGGACTCCAGCACGCTGGCCCCCTTGCATGAATGCGGCTGGCAGGTGGCCAGCGCGCACTGCATCCTGAGCTTCGCCTCCCCGGCCACGGCCGTGCAGCAGTTTGCCGGTACGCCCTGCGGCATCGAAGGCGAGACTGCGGCCAGCGCCCGTCTGCAGCCGGTCTTTGCCGCCATCGGTGCCCGGTGTTTTGCGCTGGAAGCCGATAAAAAAGTGCTGTACCACGCCGCCGCCGTCTTTGCCACCAACTTCCTGCCGGTGCTTCAGTCGGTAGCTGAAGACTTGTGGCGCGACAGCGGGGTGCCGCCCGAACTGCTGCCCCAACTGCGCGCCGCGCTGCTGCGCAACGCCGTGGACAACCTGCTGGCCCTGGGCCCGGCGGGCGCCCTCACCGGCCCGGCGGCGCGCGGGGACACCGACCTGGTGAACCGGCAGGCACAGGCCGTGGCGCAGTGGAATGCAACCGCCGGTAACGCCTATCGCGCCCTGAGCGAACTGGCCAGCCGTCTGGCGCGTGCCGCGCCAGCGGATTCACCAGCCAGCCCGCTGAAACCTTAGCTTACATAAACGGTTTTTGCTTACCGTAAAGACAAGGCCAAAGCCTTGCGCCGTGCGTGCATCGGCGGGATAGTGGTGTCACCTTCAATGGAACACGCCGTGAAAGCACAACTTTCCCTCATGACCCTGTTTTTCCTGTCCTGTACCGGGCTGCCCGCGCTGGGGCAGGAAGCCGGCATGAATGCACCGGCCTACACCGCCATCCATGCCAAGCCTCCTGGAGCCGATCGACCGATGCCCAGCGATGCGGATCAGGACAGCAGCAAAATAGCGGCATCCCTGAGCAACCGTCTGGTGGTCTTCGAATCACGAAACGACACCGAAAACAAACGACTGGGAATTCCATTCACCGCGTTTTCAAACTCGCCGCTCCACCTGGCCTACGACCCCGCCAGCCGTCAAATGATGGCCCAGTGGACTTCCGGTTCCCACCGACTCAGCGGCGACCGACTGCAATACCAAACCTATATGGGTACGACCGGCGCTTTGAATTTTCTGTTCAGCGCCAGATTCTGAAGGCTCCAACGGTCTGGCGCCTCAGTCTTTCGGTTTGCCGAAATTGAGGATGCGCGTGGCCAGCAGCGTTTCGGCCAGGAAACAGCCCAGCGCCAGCATGAAGCAGACAATGCCGGCCAGAAAACTCACGATCGCAAAGCGGTCGATCTGAAATACCGTGGTTTCGCCGAGAAACAGCACGATGATGGTCAGGCCGATCAGGAACGAGCAAAGCGTCAGCATGCCAATGGCGCCGTTGGCCAGCAGGCCGCGCGTTCTCAGGGTGCCCAACTCAGTATGGGCCTGCGTCACGAACTCGGCATCGTCAGCCCCCTTGCCCTTCAGACGCTCTTCCAGCACGCGCGCGCGGTCGATGATGCGGGATAGCCGCCCCGCGACCGCGCCGATCATCCCCGACACGGCAGTCAGCAGAAACACCGGGGCCACGGCGAGCTGGATGCCGTGCGTGACAGTACCGGGATCAATGAATAGGTTCATGCGTGTTTCCTGGTTCAAACGGGCTTGATTATCAATGCGCCCCGGGGGCGACTTCATTTGCAGTGATTGTGCTGCTTCCACTTCTCGGCGTGGCCGATGGCAATGGCGAACTCCGGCACCTTGCAGCGCGCCTGCTCGGCCGGGTCCACCGCCTTGTCCGCGGCGGGATCCGGGGCACTGGTGGGCGCTGTCACGGGCAGGGCCTGCGCAGGCTTGTCCGCCAGCATCCGGGCGGTGCCCCAGAGCAGCCCGAAGAACACCAGCAGCACGGCGACCTGTGCCGCGCTGACCTTCTGGATCTCCTCCTTTTCCAGCACCTCGCACACGCTGCCCGGGCAGAGTTGCGCCTGTTCCTTGTTGAAGCGGTTGTAGACCCAGCAGCCCAGGCAGATGCCAAAGGCGGACTCGAAAAACAGCAGCATCAGGCACAGCGAGCACACCAGGAAATTGATCGGGCCGATCACCCGCAGCCAGACCATGGTGTAGATCATGATGGCCGACAGCACCAGGCCGATCAGCCAGGCAAAGCGCTTTTGCGGCGCACCCACATAGTCGGGCTTCTGGTTGCGCACCACCAGCCGGCCCAGCACCAGGCTGGGCGCGTAACGCGGGTTCACCGCCACGCGGATGAAGAAGTCGACAAAAAAGCCCAGCACCATGATGCGGGTCGGGCCGAAATTGCCCATCAGCCAGGCGTTCATGAAGGACACCAGGCCGACAAAAAACAGGATGCCGGCCCCCGCCCGGACTTCCCGCTCATTGAGCACGGGCACGCTGAACTGCGGCAGCCGCTCGCCAAACTGAAACACCTTGGTCATGATCAAGTCCTGTCCTGATAAATTTGCACTGTACAGGCCCTATTGTCAGGCCTGCCAGACCCCGTAACCCGCCTCGCGCAGCGCAATGCCCAGTTCCACTTCCATCTCGCGGGCGGCCTCGTAAGGCATGGGGTTGTAGGCGGCATACAGCTTGGGCAGCAGGCGCAGGCCGTACTCGCGCACAAACGAGTTGGCCTGGATACCGGCCTTGTGCTTGTCAAAGCGCACATCCGGGTCCAGCCCGGTCATGCCCACATAGACAAAAGGCTGGCCCAACTGGTAGTCCGGGTTGGCCCGGCGAAAGCGGCCCACGTTCCAGACCTCGTCGGACAGCTCGACGACGTAGACGTGATGGTGGTGTCTGTACGCCACTTCCGCTATCTTTTTCGCAAGGGATCCAGCAGCGCAGACAGGCCGTTATGGTCGATCTCGTGCATCAGTGCCAGCAGGCGGCCGATGTCCCCGTGCGGGAACCCCTCGCGCGCAAACCAGTTGAGGTAGTCGCCGGGCAGGTCGGCAATCAGACGGCCCTTGTACTTGCCATAAGGCATGGGTGTTGTCAGCAGGCGCGGCAGTTGGTCGGCGTGCACCCTAGCCTCCAGCGCGCTTGACGGTAAAGCCCTGCGCCTTGAGCAACTCGATCACCCGCTCGCAGTGATCGCCCTGCACTTCGATCACGCCGTCCTTCACCGTGCCGCCCGAGCCGCAGGCCGCCCTGAGCTGCTTGCCCAGGCTGTTGAGCGCCGGCTCGTCCAGCGCCAGCCCGCGCACCAGCGTCACCGCCTTGCCGCCGCGGCCCTTGGTTTCGCGTGAGACGCGCACCACGCCGTCGCCCGCCGGGGCGGCCTTCTTCGCCTTGCACACGCACTGCGTCACCGGCTGGCGGCAGGCCGGGCACATCCGGCCGCTCTCGGTGGAATAGACCAGCCCGCCCGTGGTCCGTTTGCCCTGCATGGTCTCAGTCCGGCACAAACTTGGCGTTGAAGGTCGCCACATCGACCTCCTGCTCGAAGGTGACGAGCTGACCCATCTTCCTGTCGGCCAGCCGGCAGGCGGCGAACAGGCTGAATTTGCCTTTGAGGTAGAAGCTGGGCAGGTCGATCAGCGCGTACGGGTAGGGCACGAAAACCTCGTGCACATAAATCACGCGGTGCACGTTCCTGGGCGAAGGAAAGAGCTTGTAGGTATCGGTGGTGATCGTCTGGGTGGCCATCGGATGATGCTTGAGAAAGTGGCGCAAAAAATTGAAGCGCCAGAGGGCATGATTGGATCACGAAAAGACGGCAGGTCAACCCCATATCCCGCGCAGTGCCGAGTCGGGTTATCCTGCACACTTCCATGCACGCTCAAATCCCCACCCCCAGCAAAGAGCAGATCGCCCTGCTCGACCCTTTTGATCGCCTCGGGCTGGACCGCATTGCCCTCATCGCCTCCCCCAGCCAGGCCGAAAAAGCCTGCGCGGAACTGGCGGCCAGCGCGCACTGGGGTTTCGACACCGAATCCAAACCCACCTTTCTGAAGAACGAAGTGTCCGAGGGCCCGCACATCGTGCAGCTCGCCACGCTGGACAAGGCCTGGGTGTTCCAGTTGCACGACAGCCGCTGCCGCACCCTGGTGGCCGAGCTGCTGGCGCTGCGCGGCGTCACCAAGGCCGGCTTCGGCCTGGGCGACGACCGCAAGCGCATCAGCTCCAAGCTGGGCGTGGAGCCGGCCGATGTGCTGGAACTCAACACCGTGTTTCGCCAGCAGGGCTACCGCAAGGACATGGGCGTCAAGGGCGCCGTGGCCGTGCTGTTCAACCAGCGTTTCATCAAGTCGAAAAAGGCCACCACCTCCAACTGGGCCAACCCGCGCCTGAGCGAAGCGCAGTTGATCTATGCCGCCAACGACGCCTATGCCGCCATCCGCGTGTTCCATGCGCTGGGCTTGAGCAAACCGGGCTACACGCCGATCTCGTACATCGCATCGCCCATGTAGCGGTGCGGCCCGAAAGTGGCCGCCACGGCGGCGGTTTCGGCGGCCTGCCACTGGTCGAAGACGGCGCGCTCGGCATCGGTCAGCGCATCGGGCGGCGGCACTTCGCCATAGGTCGCCACGATCCGCAGGTAGGCGGTATAGACCGGCGCCACCAGGCTGGCGTCGCCCAGGGTTTCTTCCAGCGCACGGCGAAAGCGCTGCTCGGCCTCGCGGCGCTGCGTGTCGGTCACGCCATCGGCATCGAAAAAAGTCAGGGTGTAAGTCATGCTGGGGGCGAGCTTACCGCAAGGCTTGTCCCGCTGAGGTGCGTTGCCCGTTGTCGCCAGCCTCATCCCATATCAATTTGATAGATGTCAACGCGTCCCCCCAAAGGACCAGGAAAAATCCTGCTTTGCAGGCCGTTTTGGCACAGAACAAAACCTCTCTCCGCCGCAGGAGCGCACCATGACCGATCCCCAGACCTCCACCCCGGCCCAGCGCAACCGCTGGCTGCGCGTCCTGCTGATGATCCTGATGGCCTTGGCATTCCATCTCGCCACCATGCTGCTGGGCATGCTCGCTGCCGTGCAGCTCGTGCTGGCGCTGGTGAGCGATGGGCCCAACGCCCGCCTGTGCACCTTTGGCCAGAGCCTGGGCCAGTACCTGCGGCAGATCGCCGACTTCGTGAGCTTTGCGACGGAAGAGGCGCCGTTTCCGTTCAGCGACTGGCCGTAGGGCGCGTTCGGGATCAGCGGGACGGCTGCAGGCGCAGTTGCCGCGCCGATTCTTCGGCCCGGGCGTCGTCGATCACGCGCATCACGCCGCCCACATCGACCGAGCCCGTCTGGTGCTCGAATTTCCCCGTGAGCCGGGTATCGGGCTGCAGCACGCCGCGTTGATACAGCTCCCAGATCTCCGGCCCGTAATCGGTCTGCAGCAGGTCCGGCGCGAACTGGCCGAAAAAACCGCGCAGATTGGCCACATCGCGCAGCAGCATGCGGCCGGCGTGGTTGTTGCCGGCGGCGTCCACCGCCTGCGGCAGATCGATGATCACCGGGCCGTCCGCCCCCAGCAGGATATTGAATTCCGACAGGTCGCCGTGCACGATGCCGGCGCACAACATGCGCACCACCTCGGTCAGCAGCGTGGCGTGGTGCATCCGCGCCTGCTCGGGGGTGAACGCCACATCGTTCAGGCGCGGGGCCGCGTCGCCGTGCTCGTCCGTCACCAGCTCCATCAGCAGCACACCCTCATGGAAGTTGTAGGGCTTGGGCACGCGCACCCCGGCGGCGGCCAGGCGGTAGAGCGCATCGACCTCGGCACTCTGCCAGGCCGCCTCGATCGCCTGCCGGCCATAGCGCGAGCCCTTGGCCATCGCGCGGGCCTGGCGCGTGTTCTTGACCTTGCGGTTCTCGGTGTAGTCCACCGCCTGCCGGAAGCTGCGCTGGGTGGCCTCCTTGTAGACCTTGGCGCAGCGCGTCTCATCACCGCTGCGCACCACGTAGACCAGCGCTTCCTTGCCGCTCATCAACTGGCGTACCACCGTATCGATCAGGCCTTCTTCAATTAACGATTGCAGTCTTTGGGGTGGTTTCATGGCCCCATTTTGCCAGTGCTTCTCCTACAGCTGAGCCGCCAGCCGCGCGGCCTGGTCGATGGCGCGCTTGGCATCCAGTTCACCCGCTTCCAGCGCGCCGCCGATCAGGTGGACCTTCTGGCCGCGCGCCTGCAGTGCGTCGGCCAGATCGCGCAGCGGCAACTGGCCGGCGCACAACACCACGCTGTCGCAGGCGATCCAGGTCGGGTTCTCGCGCTTTTCACCATAGGACACCAGCAGCCCTTCGTCGCCGATGCGCTCGTAGTTCACGCCGCCCACCATCTTGACCCGCTTCATCTTCAGCGCGGTGCGGTGGATCCAGCCGGTGGTCTTGCCCAGGCCCTCGCCCAGCTTGCCTGAGCGGCGCTGCAACAGCGTCACCTGGCGTGCCGGCGGGCTCACCTCCGGGCCGCTGAGTTTCAGGCCGCCACGGGCCTGGGCCGGGTCGGTCACGCCCCACTCGGCCTGCCAGGCCGGCAAATCCAGCGTGGTGGAATGGCCATCACTCACCAGGAACTCGGCCACGTCGAAGCCGATGCCGCCGGCGCCGACAATGGCCACGCGCTGGCCCACCGGCTTGCGGTGGCGCAGCACGTCGATATAGCTCAACACCTTGGCATGGTCCTGGCCGGGAATCTTCGGGTCGCGCGGGCTCACGCCGGTAGCCACCACCACCGCGTCGAAGCCCGCCAGGTCCTGCGCCTGCACGCGCTGGTTCAGGTGCAGGGCCACGCCAGTCACGTCCACACGCCGCGCCAGATAGCGCAGCATCTCGTGAAACTCTTCCTTGCCGGGCACCACCTTGGCCAGGTTGAGCTGGCCGCCCATCTCGGCGGCGGCGTCGAACAGGTGCACTTCATGCCCGCGCTCGGCCGCCACGGTGGCCGCCGTCAGGCCAGCCGGACCGGCCCCCACCACCGCAATGCGCCGGCGCACTGGCGTTGGGCGATAGACCAGCTCGGTCTCGTGGCAGGCGCGCGGGTTGACCAGGCAACTGGTGAGCTGGTTCTTGAAAATATGGTCCAGGCAGGCCTGGTTGCAGGCAATGCAGGTGTTGATCTGGTCGGCCTGGCCCAGCGCGGCCTTCTTCACAAACGCGGCGTCGGCCAGCAGCGGGCGCGCCATCGACACCATGTCGGCACAGCCCTCGGCCAGTAGCTGCTCGGCCACCTCGGGGGTGTTGATGCGGTTGGAAGTGACCAGCGGGGTGCGGATGCCGGCCGCCGCGAACTCGGCCTTCATCTTCCTGGTGACCCAGGCAAACGCGGCGCGCGGCACGCTGGTGGCGATGGTCGGCACCCGGGCCTCATGCCAGCCGATGCCGGTGTTGACGATGCTGGCGCCGCCCTGCGCCACCGCCTTGCCCAGCGTCACGACCTCGTCCCAGGAACTGCCGCCGGGCACCAGGTCGATCATCGAGAGGCGGTAGATGAGGATGAAGTCCGGCCCCACCGCCTCGCGCGTGCGCGCCAGGATTTCCACCGGCAGCCGCATGCGGTGGCTGTAGTCGCCACCCCATTCGTCGGCGCGCTGGTTGGTGTGCTGCGCGAGGAACTGGTTGATGAAGTAGCCCTCGGAGCCCATGATCTCCACCCCGTCGTAGCCGGCCTCGCGCGCCTTGACGGCGCAGTTGACGAAGGCGCGGATCTGCCGCTCCACCCCGCGGCTGGAAAGCTCGAACGGCGTGAACGGCGAGATCGGCGACTTGATGCGCGATGGCGCCACCGCCAGCGGGTGGTAGGCATAGCGCCCGGTGTGCAGGATCTGCAGCGCGATCTTGCCGCCGGCCTCGTGCACCGCGCGCGTCACCACCTGGTGCCGGCGCGCCGCGCCCGAGGTGGCCAGCGTGCCGGCAAAGGGCTTGGCCCAGCCCGCGATGTTGGGCGCAAAGCCGCCGGTGACGATCAGGCCTACATCACCCTCGGCCCGCTCGCGGCAATAGGCCGCCAGCTTGCCGAGGTCGCGCCCGTCCTCCAGCCCGGTGTGCATGGAGCCCATCAGCACCCGGTTCTTGATCTGCGTGAAGCCCAGGTCCAGCGGCTGCAGCAGATGGGGGTACAGGGCCAGGCCGGGAAGCGGCGCGTGCACGGTGGAGGACATGGGCTGATTCTCTCGGGACGGTTGGTTTGACTCAAATCATATGCGCAGCAATGAACTGGCGCGCCCAGGCGGATTCATTGACGCATGTGCGCCACTGGCTTGACCTTCATGAGCGCTGCTGTATCCTTTGAAGACACCGGTTTTCTCGGAGAGCACCATGCCCAAAGTCCTGAAATATTTGCTGATCGGGCTCGCCGCCATCATTGCCCTGCTGGTGCTGGCCGTGGCCATCATCGCGGCGACCTTCAACCCCAACGATTACAAGCCCACCCTTATCAAGCTGGTGCAGGACAAGACCCAGCGCACGCTGTCCATCCCCGGCGACATCAAGCTGACGTTCTTTCCCCGGGTCGGCGCTGATCTGGGCAAGGTGGCGATCAGCGAGCGCAATGGCACGCAGGTGTTCGCGTCGGCCGAGCACGCTGGGGTATCGGTGGCGCTGATGCCGATTTTCTCGAAACAGTTCGTGGTGGACCGGGTGCTGGTCGATGGCTTGGCCGTCAACCTGCACCACTACAAGGACAACACCACCAACTACGACGACCTGCTGCCCAAGGGCGAGGCCAGCACCGCCGCACCAGCCGCACCCGAGCCGGACAACAAGCCGCAAGCCGTGCAAATCGACATGGGCGGCCTGGCCATTACCAACGCCCGCCTGGGCCTGACCGACGATGCCAAGAACAGCAGGCTCTCGGTCTCCAAACTCAATCTCAGCACCGGGCCGATTGCCAGCGGCAAGAAGAGCCACTTCGAATTCAGTGCCGAGGTCAAGGGCAACAAGCCCCAGCTCGCGCTGAATGTCAACGTCAAAAGCAACTTCACGCTCGACCTGGAGCAGCAGCGCTATCTGCTGGACGGCTTCACCGCCGCCCTGACCGGCGCGGTTGCGGAGATGTCCGCCCTGCAGGTCAAACTGTCTGCAAGTTCCCTGGAGGTTTCGCCCAAGGCTTTCAAAACCCCGGCGCTGTCGCTGGACGCATCCATCACCCAGGGCGCGCGCACCACCACGGCCAGGCTGAGTGGCGCGCTGAGTGGCGATCTGGAAGCGAAGCGGTTTGAATTGAATAACCTCAGTACCGAGCTGGCGCTGCCCAACCCCGCCGGCGGCACACTGGCCATCAACGCCAAAGGCAAGGCCTTGCTCAACCTGGCCCGCGAGGCGGTGCAGGCCGCCCTGGCAGGCAAGCTGGACAGCACCAGCTTTGACGCCAAAGTGGGCCTGACGAAATTTGCGCAGCCGGCCTACACTTTTGATATCGCGCTGGGCGACCTGGACGCCGACCGCTACCTGCCCCAGGGCGCGCCGCCGGCGGCCAAAGCCGGGCCAAGCGCCGGGGCGGGGCCAGCCGCTGGCCCAGAGCAACCCATCGACCTCTCAACACTCAAAACGCTGGACGCCAAGGGCTCGCTCAAAGTGGCGTCACTCAAGGTGGCCAATATCAGGGCGTCCGACATCCGCTTGGAACTGCACGCCGGCGGCGGCAAGGTTGACGTGAGCCCGATGTCTGCCTCGCTCTACGGCGGCAGCCTGGCCGGGGCGCTGTCGGCCAGCGCCAGTACCCCGCCGCGCTTTGCAGCCAAACAGACCCTGCGCAACATCCAGCTCGGGCCGCTGCTGAAAGACGCCATCGACAAAAACCCGGTGGACGGCAAAGGCGATGTGGCGCTGGACCTCAGCGCCACGGGCGCCACCGTGTCGCAACTCAAGAGAGGCCTCAACGGCACGGCCAGCCTGATGCTGAAAGACGGCGCCATCAATGGCATCAACCTGGCCGCCGCGCTGCGCGACGCCAAAGCCAAAATCGGCCTGGGCCAAGCCCAGGCCGCGCCCCATCAAGGCTCGGCTTCTGCGCAGGAAAAAACCGACTTCACTGAACTGAGCGGCAGCTTCAGAATAGCCAACGGCGTTGCGCACAACGACGACCTTTCCGCCAAAACACCGCTGTTCCGATTGGGCGGCAGCGGCGACATCAACCTGGGTGAAAGCAGCCTGGACTACACCGCCAAAGCGACCGTGGTGCCCACGCTGCAGGGCCAGGGCGGACCGGAGTTGCAGGAACTCAAAGGCCTGACGGTGCCGGTGCAACTGTCCGGCCCGTTCACCGCCATCCGCTGGAAGATCGACTTGGCCGGCATGGCGACCCATCGGGCGAAGGAACTGGTCGAAGAGAAAAAGAAACAGCTTGGGGCCGAGGCGCAGAAGAAACTCGAGGCGGAAAAAGCGAAGCTGCAAGAGCAGTTGCAAGACCGCCTGAAAGGCCTGCTCGGGCGGTGACAGGCCTGCACGTACGTGCAGACCCTCCTCAACAGGGTTCCTCGATCTGGGCTCGAACCAGTGGCCCACAGATTGACCGAGGTAAAACCCCTTTATTTATCAATGCCCTGGGCTCGTCGGATTTCAATTCGCCTTCAACTGATCCCGCGTCTTCAGTTGAACCTGCTCTTGAGCCTTCAACTGATCCCGCGTCTTCAATTGAACC
>Ga0210129_1000186_pt1 | contig 16580 bp, 17 predicted proteins | sample WestPond_Cattail_2_FD_185582 | JGI IMG/M metagenome (GOLD analysis project Ga0210129, IMG submission 185582) | Wetland microbial communities from the San Francisco Bay, California, USA, that impact long-term carbon sequestration -... | ecosystem: Environmental > Aquatic > Marine > Wetlands ... | reverse complement strand
CGCATTCATGGGCTATACCGATCATCCGGAGTATGTATGGACAATGTTCTTATGCGTGTCAATAGATTCCTTCCAATGCATACCGTTCGCATATTTACGATACAAACACCGCCCAATTAAATTTGCAAGCTTGAAAGTACTCTTCATAGCAATGAACGTAATTTTGAACTTGGTATATTTCATTTTAATTCCAGTTATGTACAATCATCACATCGCATACGGTTTTATCAGCTTATTCTATCATGGAACCGTCAGCGTAGCTTATGCATTCTACATTAACTTATTCTGCACATTCTCAGTAACATTCTTCATGCGTAAGGAATTGACCGGATTCAAATATGTGTTCGACAAACATCTGGCACGGCAAATGTGGCATTACTCATGGCCTATATTAATCTTGGGTATTGCCGGCATCTTGAATCAAACGGCTGATAAAATCATATTCCCGTTCGTTTCAACTCATGTTGGTAAAGAAATAAATGTACAACTGGGCATATATGGCGCATGCGTGAAAATTGCCATGATTATGACGTTGATAACGCAAGCATTTCGTTACGCATACGAGCCGTTCGTTTTCGGCAATAGTAAAGATAAAGACAGTAAGGAAACGTATGCGGCCGCAATGAAATACTTCATCATATTCACATTGTTCGCATTCCTCATTGTCATGGGATATATGGATATTTTGAAGAGATTGATTATCGCCCGCGACTATTGGGCAGGACTAAAAGTAACTCCTATTGTTATGGTTGCCGGTATTCTTTTGGGAATCTATTTCAATTTATCATTATGGTATAAGTTGGTTGATAAAACAATATATGGAATGTGGTTTTCACTTATCGGCTGCATTTCGCTAATTGCAGTTAACGTTATATTCATTCCACGTTTCAGTTACATGGCTTGTGCCTGGGGAGGAGTTGTCGGATATGGTATTGCTACTATCCTATCCTATTTTGTAGGTCAGAAATACTTCCCGATAAATTATCCTCTAAAAGATATTGCCAAATACGCTCTTCTAACGGCTATACTATATATAGCAATAACTAAAGTTCCCGATCATTGGAATCTATGGGTAAAAGTAGGCATAAAGACATGTATACTTCTTGTTTATCTGGCATATACCGTAAAGAAAGATGTGCCATCGTTCTTATCAAAAAAGAAGGCAACAAGTAATTAAAACAACAATAAAAAAATATTCGCAATTATTGATATTATAATTGCGAATATTTTTTATTGTTGTTTTATGTAATAATCTTACCTTATTCTATCTGCTGCTTTAATCAAATCATCATCTTTTTTAATTTGATGGTTTGCAATTAATGTAAAAACAAAAGATAGTATAGGAAGGAATGAACCTATTGATATAATCATCTGCTGATTAGGAGTATTCTTTGACAATAAATAATATGTGAGGTAAATAACATAATAAATAAGTGCAACCATGGCACCTATTACACACAACTGACGTTGCGTCTTTCTATTTTTGTAAAGAAATATTGCTATAAAATTAAAAAGCGCACCGGCTATTGCCACGATTATTAAGCCCCACGCATGGAATCCATTTTGCGTTACCGGTAAAAACAAAGAACCAACCCACAATACAGTAGCTACCAAAAGGTATATTGATTGAATCCTTTGAATCATTGCATGTTATCTTTTTCTTTAGCAGGATTGCGATAATAGACCTTACCTTCAATAAACTCTTGAATAGCTATCAATGTCGATTTAGGTAACTTCTCATAATAACGTGAAATTTCAATCTGTTCTCTATTATCAAAAACCTCTTCCAAATTATCGCCTTGAGTAGCAAATTCAGAAAGCTTCTTAGACAACTCGCTTTTCATTTCTTGTGAAATTTGATTAGCGCGTTTACCCAATATTGCTACACTTTCATAAATATTACCTGTCTCATCACACAGGTTCATCAAGTCTCTAACAACCGTAGTGGCAGGAGCATTGGTTTTCTTATAATCCATAATTATTAATATAATATATTATTTTAATCTTTTACTTTTTTAGATGATGACAAAAACATTTCATTTATCTCTTTTGTATGCTTGCTGTCCGGGAAATCAGTCTTAAAAGCATAACACTCATCAATTACGTCCCTGAAACGATCAGCTTGCTTTTCTTGAATGCTTTTCAATGCAATTTGGTATTTTGAACGTACGACAAGCAAAGACAAATCTTCTCTTAATTTTGTAGAAGGAAAATCTCTCATTGCATCTTCGGCAACAATTACGCACGATTGGTAATTATTACCTAAATAAGTGCCCAAGTTATAATATAATTTGGCTGAATAATATTCCTTTAAAACTAATTTATCTTGCAACGAAAAAACCATCTTTTGGGCTTCATTTCTATATTTGCTCTGAGGATAAACATCAATAAAAGCTTCCAATTCCTGCAATGCCTTGTACGTATTACTTTGATCCAATCTGGCTTCAGGAGTATCCAACGCCAAAGCTTTACCGCACATAAAACGGGCTAATTCCGTATATGTACCGTTTTGATATGAAGTATAATATGTATTGAAATAATGTGACGCCGTAATATAATCTTCATCACGATAATAGCTCATCGCTAACATGTACAGGGACTCTTCGGCCTTATCCGTACCTTTTAACTGCATGATGATGTCATCAAGCAACGTTGAAGCCTTACTATATTTACCTTGAATATAATAGCATTTGGCTGCTTCATATTTATATTCGTAATCATTACTCTTCAACAGTTTATTATACTCCCCGCAAGAGGTAAACGTCAAAGCTGTAAGTAACAATATCAGTATGTTCTTTTTCATTATGCTACAATCTGGGTACAAAAATACATTTAACATCCGATTCTACAAAATTATTGAGATAAAAATTTCTTATTATAAATATCTTCCAACTTCAACATTTCATCACGATACTGGGCTGCTTGCATAAAATCAAGTTTCTTAGCGGCTTCTCCCATTAACTTCTTGCTACGTTCAATGCTCTTTTTCAGTTGGTCTTTAGTCATATACTCCACTATTGGATCGGCTGCCATTGCAGTTTCTTCAACTATTCCATACGGTTTAATTTCCGATTTTTCTTCTGCTATAAGTGACGAGCTTATTGCTTTCACTATTTGTTTTGGTGTAATATGATGTTCTTCGTTATATTTCAGCTGTTTTGTACGCCGATAATTTGTTTCGTCAATAGTCTTTTTCATACTGCCGGTAATCTTATCGGCATACATAATAACTTTACCGTTAATATTACGCGCTGCTCTTCCTGCTGTTTGTGTCAACGACCTGTGCGAACGCAGAAACCCTTCTTTATCGGCATCCAATATTGCTACAAGTGATACTTCGGGTAAATCCAATCCTTCACGCAGTAAATTAACGCCGACCAAAACATCATAAACACCTGCACGCAAGTCATTCATAATCTTAACACGGTCAATTGTGGCTACATCACTATGAATATAATTACACCTAACGCCGTTGTCAAGCAAGTATTCCGTCAATTCTTCAGCCATACGTTTGGTTAACGTAGTCACCAACACCCGCTCATTCTTCTTCGAACGTGTATGTATTTCATCAAGCAAATCATCTATTTGATGCAGGCTCGGACGTACTTCAATTTCAGGATCAAGCAATCCTGTCGGCCTTATTAATTGCTCAACAACAACGCCATTGCTTTGGGCCAACTCATAATCGGCAGGAGTAGCACTTACATATACTATTTGGCGTGTTAAGCTTTCAAACTCTTCAAACTTCAAAGGCCGATTATCCAACGCAGCAGGCAAACGAAAGCCATAACTTACAAGATTTACCTTTCTCGCCCTGTCACCTCCGTACATACCGTTGATTTGCGGCATACTTACATGACTTTCGTCAACAAATGTCAAATAATCTTTCGGGAAGAAATCCAATAAGCAATAAGGACGTGTACCTGCTGCCCTTCCGTCAAAATACCGCGAATAGTTCTCAATGCCGGAACAATGCCCAAGTTCACGAATCATCTCCATATCATATTCAACTCTCTCTTTTATACGTTGCGCCTCCACCATCTTGCCTTCGCTTTCAAACGCTGCAATTTGTTTTACCAAATCGTCCTGAATGGCACTTATTGCCCTTTGTTGGCTATCCTGAGTCGTCATAAATAGATTTGCCGGATATATTTTGTAATCCTCAAACGTCTGCATTCTTATGTTTGTAATAGGATCGGTTTCTTCTATCGACTCTATTTCATCTCCCCAAAAAGTGATGCGAAGCATTGCATCGGCATATGCCAAAGCAATATCCACAGTATCGCCCTTTACACGAAAATTACCTCGACTTACATCAATATCATTACGAACATATAAGCTCTCAACCAACTTTCGCAACAGTACGTTACGGTCTATTTTCATGCCTACGTGAATATCAATTACATTTTCATAGAAATCCGCAGGATTACCCATACCGTAAATACACGATACCGATGAAACCACAATCACATCCTGTCTGCCTGACAGCAATGCGGATGTGGTGGCCAAACGAAGCTTATCTATTTCCTCGTTTATAGCCAAGTCTTTTTCGATATATGTGTCTGTAGACGGCAAATACGCTTCTGGTTGATAATAATCATAATACGAGACATAATATTCAACGGCATTGTTAGGGAAGAAATTCTTGAATTCGCTATACAACTGAGCTGCCAAGGTTTTGTTGTGACTAAGTATTAATGTGGGCTTATTAATATTTTTAATCACATTTGCCATAGTAAATGTCTTACCTGAACCGGTAACGCCCAACAGAGTTTGGGCATGTTCACCGTTAAGAAGACCTTCAGTCAATTGCTCTATAGCTTCAGGCTGATCGCCGGTAGGTTTATAATCGGATACGAGTTCGAAATTCATACAATAAGCCTTTCCATTTTTAATTTGTTTTGAAGAGGTTCAAACAACGATTTACGTATACTTAATGTCATCACACACTTATCATTATCATAATCCTGACTTACAATTTTCACTTCCAAATCCTTAATAATATGCATCACGTCATTCATGCGTTCATACGGAAATTTTACTGTAAAACTTACATCTATAGTCCGCGTTATTATTTCGGCTTTATCCAGGACATCATTTGCAGCTTGCCTATAAGCTACAATCAATCCGCTTGTACCAAGCTTGATGCCGCCAAAATACCTAACAACAATTATCAGAACATCGGTTACATCTTTTGAAAGCATCTGCCCGAATATTGGTTTGCCGGCCGTTCCTGAAGGTTCTCCATTATCATTAACTCTAAAATCTTCACCTTCATATCCCAACCTGTAAGCATAACATACATGGCGGGCATCATAATACTTTCGCCGATATTCCGCAAGTATTTCATTTACTGTTTCTATCGATTCAACAGGAAATGCAAAAGAAAGAAATTTACTTCGCTTCTCTAAAAAATAACTCTCCGAACTATCGGCTAAAGTATTATAAGTATCTTTCAATCCAACTTATGAATAATAAGTCCGGAGCGAAGCTTCGGTTCAAACCATGTTGTTTTCGGTGGCATAATATTACCAGTGTCTGCTATATTCATGATTTGCTTCATCGACACCGGATATAATGCAAGTGCCAACTTCATTTCACCGCTATCGACACGCTTCTTCAACTCACCCAAACCGCGTATACCACCAACAAAATCAATACGTTTATCAGTACGTAAATCTTTGATGCCAAGTATATCATTTAATATCAATTCGGAAGAAATTGAAACATCCAACACTTTTATCGGATCATTATCATCATAAGTGCCGGCATTGGCAGTCAGACGATACCAGTTACCTCCTAAATAAAGAGAGAATTCATGCAAGCGTGCAGGTTTATAAATATCCGCACCCATGTTTTCTACCTTAAAGTTCTTTCCCAATTTATTTAAGAACTCACTTTCAGTCAACCCGTTCAAATCCTTTACTACACGATTGTAATCTATTACAGTTAATTGATTTGCCGGAAAACATACAGCCATAAAATAATTATACTCTTCCTTACCTGTATGATTAGGATTATGTTTTGCCTTTTCGGCACCCACCAATGCAGCAGCAGCCGAACGATGGTGACCGTCAGCAATATACAATGAAGGTATGGCAGCAAACCGTTTGGTAATAACTGCTATATCGGCATCGTTATCAATAATCCAAAACTGATGGCGAAAACCGTCAATCGGAGCAATAAAATCATATTCAGGTTTACCTTTAGCATAACGCGCAACTATTTCATCTATTGTTTTATCGTCAGGATAAGCAAAAAATACCGGTTCGACATTGGCATTGTTTACACGTACATGTTTCATGCGGTCTTCTTCTTTATCCTTACGTGTAAGCTCGTGCTTTTTTATCACTCCGCTAAGATAATCGGGAACATACGCTCCAACCACAAGTCCGTATTGCGTTTTGCCGTTCATGGTTTGTGCATAAATATAGTAACACTCTTTCTTATCCTGAACAAGCCAACCGTTATCCTGAAACTTTTTAAACTGGCGCGCAGCCTCGTCATAAACACGCGGATCATGCTCATCAGTACCTTCAGAAAAATTTATTTCCGGTTTTATAATATGATATAGAGACTTTTCATTACTGCCTGCTTCGGCACGAGCCTCATCGGAACTAAGAACATCATAGGGACGAGATTCAACCTCTTCAACTAAATTTTTCGGAGGACGAACTCCTTTGAAAGGTTTTACAGTAGCCATATTAATATTATTTTAAAACAAAAAAGATTACTCTCTTACGGAAATAAGAGAGCAATCTTAATATTGTTAATTATTTATTTACTCTAAATTTCTCAGACCCGGTCTTGAAGAAATCGACAATTTGGTTAGCGGCGGCGATGCCGGCATTTATGTTAGCCTCTGCTGTTTGTGCACCCATCTTCTTTGGTGTACCGAAATATCTTTCCGGGAATTTGGCTGCGAAGTCAGCAGCTGCTACCGGAGCAATATCTGCAATATACTTAAATTTAGGATGCTCTTCCATAAACTTCATCAATTCCGGTTCATTAATAACTTCCTTACGGGCAGTATTTAATAAGATACCATTCTCAGACATGTTGCTCAACAATTTGTAATTGATGGAATTACGTGTTTCGTCAGTAGCAGGAATATGTAAAGAAACTATGTCGCTGCTCTTATACAATTCTTCAACAGTATCGCAAGCATGCGTACCGTCTTTTTCTATGGCATCTTTAGGACAAAAAGCATCAAATGCATAAGTTTCCATTCCAAAACCGTGTGCAATGCGAGCTACATTGCGACCTACATTGCCATAAGCATGTATACCAAGTTTCTTACCTTTCAACTCCGTTCCGGATGTACCATTGTAAAAATTACGAACGGCATACACAAGTAAGCCTAAAGCCAATTCAGCAACAGCGTTTGAATTCTGTCCGGGAGTATTCATAACAACCACACCATGGGCAGTAGCCGAAGATAAATCGACATTGTCATAACCTGCACCGGCACGTACGACAATTTTCAAATCTTTAGCAGCATCAAAAACTTCATTATCTATTTTATCACTTCTAATAATTAAAGCATTTGCATCACTGACAGCATTAAGCAATTTAGATTTATCTCCGTACTTTTCCAAAAGCGCCAATTCATACCCGGCACCTTCAATAACCTTGCGAATACCGTCTACAGCAACTTTTGCAAACGGTTTATCAGTAGCTATTAATATTTTCATTTTCTGATTTCGATTAATGTTGTTTCTCAAATTCCTGCATGCAACTAACAAGAGCTTTCACACTTTCAATCGGTAATGCATTATAGCAAGAAGCACGGAAACCTCCAACAGATCTATGACCTTTAATGCCTACCATACCCTTGGAAATAGCAAAATCAAGAAAGTCTTTCTCCAAATCTTTGTATTCCGGAGCCATAACAAAACAAATATTCATACGTGAACGATCATCTTCATCAAGAATAGTAGGAACGAACAATTTGTTACGATCAATTTCGGTATATAATATTTCTGCTCTTGTAGCAGCTCTCTTTTCCATTTCCTTTACACCACCTTGAGCCTTAAGCCAACGCAAGTTAAGCATTGCAGTATAAATAGGCAGTACAGGAGGTGTATTGAACATTGAGCCTTTTTCTATATGGGTTCTATAATCCAACATCGTCGGAATAGGACGTGATACTTTCCCTAAAATATCATTCTTTACAATAACAAAAGCCAAACCTGCAGGAGCCAAGTTCTTTTGAGCACCGCCATAAATTATACCGTATTTAGACACGTCGACCTGACGAGAGAATATATCTGATGACATATCTGAAACTACAGGAAACTTAACGTCAAAATCATGACGGATTTCAGTTCCGAATATAGTGTTATTAGTTGTAAAGTGGAAATAATCCACATCTTCAGGGATAGTAAAATTCTTAGGAATATAATTATAATTCTTGTCAGCGGAAGAAGCAACTTCGACTACATCACCAAAAAGTTTTGCCTCTTTCATTGCCTTTTTAGCCCATGTACCTGTGTTAAGGTAAGCAGCTTTTTTCTCAAGAAGATTATATGGAACCATACAGAACTGCATACTGGCACCACTTCCGAGAAAAAGAACCGAGTATCCTTCAGGGATATTAAGCAATTCCTTAAATAGTGATTCAGCCTCTTCAATTACCGGTTTGAACTCTGCTGATCGGTGACTGATCTCTAATACGGAAAGCCCTATGCCATTGAGATCTAATACACCTTGAGCTGTTTGCTCAATTACCTCGCGAGGAAGAATTGATGGTCCCGCATTGAAATTATGCTTTTTCATTTGAATGTTATTTTAATTATACATTAATAATTGGTGCGAAATTAATAATAATATTCCTTTATTACAAAGGATTTGTTACAAAAAAGTGCGTGTACGTTACCGATTATCATTTTGCCTCTTCAATTATAGTCTTCATGCTTTTGATTTTTTCGCCTTTGATAACATTAAGCAATTGCTTTAATTTAGTTCTTTTGACTGCCACAAAAGCATAATGGTCTTTAACGTCGATTAATCCTATTTCTTTTGATGTCAACTTTCCTTTTTTGCATAAAAAACCGACAATATCTATCTTATTCAATTTATCTTTTTTGCCTTTACCTATATATAATGTTGCCCATAAAGATTTTGCAGGTGCAGGAATCTTTTCAGGAAAAGCATACTCACTTAGTGGTTGCTTAATATATTCCGGAACTGTTTCGGCTTCATTTAAAATAATGTATGATGTGCCTGTCGTATCCCAGCGTGCCGTTCGTCCGTTGCGATGGATAAAGGCCTCTTCATTAACCGGTAAATGATAGTGCACAATGTTTTTCACTTCCGGTATATCCAATCCGCGCGATGCCAAATCAGTTGAGACAAGCACATTGCAACTGCCGTTTCTGAATTTATATAATGCACGTTCCCTGTCTTCTTGCTCCATACCTCCATGAAAGGCTCCGTGTTCCAGTCCCATCTCTTTCAAATACTGACTTATGCGATCAACTGTCTCACGATAATTTACAAATACTAAAGTGGAATTGCTGCCAAACGTACAAAGTAAATTGTAAAGGGTCTCCTGCTTATCTTTAACAGGTGAATGTACCACACATACATCCAACCTATCTTCTGTTTTTTGCTTATCTAGGAAATCAAGCCGTTCCGTATGGTTCAATCCGGCAAACAGAGGTATTTCATCAGCATCGGTAGCAGACAACAGCATGCGCCGTTCCAATCCTGTCAATTGCTGAATGATGTCATGCATTTCTTCCTGAAAGCCTAATTCAAGAGATTTATCGAATTCATCAATAACAAGTATTTTTATAGTTGCTGGATTTATATTTCCTTTAGTAATATGGTCAAGCACACGACCCGGCGTACCGACAATCAATTGTGGAAGCATACCACGCATTGACCGGTGCTCATCCATAGCAGGATGGCCTCCGTAACAAGCGAAGGCTCTTAACGGAGTGTTCATACCGGTAAACACTGAAATAATTTGCAACGCCAATTCACGAGAAGGTACCAAAACCAATGCCTGAATATCATTATTTGATACATTCAGCAATTGAAGTAACGGCAACAAATATGCTAGAGTCTTTCCACTGCCTGTAGGTGAGAGCAATACCATATCATTACGGTCGTTTTTCATCACACTGATAGCAGCCCGCTGCATATCATTAAGCTCAGTAATACCTATTTTATTAAGCGCAGAATTTATTAATTCACCATAAGTTTCCATGCGACAAAGATATAAATTTATACGTGAACATTTTTATATTGCCACAATAATGTTTACCTTTGCGGGCAATTAACACACAATAATAGGTAAAATTCATCAATTTATAAAATGAGTGAAAAAGCACCATATCTAGTATTTTCGGGCACCAAATCAAAATATTTGGCAGAAAAGATTTGTAAACATTTAAATTGTCCGTTGGGCAATATGAACATCACACATTTCGCCGACGGCGAATTTGCAGTATCTTATGAAGAGTCAATTAGAGGAGCCCACGTTTTCTTAGTACAATCAACATTTCCTAATTCCGACAACCTTATGGAATTGCTATTAATGATCGATGCAGCAAAACGCGCATCTGCCAAAAGCATTGTAGCAGTAATACCTTACTTCGGTTGGGCTCGCCAGGATCGCAAGGACAAACCACGCGTATCCATAGGAGCAAAATTGGTTGCAGATTTGTTAAGCGTTGCAGGTATAGACAGGCTTATTACAATGGACTTGCATGCCGATCAGATTCAAGGATTTTTCAATGTACCGGTTGATCACCTTTATGCTTCGGCAGTATTTCTACCATACATCCAATCATTGAACTTAGATAACTTAATTATTGCCACACCTGACGTAGGAGGTTCAAAACGTGCAAACACTTTCTCAAAATATCTGAATGCGCCATTGGTGCTTTGCAACAAGACACGTGCTAAAGCAAATGTGGTTGAGTCGATACAAATCATCGGTGATGTAAAAAACAAGAATGTGGTATTGATTGATGACATGGTGGATACCGCCGGAACAATAACAAAAGCTGCCGACTTGATGTTGAACAGCGGAGCCATTAGTGTACGCGCCGTTGCCAGCCATGGAGTGTTATCAGGTCCGGCGATTTCTCGTATTGAAAATTCAAAACTGACTGAAATGGTGTTTACCGACAGCATTCCGTTTACTAAAGAATCCGAAAAGATTAAACAACTTTCCGTTTCCGGTATATTTGCTGAAACAATTCGCCGAGTTTACAACAACGAATCTATCAGCAGCCAATACATAATATAAAAGAATAAGATTTTTTGTAATAATAAAAAAGCCCCTTGAAAATATATTGTTTTCAAGGGGTATTCTTATTATTATCAATATTGTCTGGGACCGAAAATACCAGTACCGACCCGTACCATTGTGCTGCCGCATTCAACAGCTACAGGATAATCTTCTGACATCCCCATAGATAATTCCTTAAACCATGGAGCATCGGCAAAATATTTTGTTTTTGCCTCATTGAAGAAGTTATGGATTTCTTTGAATTCATTGCGCACTTCTTCTGTGTCATCAGTATTTGTAGCCATTCCCATCACACCACAAATGCGAACATTTTGCAGCTGTCGCCATTCGTTTGCTTCAAGCATTTCATGGCATTCTTCGGGCGTAAAGCCAAACTTGGTTTCTTCCTTGGCCACATGAAGTTGTAACAAACAGTCAACCGTACGGTTTACCTTGGCAGCCTGTTTATTTATTTCACTAAGCAACTGCAATGAATCTACACTATGAATCATCTTCACGAACGATATCATATATTTGATCTTATTGCTTTGCAAATGACCTATCATGTGCCATTCGATATCATCAGGCAATTGAGGTTGTTTTTCAGCCATTTCCTGCACATGATTTTCACCGAACAAACGTTGCCCTGCATTATATGCCTCGCGAATACTCTCTACAGGATGGAACTTTGATACTGCAACCAAACGTACACCTTCGGGTAAAGACTCGGTAATTCTCTTTATTCGATCACTTATTTTTGTCATTTTCTGCTGTATCTCCTTTTCCGGCATCAGGGAATTCAGGCTTTACATCAGGCTCGGTAGTAAACGGATAAACATCCATAATCGGTGTTTCATTTATTGAAGCGATGGTATAATCAGCTAATGTTCCTTTCATGCCTTCATTTAAATTTTTAACTGCTTCTACAAAATTATCAGCTAATACCAATATATATGTAGCGGTCTTTTTCTCTTTGGCCGTTTTTTCATCAATAGTAATGAATAGCACTTTACATTTATAATAGCGATCTCCTGTAAACTGATCGAATAAATCGCTGTAATTAGCACGGTGAATGTCACTTACCGTGAATTCTCCGGTGATATAAGGCTTCATTTCTTCAATAATTCTTGCTTCGGCCTCGGTAAAACTCAAGGCATCGACTAAATAAGGTTCATTTACTTTTTTTATCAACCCATTTTCCATTGTCTTTTCGTAGCGCACTTTGCACTCGAACCAATTATGCATCATAATTTCTTTTATTTATAATTTTTAGAGCCACAAAGTTAGAAATATTATTTCGTATATTTGCAAAAATAAATAAATAAAATCAGTGATGAAAGTATTATTAGTAAACGGTAGTCCACACAAAAAAGGGTGCACTTTTACCGCCTTAAATATAGTGGCAAAAGCGTTAAATGAAGAAGGTATCGATACTGAAATAATGTTTCTGGGCAATCAACCTATTGCGGGTTGCATCGGTTGTGGACGATGCAAAGAAACAGGATTATGTTTTCGCAACGACATTGTAAATGAATTTGCTGCCAAATCAAAAGAATGCGACGGATTCATATTCGGCTCCCCCGTACATTTTGCTTCTGCAAGCGGAGCTATCACATCGTTTCTTGACAGAGCATTCTGCGTACCTGAAGCAGATTTAACGAACAAACCGGGAGCATCGGTTATCAGTTGCAGACGCGCAGGTGCAACAGCCGCATTTGATATGGTAAATAAGTATATGACAATACGTTGTATGCCTGTTGTTTCTTCAAACTATTGGAATCATGTACACGGCAATACTCCGGAAGAAGTGATGAAAGATGAAGAAGGAGTACAAACTATGCGTGTACTTGGCAAAAACATGGCATGGCTGTTGAAATGTATCGACGCTGCTAAAAAGACAGGCATTAATCCGCCGACACCGGAATCAAAAATCAAAACTAATTTTATCAAATAAAAAAAATGTCCGGAGATACACAATCCGGACATTTCTTTTATTTATAGTATTTGCGAAGTATCACAATTCATACTTTATTCCAAGTTCTTCATCAATTACGGACATCATTCCTTCGACCTGAGCCAATCCCATCATGCGGCCATGAAATGAATAGCCGGCGTTATACGGCACTTTTTCATCTCCCAAAATATTTCGACCGTGATCAACACGCATAGGTAATTTATGGTTTTCTTTCTCAAATATGCGTATTAACTCACTGATATGCGCACGTCCACCCAAATGGCTACTCTCAATAAAGTCTCCGTTAGGCAAAACATTTGTACTGCGGAGATGTACAAAATGCGTGCGGCTTGCAAACTTACGAGCCATAGCAGGCACATCATTCTTAGGGCCGGCACTTAGCGAACCGGCACAGAAAGTTAAACCGTTATGTTTGTTATCAACAGCTTTCAGAAACCATTCAATGTCCTCAGCATTAGTAACGATGCGAGGTAAACCAAGCATTTGGTATGGAGGATCGTCGGGATGGACACACATATTCATATTATACTCATCACATACAGGCATAATGGCATTAAGGAAATAAGCCATATTTTCACGCAACTTATCCTTATCAACGTCTTTGTAAAGAGCCAATAAATTCTTAAATATCTTTACAGGATTCAAATCGCCTTCCTTAATATTTCCATTTACAAAACCTTGTGTTTTTACAATAATTGAATCGATAAGCTCGTCCTTTTCAGTTTGAGTTATAGTCTTATCCAATTCAGCTACCTTATTTAGTTCATCTGGAGTATAGTCGTTTTCGGCACCGTCACGTTCCAATATTTTTAAATCGAAATATGCAAAATGAATACGGTCGAAATACAGCGACGTACCACCGTCAGCCCAGGGTTTATTTAAATCCGTTCTTATCCAGTCGATAACCGGCATAAAGTTGTAGCAAATCGTATGAATGCCGCATTTGCCAAGGTTTGCCAAACTGATTTTATAATTCTCAATCAAATGGTCACGTTCGGCACCGGCATATTTGATAGCTTCACAAACAGGTAAGCTCTCAACAACCGACCAACGTAAACCGGCAGCCTTAATATAATTATTCAAGTCTGTGATATCTTCAACCGTCCAAATTTCGCCGTTAGGTACCTGATGCAAAGCGGTTACTATTCCTTGTACACCAATTTGTCTCAGCATCTGAAGAGTTATAATATCATTCTTACCAAACCATCTCCATGTTCTTTCCATCTTATAATAATTTTAATCGTATATTAATATTTTCTGCAAAGATAAATGAAATAAATCAACCGCAATATCAATTACTGTTCAACTTTCCAGCGTAAACGCAATATGCCATTTTCGTATGTATAACTGTTTATCTTGAATTTGCCTATTTGTGATGTATGCTCCACATGCAGCCCTAAGCACGGACATGCATCATAATCCCCTACTCTTACTATCCGCAAGTCGTCACTGCTGCCATCCGGTAACCGATCCAATTTGAACTCATCTGCGGCTTTCTCTTTCGTAGTCAGTTCATACGTAACAGGCAAATCACGACCGATTACTTCATTCACAACATCTTCTATATGACGAATTTCTTTATCAGTCGGTTTATTGTCCAAGCGGTAATCACATTTACTCTTTTTGCGTTCGATGTGGGCTTCGTTCGATCGCCCGCAGTGGTAAATGCTATCCATCGTACGATTCAGAATATGCTCGGCCGTATGAGCAGGCGGAAATTCCGTTTTGTTGTGTTCATTAAATTGCGGTTCCATCTTTTTATATTATTTTATTCCACAAAAATACAATAATATTTGCTTTAATCTTTTTAATCCATTAATTTTGTATTCAATCAATATTGAATTGAATAATGAAAAACAAAAAGAGCCTTCTGGTGCTATTGTTGACAATCATGCTTCCGGTTGCCTTGTATGCAGCACAAAACAACAAAGATAAATCACATTATATGGCCGGTGCAGTACCGGTAGTGAACGGTAAAGTAGTATTCAGCAAAGAGTTCAAAGCTTCGGGATTGGAGAAAGACGAGATATACAATCGTATGCTAGGTTATCTCACCAACAGGATGGCCAAAAGTGACAGTCAACTCAGCCGTGTTGTTTATTCCGATAAGGATAAAGGCACCATTGCAGCCTTTGCCGATGAATGGATGGTATTCAGTTCAAGCTCTTTTTCACTCGATCGTACCCGCATATCTTACCAAATAATAGCAAATTGCAGTGATGGTAAATGCGACGTATCAATAAACAGAATTTCATATTTATATCAGGATAAAGACAAATACACTGCTGAGGCATGGATTACCGACGATATTGCCATGAACAAAAACAGAACAAAAATTTATCCCGGGCTCTCAAAATGGCGTATCAAAACAATTGACTTGATGGATACTTACTTCAAAGAAATACTAGACACGTTGGGTATGAACAGTAACAGTGTTGTAGAAACCGATGAAGGTGGAGCGCCTAAAAAAGCGGATATAGTGTCTGCACGAACAACTGTAGGAGCGTCAAAAAATAACGGTGTTGCCGAAACTGCTACAACAAAATCAACTTCCACAAACTTTGATTTCAACTTGTTATATACAAGCAAAATACTTGTAGTTATAGGTGATGATGTCGATAATAATACTACAATTACTGCTAAAAGCGCTACGGTAGGTCAGTTTGAAGGTAAACCTGTTATTTTTACATATTTCGATGCGCCTCAAACTGCTTTGGATAATGCAACCAAATATACTGTTCGTTTCATAAAACCTGACACGCGGGCTGTTCTCAAAGAGATAAAATGCCACGCAATAAAAGGTTCACAAGAACAACAGGGCATGCATGTTTATGAAGCACAAATCGAGCAGTAAACATTGAAATATTCACATAATATTTTGTGACTTAAAAAGCGGCATGAACCCTTATGCTGAATACATTGACCGAACCGCGGTCTCTGTTATATCCGGGATTTACAATAAATTGATATGCCCCGGATATAAATAAATTATCTTTTAATGCAAAAGAATAATATAGTTCGGTAACATTCTCCAAACCGTAATTCAAGTTGTCATCGCCAAGTTCAAAACCAAGACCTCCGGCTTTGAGATAATTGCGATGAGGATTTGACAAACCGGAAACCACTGTTGCCAAACCTACATTGTCATTTTTCCTGTTCCAGCGGCTGCCATTAGCAACAAGTCCCATACTTGCCGTTTGGTCTATTTCGGTATATGCCCATGTTTCGGTGTGCCCGTCATCCCAACTTGCCCTAAAAAACATGGTTCTTTTGCAATTTAGTTGAAAAAGACTAAGAAAAATGGATTTCGTATTTTACATATTCTTTTTATCTTTTTTCGAAAGAAAAAGTGTGATAAAA
>Ga0210129_1000185_pt1 | contig 16608 bp, 17 predicted proteins | sample WestPond_Cattail_2_FD_185582 | JGI IMG/M metagenome (GOLD analysis project Ga0210129, IMG submission 185582) | Wetland microbial communities from the San Francisco Bay, California, USA, that impact long-term carbon sequestration -... | ecosystem: Environmental > Aquatic > Marine > Wetlands ... | reverse complement strand
CGAAGATGTTTTTCGATGTTTTCAAGTAGTGCCTTCTTACCAGGGAGAATCTGATGACGACGCAACAAATGGCCCCTCCCTGGGCCTTTGAATTCCACGGCCATCAATGTCCGTTCATGTCCATCGGCTATCGAAGGGGGAGCCTTGCCCTTGAAAAACGGGGAGGTCGAAAAGGAAGAGATCACGCGTTTTCGTGATTGCGGAACCGTGCGAGGGTCATCCGCAGAAGGGCGCCGTCCGTTTTTCGCTCAAACCGGATGCGGTCGATGGGATGGGCAAGTTCGAGCTCATCGGCATGCGAAAGAAAGGCATCGAGCCATCCCAGATTCCCGTACCGGTGAGCGAAATTTGATCGTTGCCTGAGAATGAAGGATCGGAAGCCTGTGTGCATTCCATGCTCGGGCTATCGACTGGGTTCCATCAGGTACCGCCCGAGGCGCTGACGGAGTTCAGACGCGCCGCCCCTGCGCATCGATCACCGCCTCGCCATCCTCTTTGGTGAACGCGCCTCTCTGCGGCTGAGGCAGGATTTCCAGCACCGCTTCGGACGGCCGGCACAAGCGTGTTCCCAACGGCGACACCACAATCGGGCGATTGATCAGGATCGGGTGCGCCAGCATGAAGTCGATCAATTCGTCGTCGCTCCATTTCGGGTTGTCCAGATCCAGTTCCTCGTAGGGCGTGCCCTTGCGGCGCAGCACCTCACGCACCGGCGTATCCATGGCAGCGATCAACGCGACCAGCTCAGTCCGGCTTGGCGGGGTCTCCAGGTAAAGAACGACCCGGGGCTCAGCGCCCGTGTTGCGGACCAGAGCCAGCGTATTGCGCGAGGTGCCGCAGGCCGGGTTGTGATAAATCGTGATGTCGGTCATGAGTGAATCTTTCAGGTTCAACCGCGTTCGTGCCAAGCTTGGTTGATTTGAGGCGCGTAAGCGCTATGTCGCCATCCAGGAGGGGTTTCAAGCGGGCAATAGTAGCCGAGCTTCGCGGTTGATCACGAACATGCGCATGGCTGCAGCCATGCGGTCAGCCTGTTCCTTCAGACTGGCAGATGCGGCCGCAGCCTGCTCCACCAGAGCGGCATTTTGCTGCGTCATCTGTTCGAGTTGGCCCATCGACTGGTTGACTCCGGCAATCTCGCCGGACTGCGCGCTGGCGTCCTGCGTGATGGTGTGGATCATGCGGCTGACCTCGGTGACCTGGCTGACGATCTGCGTCATGGTCACCCCCGCATCCTGCACCAGCCGGGAGCCGGTTTCCACTTCACTGTGGCTGGCTTCGATCAGTGACTTGATTTCGCGCGCCGCTTCGGCCGAGCGCTGCGCCAGGCTGCGCACCTCGGAAGCCACCACGGCAAAGCCGCGACCCTGTTCGCCAGCGCGCGCGGCCTCCACGGCGGCATTGAGCGCCAGGATATTGGTCTGAAAGGCAATGCCGTCGATCACTGCAATGATGTCGGCAATTCTTGTGCTGGATGCCTTGATGCCTTCCATGCTGCTGACCACTTGCAACACCAGCTTGCCGCCTTGCCCAGCGAACGTGGACGCGGAGCTTGCGATCTGGTTCGCCGATCGAGCCGACTCGGCCGTCTGGCGCACCGTGCCGGTCAGCGCCGTCAATGAAGCCGTCGCTTGCTGCAGGTTGGCCGCCGCCTGCTCGGTGCGCGTACTCAGGTCAATGTTGCCGCTGGCGATCTGCGAACTCGCCCCCAGAATACTGTCGGCGGCCAGGCGGACTTCGGACACCATGGACTTGAGGGAATCGACCATGTCGTTGAAATCGTGCGACATCCGGCCTAGTTCGTCTTGCGACAGCACGGGGACAGCCAGCGACAGGTCACCCGACTTGACACGCGAGATGCCCTCGGTGAGCTGCGTCAGCGGCTGACGGATGCGTGCCAGCAGCATCAGGCCAAGAACCACACCGCTGCTCACCGCAAACAGCAGGCCGATACGGACCATCCAGGTCAACTGGCTCAACGTCTCGTTGATCAGCTCGCCACCCTGGGTGGTGTTCAGCTTCTTCTGCTCAATCGCCCGGCTGATTTGCGCCTCGGCCGCCAGTGCCGACAGCACGGGCTGCTCGATGGCCATTTCAAAGAGCGCCTGGTCCAGGATTTCCTGCCGTTCGATTCTCTGGATAGAGCCGCTGACCTGAGCGACATACTGCGCCAGGCTCGCCAACCCCTCCTTGAGCATCTGCTGCAGCGTCGGGTCGGCTTCGTCGGCGATGGCTGCGTTCAACAGTTCAGTGGCGTCGGCCACATGCCTCTTCCACTGCGCGATACGCTGGGGAACGCGTTCCATTTTCATCAGCAGATCAATGGAAATATCTTTCTCGGCGCGCCGCACCAGGAGCAGATTCTGCTGGATTCCGGCCATGCGCACCAGTTGCGTCAGATCGGCATTGATGGTCTGCTGCGCCTGGCTCCGGATGCCATGAACCGACCATGCGGTGAAACCACCGGCCATCAGTATGACGGCAACCAGAAGCACGATCGTCATCACAATCCGCTGAACCAGCGAGAGGCGCCATACTTTCATTCATTTTCCTCAATCGGTAAGGTCACGCGGGTGACCGGGTAGTGCTTCAAGGAAAGTCTATGAAGGAATGATGTCAGTAGCGTGACGCAAGGATGTCGATTTCGTGACCGTCAAAATTCACGGGCAAGGGCCACCCTGCTGGCCGGAATCCGCCAAACGGGTACATCGCTGAATTCAATGCCGAACGCAGGCCGGGTTGTGATAAATCTCGATGTCGGTCATAACGAATTGCTTTCAGAAAACAGGCCGCAAAAATCAGCCCCGTTCGTACCAGGCTTTCGAATGGTTGACGATGCGCACCACCAGCAGCATGACGGGCACTTCGATCAGCACCCCCACCACCGTGGCCAGGGCCGCGCCGGAATTGAAGCCGAACAGGCTGATGGCGGCGGCAACCGCCAGTTCGAAGAAGTTGGACGCGCCGATGAGCGCGGAAGGACAGGCGATGTTGTGCTTTTCGCCCAGCGCCCGGTTGAGCCCGTAGGCCAGCGCCGAGTTGAAAAACACCTGGATCAGGATCGGCACCGCCAGCAGGGCAATCACCAGCGGTTGCTTCAGGATGGCTTCGCCCTGAAAGGCAAACAGCAGCACCAGCGTGGCCAGCAGGGCGGTGATGGACCAGGGGCCGATCTTCGCCATGGCAGCGTCGAAGGCCGCCTGTCCCTGCTTCAGCAAGGCCTTGCGCCAGAACTGGGCGATGATCACGGGAATGACGATATAGAGCACGACGGAAGTCAGCAGCGTGTCCCAGGGCACGGTGATGGCCGACAGGCCCAGCAAAAAGGCCACCAGGGGCGCGAAGGCGATCACCATGATGCTGTCGTTGAGCGCGACCTGCGACAGCGTGAACAGCGGGTCGCCCCCGGTCAGCCGGCTCCAGACGAACACCATGGCGGTGCAGGGGGCTGCGGCCAGCAGGATCAGGCCGGCGATGTAGCTGTCGAGCTGGTCGGCCGGCAAGAGCGGCGCAAACAGGTGGCGGATGAACAGCCAGCCGAGAAAGGCCATGGAGAACGGCTTGACCAGCCAGTTGACGAACAGCGTCACGACTATGCCCTTCACATGCTGGCGCACCTCGTGCAGCGCGCCAAAATCCACCTTGACCAGCATCGGGATGATCATCACCCAGATCAGCAGGCCGACCGGCAGGTTGACCCGGGCCAGTTCCATGCGGCCGATGGCCTGAAACACCTCCGGCAGCATCTGGCCCAGCGCGATGCCGGCCACGATGCACAGGAACACCCATACCGTCAGGTAGCGTTCGAACACGCTCATCGGCGCCCCGGTAGCCTGTTTGGCGGTCACCTCACATTGGGCGCTCATGGTCAGTCGCCTCGGGCCAGATCGCGCGCGGTGCGTTCCAGTACCAGCCGGTCCAGACTGGCCGGCGGCAGGTTGATCAGCAGGTCAATCCGTCGGCGGATCGCCATCAGCGTCTGGCGGAAGGCTTCGAGTCGTTGTGCTTCCGTGCCTTGAACTTCCGATGGGTCGGCATAGCCCCAGTGCGCCGTGGCGGGATGGCCCGGCCAGACGGGGCAGACCTCGCCGGCCGCGTTGTCGCAGACGGTGATGATCAGGTCCATTTGCGGCGCATCGGGCGCGGCGAACTCATCCCAGCTCTTGCTGTAGAGGCCTTCGGTCGAAATGCCGGCGGTCTTGAGCACCTGCAGGCCCAGCGGATTGGGCTGCTGGTTGGCGCGCGGGCTGCTGCCGGCTGAATAAGCCTTGAAGCGGCCCCGGCCGATGTGATTGAGCGTGGCTTCGGCCAGGATGCTGCGTGCCGAATTGTGGGTGCAGAGAAAGAGCACGTTGAGGGCTTTGTCGGGTGAGCTCATGGTTGTGTGTTGTTCAAGTCGGGGGGGGCTCAGCAGCAGGCCTTGGCACCGTTGGCGGCTTGTGCCGCGGTCGGGCCGCAACAGGAAGCGGTTGCTGCATGTTTTGTCGCTGCTGGTGAACAACAGGCGGGGGCCTGAGCCTTGTTTTGTTCTGGATTCTTCTGGCTGAAGACCGGGATGTTGTCCAGCGTATGGAACTGCTCCCAGGCGATGCCCTGCGGATCGGTGACCCAGTACTTGTCGCTGCGGGCGTAGCAGCAGGTGGTCTCGCCTTCGTCCAGCAGGGCCATGTCGGCCTGGGTCGCCTGCGCCTTGAGTGTTTGGAGTTCTTCGGTGGATTCGACCTGGATGCCCAGGTGATCCACGCCGGGCTTGTCGCCGCGCGTCGAGATGGCAAAGTTCACCGGCGGATCCTGCAGCATCCATTTGGCGTAATCGTCCTCGGTACGGGCCGGGGCCTGGTTGAACATGGCCGAGTAAAAAGCGATGTTCTGTGCGAGGTTGTTGACATGGACGTGGACGTGAAAGCGTTTCATGGGGACTCCTGGTAACAAAAAAATCAGCAAGCGGGACAAACGGTTTTTTTCCTTGCGCGCGGACTCGCCTCACAGGCGGCGCCCTGGCAACAGTGCTCGGTGAGGTAGCCCAGCAGGGCCGTCATCTGGGTGAAGTTGGCGTGGTAGATCAGGTAGCGACCCTGGGGTTGGCTGCGCACCAGGCCGGCGTTGGCGAGTTCCTTGAGGTGGAAGGACAGGGCGCTGGGACTGATGGCGAGCTGTTCGGCCATGGCCCCGGGGGTCAGCCCGTCGGGGCCGGCGACGACCAGCGCGCGAAAGGCCCGCAGGCGCTGGGCCTGCGCCAGGGCGGCCAGTGATTTGATGGCTGCGGATTCTTCGATGGCCTGGATTTTCATATTTCAATAGTACTTGAAATATTGAATCTCTGCAAATGGATCTTGACCCCACCGATGTCATCGTCATGTCACACGACTGCCATCAAGCCGTCATGCCGCGCTTTCACACTGACGCCATTGCTGTTGCAAGGGGAGAAAAAAATATGGATTCATGTCTTGAACCGGATGACGAGGCTGGCCTTGTCTCCTGCACCTGGGAGGAGCAGGCCCTGCAGGCCGGCACGCACCACGATGGCATGACGTTTTTGCCGATCGACGGCAATCCGCGCCATGGCCTGCTGGTCATCAATCATGAAGGAACGGATGACGGCTGGCTGCGCAGCGACGGCATGCGGAACTCGCCATCCCAGGGCGTGAGCGTGATCGAAATCTTCCAGCGGCTCGGGCAGTGGCGCGTCATGCCGCGCTCCCGCCATGCCCGGCGCATCGATGTCCAGCATTCCGGCGATGCCGCCCGTGAACACAGCACCACCGCAAGAGCCCCGGCCGTTGGCAACTGGCTTGACGAGTCGAGGCTTTGCATATCCCAACCGATTTGAACAACAGTCAAGGAGAAAAAAATGAAAGAACTACCCAACCCCACGTTTCCGCTGTCGATTGCCACCTTGCCCAGGGGGTCACTTCACCGATGCTCCGATCAGCACCCCGCTGACACGGGCCGCCAGCAAGGCGTTGCGCCTCGGCGTGGCGGCATTGAAGTGGTGTGGGCGAAACACCTGGACGAAGTCCGGCAGGCGCAGCGTCTGAGGTTCAGCATCTTTGCCGGCGAGATGGGGGCCCGGCTCGATACCCGGGTGCCCGGGCATGATGTGGACCTGTTCGACGACTATTGCGAGCATCTGCTGGTGCGTGACCAGGCCACGCAGGAAGTGGTGGGCACTTACCGCGCGCTGACGCCGGCCCAGGCCCGGCGCATTGGCAGCACCTACAGCGATCTGGAGTTCGATCTCACCCGCCTGCGCGCATTGCGTGAGCGCATGGTGGAGCTGGGGCGCAGTTGCGTGCATCCGGACTACCGCCAGGGCGGCGTGATCATGGCCCTGTGGGGCGGGCTCTTCGAGTTCATGGCGCGCAACCAGCTCGACACCATGATCGGCTGCGCCAGCATTCCCATGCTGCACAACGGCCTGGTCAGCGGTGACGCGGCAGCCAGCATCTGGAACCAGGTTCGCAAGACCCATCTGGCACCGATCGAGTTCCACGTCCGGCCCCGCCTGCCCCTGCCGGTCGATGAACTCGATGGTGAACTTGCGGTGGAGCCGCCGGCCCTGATCAAGGGCTACCTGCGCCTGGGTGCCAAGGTGCTTGGCGCGCCCGCCTGGGACCCGGACTTCAACAGCGCCGATCTGCCCATGCTGATGCGCATCCAGGACCTGCCGGCACGTTACCGCAAGCACTTTGTGGGGGCCTGATGAGAGCGATTCCCGACGCAATGCAAACCTGGGTGAGCGGCTTATGGGTGCCCCAGGCGCATGAGGAGGAAGACGTTGTCAGTTCCAGGCGCTATCGCGCCATTTTCATCTCGGACCTGCACCTCGGCACGCCGGGTTGCCAGGCCGACGGGTTGCTGGGCTTCATGAAATCCCATCCCAGCGACTACCTGTATCTGGTGGGCGACATCATCGATGGCTGGCAGTTGCGCCGCCGCTGGTACTGGCCGCAATCCCACAATGATGTGGTGCAGAAGCTGCTGCGGCGTGCGCGCAAGGGCTGCCGGGTGATTTTCGTGCCGGGCAACCATGACGAGTTTGCGCGCGGGTTTGTCGGACACCAGTTCGGTGGTATCGAGGTCGTCGAGGACGCCGTGCACGTGACTGCGGACGGACGCCGGCTCTGGGTGACCCATGGCGACTACTTCGACGGCGTCATCCAGTGCGCCAAGTGGCTGGCCTATGTGGGCGACAACCTCTACGAGTTCACGCTCAAACTCAACCGCTACCTGAATCATTTGCGCGCCAAGTTCGGCCTGCCTTACTGGTCGCTCTCCGCCTACCTCAAGCACAAGGTCAAGAAGGCGCTGAACTATGTCACCGATTTTGAAGTCGCTGTGGCCAATGAGGCACGGCGCCTGGGGCATCAGGGCGTGGTGTGCGGCCATATCCACCGGGCCGAGATGCGCGACATCAACGGCATTCTTTACTGCAACGACGGCGACTGGGTTGAGAGTCGCACGGCCCTGGTCGAACATCACGACGGCCGGCTGGAACTGGTGCATTGGGGGACTGTGCATGGTGTACAGGACCAGAGACAACAGACGAGGACGGTAGCAGCATGAAGATTGCGTTGATTACGGATGCCTGGGAGCCCCAGGTCAACGGTGTGGTGACCACGCTGGTCGAACTGGTACGCGAAATCCGGCCGGTCGGGCACCAGGTCGAGGTGATCCATCCTGGTCTCTTCAAGACACGCCCCTGTCCCGGCTATGCGGGTATCGACCTGGTGGTGCGACCTGCCAGGGCTTTGCGGGAGATGCTGGATGCGATGCAACCGCAGGCGATTCACATCGCCACGGAAGGCCCGCTAGGCTGGGCGGCACGGGCTTACTGCCTCAAGCGCGGGCTGTCATTCACCACCGCCTTTCACACCAAGTTCCCGGAAATCCTGAACGCGGCGCTCAAGATTCCCCTGGCCTGGGGTTATGCGCTGTTCCGGCATTTTCACAAGCCATCGTCCGGGGTGATGGTCCCGACCCAGGGCGTGCTTCGCATGCTGGAGCAGCGTGGTTTCCGAAATTTGCGCAGTTGGACCCACGGCGTGGACATGAAGCTGTTTCCCTACCATGAAGAAGTGCAGGTGCACCCCGACCTGGGCATCCTGGCCAGGCCGGTGTCGCTGTTTGTGGGCCGCGTGTCCTATGAAAAAAACATCGAGGCCTTTTTGCAGCTCGATGTGCCGGGCACCAAGATCGTCTGCGGCGTCGGCCCCCTGGAAGCAACGCTGAAAGCACGCCACCCGCAGGTGCGCTGGCTCGGCATCCTGTCGCGCGCGGAATTGGCCCGGATCTACGCCGCGGCCGATCTGTTTGTCATGCCCAGCAAATCCGAAACCTTCGGCCTGGTGATGCTGGAGGCCATGGCCTGCGGTACGCCGGTGACGGCCTATCCGGTCGATGGACCGTTGGAGGTCCTCGGCCCCGCCGATAGCGGGACAGCAGGGGGAATACTGGACGCCGATCTCCGGCATGCCTGGTACCGCACGCTCACCGTGCCGCGGCACGAAGCCCGGGCACGCGCCCTGAGCTTCAGTTGGGAGCAGGCCAGCCGCCAGTTCCTGGACCATCTGGTGCCGGCCCGGCAGGAGATGGCGTCGGGCGATTTTTATCCGGCCACCGAGGTTGTCACGCCACTGTCATCAAACCTGTAAAGAATTTGCCATCGAAACGCAACATTCAAAACGGGATCAGATGATTTCTGCCGTGACCGATCCGCAACTGACGGACGCTAGCAAGGTGGTTCCCCTGCTGGATCGGGATCACAGCATCCTGGCGTTCAACGAGCGGGTGTTCGACTGGGCCTGCCGCACCGACGTTCCCTTGCTGGAGCGCTTGCGCTACCTGTGCATCGTGTCATCCAATCTCGACGAATTTTTCGAAGTCCGGGCCGAGCCCCATCTGGCCGCGAGCCGGGACCATGACAGCAAGGGAATCTATACCGTCAAGTCCTTCGAGCTGCTGGCGGCGGCCATTCACGATCTGGTGGTGCGCCAATATGCGCTGTACAACGATGCGCTCATGCCGGCCTTTGAAAAAGCGGGCATCAAGATTGTTTCGCATGGGGAACGCAATCAGGCCCAGCGGCACTGGGTCAAGCAGTATTTCGAACGCGAGGTGCGTCCCCTGCTGATACCCGTCGGGCTGGATCCGTCACATCCCTTCCCGCAGGTGGCGAATAAATCGCTCAATTTCATTGTGCGTCTGGGCGGGCACGATGCCTTTGGACGCGAGAACGAAATCGCCATTGTGAAGGTGCCGCGTGTCTTGCCACGCCTGATCCGCCTGCCGGGGAATCTCTCGGGCAAACGAACCCTCTTTGTTTCGCTCTCCAGCGTGATCCGGGCTCATCTGGCCGAGCTTTTTCCGGGCCGTGAAGTCGGCCAGTTTTCCCAGTTCCGGGTGACCCGGCATTCCGATCTGGCGGTTGATGAAGATGATGTAAAAAACCTGCGCACCGCCCTGCGCCAGGGCTTGCAGCATCGTCACTATGGCCAGGCGGTCCGGCTGGAAGTCTCGGCGGGTTGCTCCGAATACCTCTCTGCCTTCCTGCTCAAGCAGTTTGATCTGCCGCCGCTGGCGCTGTACCGGGTTCACGGTCCGGTCAACCTGGTTCGGCTGACGCAATTGATTGATCTGGTGGATGAACCCGGTCTGTGTTTTCCGGTCTACACGGCCTGCTATCCGACCCAACTGGTGCCTGGGCAGCCCATCTTTGAGCAGCTCAAACGGGGTGATGTCCTGATTCATCAGCCGTTCGAGAGCTTTGAGGGGGTGCTGGAATTCCTGCGCGAGGCAGTGAATGACCCGCAGGTCCTGGCCATCAAGCAGACCATCTACCGCACCGGTGCGGATTCCAAGTTGATGGACCTGCTGCGCGAGGCGGTGCGGCGCGGCAAGGAAGTGATGGTGGTGGTGGAGCTCAAGGCCCGGTTCGATGAAGAAGCCAACATCAACTGGGCCGAGATGCTGGAGTCCATCGGTGCCCAGGTGGTGTATGGCGTGGTGGGGCTCAAGACCCACGCGAAGATGATGCTCGTCACCCGGCGCGAAGGCAAGCAGCTCAAGCGCTATGGGCATCTGTCCACGGGCAATTACAACCCCGTCACGGCCCGTCTGTATACCGATCTCAGCCACCTGACCGCCGACCCGGCCCTGACCACGGACATGGAGCATGTGTTCGTGCATCTGGCCAGCCAAAGCCGCCTGCCCAGGCTCAACCGTTTGTGGCTGGCGCCGTTCCAGCTTCACCGCAGGCTGATCGAGAAAATCGACCTGCTGGCCGCTGCCGCTGCGGCAGGCGAATCGACCCGCATCGTGCTCAAGATGAACGCGCTGACGGATGAAGCCTTGATCATGGCCCTGATCCGGGCCGGCCAGACGGGCGTCAGGATCGATCTGATCGTGCGCGGCGCCTGTATGCTGCCCGCGCAGCGGACGGGCGTGACGGACAACATCCGGGTGCGCTCCGTCATCGGCCGATTCCTGGAGCATTCGCGTGTTTTCTATTTCCGGCACGGTGCGGAGGAAGAGCTCTATCTGTCCAGCGCGGACTGGATGAACCGCAACATGCTGCGCCGGATCGAACTGGCCTGGCCGGTGACGGACCCGCTGCAGCGGCAGCGCATCGTTGATGAATGCCTGCTCGCGTATCTGCACGACGGCGTGGATGCCTGGGACTTGTTGCCCGATGGCACGTATGCCCGTGTCACACCGGTGGCACGGCAGGCCGCACATGGCGCCCAGCAGGCCTTGATGGATCGGTATGCCGGGCGCGAGGCCCGGGAGCGAGGCTGATCATGGATCTCGTCTTGTGGCGCCATGCCGAAGCCCAGCTTTGGGTGAAAGAGGAAAGCGATGACATGGAACGTGTCCTCACTTTGCGCGGCGAGAAGCAGGCGGCGCGAATGGCGGCCTGGCTGGATCGCCAATTGCCCGAAAGTGCCCGGATTCTGGTGAGCCCGGCGCGCCGGACCGAGCTGACGGCGCTGGCGCTGGGACGCAAATACAAGGTACGCCCGGAACTGGCGCCCCAAGGCAGCGTCGCCCAACTGCTGGAACTGGTGCAGTGGCCGGATGCCAGAACCACGACCCTGGTTGTGGGCCATCAGCCGGTGCTCGGACAAGCCATTGCCCATCTGCTGGGCCTGCAAGCCGCGGAATGCCCTGTCAAAAAAGGGGCTGTCTGGTGGCTGCGTCATCGCCAGCGCGAGGGGGGCGCGCAGACCGTGCTCTTGACGGTCCAGTCCCCCGACGTGCTGTAACCGGCCCGGTCAAGCCTGCAAGTCAGTCCTTTTTGGGGCGTCCGGTTTTGATGGTGGGGACGGCTTCAAGGGCCTCCAGAAAGGCCTTGTCCGACAGGCCTGTCAGCGCCTTGATGCCGGCACGCAGCAACTCGCTTTTCTTGACAGGATGGGCCAGCTTGACGGCTCGAAGCTTGAGCTCATCGAGCACGCTGTACTCCGCCTTGGGGATGGTGAAACTGTCTCGCACCAGCTTCGTCTTCTTGGTTTTGGCCGGCTTTGCAACGGCGGGGTGTGCCAGGGTCTTGGCGCCCGACTTGGTTGCAGGCGTCGTCGGGGCGGCAGGGTGTGCCGCAGTTTTCTTGATCACTTTCCCGGCGCGGGATTTGGCGGCGGTCGGGGTTGGGGCTGCCTTGGGCATGAAACGCATCCTTCAGGTAATAAACGTGATAAACAGTTTATACCATTTATGCCTCCCCCAAAAGCCCGTTGATGCCGCAGCAGCGCCGGTGGCGTGATGTGTCATGCCGCGGACATGCTTCTGTCACGAATTTGCAATGGACAAGAACTACAGTCTGAATCATGGGCATCAATGGATGCGCTGGATTTGATGAAACCGAGTTGCCAAAATGGACACGACAGAACCGAGGCCGGCATGGCTGGACAACCTCCTGGAGCTGACCGAGATGACTAATGAGATCAGCACGCAGACCAGCACACCGGTCGGGGGGCTGCCGATAACCGTATTGCAGGGGCAGGGGCCGCTGGCGCGGCTGATGCGGGAGCGGGCCCTGTATCCTGTATTTCAGCCGATCACCGATCTGCGGGATGGCCTGATTCATGCGCATGAAGCCCTGATCCGGGGGCCTCAGGGTACGCCGCTCCATTCGCCGGATGCCTTGCTCCATGCGGCACGCCGGGAAGATCTGCTGCACGAGTTTGAAGTGTTCTGCGTCATCGCAGCTCTCAGGTGCTGGGGCCAGCTCAATCAGCCGGGACGCCTGTTCGTCAACATCAGTGCCGATGCGCTGGTTCAAGTGGTGCAACTCAGGGGCGTCCAGACCATGGGCGAATTCGTCCGCAGTCTGGGGGTTTCACCGCGCATGGTGGTACTCGAGATCACGGAGCACGAGCGGGTCAGCGACATGAATGTTCTGGCGAATGTCGTGAAGGAGGTCCACTCCGTCGGCCTATCGCTGGCGCTCGATGATTTTGGTGACGGTCGTTCCAGCCTGCGGCTTTGGTCCCAGATCAAACCGGATATCGTGAAGATCGACAAATATTTCACCAAGGACATCAGCGCGCATGCCGACAATCTCAAGACCATCCAGGCCCTGCTGCAGATTGCCGAGATATTCGGCACCTCGCTGGTGGCGGAAGGAATTGAAAACGAGGATGACCTGCGGGTGCTGAGGGACCTGGGCATCACCTACGGCCAGGGTTATCTCATCGGCCGGCCGTCGGTGCAGGTTCTGGAGGGCATTCAACGGGAGGCTTTGCAGGTCCTGAAGGACCCCCGCGTGTCGGTGATGCCTGAACAACGCCAGATCTCCCGGGCTGGGCATCTGCGCAATCTGTCCTTGATCCATGCGCCCGGCGTCAGTCCGGAGACCCATAACAACGATGTGGCCGCGATCTTCCTGGCCCAACCTGGACTGCATGCGCTGGCCGTGCTGGCGGATGAGCGGCCCGTGGCGATCATCAACCGGCAGCAGTTCATGGACCATTTTGCAACCCTCTACTTCAGGGAGATTTTTGGCAAGAAGCCCTGTACCCAGTATGCCAATCACTCGCCACGACTGGTCGAACGCGATCATGACATTGACGAGCTGGTGGGCATCCTGACATCCCAGGACCAGCGCTACCTGACGGATGGCTTTATCGTCACGGAAAACGGTCGCTACATCGGACTGGGCACGGGGGACCAACTGGTGCGTTCGGTCACCGAGGTCCGGCTGGAGGCCGCGCGGCATGCCAATCCGCTGACGTTCCTGCCCGGCAACATACCGATCAGCCTGCACATCAAGCGCCTGCTGGACAGCGGCGTTGCCTTTGTTGCCTGTTACGCGGATCTGAACCATTTCAAACCTTTCAATGATCACTACGGCTATTGGCGGGGTGATGAAATGATTCGCCTGGTTGCCAAGCTGGCTGTGACCCACAGCGATCCGCAGCGGGATTTCGTCGGGCATGTGGGCGGGGACGATTTTCTGATCCTGTTCCAGAGCGAAGACTGGCAGTTGCGCTGTGAACGTCTATTGGGCGAGTTTGCGGAGCGGGCGATTGAACTCTATGACGACCCGGCACGTGAGAAGGGCGGCATTACCGCGGAGGATCGGCATGGCGTCACACGCTTTTACCCGTATACAACGCTCTCGATCGGCGCCACGCGCGTTTGCTGCGGTCAGTTCGGCGATGCAGAGGAGGTGGCTACCCATGCAGCGCTGGCCAAGCGCGATGCCAAGATGGCGGGTGCAGGCCTGTTCATACGGGAACGGGTGGCTGTCCTGAACGACTGAGCAGGACGGGGCGGTTCAGAAACCCGACAGTCGAAGGCTCCAGGGCGTCTTTTGCCAGGCCAGTGATTCCTCGCGCAACAGGTGGGCTGATTGCGGAAAGAGGGGTGACCAGCCGGCCCGGCATGACAGTTCGAACGACCGGCCGGAGGCCGCCGGGCCTGCCAGTTCGATCCCCTTGAGGTCCGGATCGCGCCGGGCGTGGCACAAAATGACCGCCAGCCGCAGGCAGAGCAGCTGGCGCACGAACACGTCATCCTCAAAGTCAACCTCCAGCTTGCGCAGTTTGCCCCGATGTCCCAGCACGAGCAGGCCCAGTCGATGCAGCTCCGGCATGGAGAAACCCGCTGCATCGGCGTTGTCAAGAATATAGGCGCCGTGCTTGTGGTAGTCGCTGTGCGAGACGAGGCTGCCGATTTCGTGCAAGCGGGCGGCCCAACCCAGCTTGCGCTGATGGCGGGCGCAATCCGCCGCCGTGAAGTCGGTGGTCACCTGTCGAAACAGGTGGCACGACACTTTGTCGACCCGCTGGGCCTGTGCCGGTTCGACATTGAATTTATTCGCCAGCCGGTTGACGCTGGTGCTGCGCAGATCGGTCTGTTCGTGTTCACGGTCCAGCAGGTCGTACAGCGCCCCATGGCGCAGAGCCCCCTGGGCCACCTGCATTTCCTCGATATCCAGCAGGTCGAACACCGCTCGCAACACGCTGACACCACCGCCAATCACCGTGCGGCGGTCGTCCTTCATGCCTTCGAGGCGCAGCCGGTCCGCACTCTGGGCCTTGAGCAGGCGCTCCAGCAGCCAGTCAAGGCCGGAACGGTTGATGATGCCGGCGGGCCAACCCGCCGCATGGAGAACATCGCCGACCGCGCCGACCGTGCCGGATGCCCCGTAGGCGATGTCCCAGGCCTCCCGCCGGTAGGTGTTGAGGGCCTCGTCCATCACGGCCTTGGCGGCGACTTCGGCCGTCCTGAAGGCCTCGGGGCTGAACACGCCCTCGGCAAAGTAGCGCATGGACCAGGCTACGCTGCCCACGCGGAAAGACTCCATGGCGCTGGTCTCATAGCTCTGACCCAGAATCATTTCAGTGGACCGTCCGCCGATGTCCACTACCAGCCGGCGTTCGCCCGATTGGGGCAGCAGGTGTGCGACACCCTGATAGATCAGGCGGGCTTCTTCCCGACCAGACACGACATCGATGGGGAACCCCAGTATCTTCGTGGCGCGCCCCAGAAATTCATCACGGTTGCGCGCCTCGCGCAGGGTCTGTGTGGCGACGGCCCGGACCTGGGATTTCTTGAATCCGGCAAGGCGTTCCCCGAACCGGGCCAGGCAATCCCAGCCGCGCTGCATGGCGGCCAGGGACAGCTTGCGCTCTTCATCCAGTCCGTTGCCCTGCCGAACGGTTTCCTTGAGGTACTCGGCGCGCTGGATCTGGCCGTGGTCCAGATAGCCGATTTCAAGTCGAAAGCTGTTGGAGCCAAGGTCCACAGCCGCGAGGCGGGTTCCGTTTTGCATGGTCAGTTCAGTGTGTTCGGTCCAGCATAGCATCCGGGTCGGCCATGCTTATCCGATCACCCGGCCGTCAGACGCCAGCATGCTTTGCGTGACAAAGGAGCCGCTGCGGCGCTGCGCGCTGAAGCTCACCCGGAAGCCGCCCACATCGATGGCGGTGCGCTTTTGAAAGGCCTGCAAGACGCTTTGCCGTGTCGCAGCGCCATTCAGGGTGGCCAGCACTTCTTGGGTGTAACGGGCGGCGATGAATCCGGCCAGACTCAGGGGCGACGGCGCTTCGTCAAATAGCCGGGACAGGGTTTCGCGGTAATGCCTGACCACCGGCAGACTGGCGGTGACCATGGGCACCACCTGGGTGGCCATGACCGGCGTGTTGTGCGCCGCACCCATTTGCATCAGGGTCTGCAGGTTGACATCGGCCAGCCCGATCACATAGCGCTGGCGGGCCTGTTTGGCGATCCCCTGGGTGAACTGGACCAGCTCCGGCGTGCCGCCCAGGAACAGCAGGATGGCCGGTGTTGCGGGCGTCAGGCTCTGCCCGATTTGTTTCAGCTTGTCCGCTGGACCGTAACTCTGCAGCCGGATTTTCAGTTTGGCCGCAATCCGTTCGACGTCGGCGCGGTACAAGGTGTATTCCTGCGGCGAGGCATAGACCGCGCCCAACTCGGGCACGCCCATGACGGACAGGGAATTGAGCGCATGGGCGATCTGTTCCTGGTGCGAGGCGAAGATGGTGAAGGTGCGCTCGTCGCCATCGAGTTCGGAGTTCAGCAGCCAGGGGGCGACGTGGGCGATGTCCAGTTGCTCCTGGTGCAACAGGCTGACCAGTTGGGTGGCGGCGCGGTCCCCCGCAGTGCCGGACAAGGCCACGCAGTGGGGCAGGCCGCGGAGGGTGTCGATGGCAGAGCGCAGGCTGGCCATCGAGCCATCGGTCTCGATCGTGATGTGCTCGATGGCCCGGCCACGGAGGCCGCCCCGGGCGTTGATGTCCTGCCAGGCGGCGCGCGAACCGATCAGGAAATCCCTGGAAACATCCTGCTGGGCCATCGAGGTGTCCACGATCTGGACCACCGCCGGATTGCGCTGGGTGATCGATGGTTTCGCAATTTGGGACCATGCCGGGGTGAGCGAGCCCAGGCCCAGGCTGGCGGTGCCGGCCAGCAGCTTGCGGCGCTTGAGTGTCATTGATGTTGTTCTCATGAAGCTGGAGGGAGGGGGTAAATCAGCCCAGCATAGAAAAAATGTGTGTCAAAGACATGACCGTTACACGTCATTTCCATGACAAAATCATGGCCATGGAAAAGGCGATCTATTGGATTTTTGTCACACCATTG
>Ga0210129_1000184_pt1 | contig 16644 bp, 15 predicted proteins | sample WestPond_Cattail_2_FD_185582 | JGI IMG/M metagenome (GOLD analysis project Ga0210129, IMG submission 185582) | Wetland microbial communities from the San Francisco Bay, California, USA, that impact long-term carbon sequestration -... | ecosystem: Environmental > Aquatic > Marine > Wetlands ... | reverse complement strand
GCCAACATTTTGGAATGGGAAGGAAGTCCGGATTTCCCTGCATGCCAACCCTACTGTTCAAGCCGGGTATCCCCTGCCGCCCGGCGTGCCCACTTGCAGGCGTGAAGAAAAAAGTCAGAAGTCCCCGCTCCCGCCACTGGCCAGACTCTCGAACCGGGTCAGATTTTTAATGAACGCCAGCTTGACCATGCCGGTCGGGCCGTTACGTTGCTTGGCAATCAGGATCTCGGCCACGCCGGGCTCCTTGCAGGCGTCCTTGGTGTAGTACTCGTCACGGTAGATGAACATGATGATGTCCGCGTCCTGCTCGATGGCGCCGGATTCGCGCAGGTCGCTCATCATCGGGCGCTTGTCGGGCCGGGTTTCCACGCTGCGGTTGAGCTGGGACAGGGCAATCACCGGACACTGCAGTTCCTTGGCCAGCATCTTGAGGCCGCGCGAGATTTCACCCAGTTCAGTGGCGCGATTCTCGTCGCTGCCGCCGGAGCCGCTCATCAGTTGCAGATAGTCGACCACGATCAGGCCGAGCTTGCCGCACTGCCGTGACAGGCGCCGGGCGTTGGCGCGCAGTTCGCTGGCGGTCAGGCCGGCGGTTTCATCGATGTGCAGCGAGATGTTGCGCAGCCGCTCGATCGCCTCCGTCAGGCGTGGCCACTCCTCATCGCTGAGCTTGCCGGTGCGCAAATGACTCTGGTCGATGCGGCCGATGGAGCCGACGATACGCACGGCCAGCTGGGCCGCACCCATTTCCATGGAGAACACCGCCACCGGCAGGCCCTCCTGCAGCGCCACATGCTCGGCGATGTTGATGGCAAACGCGGTCTTGCCCATGGAGGGGCGCGCCGCCAGCACGATCAGGTCGCCGGGCTGCAGGCCCGCCGTCATGCGATCCAGGTCGTAGAAGCCGGTGGGCACGCCGGTGATGTCGTTGGGGTTGTCGGCCATCTCCTGCACCCGGTCCAGCAGGTCCACCACCAGGGAATCCATGCCCTGGAAGCCGCGCTTCATGCGCGAACCTTCCTCGCCGATGTTGAAGATCTTCTGCTCGGATTCGTCCAGGATGGAGGCGACCGGCCGCCCCTGCGGGTTGAAGGCATTGGTGGCGATCTCGTCGCTGGCGCTCACCAGCTTGCGCAGGATGGCGCGCTCGCGCACGATCTCGGCATAGCGGCGGATATTGCCGGCACTGGGCACATACTGGGCCAGCGAGTTGAGATAGGCCAGGCCGCCCACCCCCTCGGCCTTGCCCTGGCTCTGCAACTGCTCGAACACCGTGATGACGTCCGCCGGTTTGCTCGCGTTGATGAGCGTCCCCATGGCCGCATAGACCAGCCGGTGCTCGTAGCGGTAGAAATCACCCTCGGCCAGCAAGTCGTTGACGCGGTCCCAGGCATCGTTGTCCAGCAACAGGCCGCCCAGCACGCTGGATTCGGCCTCGATCGAATGCGGCGGAATGCGCAATTGGGCGATTTGTCGGTCTGAGCCGTAGGCGTCATCTACGGCGGTCAATACGGCTGACATGGTGATTTCCTTCTGATATCCAATGCTACGCCGCCCCGTTCCGGGCGTCGAGTGAGTTGCTGTGGACAACCCTGTTATTAACTGTGGGTAATCTGTGCAGATGCAAGGATAAGTGTTCGCAGAAATACAAAAGCCGCCAGGGACAGGCCCGGGCGGCTTTGCGCAAGCAGCTAGAAATTAAGCCGTTTCGCCGTACACCGAGACGTTGACGTCAACCACCACGTCGGTGTGCAGAGCCACGCTGACCGTGCTGTCGCCGACCATCTTGATCGGGCCGTTGGGCATGCGCACCTGGGCCTTCACCACCTTGTAGCCGTTCTTGTTCAGCTCTTCGGCAATGTCGAAGTTGGTGACGGAACCAAACAGGCGGCCATCGACGCCGGCTTTTTGCGTCAGCTTGATGGTCGTGCCACCGAGCTTCGCGCCCAGGGCTTGCGACTCAGCCAGCTTGGCTGCGGCGACTTTTTCGAGTTCGGCGCGGCGGGCTTCGAAGTCCTTCTTGGCCGCTTCGGTGGCGCGACGGGCGCGGCCGGAGGGGATCAGGAAGTTGCGGGCATAGCCGTCCTTGACCCGGACGATTTCGCCCAGGTTACCCAGGTTGACGACCTTGTCGAGCAGAATGATTTGCATGAGTCGGCTCCTTAGATCTTGTGCTGGTCGCTGTACGGCAGCATCGCGAGGAATCGCGCGCGCTTGATAGCGGTGTTGAGCTGGCGCTGGAAAATGGCACGGGTGCCCGTCAGGCGCGCGGGAATGATCTTGCCGTTTTCGGCAATGAAGTCACGCAGCGTGTCGATGTCCTTGTAGTCGATTTCTTCGACACCGGTCACGGTGAAACGGCAGAAACGCTTGCGCTTGAACAGCAGCGACTGGGTGTTGCGCTTTGGACGCTTGTCCTTGTTGAATTTTTTGAACGTGGCCATGTGGGCCTCCTGAAAAGATTAATCTTGACTGAATTCTTGGATATGAAACACAAGGTACTTTCCGTTGCGGGGAGTGGCGACAAAACCGCTGAACCGCCAGACACTGCCTACAGCCTGCCTTGCAAGCCGCTCAGCCAGTGCGCCAAAGGCGACTGCCTTGGCAACTGCCTTCACCATTCTTTCCTGCCCCGCCTCCTGGACACTGGACTCGTGTTCGAGCCGGATATCCAGGGCCGGTACTCCGGCCGGGGTGTAACGCAAAGGGTTGACCTCGACGATACAGGCAGTCAATTCAAGCTGGTTGGCGCTGGGGTTCACTCCACGCTATCAGAAAGATCAGGCCTGGTATTCGGCCTGTTGCTGCTTGCGGGCGTCTTCACGCTCAACGGTCTTCATCATCGAGGAAGGACCGGTGTCGGCCTTCTTCTTCAGAACCGTGAGGTGACGCAGCACGGCGTCATTGAACTTGAACGCGTGTTCCAGTTCAGCCATCACAGCCTGGTCAGCCTCGATGTTCAGGCACAGGTAATGGGCCTTGGCCAGCTTGTTGATCATGTAGACCATCTGGCGACGGCCCCAGTCTTCAACGCGGTGGATCTTGCCGCCACCGGCGGTGATCATGCCCTTGTAGCGCTCGAGCATGGCGGGAACCTGCTCGCTCTGATCCGGATGGATCATCAAAATGATTTCGTAATGACGCATTGATACTCCTTGTGGATACCCCGCTTCTTGCGGGTAGAAAAGCTGCCCCCAGCGTCTAAATGGGGTGCAGCAAGGCGAAGCTTGGAATTATAGCCTGATTTGGCTATTCGACCGCGTCCTGCCGGCCGGCACGGGTGACCAGACTCAGCAGCGAGGTCACGACAAAACCTGCCGCCACCCCGAATATCCCGGCCGAAACGGGCTGGATGCCGAACCACAGGCCGCCGCCCTCCAGCCCCCATGCGGCTCGCACCGGGGCGGCGTTGATCAGCATGTAATACACCGTGACCCCCACGCCGGCCAACATCCCCGCAACCGCCCCGGCCCGGGATGTCTTGCGCCAGAAAATCCCCAGCACCATGGCCGGAACAAAGGCCGCGCCGGCCAGGGAAAACGAGGCCGACACCAGCACCAGAATGTCGGCAGACTTCTGTGCGGCGACATAGGCTGCGACCAGGGCCACCACCAGCAGCGCAAATTTGGACAGGATCACCTGCCGCATGCCGCTGGCCCGGTCTTGGCGGGTGCCCTGGGAATACAAATCGTGCACCAGCGCATTGCCGATCGTCAGCAACAGGCCATCGGCGGTGGACAAGGCCGCCGCCAGGCCGCCGGCCGCGACCAGGCCCGACACCACATAAGGCAGCCCCCCCAATTCGGGTGTCGCCAGCATCACGATGTCGGCCCCGAGCTTGAGCTCGGAGAACTGCAGGATATGGTCGCCATTGATGTCACTGATCGACAACAGGGAGCCGTCCACCTTGGCCCATTGCGCCATCCATGCGGGCAGGGATTCGAAGCTCTGGCCGACCAGCTGGCTCATGACTTCGTACTTCACCAGCACCGCCAGCGCCGGCGCCGCCAGATACAGCAGGGCAATAAAGAACAGCGCCCAGGCCACCGAGGTCCGGGCTTCGGCAACGGTGGGTGTCGTATAAAAGCGCGTGAGCAGGTGCGGCATGCCCGCCGTGCCGATCATGAGGCAAAACATCAGGGCCAGGAAATTGAGACGCGACGTCTTGAAGGTCTCCCGCTCTTCCGGCGTGCCCTGCGGATCCCCGGCAAAGGGCTGGGCATGCAAGGGCATGCCGCCCAGCGGTTTGGCCCGGCTGAGGTTTTCCTGCATGGCGTGGGTCCAGATTTCACGCGCTGAAGCAACGTCTTTGGGCAACTGGGCCAACTCGCGCCTGACCGAGAAAATCGTCTCCGCATCGGCATGCGCCGCACTGAGCAGACGAATCTTTTCTTTCAGCCGCGCCCGTTCGGAATTCAGCGCCACTTCGACGTTGCGCAACTTCGCTTCGAAATCGTTCGCCCGCCGCGCATACTCCCGGATCACCTGCTGCTCGGCAGGCGACACCATCAACTGCTTCTCCAGTTGGGTGACCTTCTCCAACTGCTGCCCATACACCAGGGGTGCCAGGGGGTTGCCCAACTGCTTGTAGGCGAGCCAGGACACGGGAATCAGGAAAGCCAGTATCAAGACGACATATTGCGTCACCTGCGTCCAGGTCACCGCGCGCATGCCGCCCAGAAAGGAGCAGACCAGCACACCGCCCAGCCCCAGCAGAATGCCGACTTCGAAATGGACTCCCGTCAAGCGTGAAGCAATCAGGCCCACCCCGTAGATTTGGGCCACGACATAGGTGAACGAGCACACCACCGCGGCCAGGGCCGCGATCCGCCGGGGCCAGTGGCCGGCAAAACGGGCGGCAAAAAAATCAGGAACCGTATAAAGCCCCAATTCCCGCAGATGGGGCGCCACCAGCAAGGCCACCAGACAAAAGCCGCCGGTCCAGCCCAGCACATAGGCCAACCCGCCCGGCTGCGTGCCTGAACCGGAAAACCCCTGCAGATAAAGCCCACCCGCCATGCTGATGAAGGAGGCCGCACTCATCCAGTCGGCGGCGGTGGCCATGCCGTTGTAGAACGCGGGAATCCGGCGCCCGGCCACGTAATACTCGTTGGCATCGACCGTCCGGCTGTAAATCCCGATCACCGCGTACAGACCGACGGTAGCCGCCAGGAAGACCGCCCCCACCCACTGCTTGGACAGACCCAGCCGTTCAGCCAGGCCCATGACCAGCAGGAACAGGAGAAGGCAGCCGATGTAAGTGGCAAAGGCGCGATGCAGCCGCCGTTTGTAAGCCGAATAGGCCGCGTCGTCAAAACCGGCCGCGCCGCCACGATCACGCCGGTTCGCGACCCACGCAAACACGGCGACGATGGCGATGAAAACCAGCACCGCGCCCTGGGCGGCGAACCAGAACCCCAGCGGCCAGCCCACCACCATGACCTGCAGATCGCGGGCAAAAAAAACGCCGCCAAACGAGGCGGCGAACCAGGCCAGCAACAGCAGGCTGCGCAGGGGCAGGCGGGCCGGCGCGGCCATGCCACTCCCTGCGGCCTGGCCCGGGCCTAGCATGCCCGCCCCATGACATGCAGCGATGTCATCTGTGTGCGATGTTGCCTACATGCTGGCGATGTTGCGCCAGGTCTCGACCACGGAGTCGGGGTTGAGGGAGATCGAGGTGATCCCCTGCTCCACCAGCCAGCGCGCGAAGTCGGGGTGATCACTGGGGCCCTGGCCGCAGATGCCGACGTACTTGCCCTGCTTGCGGCAGGCCGTGATGGCACGGCTGATCATGGCCTGGACAGCCGGGTCGCGCTCGTCGAAATCGGCCGCCAGCAGTTCCAGCCCGGAATCCCGGTCCAGGCCCAGCGTGAGCTGGGTCAGGTCGTTGGAGCCGATCGAGAAGCCGTCGAAGTACTCGAGGAATTCGTCGGCCAGGATGGCGTTGCTCGGCACTTCGCACATCATGATGATCTTCAGGCCGTTCTCGCCCCGCTTGAGGCCCTGGGCCGCCAGCAGTTCCGTCACCTTTTTCGCCTGGCCCAGCGTGCGGACAAAGGGCACCATGACCTCGACATTGGTCAGGCCCATCTCTTCGCGCACGCGGCGCATGGCCTCGCACTCCATGGCAAAGGCCTCGCCGAAATCGGCGCTGACATAACGCGCCGCACCGCGGAAGCCCAGCATCGGGTTCTCTTCCTCGGGCTCGTAGCGGCTGCCGCCGATCAGCTTGCGGTACTCGTTGCTCTTGAAGTCCGACAGGCGCACGATCACCGGCTTGGGCCAGAAGGCGGCGGCGATGGTGGCCACGCCTTCGGCCACCTTGTCCACGTAAAAGGCCCGCGGCGAAGCGTGGCCACGGGCCACCGACTCGACCGCCTTCTTCAGGTCGGCATCGATGTTCGGGTAGTCCAGGATGGCCTTGGGGTGCACGCCGATGTTGTTGTTGATGATGAACTCCAGCCGGGCCAGGCCGACACCCGCATTGGGCAACTGGGCAAAGTCGAAGGCCAGTTGCGGGTTGCCGATGTTCATCGTGATCTTGACCGGAATCTCGGGCATGGCGCCGCGCTGTACTTCGGTCACTTCCATTTCCAGCAGGCCGTCATAGATATGGCCGGTGTCGCCCTCGGCGCAACTGACGGTCACCAGCGTGCCGTCCTTGAGCTTCTCGGTCGCGTCACCGCAGCCGACCACGGCCGGGATGCCCAGTTCGCGCGCAATGATGGCGGCGTGGCAGGTGCGACCACCGCGGTTGGTGACGATGGCGCTGGCGCGTTTCATCACCGGCTCCCAGTTCGGGTCGGTCATGTCGGTCACCAGCACATCGCCGGGCTGCACCTTGTCCATCTCGCTCAAGTTGTGCACCAGGCGCACCGGGCCGGTGCCGATCTTCTGGCCGATGGCGCGGCCTTCGGCCAGCACCGTGCCCTTGCCCTTGAGCTTGTAGCGCTGCTCGGCCGTGCCGCCTGCCTGGCTCTTCACCGTCTCGGGGCGGGCCTGCAGGATGTAGAGCTGGCCGTCGGTGCCGTCCTTGCCCCATTCGATGTCCATCGGGCGGCCATAGTGCTGCTCGATCACCAAGGCGTACTTGGCGAGCTGCTCGACGTCGGCGTCGGTCAGCGAATAGCGGTTGCGCTGCTCGGTCGGCACATCCACCGTCTTGACCAGCTTGCCGGAGGCGGCCTTTTCCTCGGGCGAGGAAAACACCATCTGGATCAGCTTGGAGCCGAGGTTGCGGCGGATCACGGCGCGCTTGGCCGCGCGCAGCATCGGCTTGTGCACATAGAACTCGTCCGGGTTCACCGCGCCCTGCACCACCGTCTCGCCCAGGCCGTAGCTGGAGGTGATGAACACCACGTCTTCAAAGCCGGACTCGGTGTCGATGGTGAACATCACGCCGGCGGCGCCCAGGTCGGAGCGCACCATGCGCTGCACGCCGGCCGACAGGGCCACATCGGCGTGGGCAAAGCCCTTGTGCACGCGGTAGCTGATGGCGCGGTCGTTGTACAGGGAGGCGAACACCTCCTTCATCTTGTGCAGCACTTCTTCGATGCCCAGCACATTCAGGAAGGTTTCCTGCTGGCCGGCAAACGAGGCGTCGGGCAGGTCTTCCGCCGTGGCCGAGGAGCGCACCGCGAAGGTGGCCTTGGGGTTGCCGGCGCTGAATTTGGCAAAGGCCTCGCGGATGGCTTTTTCCAGATCGGCCGGGAAGGGCTGGGCTTCGACCATGGCGCGGATTTCGGCACCGGCGGCCGCCAGCGCGCGCACGTCCTCGGTGTCCAGGGCGTTCAGCTTGGCGTTGATGCGGTCAGTCAGTCCGCCGAATTTCAGGAACTCGCGGAAGGCGTGGGCCGTGGTGGCAAAGCCGGTGGGCACGCGCACGCCTTGCGGCAGTTGCGAGATCATCTCGCCGAGGCTGGCGTTCTTGCCGCCAACCACCTCGACGTCGGTCATTCTCAGGTTTTCAAACGGTACGACCAGGGCGGTCGGGCTGAAAAGTGCAGACATGGGAAAGCTCCAGAGTTTAAAAAACGGTCGGCGCAACAGGCCAGCCCTTGCGCGGAACTGGCGGCGCCCATGCGAACGGCACGACTTGGGTGTTGTTCTGGTCGGTCGGGGCAGTGCATGGAGGAATTCGGTGGGATTGGCAATATTGTAAGCTTGGGACGGGAATGCCTTGCACCGAAGTCTGCGCCACCTCCACCTCAGATCACCCCGTTTTCATGTCCAACCGCACCGTCTTTTTCATTTCCGATGGCACCGGCATCACCGCCGAGACTTTTGGCAACGCCATTCTGGCCCAGTTCGAAACGCAACTGCGGCATGTGCGGCTGCCCTTCATCGACACGGCGGACAAGGCCCACCAGGCGGTGCGCCAGATCAACCATACCGCCGAGGTGGAAGGCAAGAAGCCGATCGTCTTCACCACCCTGGTCAACGAGGAGGTGCTCAAGGTCATCACCGCCGGCTGCCAGGGCATGCTGCTGGACATGTTCGGCACCTTCGTGAACCCGCTGGAAATCGAACTGGGGATCAAGTCGCACCACCGCATCGGCCGTTTCAGCGACGTCAGCAAGAGCCAGGCCTACCATGACCGCATCGAAGCCATCAATTTCTCGCTGGCCCATGACGATGGCCAGTCCAACCGCGACCTGGTGAGTTCCGACATCATCCTGGTCGGCGTCAGCCGCAGCGGCAAGACCCCGACCTCGCTGTACTTGGCCATGCAGTACGGCCTCAAGGCCTCCAATTACCCCCTGATCCCGGAAGATTTCGAACGCCAGCAGCTCCCGCCCGCCCTGGTGCCGCATCGCAGCAAGATCTTCGGCCTGACCATCAACCCCGAGCGCCTGAGCGAGATCCGCAACGAACGCCGCCCCAACTCCAAGTACGCCTCGATCGAGAATTGCCGCATGGAAGTGGCCGAGGCCGAAGCCATGATGCGCCGCTCCGGCATCCGCTGGCTCTCCACCACCACCAAGTCGATCGAAGAGATCGCCACCACCATCCTGCAGGAAATCCGCCCGGAGCGGCTGGTGTACTGATGGTCTGATCGCGCGGCGCCAGTCGCTCTTTTTTATTCCGGCCGGCGCCTGGGCCGCACGGGCCCCAGCCACTTTTCCCACCCGATCCAGGCTACGCACGCCTGTCCATCTCCCCCCTTCGGCCCCCTTTTTTGGATGATGCCCGCATTTTTATTGATTGCGAATCGTTCTCATTCGTGATACATTTCATGTCACCGTCCAGATTCGGACACCGATTCCACTCCCAGAGCAGACATGAAAAGAAAAAACCGAAACAAGCGAACAGACGCAGTTTGCCTCGCCGGGCCGCACAAGGATAAAAACCTGCTGCCGCTGGGCGCCCTGATGCTGGCCGCCTCCGTGTCCAGTTGGGCCCAGGACGCCCTGCCGCAACCAGCGCCAGCGCCGACCCAGGCCAGCACCCCGGTCCCGACCGAGGGCAAAACCATGAGCACGGTGACCGTGCAAGGCAAGCGCGACCGCAATGAACAGACCTACCAGAGCGGCCTGGTGAGCGCCGGCAAGGTGCCGATGGCGGCCAAGGACATTCCGCAATCGCTCACGGTGGTCAACGACAAGCTGATGCACGACCAGGGCAAGGACACGGTCAAGGACGCACTGCAGAACGTGCCCGGCATCACCTTCGAAGCCGGTGAAGGCGGGCGCATCGGCGACAACATCCGGCTGCGCGGCTTCAGCGTCTCGGGCGACATCTACCTGGATGGCCTGCGCGATATCGCCCAGTACAACCGCGACACCTTCAACCTCGACCGCATCGAGGTGCTGCGCGGTTCCGCCTCGATGCTGTTCGGGCGCGGCTCCACCGGCGGCATCGTGAACCAGGTCAGCAAGCTGCCGCGCCTGATCACCGAGCACGAAGTCAACACCACGGTGGGCACCGGCGGCTATGTCCGCCTGGATGGCGACTTCAATTTCAGGACCGATGACGATGCCGCGCTGCGCATCAACGCCATGACGACCGACTGGAACGGCCGGGCCGGCATGGCCGAGACCCACCGCAAGGGGCTGGCGGTGGATTACCGCTTCGGCATCGGCACCGCCGACGAATTCCTCGTCAGCCTGTACCACCTGGAATACAAGGACAAGCCGGACATGGGCTTTGGCTGGCTGGGCGATCGCCCGTCCCCCTTCCCCAGCAGCCAGAAATGGTACGGCGTGGCCTCCGACTACCAGAACGACAGCGCCGACATCGCCACGCTGACCCACACCCACCGCTGGGTGGACGGCAGTTCGCTCAAAACCACCCTGCGCGACGGGTCGTACAAACGCGACCTCTGGGCCACCACGGCCCGGGCCGCCACCGGCACCACACTGGACAATTTCGGCCCCAACACGGTGGTCACGCGCGGCAACCAGACCCGCGCCGGTGACGAGCACCACACCTTCGCGCAAACCGACTACACCACGCACACCCAGTGGTTGGGCCTGAAGAACGAGTGGCTGCTGGGCGGCGAGTACGCGCTGGAGCGCTCCACCCGCTTCAGCTACAGCGGCACGCCGGCCAAACCCGCCACCACGGTCGAGCTGGCCGACAACACCGGCGTGCTGGACACCCGGGTCAAGACCTGGGCCAATGACTTCCGCGCCACCACCCTGGGCCTGTATGCCCAGGACACCCTGCAACTCGCGCCGCTGTGGAAACTGGTGCTCGGCCTGCGCTTTGACAATTTCAGCGGCAACTACGAACGCGCCACCGGCGGGCCGCTGTCGCGCACCGACAATCTGTGGAGCAAGCGCGCCGGACTGATGTACCAGCCCACCGAAGAGGTGAGCTACTACGCGTCCTACGGCACCTCGTTCAATACCTCGGGCGACCTCTACCAGTACGACCCGACCACGGCCAACACCCCGCCCGAAAGCGCCAGCAACGTGGAGATCGGGGCCAAATGGGAGTTGTACGAGGGTGACCTGTCCCTGCGCACCGCCCTGGCCCGCACCGACAAGTACAACGAGCGCAGCACCGACGCCGAAACCGTGCCCGGGGGCACGTCCTACCTGCTGTCGGGCCAGCGTCACACCGACTCGCTGGAGTTCGAGGTGGCCGGCCGCCTCACGCCGCAATGGGACATTTTTGCCGGCATCGTGTTCATGCGCGGCGTGATCGACCAGGCCGGGTCGAGTGCCGCCAGCCAGTTGACGGTCGGGCAGAACCCCGGCCTCACGCCAGACCGCCAGGCCAACCTGTGGACCACCTACAGGCTGGACCGCCGCTGGCGCCTGGGCGGCGGCTTCACGGCGGTGAGCGAGAACAAACCGGCCAACGCCGAAACCTCCACCAACCGCGCGCCCGGCTACGTCAAGGCCGATGCCCTGGTCGAATACCAATGGGATGCCAACAACCAGTTCAAGTTCAACCTGGACAACCTGACCGACACCGTCTACTACAGCTCGCTGTACCGCGGCTTTGTCGTGCCCGGCCCGGCCCGCAGCCTGCGCGTGACCTGGACCGTCAAGTTCTGAGCCCCGGAGCCAAAAAATGCTGCTGCAAATCCCCCAGGTCCTGACGCCGGAAGAACTCGCGCAACTGCGGCGGCTGCTCACCGCAGCCGACTGGGCCGACGGCCGCATCACGGCCGGCAGCCAGAGCGGCGCGGTCAAGAACAACCAGCAGTTGCCGGAACACCTGCCCGCAGCCCAGCAGGCGCGCCAGATCGTCTCGGTGGCGCTGGCACGCAACCCGATGTTCGTCACCGGTGCCTTGCCCAGGACGGTTTATCCGCCGCTGTTCAACCGCTACAGCGGCCGCAGCAACGCCTTTGGCAACCACATCGACAATGCGGTGCGGACCCACGCCGCCACGGCGCACCATGTGCGCACCGACATCTCGTGCACCCTGTTCCTGAGTGAGCCGGCCAGCTACGAGGGCGGCGAACTGGTGGTGCAGGACACCTATGGCGAGCAGCGCATCAAGTTCAATGCCGGCGACCTGGTGATGTACCCCGGCACCTCGGTGCACCGGGTGGAGCCGGTGACGCGCGGTGAACGGCTGGCCTCGTTCTTCTGGATCGAGAGCATGGTGCGCCACGATGCGCAGCGCCGCCTGCTGTTCGACATGGACATGGCCATCCTGGCCCTGCGCCAGAAGGTGGCGCCCGGTCAGGGTGACAGTGACGAGATCGTCAAGCTCACCGGCTGCTACCACAACCTGCTGCGGATGTGGGCCAGCGTCTGATCGCTTCCGGCCTGATCTCTTTAAACTAAGCCCATGTCCCGGATTTCCAGCGCCCGCCGCAATACGCTCATCGCCGCCAGCGTCGTGCTCTTTCATGCCGCCGCCCTGTGGGCACTGCAGACCGGGCTGTTGCGGCGTGCGGTCGAGGTCATCGTGCCGGCCGAAATCCTCAGCGAGTTCATCGAACCGGCTGCTCCCAAGGCAACCCAACCTGCACCTGTGCCAGTGCCGGTGCCCGTGGTGAAACGAACGCCCACGCCCGAGCCGCCAGTCGTCAACGCGCCGCCCCCGGCGCCCAATGCCCCGGTCGTCACGGCCATACCCGTGCAGACGCCGCCGCCCAGCCTGCCCGCAGCCGCCACCGTGGAGGCCGCGCCCGCAACGGCGCCCGCGGCACCGCCGCGGGTGGAACTGCCCTCCAGCGACGCCCGGTACCTGCAAAACCCGAAGCCGGCCTACCCGGCGATCAGCAAGCGCCTGGGTGAGCAGGGCAAGGTGGTGGTGGGCGTGCTCATCGGCCCCGACGGCACGGCCCAGAAGGCGGAGATCCGCCAGTCCAGCGGCTATGAGCGGCTGGACCAGGCGGCCCTCCATACCGTCCTGGCCTGGCGCTATGTGCCGGGCAAGCGCGGCGGCGTGCCCGAGGCCATGTGGTTCAACGTGCCGATCCACTTCGTACTCGAATGACATTCAACGCATTTTTTCTGGAGTTTTCATGCAATCCCAACTCGGACTGATCAATATCTGGACCCAGGGCGACTGGGTCACCAAAGCCGTGGCCCTGCTGCTGTTGGTCATGTCCCTGGCCTCCTGGATGGTCATCATCATCAAGACGCTGGACCTCCTGAAGTACCGCCAACTGGCCGGGCGCGCCGATGATTTCTGGCACAGCGAAGACTTTGCCACTGGCCTGGCGAAACTGGGCGCCGATGACAGCAACCCCTTCCATCAGCTCGCGCTGGCCGGGCGTGAAGCCACCACCCACCACCGCGAAACCAAGGTCCAGCTGCACGACACCATCGATGCGAGCGACTGGATCACCCGGGCCCTGCGCAACTCGATCGACGACAGCACCGCCCGCCTGCAGGCCGGCCTGGCCATCCTGGCCTCGGTCGGCTCCACCGCGCCCTTTGTCGGCCTGTTCGGCACGGTCTGGGGCATCTACCACGCGCTGCTGGGCATCGGCGCCGCCGGCCAGGCCACCATCGACAAGGTCGCCGGCCCGGTGGGCGAGGCGCTGATCATGACCGCGCTCGGTCTGGCCGTGGCCATTCCCGCGGTGCTGGGCTACAACGCCCTGGTGCGCGGCAATAAATCCATCCTGACCAAGCTCAACCGCTTTGCCCACGACCTGCACGCCTATTTCGTGACCGGCGCCCGGGTCTCCAGCGGCGGCGCCGGCAAGGTGGTTCCCATGAAGAAGGCGTAAGCATCATGGCCTTTGGAACGCAGGAAGACACCGATGAGGTGATGAACGAGATCAACATGACGCCGCTGGTGGACGTCATGCTGGTGCTGCTCATCATCTTCATGATCACCGTGCCGGTGATGAAGCACGCCGTGGACATCGATCTGCCGCGTGCTACCAGCCAGCCGCAGGACGCCAAGCCCGAAACCATCCGCCTGAGCGTCGATGCGCAGGGCGTGTACTACTGGAACGATGCGCGGATCGAGGACGCCGAACTGGAGCGCCAGTTGCAGGCAGCCGCTACCCGCAGCCCCCCGCCTGAACTGCAGATCCGCGGCGACCGGGCCGTGCGTTACGAGCGGGTAGCGCAGCTCATGTCGGCCGCCAAGCGTGCCGGCCTGCACAAGATCGGTTTCGTGACCGACCCCAGCAAACCGTGAGAGCGCCGGCAGCCGTCAAATAAACGCGCTTAAAGACCGATGGCGGCAATGCCGGCACGGGCGATCTGGGCGTCTTCGCTCGACTTCACGCCGCTCACGCCCACCGCGCCCAGGCACTGGCCGTCCTTCATGATCGGCACGGCGCCCTCCAACAGGCCCTCCAGGCCCGGCGCGCTCAGGAAGGAAACACGGCCACCGTTGATCATTTCCTCGTAGATGCGGCTCTCGCGCCGGCCCAGGGCGGCCGTGCGGGCCTTGGCCGGCGCGATCTGGGCCGAGATGGGGGCGGCGCCGTCCAGGCGCTGCTGCCACAGCAGGTGGCCGCCGTCGTCCACGATGGCAATGCTCACGGCCCATTTGTTCTTCAAGGCTTCAGCCTCGGCAGCCGCAGCGATGAGTTTGAGATCAGCCAGTTCGAGACAGATTTTGGTTTGCATGATTGAATTTGAAAAAATTGACGGGGAAAGCGCAAGCATAGCGGCTGTTTCCCGCCTGTCAGCACAAATCATGGACAAAACGGTCCCGACAAAACACAGCGGAAAAAAGGGGTTTCCCGGTCCGGCTTGAATCGCCCTAGAATGCCTCCATCTGCTGATTGCAGCTTTTCAAGGAGATTGCCCCCATGAGCGACCAAGTTCAATCGATCGAAACGTCCGGCCGGTTCGGCTATGCCATCTCGCAGGCGCAGCGCAACAAGGTGCTGCGCAACACCTACTGGCTGCTGGCCCTGAGCATGCTGCCCACCGTGCTGGGTGCTTGGCTGGGTGTGGCCAGCGGCATCACCCAGTCCCTGACCGGCGGGCTGGGCCTGATCGTGTTCCTGGCCGGCGCCTTCGGCTTCATCTACGCCATCGAGAAAACCAAGAACTCGGCCGCCGGTGTACCGGTGCTGCTGGGCTTCACCTTCTTCATGGGCCTGATGCTCTCGCGCCTGATCGCCATGGTGCTGGGTTTCAAGAACGGCACCGATCTGGTCATGATCGCTTTTGGCGGAACCGCCGGCGTGTTTTTCGTCATGGCCAGCCTGGCCAGCGTGATCAAGCGAGATCTCTCCGGCATGGGCAAATGGCTGTTCGTCGGCGCCATCGTGCTGATGGTCGGCTCCATCATCAACGTCTTCGTGGGCTCGAGCGCCGGCATGCTGGCGATCTCGATGCTGGCCATCGGCATTTTCAGCGCCTACATGCTGTATGACCTGAAACAGATCATCGACGGCGGCGAAACCAACTACATCAGCGCCACCCTGGCCCTGTACCTGGACATCATCAACGTGTTCCAGAGCCTGCTGGCCCTGCTGGGCATTTTGGGCGGCGAACGCGACTGAGCTCGCCTCCCAAACCCTGAAAAAAGACCCTGCGGGGTCTTTTTTTCGTTCCCCGACCTGTGCGACACTCAATCTTGGCTGCCGATTGCCGATATGGTCCGTATACCCTTCTGCACTTCATGACCTTGCGCCTGCTCATCCTCACCCTCGCCCTGCTGCTTGCCGGATGCGACATCCCCGGCATGGGGCCCGACCCGCGTGTGCTTCAGCGCGAGTCGGACGGCAAAGCCATTGGCGGCGCCTGTCGCTACGCCCAGCGCGGCATCGAGGATTGCTACAACCTCAACGCCAAAGCCTCCAAGACCGCCATCTTTGCCGGCTGGAAGGATATGGACCAGTACATGCGCGAGAACAAGGTCGAGGGCCAGGCCTCGGCGCCGGACAAGGACGAGAAAGCCGCCGCCGACGAGAACAAGAAGCCGCCCGCCCTCAAGGAAAAAACCGCCGAGGCCAAGCCGAAATCAACCGACAAGGCGCCCGCCGGTTCAGAAAAACACTAGGGATGCCCCTGCGGCGCTCAAACCGCCAGGTCGAACACCGCCATGCTCTCCACGTGCGCCGTGTGCGGAAACATGTTCACCACGCCCGCCGCCGTGCAGCGGTAACCGGCCTGGTGCACCAGCAACCCAGCATCGCGCGCCAAGGTGGCCGGATTGCAGCTCACATAGACAATGCGTCGTGGCGGCGACCAATGGGCCGCCCCGGCCGTCGCGGGGTATGTGACCGGGTCGAGCTTTTGCTGGTGCAGTTCGGCCAGCGCCTTGGCCAGTGCAAACGCCCCTTCGCGCGGCGGATCGACCAGCCATTTGTCGGCCACGCCATCCTGTACCAGCCACTCCGGCGTCATCTCGAACAGGTTGCGCGCTACAAATTCAGTCGCTGCGAACGCCCGATTCTCAATAGCGGAGGCCCGATTTTTCACGTAATTGTCACGCGACCGGGCCACCAATACCTCGCTGCCCTCGATGCCCAGCACCTCGCGTGCCTGGGTGGCAATCGGCAGGGTGAAGTTGCCCAGACCGCAAAACCAGTCGATCACACGCTCGGTCTTCTGCGCATCCAGCAGGCGTAGCGCGCGCGACACCAGCACCCGGTTGATATGCGGGTTGACCTGGGTGAAGTCGGTCGGCTTGAACGGCATGGTGACGCCGAACTCCGGCAAGGCATAAGCCAGTTGGGGCGCGCCGGGCGAATCATCCAGCAGGTGCACCGTCTCCGGCCCCTTGGGCTGCAGCCACCACTGCACCGAGGGG
>Ga0210129_1000183_pt1 | contig 16715 bp, 17 predicted proteins | sample WestPond_Cattail_2_FD_185582 | JGI IMG/M metagenome (GOLD analysis project Ga0210129, IMG submission 185582) | Wetland microbial communities from the San Francisco Bay, California, USA, that impact long-term carbon sequestration -... | ecosystem: Environmental > Aquatic > Marine > Wetlands ... | reverse complement strand
CTTCTAATTCAGGTATTCCGGTTTCATCCATCAATTTACAAAAAGACAATTTATGAAGAATTGAAAAAGCCAACCCCGGTGCTTGTTCGCCATCACGTAGTGTGGTGTCGATAAAATATGGTTTATGCGTCATTTGTATTAACTTATGAAATGTTTATGCGCATCCTTCGCAACTACTGCTGCATTTGCCATGGCAACCCATTGCTTCTTGTCGTGTGATACTTCTGATGGGACGATGTTCGTAAATGCCTTCAAGGCCGTCATCTATCAATCCTGTCATTTGCACTACGTGGATGCTGCAACTTTCTAAAATAACTCTCGGATTATCTCCCAATGCGCTTACTAAAACAGCACGACAATCGCGCAGGGTACGTGCCAGATTCACCCATCGTTGGTCACCGGTACCATTCGGAGGGGTAAGTCGCTGTTCAATAAATTTATATCCTTTCGGGCTTTGCTCATAAATGTATAAACTATCCGCTTCACCAAGATGCAAGTTTACCAATAATCCGTCACCGGTTGCCACTGCCACGTATGGACGTTCGGATGTATCATGGCCTGGACGTGAGGCGTATTCATTAAGTAAAGCTGTACTTTCTTTCAAATCATGCCCAAGCAGTCCTGCCGCATCGGCGCGGCAGCGTGCGCAGTGGTTCATGGGTTTTATATATTTTGATATCTGTGTTTTTATTCTAACCATCATTTCCTTTGAAGGTTCCTGAAAGTTTTCGAATGGCGTTCCGGCTGTTGGATAAAGTGGTATGCAATTCATCGTGTCTGCTCCCAACTCTGAAACCTTTTTAGCCAACGCTTCAATATCATTGTCGTTTACACCGGGTATTACAACAGTATTCACTTTCACAATCATGCCTTTTTCTTTCAGTTTGACAATGGCATCTAATTGCCTGCTCAGCAACAGCTTGGCAGCATCAAGCCCCTTGTAAATCATGTTTCCGTCGCGTACCCACGAATATATTTTAGTTAATGTTTCAGGGTTTAATGAATTAATTGTAACGGTGACGTGAGATACATTTAACTTGGTAATACGGTCGATATAAGGTGCCAGGTTAAGCCCGTTGCTGGATAAACATAAAAGCATTTCGGGATACTCGCTTGAAATGAGTTCTATTGTAGACAATGTTTCTTCAGGATTGGCAAAAGGATCTCCCGGTCCGGCTATGCCGACAACACTTAAATTGTCAAGTCTTTGTTTCAAATCTATGAAGTAATTAAAAGCTTGCAACGGCTCAAGCACAGAACTTGTAACGCCGGGTCTGCTTTCATTACAACAATCATACTTGCGGTTACAATAATTACACTGTATATTACAATTTGGCGCAACAGGTAAATGAATACGCGCTTGCTTGTGTCTCATTTCTTCATTGAAACACGGATGTAATGATAAATCCTTCATTTTCGTTTTAATTTAAAATAGTTATCCCTTTATTTCCCCTGATATACGAATGCATGGCAGAATCCGTCTTTTCTGATTTCGGTTTTGACGGTATAGTTCAAATCAACCAATTCCCTTTCTATCCATTTTGGAGTGTGAAGACAAATAATTTCCAATTCTACAAATTTCTTTTTCTCAAAAAACGGTAACAGAATATCTTTAGAGTTCATTGATGCGTGATCTTCCTGAACTTTCACCAAATTGATTTTATAGCATCCTTCAATTTGAGTCATCACAGGTTCAATATTATCTTCGGTTTGTTTTCGTTGTTCTGCAATTTTTATAGCTTCAAGGGCGTCGAATCTTACGCGTTCCCACACTTGATCAAGGAATCGTATCGGCGAACCTTCGAGTAAAAAAACACGAATATGCAGTTCTTCATCAAAAATGGCATTGAATATTCCCATACAATGCCGGGCAATAAGTATTCTGCAATTTCCTAATTGAGAAACCATGGCATAGATACTTTTACGAATCTCAGCCAAATTCATTCCTTCCTTGATGTAGAAAGGAACTTCACCTACACAGTCCCATTGGGTATTACCGACATTTTCATATATCTGAACAATTCCGGACGTATTGAATGATTGTGTATTTCCTTCGGTATCGACAAACGCTGCTATTCTCATTTATTTTCCGTTTCATGATATGTGATTATAAACCGTGTTTCTTACCCTTAACGGAAACGATGCTGATGCGGATAACCGCAGCGGCATTTACGTTTCCCTTTGGATATTCAAACTTTTTATCAGTGAATTGTGCTACTATGCCATCCAATGCTGCAATTTTTTCTTTTTCGTCTTCCACAAATTCAGCTTTTCCAAACCCTATCACCGTTCTGTGTTTAGCTTCGAAATCGCAGGCCGAATCGCTTTCCACAATTCCGTTATCAAGAGAAATTTCAAAACAGACATTATTGTTTTTTTTCATTATGTCTATTTTTGTACCTGCTTTGGCTGAATGAAAGTAAATGTATTTATTGAGATATGTGTAAAACACCGGAACCAAAAAAGGCATATTGTTGTAGCAAAGAGCCAAATGCATCACTTTACCGGTATTGATTATCTCTTCAATTTCCAGCGGACTCGTTATTTCACGTTCTTTGCGACGCATAGCACCGAATGGATGTTTTGCCGTTTCTTTTTCCATAATCTTTGTCTTTTAATTATTAATAGCTTTCCACGCTTTTCAAAGCATTCTTTATAGATGACATTTTTCGAGGATCAAAAAGTTTTTTCACATCTTCGCACATGCGTAACGTTCTCTTCGCATCCGATTCCAAAGGTGTGCCGTGATGATATTCGTCAAGAAAACAAATCCCGAATATTGTATCTAAAGATTTTACTTCTTTGCTTAATTCCGGCGGAACTTTTATCAATTGTTCCACCGTCATCATCAGGGTGATGAAATTATGATTCCTCGGCTCTTCACCATAAAGTTCACACAAAGCCACCAGATACCTTTCAAGGGCAACAGAGGCTACGTTGAAGACTATGCTGAAGGCTTCACCACATTTTTCAAACTGCAATGCACGCCAATTGTAAGCTTTTGCATCACGGTAATCATTTTCGAACAAAGATTCTACTCCATAATCGTATTCCGTATTCCTCATGATGTCCTATATTAAGGTTACCAAACATTCAAAACCCACTCTTTATTATGCTTATATTCCATATCGGCGAACATTGTGTTTGCGATTTCTTCGGCAAGCCAGATGGCTCCGTCATAGCCCAAAATAGGATGACGGTATTTTCCGGCACGGTCATAAACAGGAAACCCTACTCTTACCATAGGAATATTATATTCTATAGATATAAATCTTCCTTTGGAATGCCCCATAATTAAATCTAATTCAAGGCCTTTGTTTTTGATGCGGTCTTCTAACTCCCATAAATCGGCGTTGGTGACCACTTCCATGTCAAAATTGACTTTTTCTTTCATTGCCATGAGGCGAGGATCATGTACATACCTTGTATTGTCGTCACCTAACAAAAGAAGTACAGGTTCCATTTCCATATCAAGGCAGAACTCAGCCAAACCTATGACCATGTCTGGATTTCCGTATATCGCAACTTTTTTACCGGCAAGGAACATGTGTGTAACGTCGGTAATTGCATCTAATGCTATTCCTCTCTTTACTACCAATGACTCGGGAATAGGTTTACCTGTCATCTTTTTCAGATTTTGCAAGAAGGTGTCGGTATTGCGTATTCCTATTGGAGTAGGCCCGATAACGGCAGGAATATCAAATTCTTTTTCCAAATATTCGGCTGCCTGTCCTCCTTCATATTTATTTAGAGCAATGGTGCCGATGGCATTTGCAGTACTTTTTAAATCCTCTACTGTGGTTTCGCCGTGAGAAATGTGATTGCCGGAAGGCATAAGCGGTGAATCGAACGATTCAATTTCAAAAAGTACCGTTGCATCTATATCCATTTCTTTCAATAAGGATTTAAGCTCTGTTACATCACCGGGGTTAACCCAACCTGTTATCAGGTTAATTTTCCCATTCTTTTGTTCTTCTTTTTTTGCAAAATAAGAGACAAAGTCTTTTACGGCAATGTCATATCCGCTAATGATACTTCCAACAAAACTCGGTGTATGAATAGGAATGAGATAAACCTCTCTGTCAGGATATTTTTGTTTTAGCAAGCCATCGTTTAACTTCAACACTACACCATCCACATCGTCACCGATAATTTCAGTGGAGCATGTTGTAATAATAGGAATGACTTTTAAATTGGGATAACGCATCAGCATTACGTCCACGCCATCCTCCACACGCTTTAGTGCACCGAATACGGCAGCATCTTCGTGTAGTGAAGAAGAAGCCAATTCAAAGCTTTCCTTGAAATGTTGAGAAAGGATAAGACGAACAAACATTACGCAGCCTTGTCCGCCATGTACCAACCCAATGCAATCTTTTATACCGATACTGGCACATTGGGCTCCCGCCGGTTGACAAGTAAATATAGGATTTATTACTCCAACCCGTTCTTTATTTTTTATTTCACAACTCATAAATTGATCTTTTTACCTTAATTACATAATAACTCTCTTACTATCGTATATTAGAAACTAATACTGCTCTTTGGTAAGCTCTTTGTTCAGAGACCCTTTAATCATGGTGTAATCCATTTTATCCTTGAGCATTTGCATTATTACTGCAATATCTTCTTTACTTGTTTCTTTCAACCATGGGAAATATTTGTTGAAAGCATCTACCAAGGTTTTAGCCTCGCTCCAGTAATACTTATCGGAATAGCTATCGTTTTCTCTTGCTTTTTCGCCACATAGTATTTGTTTGGTTTTACCCAAAATATGCTCGTTTTGCAGTTCTCTGTCCCAGCCTCGTGAATTGTATTGCCAAAGACTGTGCTTGGCAATATATGATTCCAACAGACCCATTTTTTCTTCGGCAGTTTTTTTATCCATAACTTTAAACATTTATTCTTGTTCAACGTCTACAACTTTGTTTTTCAAAAGTTTTTCTAATGGGACTGTTCTTAGCTCTCCGGTTACAGGATCGGGAAATAAGTATTCATTCTTTTGCATTTTTGCTCTATATCCGGGAATAGGGTCAAACTTGCTTGTGCATTTCCTCAATACGTCAGAGTTCTTGATTTCATCGCTAAGATTTACATCTGAAAACATCTGCGGAGTTTCAAAACCTTTATCTGTAGGAATTTCATCTTTACTGATGTCCAAAAGAGATAACTTATGTATCGGAGAATATACTGCATTGTATATGTCGCGGGCAAAACGTACCCATCCTTCATAACCTTTATACGGACCATTGTGATAACCGTGTGCATTGAGGTATGGAACGCGAATCTTTTTAGCCACTTCTCCGGGACGTTTACCTGTGAAGATTACATCCGGTTTGAGCTTGTACATTGCTTCAATTGATTCAAGTTCGTTTGGATCGTCTATTGCCAAAGCTCCGGGTTCACAGCGCGAAATACCTTTTTCCATATCTCCCTGATGACCGAATTTTGTATATACGGATACGACATCGACGCCCATTTCACTATGAATGGAATGTGCCCAGTGCCACAATTTTGATCCTCCCGGCCACAGACATACCTTTACTCCTTTAAGGCGTGCGGCATACCAGTCAAGTTCAGGTTTCCAACGTGCAGTTTCTTCTTCAATTACCTGACGCGCTTTATCCTCAATACCAAAGAAATAACCTATTTTCATCAGAGAGTCTGATGTGGCTTCAAAACCGAAACCGTCTATGTCCATTCGGGGAATACCGTATCTTACTCTCAACTCATCACAAATATATTCAGCAGACCGTGCACACTCCAATACATTCAATTGGGCACGGTGCATGCAACGAAGATCATCAAAATGTCCGTTGCCGGTAAACGTAGATAGTATCTGGATTCCCATGCGGAAGAAATAGTCTCTCATCATTTCCTGATCACCTTGAATGTTATATTCCCCTACATAGTTTATCACATATTTACTCCATATTTCAGGTTCACCGGTACCAACCATCTGTGACAACCACGCCAGATTTATCTTGTGGTGACCACCAGATTGACTTGGCCCGGCAAACCCGGGAGAATGGCAAGTGAATATTTTCACATCAGGCATCTCTTCCATAACCTCAGACGCAACAGCATCAATGTCATCACCGATAAGGGCAGACGCGCAAGTTTGGTAAATGGTCATCCTTTTTATGCTGGGAAATGCCTTAAATGCTTCTATAATATTCTTTTTCAACATACCTCCGGCACCGAATACGATATGGCTTTCCTTCATATTCGATGCGAAAGTATATTTTAGCTGAAAATTACCGTCATCACTTATATAACGTTTCGTTTGCCAGGTATCGTAAGTACAACCGATAGGTCCGTGACTAAGATGGATAACATCTTTCATCGGTGTTCCTATCACGTGCTTTGCGCCACAATAGGCACATCCTCTTTCAGAAATTGTTCCTGGAATGGTGCCCAAATATCCCAAAGGTAGCGCATCAGTTAATTCTTCACCTTTGTTTTTGTCTACTGCATGGTGCAGACGCTCAGGGATACATTTACTACACTCAAATTCATGATATGGCATAATTCTTGATTTTTAAATTTTACGTTTATGTTACAAGGCAATGTCACCGCTTTCATTTGTCCTTACCCGCAAAGCATTGTCGGTTGGGCAAACGAAAATTTTACCGTCACCAATGTAACCTGTTTTATTCGACTTGACGATTGCGTCAACAATTGTATCTACATTCTCGTCTTTTGCAACAATAACCAACATTCGCTTGGGCACAAACTTCATCCCACTTACATGAGCCTTCATCAACACATCTTTACTAACATCAATGTCATTGAGAATAGGATTCAGCCCACGTTGATGTCCCCTGCCAAGTACGGGCATAGCCGTTACTGACGGGATATCCAATTCGTCAAGTTTTTTCTTTGTTTCGTTCATCCTACATGGACGAATAAAGGCTATTATCTCTTTCATATATGGTATTTGTTTATAGTTCTGTTGATCCCGTACGTACAGTAAGAACACGCTCAACCGGGGAAATAAAAATCTTACCGTCGCCTTGACTTCCGGTATAAGCTTTGTACTGTATAATTTTTAATACCTCATCTACGGATTTGTCTTCTACTACTACAATAATAAGCGTTTTTGGAAGTTCGTCATAGTGGACATTGCCGACTGTCAATCCCTTTTCTTTACCTCGTCCGAAAACAGACATCTTTGTCATTGAATAAAATCCGGATTCGGCTAACCCGTCTGCGACATTATCAGCAGCCTCAGGGCGCACAATTGCTCTTATCATTTTCATATCATACTGGCATAAATGTTTATACTAATTAATCGGAAATTCCATATTTTACAACCATGGATTCAAGTTGTGGCATAGTTAACGGTTTTGGTATTACGAAGTTATCGTTATTGATAATCTTCTCGGCTAACGTGCTGTATTCTTTAGCTTGATTGCAGCTCTCATCATATTCAATGACAGTCTTTTTGTTAAATTCTGCCTTTTGAACGATATTGTCGCGAGGAACAAAGTGAATCATTTTCGTCCCGATAGCTGCAGCAAATTCTTCAATGAACTCTCTTTCACGATCTACTTTACGACTGTTGCATACCAAACCTCCCAAACGAACACCGCTCTGTTTGGCATACTTGACAAGACCTTTGCAAATGTTATTGGCAGCATACACAGCCATCATTTCTCCTGAACACACGATATATACTTCTTGTGCCTTCCCGTCTCTGATCGGCATGGCAAAACCTCCGCATACAACGTCTCCCAATACATCATAAAACACATAATTCAAATCATCTGGATATGCACCCTTCTTCTCCATTAGATCAATGGCTGTGATTACACCACGACCGGCACATCCTACACCCGGTTCAGGACCACCTGATTCACAGCAAAGAATGTCTCCATACCCTTTGGTAATAACCTTCTCCGGAGTAACAAATTCTTCTCCTTCGTCACGAAGTGTATCCATAATCGTTTTCTGATTCATTCCACCAAGAATCATACGAGTGGAGTCGGCTTTAGGATCACAACCGTGAATAAATACTTTTTGATCGTGAAAATGAGCCATTGCGGCTGCTGTGTTTTGTTGAGTGGTTGACTTACCAATACCACCTTTACCATAAAATGCAATCTTTTTCATAATTCCAATTTTTAAAAGTTTAACATACCTAATCTTAAAACGTTATTTCAAAAAGTATGCCATAAAACATATAATTGAAGTTTGGTGATCATGAAAGGTTATGTAAATGACTGATATGCAGTTGATAGTAAACAATGATTTTTTTCGGTTACCCATAAAAAACTTTGACAAATGAAAGCAAAATACAAATAGACTTGAACATATTGGTACTCAATATTGGGTATAGTGTACTATTTGGAACGCTTTTATTAGATTTGCTTTTCATTTTTACTATTCAACCCGTAAAAAATAGCAAATAGCTAATGTTATCAATAAAATTATATACTTTTGCACAACAAATTATGTAAACAAACATGAATATGGATGACGTAACATACAGATTACTTGATCTTAACGATCAAAAAATGGTTGAGGCTTATACGGAAATGCTTGATGAATATATGCTGGATCCGATGGGTGGTGAAAAAAAAGCACATAATGAATTGGAGAAGCAACAGCTTATTGAAGGATTAAAAGGTATACATACAAGCAGATGCTTTTTTATTCTTTTCAAGGATGAATATGTTGGCTTTTCTACTTGCTTTGTCAATTTCTCTACGTTTAAAATAAAGCCATATCTTTACGTTCATGATATTTTTATACGTAACAATTTTCGTAAATACGGACTTGGTAAATTGTTACTAAAACATTTGATTAGTTATGCTGAAGAGAATAAATATTGTAAAGTGACGCTTGAAGTACGTAATGATAACAATGTGGCTATGAATATGTACCATAATTTAGGCTTTAGGGATTGCGAACCTCCTATGTATTTTTGGACTAAATATCTTTCTTGTTGATTTATGAATATCGTTAACTAAACTAATGGTAGAAAATCGTTAATATATCAATTTATTTTGCAGATTTTATTTGTCGGGTAATTTTTAAGACTTACTTTTGTAACGCAAAACATAAAAAATAAATATATGGACGCAGGCCCGGAAAATAAAATTATTAATCGTAGATAGCAAGGCGTTGCTTGGGCGTGCCCGTCGTTTCTCCTTGTTATATTTATAACTACAACCTAAAAAATACAGGGAGGAATTCTTATGCAAAAGAGGGTTTTGAACATCTTTAATGAGAGTGCAAAAAAACTTAAGTTGGTTAGCAGCAGTGATTGCGGCAAAATTTTTGAAATCTTACAATCTCGTATTGGCGGTTTATCCGAAGATGAAGTGGAAGAACGTCAAGATGAATTAGGAAAAAATGAAGTGCACCACGAAAAAGCCCCTTCGTGGATTATTCAGTTTCTAAATGCTTTTATTGATCCTTTTATCGGCATTTTAGTGATTATTGCTATAGTGTCTCTTGTTCTCAATGATTACCAGACGGTAGTTATTGTGGTAGTAATGATATTAATTAGCGTGTTGCTGCGCTTTTTTCAGGAATTCAGGAGTAGCCGCGCGGCAGAACAGTTGAAAACGATGGTGCAAACAACGGCAGCCATTCAACGTGAAGGTGCTCCGAAAGCGGAAATAGATATTAAGGAAATAGTTCCCGGAGATGTAGTATATCTTTCTGCCGGAGATATGATTCCTGCCGACTGTCGGTTGATACAATCAAAAGACTTGTTTGTCGTGCAATCGACATTGACCGGCGAATCATTGCCTGTGGAAAAGAAAGGTATTACTATTGATGATGTTGAGTCACATTCTCCTTTGGAGCTTGAAAATATATGCTTTATGGGGACTAACGTTGTCAGCGGTACGGCTGTTGCCGTTGCTGTCAACACAGGTAGTCGCACATATATCGGTTCATTAAGCAAATCGCTTTCAGGCAAACGTGCAGAGACAAGTTTTGATAAAGGTATAAAGAAAGTAAGTTATTTGCTTATTACTTTTATGATGTTAATGGTGCCGATTGTTTTCTTGATTAACGGTTTGGCTAAACATAATTGGACGGATGCCCTACTCTTTGCCGTTGCTATTGCTGTGGGATTGACTCCTGCGATGTTGCCTATGATTGTTACCGTAAATCTTGCAAAGGGTGCCGTGAACATGAGTAAGCGCAAGGTTATTGTAAAGCGACTTAATTCCATACAAAACATAGGTGCCATGGATGTACTTTGTACTGATAAGACAGGTACTCTAACTTTGGACAAGGTTGTACTTGAACGGTACCTGAATACACATGGCGACTCCGATAACGAAGTGCTTAAATGGGCATATCTTAACAGCTATCATCAAACAGGATTAAAGAGCTTATTGGATTTGGCCGTACTTAATCATGTTGAATTGCAAAATTCTTTGCAGGTAAGCGAATCATTTACCAAGGTCGATGAAATACCTTTTGATTTTCAACGCCGGAGGATGTCTGTAATATTGAAGGAAACAAACGGTAAGCATATTTTGATTTGCAAGGGTGCAGTGGAAGAAATGCTTAACCTTTGTGCTGTTGATGATGAAAAACGTCAGCGTACTTTAAATTTGGCTAAAGAGCTGAATCAGGAAGGTTTACGTGTGTTGGCTGTAGCGACTAAGGAGTTCGAACCACGTGATTTGACTTATTCTGTCGATGATGAAAAAGACATGAAGATCAAAGGGCTCATCGGATTCCTTGACCCTGCCAAACCTTCGGCTAAATCGGCTATTGAGGCTTTACGGAAGTTGGGCGTGACAGTGAAAGTACTCACCGGAGATAATGATGTTGTAACTAAAAAAGTTTGTCGTGACGTAGGCATACCTTATACAAACATTTTATTGGGAAATGATTTGGATAATATGGACGATGATGCTTTGCGCAAGCAAATTCCCGATGTGGCTATATTTGCCAAACTTAGTCCTATGCAGAAGGCGCGTGTCGTAAAGCTGTTGCAATCTATGGGTCATTCTGTGGGATTTATGGGAGACGGCATTAATGATACCGCCGCATTGCGTGATGCAGATGTAGGTATTTCCGTAGATACTGCCGTTGATGTGGCCAAGGAGAATGCAGATATTATTTTGCTTGAAAATGATTTGATGGTACTTCGCAAGGGTGTGATATATGGTAGACGCACTTTCGGTAATATCATTAAGTATATAAAGATGGCTGTAAGCAGCAATTTCGGAAATATGTTCAGTATGCTTGGCGCCAGTATTTTCATACCGTTTTTGCCGATGCTTCCAATACAAATATTATTACAGAACTTATTGTATGATATTTCGCAAACGGCTATTCCATGGGATAAAATGGATGAAGAATTCATTGCAAAACCGAAGGTTTGGGATGCTTCGGATATTTCACGTTTCATGTGCATTATGGGACCTGTAAGTTCCATATTCGATTACGTTCTATTTGCTGTAATGTGGTTTGTATTCAAGGCTAATACACCTGAACATCAGTGCTTGTTCCAGACAGGATGGTTTGTTGAAGGATTACTGACTCAGACATTAATTGTACATGTAATACGCACACGTAAAGTACCGTTTATCCAGAGTTGGGCTACAGCTCCTTTAAGTGCAATGACGTCATTAATTATGGTTATAGGTATTATTTTACCGTTTACTCCATTTGCTGCCGGTTTAAAGATGATGCCGTTGCCCTTGAGCTATTTCCCTATTCTTATTTGCATTCTGTTTGGTTATTGCTTGTTGTCGCAGTTGGTAAAAGTTCTATATATAAAGAGATTCAAACAATGGCTATAGTCATAACACTATCTTTATGATGGATTTCTATATAATAGTTTAGTACTTAAGAATTTCAAAAGATGATTTATTTGTCCGCATAAGAGACAAAGACAAATGATACTTGCAAAAGCTTCCACCGCCCCTGTCCATACAGGGGCGTGGTCGTTATAGAATGTTTCCATAATATGTCCGAATGTGATATTGAACGGACTGTGCAATCCGAATATTATTAAAGAATTTACACCGCAAAAATGAAGAGGATTAAGTATTCTGAAATTGCCTATACGTGATGCAATTATAAATGCGATGATGATTGCACCGTATGTCTTAATCTCGGCGTGGAAAAAACACATTACTACGGCAACCACTCCTAACGCTAATGTCTCTTTGTTTGATTTGAGCGCATCAATCATATACTTGCCGAATAAGTTGCCGATAGCAAAATATGTCCATTCGAAACTTGCCTGGCTAAGCATGAATGGTGCAGGGAATGATAAATATTTATGGAAAATGAAGCACATTGCTACTAAAATCAATATAAAAGCCTGATTTAAATACTTGCTTAAGAAATAATAGATGAATTCTACGGAGATCAAGCACATCAAAAACCATAACGGTACATCCACATATAGATAATGACATCCTCTTTCAATGCTGAAAAATTCAGTTAAATGGCCTATATAATCAAATACTGTGAATCTGTGCCAACAAATGGCATAAAATATGGCTCGCCATATATAACTTATAAGATAAAAAACGATTAACGGGATGACTAATGAACTTAACCTCTTTTTTAGAAAGACCTTGAAAGGATATTGTTTAAAAAACATGCCCGAAATGAAAAAGAACAAAGGTACATTGAAAAATATGTTCACAAAACCCGGATGCTTTACGTGCCACCAAACTATCATTATTATGGCATAACCTTTTAAAGTATCAATGTATCTTATTCTTCTGTTCATCAATTATTTTTGTTATATCAAGCGCGAAGATATGAATTTTTTGTCGTAACTTTGTGAAACAATAAATTCTTTAAATTATAAATATGATGAAAAAGGCCATAATTACAGGCATCACAGGTCAGGATGGATCTTTTCTGGCTGAGTTCCTTTTGAGCAAAGGTTATGAAGTTCACGGTATAATGCGTCGTTCTTCTTCATTCAATACCGGTAGAATAGAACACCTTTATTTGGATGAATGGGTACGTGATATGAAAAAGACGCGTTTGGTAAATTTGCATTATGGAGATATGACCGACAGTTCGTCATTAGTACGGATTATCCAACTTATTCAACCTGATGAAATATATAATTTGGCTGCACAAAGCCACGTAAAAGTCAGTTTTGATGTTCCTGAATATACGGCTGAAGCTGATGCTGTAGGTACATTACGTTTACTTGAGGCCGTACGTATATTGGGCTTGGAAAAGAAAACTAAAATATATCAGGCTTCCACCTCTGAATTGTTCGGAAAAGTACAAGAAGTGCCTCAAAAAGAGACTACTCCGTTCTATCCTCGTTCTCCATACGGTGTTGCCAAGCAATACGGTTTTTGGATAACAAAAAACTATCGTGAATCTTACGGAATGTTTGCCGTTAACGGAATTCTTTTCAATCATGAAAGTGAACGACGTGGTGAGACATTCGTAACTCGTAAAATTACATTAGCTGTCGCTCGTATTGTACAAGGCGAACAAGATAAGCTTTATTTGGGAAACCTAAGTAGTCGGCGTGACTGGGGATATGCAAAGGATTATGTAGAATGTATGTGGTTAATACTACAGTATGATAAACCTGAGGATTTCGTTATTGCAACGGGACACATGCATACTGTACGTGAATTCTGTACATTGGCATTTAAAGATGCAGGAGTCACTATTCGTTGGGAAGGAGAAGGTGTTGATGAAAAGGGTATTGATGAAGCAACAGGCCGCGTGTTGATAGAGGTTGACCCTAAGTTTTTCCGTCCTTCGGAAGTTGACCAATTGTTAGGCGATCCGACAAAAGCACGTACGCAATTAGGATGGAATCCGTCTAAGACATCTTTTGAAGAACTTGTACATATTATGGTTGAACATGATATGGATAAAGTCAGACGCCTGATTGCAAATAAACATTGATTGTAAATTACATAATATAATGGAAAAAGATGCTAAGATTTTTGTAGCAGGTCATCACGGACTTGTAGGATCGGCTATTTTGAAAAACTTAAAAGAAAAAGGTTATACTAATTTTGTATTACGCACACATAAAGAGCTTGATTTACTTGACCAAGCTGCAGTAACTAAATTTTTTGATGAAGAAAAGCCTGAGTATGTGTTTTTAGCCGCCGCTTTTGTTGGTGGAATAGTTGCTAACAGCCTTTATCGTGCTGACTTTATCTATCGTAATTTGCAGATTGAATGCAATGTCATTTACAATTCATGGCGTACCGGTGTGAAGAAACTTTGTTTCTTGGGTAGTACCTGTATTTATCCTCGTGAAGCGCCGCAACCGATGAAGGAAGACTGTTTGTTGACATCGCCTCTTGAATATACCAATGAACCGTATGCTATCTCAAAAATAGCAGGATTGAAGATGTGCGAAAGTTATAATCTTCAATATGGAACAAATTACATTGCTGTGATGCCAACTAACTTATATGGCCCGAATGATAATTTCGATTTGAAGACCAGTCACGTATTACCTGCTTTAATTCGTAAAACGCACTTAGGCAAATGCTTGATGGCAAATGATTGGGCTGCTATTCGTAAAGATTTCAATCGATATCCTGTTGAAGGAGTTGATGGAAATGCTTCGGAAAATGCTATCATGGAGAAGTTGAACAAATATGGCGTTCGTAAAGAAGATAAAGGAAAAGCCAGTGTTGAAATATGGGGAACAGGTGCTCCGCTTCGTGAGTTCCTTTGGAGTGAGGATATGGCAGACGCATGTGTGTTCGTTATGGAACATGTTGATTTTAAAGATACTTACAAACCGGGTGATAAAGACATTCGTAATTGCCACATCAATATTGGTACCGGAAAAGAACTGACCATTAAGCAATTAGTAGGTAAGATTTGCGATAAGATAGGATTTAAAGGCGATATCGTTTGGAATGCAGAAAAGCCGGATGGTACTCTGCGTAAATTGACTGATCCGTCAAAGCTTCATGCTTTGGGATGGAAACATAAGGTAGAACTAGATGAAGGTATTACCGGTTTATATAATTGGTATTTAGCACAATAATTTTATTGTGCTTTTTTTGTTTCCTTTTCGGCTTCTATTTCTTCCGGAGTATCGCGTTCAATCTTAAAACGGAAGTTCTTTGGATCAATTGATTGAAAATATGCTCCTCTTTTCATTAAGCGTGATGAGACATTTTTAAACTGAGCGTCTATACCATCTTTTGTTGATGAAAAGAATACTGCACATACGCGATTCGACATTTTTAAACTGTCAAAATACCCTTTTAACTGATAGCAATATTCTATTCGGTGTTTCAAAAGCCCTTCTACTATTTTTGCGCTGTCAATTTGTTGAACGGCAGTAAAATAGGCTAATGAATCGGTGAATGATGTAGCCACGCCGAAAGCAAATACTTTATCGCTTTTCTTGAAGTTTGGTATTTTAATCTTCGGAAAAGAGAATGAGCAAAGCAGTATAAATAAAGCCAAAGGCAAAATTGCGGTTATCTTTTTCATTTTAAATTAATAATCAGTTATTTATTGATATGCGCAAAAGTATATAAAAAAAGCCATCCTGCAAGTGCAAGATGGCTTTTTTATAATTTTTTTTAGCCTAAATAGGCTTTGAGCAATTTACTACGTGAATTTTGTCTTAATCTACGGATGGCTTTTTCTTTAATTTGGCGCACGCGTTCGCGAGTCAACCCAAATTTATCGCCAATTTCTTCCAACGTCATTTCTTGCGTTCCAATACCGAAAAACATCTGGATAATCTCCTTTTCTCTTTCGGTCAATGTAGAAAGTGCTCTGTCGATTTCCTTTTGAAGAGATTCATTAACGAGAGATCTGTCTGCCATTGGTGAATCATCATTGACCAACACGTCAAGCAAACTATTGTCTTCGCCTTCAACAAATGGTGCATCTACCGATATATGACGTCCGGACACTTTTAGTGTATCGGAAATCTTATCTACCGGAATATCTAATTCGTCAGCTAATTCTTCAGGTGAAGGACGTCGTTCGTTTTCTTGCTCAAATTTTGAAAGAGCTTTTGTTATTTTGTTTAATGAACCTACCTGGTTCAACGGTAAACGAACGATACGACTTTGTTCAGCTAAAGCTTGGAGAATAGATTGACGAATCCACCATACAGCATAACTAATGAACTTGAAACCTCTTGTCTCATCGAATTTTTCAGCAGCCTTGATAAGCCCTAAGTTACCTTCATTAATAAGATCGGGTAAACTCAGACCTTGATTCTGATATTGTTTTGCAACTGATACGACGAAACGCAGATTGGCTCTTGTCAGTTTTTCCAATGCTGCGCGGTCACCTTTGCGGATGCGCTGAGCGAGTTCCACTTCTTCTTCGACAGTGATTAGGTCCTCGCGCCCGATTTCCTGAAGATACTTGTCTAAAGAGGCACTCTCTCTGTTAGTGATACTCTTGGTAATCTTTAATTGTCTCATTCCTTTATAAAGCGATTTAAGCGCAAAATTACATTATTTATTCTGTATAAGAACGTATTTCACTGCAAATTGTTATTCAATTATTGTTAATTTAATGAAACTACTTTCCAATATAACTTTTTCAATAGATGATAAGATGAAAAAAAAGTCCGGGTTTGTGCCCGGACTTTAATATAATTATAGCTTATCGTCTTCCCTTTTTAATGCTTTTGTGCGTTGTTTTGTTTGTTGATAAGTCAACGGCAAAGTAGCCTTTCTTTCCCGACGGATATACACCGGTTAAGAACAAAACCTGGTCTGAACTTCCAGAAGCCGCTT
>Ga0210129_1000182_pt1 | contig 16724 bp, 14 predicted proteins | sample WestPond_Cattail_2_FD_185582 | JGI IMG/M metagenome (GOLD analysis project Ga0210129, IMG submission 185582) | Wetland microbial communities from the San Francisco Bay, California, USA, that impact long-term carbon sequestration -... | ecosystem: Environmental > Aquatic > Marine > Wetlands ... | reverse complement strand
CCTCCATGTGCCGGTGCTGCCCAACACCGCTGGTTGCCACAGCATCCAGGAAGCCGTCACCACGGCGCAGATGGCGCGCGAGGTGTTCAACACGCCCTGGATCAAGCTGGAACTGATCGGCGACGACTACACCCTGCAGCCCGACACCCTCAACCTGGTGGAAGCGGCCGACTGGCTGATCAAGAACGGCTTCAAGGTGCTGCCCTACTGCACCGAAGACCTGGTGCTGTGCCGCCGCCTGGTCGATGTCGGCTGCCAGGCCGTCATGCCCTGGGCCGCGCCCATCGGCACCGGCAAGGGGCCGACCAACCCCTACGGCCTGCGCATCCTGCGCGAGCGGCTGGACGTGCCCATGATCGTGGACGCCGGCCTGGGCCGCCCCTCGCATGCCTGCCAGGTCATGGAGTGGGGGTTCGACGGCGTGCTGCTGAACACCGCCGTCGCCCTGGCGCAAGACCCGGTGGCCATGGCCGGCGCCTTTGCCGCCGCCACCCAGGCCGGGCGCGACGCCTGGCGCTCCGGCGCCATGGCCGAGCAGGACGCCGCCCAGCCCAGCACGCCGGTGCTGGGCACCCCTTTCTGGCACCACGCATGAACCCGCTCACAGCAGAAGCACAAGCCATCGTCGCCGCCCATCAGGCCGCACTGGCCCTGCCTGTCACCTCGACTGCGGAGCCGGTTTTCAGCCGCACCGACCCGACCTACCGCGCTGCCAAGCAGGCCTGCCTGGCCCTGGGCTTCATCGAGATCGACGCCGAATGCCTGGGCCTGGCCTGGCAGGCCATGACGTTGCGCAGCGGCCAGTTCGACCCCACGGCCTGGCCCGATGAGCCGGCTGACTTTGGCATGCAGCCCTGGCCGCGCGCCAACGCCTTTGCGGCTTGCCCCAAGGCGCTGGGCCTGTATGCCGTGCTGCCCGATGCCGCCTGGGTCGGCCGCCTGGCGCGCGCCGGCGTGCCCACGGTGCAGCTGCGCTTCAAGTCCGACGATGCGCGCGCGGTGGAACGCGAAGTCAAAGCCGCGGTGCAGGCCGTGCGCGGCACGAAGGCCCTGCTGTTCATCAACGACCACTGGCAGGCCGCCATCGAGGCCGGCGCCTACGGCGTGCACCTGGGGCAGGAGGACATGGACGTGGCCAACCTGGCCGCCCTTCGCGCCGCCGGCCTGCGCCTGGGCCTCTCCAGCCACGGCTACGCCGAAATGCTGCGCGCCGACCAGGCCAGCCCGAGCTACATCGCCCTGGGCGCCGTGTTCCCCACCACCCTCAAGCGCATGGCCACCGCGCCGCAGGGCCCGGGCCGGCTGCACGCCTACGCCCGCCTGATGCGCGACTACCCGCTGGTGGCCATCGGCGGCATCGATGGCGACAAGCTGCCGCTGGTGCTGGGCAGCGGCATCGGCTCGGTGGCCGTGGTGCGCGCCATCACCGCGGCGGCCCAGCCGGAAGAGGCGGCGGCGCAGTTGATGGCGCAGTTCGGCGCAAAGAAAATTTGAAGGATGGTGGAATAAACCCGGCCCCGCACCCGTTTACTGCTCTGGAGACCCCCTCAACCTGAAACGGAGTAACTCATGAACCTGAAGAAAACGGCCCTTTCCCTGTTCCTGGTCGGCGCGCTGGCGGCCTGTTCCATCGCCGGAACCAATCCTGCCGGACCCGCCAAGCTCAGCAACGGTGTGCTCACCGGCAGCAATGGCATGACCCTGTACACCTTTGACAAGGACACGGGCGGCAAGAGCCTGTGCAATGGCCCGTGCGCAGCCAACTGGCCGCCGCTGTTCGTGATGGAAGGCGAAGCCGCCAGCGGCGACTACAGCATCATCACCCGCGACGATGGCAAGAAGCAATGGGCATTCAAGGGCAAGCCGCTGTACTACTGGGTCAAGGACAAGATGCCCGGCGACAAGACCGGCGATGGTTTCAATAACGTCTGGCACGTCGTGAAGTAAGTGGACAGCCGCGCGATCCTCGCCGAGTTGCCGCGCCTGCGCCGTTACGCGCGGGCGATGGTGGGCGAGCGCGCGGCCGCCGACGATCTGGTGCAGGACACGCTGGAGAAAGCCTGGGCACGGGTGAGCCAATGGCGCGCGGGCAGCGACCTGCGCGCCTGGCTGTTCAGCATCATGCACAACCTGCGCGTCGATCAGTTGCGGCGCCCGGCCCTGAGTACCCGCTCGCTGGAAGAGGACCCTGTCGAGCCGCCAACGCGCGCCACGCAGACCGACCGGCTGGAAGTCCGGGATCTTGAATCCGCCCTGGCCCGCTTGCCGGAGGAACAGCGCGCGGTGCTGTTGCTCGTCGCCCTGGAGGAAATGAGCTACACAGAAGTCGCCAGCGTCCTGGACATCCCCACCGGCACGGTCATGTCGCGCCTGTCCCGAGGCCGCGAACGCCTGCGCCTGATCCTGGACGGCCAGCAGCCCAGCACCCCCCTTCGAGTCGTACGATGAGCAAACCCCTGATTACCGAAGCCGACCTGCATGGCCATGTCGATGCGCAAGCGCCTTCAAGCCGGCGCACCGAGATCGAGGCCCATCTGGCCGCCCACCCCGAAGATGCCGCTCGCACGCAGGCCTATCAGGCGCAAAAGCGCGCCCTGCAGGAGTTGTTCCATCCCGTGCTGGACGAGCCCCTGCCCGAGGCGCTGCGGCAACTGGCGGCACGCCCGGCGACTGCCACAGCGGCTCAAGACCAACCCGTTCTATCGCGCTGGTCGCTGCAACGCATCGCGGCCAGTGTGCTGCTCACCCTGGCCAGCGGGGCCACCGGCTGGCTGGCCCACGGCCAGTACCAGCCGGCAGAGCGCCTGGCGCAAATCACCCCGCTGGCCCGGCAGGCCGCGGTGGCGCATGTGGTGTACAGCCCCGACGTGCGGCGCCCGGTGGAAATCAGCGCCGAGCATGAAGACCAGCTCGTCACCTGGCTTTCCAAACGGCTGGGCGCCCCCGTGCGTGCGCCCAAGCTGGGACCGCAGGGTTTTGAGCTGGTCGGCGGGCGACTGCTGCCCGGCAACAGCGGACCGGTCGCCCAGTTCATGTACCAGGACGCCAGCGGCCAGCGGCTTACCCTCTACGTCAGCACGGAAATTGCCGCGAACCACGACACCGCCTTCCGCTTCTCCAGGGAAGGCCAGGTCAATGTGTTTTACTGGATCGATGGCAAATATGGCTACGCGCTCTCGGCCGGCATCGACAAGGACGCGCTGGCCCGCGTGGCCTCGGCGGTGTACGACCAGCTCGACCGGAATTGAAACTTGCACAGGAGTGATTTCATGAAGAATATTGCCTATCTGCTCTCGCTGTTCATCCTTGCGTTAAGCCAGTCCGCGTGGAGTGCCGACACCGGAGGCAGTGCGCCTGTCGTCGATACTGAAATGACCAGCGCCAGGGAGATGATCGCCAAAAAAGACTGGGCGGCGGCCCTTCTGGTGCTGGAGCGCTACACACGGGCCAATCCGGCCAACGCGGATGGATTCAACCTGCTCGGCTACAGCTTGCGCAACCTCCAGCGCTACGATGAATCCCTGGTCGCCTACGAAAAGGCGCTGAAGCTGGACCCGAAGCATCGCGGCGCCCACGAGTACATCGGTGTGGCCTATATCCAGATGGGCCGGCTCGACAAGGCCCAAGAACATCTGGACGCCCTGGACAAGATCTGCCTCTTCTCCTGCGAGGAGTACCGTGACCTGAAAGAAGCCCTGGAAGAGGCGCGCAAGTCCAAAAGCAAGTGAGCCATTGATCCGCCCTGTCTTTTCCAAACCGGCCGGCACTGCCAACAGCGCGGCCATGGCGACAGGATCAGCCCGGATCATGCGCATTTCCTCGCCGGTGTAAAGCACCCGATTCAACCGGTGTTCCGCGCCCCGGTACGCATCGGGCGGCCGCGGCTTTTGTGGCCTAATATGGGCTTGGACTTTTTTTATCAGGAAATTCAAATGGGCAACAAGATCGTCACTGAAGCAGACCGCAAACGCACCCCCCGGCCGAAGCCGCTTCCCGGCATGAACCTGCCCACGCCCGGCCGTGGCCAGCGCATCAGCCTTGAGCGTGGCGTGGCCACCCGCAGCAAGAAAAACCCGGGCAAGCGCTCCCATAAGGGCGGTTGATCCGCATCCGGTCGGTATCGTGCCGACCAGCTGCAACAGGCTCTCTTCGGAGAGCCTTTTCTTTGAGGCTTGTCAAGACGCATCGTGCGGCGACCGCTTAGATTCCCGCCATGACGTCCAGCGTTGAGTTTTTCGATACTCAATTTCAGCGGCAAATCGATGCGGGTGCCATTGAACTCAATCCGTTCGAGGCCGCCGCTGTGCCTTATCTGCGCGGGCGCGTGCTGGACTTCGGCTGTGGCCTGGGCGCCCTGGCGATCACGGCGGCCAGGCGCGGCTGCTCCGTCCTGGCGCTCGATGCCAGCCACTCGGCGATCGAGCATTTGCGACAAGTCGCCGCCCACGATGCGCTCCCCATCGAGGCCCGTGAAGTTGACCTGAGGAACTACCGGCTGACTGAGGATTTCGATACCGTCGTGTCGATCGGGCTGCTCATGTTTTTCGACTGCCCGACGGCCCTGCAGCAACTGGCCCAGCTTCAGTCCCGGGTCCGCGCGGGGGGCACTGCGGTGGTCAACGTCCTGGTTGAGGGCACGACCTACCTGGACATGTTCGACGCCCAGGGGCATTGCCTGTTCGCCCGTGATGAACTGCGCAGGCAATTTTCCGGCTGGAAGCTACTGAGTTATGCCTGCCAGGACTTCCCGGCCCCCATGAACCGTACCAAGTCTTTCGTCACGCTCATTGCGCAGAAACCGTGATGACCCCGTTCGGGAACCTCAGGTCACCGAAATGCGCCGGCTGACATCGAGCATGCGAATGGCCAGAATCGCACCCAAGGCCATAGCCAGGGACAGGGCGACAGCGGGATATTTCTTGGAGAGCGCATCAAAATCCGAAGGACTGAGTTCCCAGATCTTGCATTCGCTGTAGGCCAGCACCGAAGCATTGCGACTCAGGTGAGAGAAAAAACTGCCCTCGCCCACGACCGTGCCGGGACCGAGGATGGCCAGTTGCGCAAAGCCGGCTTCCGTCTTGACATCCACTTTCAAGTGGCCGGATTCCAGAAAATACAGCTTTCGATCCTGCGCCCCCTGGGAGATCAGCATATGACCTCTTTCAAACTTGCGGGGATGGAGGTAGTCGGCGACGATGTACCAGGATTGCGCCCCCAGAAAACGGGCCAGCACCCCATCTTCCTTGTTGCGTGCAATGGCGGTGATGAGCCCATTCACTTCAGGGCTCTGTGGATTCGGATTATTGGTATTCATCAAGCTCTTTCTCGCAGGGACATCGGCCCGGAACAAGCGCAAGCCGCCTCTCCTGGCAAAGTATGTGGGCAGGGCTTGCCGGATGTCAAGGAGCAGATCAACCGGCCTGGGGGCCGACAAGTTACCCCCGTGTTCTGTGCATCAGGCTGTGGATAACAGGCCGCACAAGTCCGCAAAGCCATGCCAGTTCTGGCCTGCAGCCAGATGCTTAATCCGGGAGCATCCGGCCCGCTGGCCGACTGTGGCGCTCGAGCAGGCCCCGTTCATGTCCACCGAGCCCGTGCAGAACTGCAGGGTGCTGTCCCACACCCTGCCCCGTATCGTCATGCGCCAGCAGCTCCCGGGGGGCTGATGCGAATCTGCCGCTTAAGCGACCCACTTGCGTGCGTTGTGCCACAGCTGCAGCCACGGGCTGGCAGCGCTCGGGTCGCCGTTGGTCCAGCTCATCTGGATGTTGCGGAACACGCGCTCGGGGTGCGGCATCATGGCGGTGAAGCGGCCGTCCGCCGTGGTCACCGAGGTCAGGCCGCCGGGGCTGCCGTTCGGGTTGAACGGGTAGGCTTCGGTGGCCGCACCGGTGTTGTCGACAAAGCGCATGGCCGCAATCGTCCGGGCGGCGTTGCCGCGGTAGGCGAAATTGGCAAAGCCCTCGCCGTGCGCCACCGCAATCGGCAGGCGGCTGCCGGCCATGCCCCGGAAGAACAGGCTGGGGGATTCGAGCACTTCCACCATCGACAGGCGGGCCTCGAAGCGCTCGCTGCGGTTGGTGGTGAAGCGCGGCCAGTCCTGCGCACCCGGAATGATGTCGGCCAGTTCGGCAAACATCTGGCAGCCGTTGCACACGCCCAGGCCGAAGGTGTCGGTGCGGGCGAAGAAAGCCTGGAACTGCTCGGACAGCACCTTGTTGAAGGTGATGGAACGGGCCCAGCCGATGCCGGCACCCAGCGTGTCGCCGTAGCTGAAGCCACCGCAGGCCACCACGCCCTTGAAATCCTGCAGCTTGGCGCGACCGCTCTGCAGGTCGGTCATGTGCACGTCATAGGCCTCGAAGCCGGCCTGGTTGAAGGCGTAGGCCATTTCCACATGCGAGTTGACGCCCTGCTCGCGCAGCACGGCCACTTTGGGGCGTGACAGCATGAGCGCGGGGGCACCCTCACCCCTGCCCTCTCCCAGAGGGAGAGGGTGAGAATTACCCCCTCGACCGCTGGAGACTTGCTTCTCGCTCCCTCGCCCCTCGGGGGAGAGGGCTGGGGTGAGGGGCGGATGCGCCGGATCAAACGTCAGGTGCACGTGCAGGCCGGGGTCGGCCGGCGCGCCGGCGGCGGCGTGCTCGGCATCGGCGCCGGCCGGGTTGTCGCGCTGCTGGCAGATCTTCCAGCTCACGCTGTCCCACACCTGGTGCAGGTCGGCCAGTTGGGCGCTGAACACGGCCTTGGCATCGCGCCAGACCTGGACCTCGCCCACGCCGGTCGGCACGCTGCCACTGGCCGGACGGGTCTTGCCGATGAAGTGGCTGTGTCTGGACAGGCCGTGCTCGCGCAGCACCTGCATGACGTCGTTGCGCGCTTCAGTGCGCACCTGCAGCACCACGCCCAGTTCTTCGTTGAACAGCGCCTTGAGGGTGAGTTCCTCGCGCCGCGCGCTGACCTGGCCGGCCCAGTTCTTGCTGTCGCCATGGTCGGCGCGGCTGTCGCTGATGCCGTCGCCCTCGGTCACCAGCAGGTCCACATTCAGGGCCACGCCGACATGGCCGGCAAACGCCATCTCGCACACGGTGGCCAGCAGGCCGCCGTCGCTGCGGTCGTGGTAGGCCAGGATCTTGCCCTGCGCGCGCAGCGCGTTGACGGCCTTGACCAGGTTCACCAGGTCCTGCGGGTCGTCCAGATCGGGCACGGTGTCGCCGGTCTGGTCCAGTGTTTGCGCCAGGATGCTGCCGCCCATGCGGTTCTGGCCCTTGCCCAGATCGATCAGCAGCAGCGTCGTGTCGTCGCTGGCGTCGAGCTGGGGCGTGAGCGTGCCGCGCACATCGGCCAGCGTGGCGAAGGCGGTGACGATCAGGCTCACCGGCGAGGTGACCTTCTTTTTCTCCGAGTCGCTACCGGAGGGGCTTGCCGGCACTTGCCATTGCGTGCGCATCGACAGGCTGTCCTTGCCCACCGGAATGGAGATGCCCAGTGCCGGGCACAACTCCATGCCGACGGCCTGCACGGTGGCGTACAGCGCCGCGTCTTCGCCCGGTTCGCCGCAGGCGGCCATCCAGTTGGCGGACAGCTTGACGCGCGACAGCTCGATCGGCGCGGCCAGCAGATTGGTGATGCTCTCGGCCACCGCCATGCGGCCCGAGGCCGGCGCATTGATGGATGCCAGCGGCGTGCGCTCGCCCATGCTCATGGCCTCGCCGGCAAAACCGGCGTAATCGGCCAGCGTCACGGCGCAATCGGCCACCGGCACCTGCCAGGGGCCGACCATCTGGTCGCGGTGCGTCAGGCCGCCCACGGTGCGGTCGCCGATGGTGATGAGGAAGCGCTTGGAGGCCACGGTCGGCTGGCTCAGCACGTCGATCACGGCTTTTTGCAGCGCCACGCCCGTGAGGTCCAGGGGTTGGAACTGGCGCACCACCGTCTTGACATCACGGTGCATCTTGGGCGGCTTGCCCAGCAGGACATTCATGGGCATGTCCACGGGATAGCCCTCACCCCTGCCCTCTCCCAGAGGGAGAGGGGGCAAGTCACTCCCTCGCCCCTTGGGGGAGAGGGTTGGGGTGAGGGGCAGCGCCACATCACCGACCACCAACTGGCGCTCCTCGGTCGCCACACCGACCACGGCAAACGGGCAGCGCTCGCGCTCGCAGAAGGCCTGGAACTGCGCCAGCGACTCGGGCGCGATCGCCATCACATAGCGCTCCTGGCTCTCGTTGCACCAGATTTCCTTCGGCGCCAGGCCGGATTCCTCCAGCGGCACGGCGCGCAGGTCGAAGCGGGCGCCACGGCCGGCGTCGTTGCTCAGTTCGGGGAAGGCGTTCGAGAGGCCGCCGGCACCGACGTCGTGGATGGCGAGGATCGGGTTGGCTTCGCCCAGCGCCCAGCAGTGGTTGATGACCTCCTGCGCGCGGCGCTCGATTTCCGGGTTGCCGCGCTGCACCGAGTCGAAGTCGAGCTCGGCCGCATTGGCGCCGGTGGCCATCGAACTGGCGGCGCTGCCGCCCATGCCGATGCGCATGCCGGGGCCGCCGAGCTGGATCAGCAGGCTGCCGGCCGGGAATTCGATCTTGTGGGTCAGGCCGGCATCGATGACACCCAGGCCACCGGCGATCATGATGGGCTTGTGGTAGCCGCGGCGCACGCTGTCCACATCGGACTGGACGGTCTGCTCGTACTCGCGGAAATAGCCGGCCAGGTTGGGCCGGCCGAATTCGTTGTTGAAGGCGGCGCCGCCGAGCGGGCCCTCGGTCATGATCTGCAGCGGGCTGGCAATGTGGCCGGGCTTGCCGCCCGCCTGGTCGGACCAGCCGCCCCAGAGCCGGGACACGGTGAAACCGGTCAGGCCGGCCTTCGGCTTGGAGCCACGCCCCGTCGCCCCTTCATCCCGTATTTCGCCGCCGGCGCCGGTGGAGGCACCAGGGAACGGCGAGATGGCGGTCGGGTGGTTGTGGGTTTCCACCTTCATCAGCACATGGTGCAGGGCCGCCTGGCTGGCATAGGCCGGCGACTTGGCGCCCTCGGCGCGCGCCACGAAACGTTCGACCCGGGAGCCTTCCATGATGGAGGCATTGTCCGAATACGCCACCACCGTGTGCTGCGGGCTGGTCTGGTGGGTGTGGCGGATCATGCCGAACATGCTGCGCTGCTGGCGCACGCCGTCGATGGTGAAATCGGCGTTGAAGATCTTGTGCCGGCAGTGCTCGCTGTTGGCCTGGGCGAACATCATCAGCTCGACATCGGTCGGATTGCGCTTCAGGTCCGTGAAGGCCTTGACCAGGTAGTCGATCTCGTCATCGGCCAGCGCCAGGCCGAACTGGACATTGGCTTGTTCCAGCGCGGCGCGACCGCCGGCCAGCACATCCACCTGCTCCATCGGCGCCGGGTGCAGCTCGGTGAACAGGCCGCTGGCCTGGGCCCGTTCGAACATCACGCTCTCGGTCATGCGGTCGTGCAGCAGCGCGGCGATCTGCTCCAACTGGGCCGGAGACAGCGCCGCCGTTCCCAGCAGCCCGGATTTGAGCGTGAGCCGGTATTCATGGATGCGCTCCACGCGCCGCACGGCCAGGCCGCAGTTGTGGGCGATGTCGGTGGCCTTGGAGGCCCAGGGCGACACGGTGCCAAATCGCGGCGAGACCACGATCACCGGGCCCTCGATCGGGCCGGTGTACGGGTCGCCATAGGCCAGCAGGGCCGCAAGCTGGCGCTTGAGCTCGCCCGAGGGCTCGGCGTCAGCAGACACCAGGTGCACGAAGCGGGCGGCAATGCCGCTGATCTTGTCGTGGACGGCCTGCAGGCCGGGCAGAAGTTGCTGGACACGAAAGCTGCTGAGGGCGCTGCCGCCTTCGAATGTGCTGAGATGCAGGGTCACGGTGGTGGCCTAGAGGAGGGTGGCGGACGGGGCGTCCGTGGAAACCTTCGATTTTAGCCGGGTCATCGCCGGCGGTCGTGACGCTGGCTGCCTGCGTTGAAGCTCCGGGGGCCTGACCGGCAGGAATAGGCGGTCAATGGGATAATTGATCCATGACAATTACCTACAAAGACGAACAAGGCATTGCCGGCATGCGCGTGGCGGGCAAACTGGCCTCCGAAGTGCTGGATTTCCTCACCGCGCATGTGAAACCCGGCATCACCACCAACGAACTGGACATGCTGGCGCACGGCTACATCGTCGATGTGCAGGGCGCCATTCCCGCCCCGCTCAACTACGCGCCCTCGGGCTACAACCCCTACCCGAAGTCGATCTGCACCTCGATCAACCACCAGGTCTGCCACGGCATCCCCAACGACAAGGTGCTCAAGAAGGGCGACATCGTCAACATCGACATCACCATCATCAAGGACGGCTGGCACGGCGACACCAGCCGCATGTTCCAGGTCGGCGAAACCTCGATTGCCGCCAAACGCCTGTGCACCCTGACCTATGAGGCCATGTGGCACGGCATCATGCAGGTCAAGCCCGGCGCGCATCTGGGCGACATCGGCTGGGCGATCCAGAAATTTGCCGAAAGCAACGGCTTTTCCGTGGTGCGCGAGTTCTGCGGCCATGGCATCGGGCTGGGTTTTCACGAGGAGCCGCAGGTGCTGCACTACGGCAAGCCCGGCACCCTGGACGAACTCAAGCCCGGCATGACCTTCACCATCGAGCCCATGATCAACGCCGGCAAGCGCGAGATCAAGGAACTGGGCGACGGCTGGACCATCGTCACCAAGGACCACTCGCTGTCGGCCCAGTGGGAACACACGATCCTGGTCACCCCGACCGGCTACGAGGTGCTGACCCTGTCGGCCGGTAGCCCGCCGATACCGGCTTTCGTGAAGACAGCCGCGCTGGCCTGATTCCTGCTTGCTCTGGCGTCATGATCACGACCCAGACCCTCCGGGACCAGTACCGCGCCCGCAAAGCCGAACTGCTCAAGAACGTCACCGCCAGCGGGGCCTCGACCCGCAGCGTCCGCTCGACGCTGCACAAGCTCGCGCAGCTGGCCGACACCACCCTCCAGACCCTCTGGCAGCACGCCGGTTTTGACAAGCCCTTCGCGCTGGTGGCCGTCGGCGGCTTTGGCCGTGCCGAGCTGTTTCCGCACTCCGACATCGACGTGCTGCTGCTGCTGCCCAATGGCCAGTCGCCCGAGCACGATGTCGCGCTGAAAACCCGTATCGAGGCCTTCATCAGCAGTTGCTGGGATTCGGGGCTGGAAATCGGCTCCAGCGTGCGCACGGTGGAGGAGTGCCTGGCCGAGGCCGCCAAGGACGTGACCGTGCAGACGGCGCTGCTGGAGTCGCGCCTGATCACCGGCAACGCCGAGCTGTTCAAGGCCTTTCGCTGGCAGTTCCGCCAGGCCATCGACGCCCGCGCCTTCTTCGTCGCCAAGACGCTGGAGATGCAGCAGCGCCACAGCAAGTTCGAAGACACGCCCTATGCGCTGGAGCCCAACTGCAAGGAATCCCCCGGCGGCCTGCGTGATCTGCAGATCATCCTCTGGGTAGCGCAGGCCGCCAGCTACGGCAGATCCTGGGATGAGCTGGCCCAATCCGGCCTGGCGACACCCTTTGAAATCAAACAGATCAAGCACAACGAAGCCCTGCTGCAGCTCATCCGCATGCGCCTGCACCTGATCGCCAACCGGCGCGAGGATCGGCTGGTGTTCGACCTGCAGACCGCCGTCGCAGAGTCTTTCGGCTATGGCGGGGGCGAAGAAGCGGTTTCGCCCACGGGCGGCCCGGCGGAGAAGGCAGTCCGGTCACGGGAAGCGGCCAAGCCGGTGGTACGGGCCAGCGAAGCGCTGATGCGCCGCTACTACTGGGCCGCCAAGGCGGTGGCGCAGCTCAACCAGATCCTGCTGCTCAACATCGAGGAGCGGCTCAACCCCTCGCTGCAGGAGCCGCGCCCGATCAACGCGCGTTTTTCCGACAAGGCCGGGCTGATCGAGGTCGCCAGCGACGACCTGTACCAGCGCCAGCCGCATGCCATCCTGGAAACCTTTCTGGTCTACCAGACCACCACCGGTGTCAAGGGTCTGTCGGCCCGTACCCTGCGTGCCCTGTACAACGCCCGCGAGTTGATGGACGGCCCCTTTCGCAACGACCCGGTCAACCAGGATACCTTCAAGCGCATCCTGCAGCAGCCCGAGGGCATCACGCACGCCATGCGCCTGATGAACCAGACCTCGGTGCTGGGCCGCTACCTGTGGGCGTTTCGCCGCATCGTGGGCCAGATGCAGCACGACCTGTTCCACGTCTATACCGTGGACCAGCACATCCTGATGGTGCTGCGCAATGTGCGGCGCTTCTTCATCGCCGAGCATGCGCACGAGTACCCGTTCTGTTCGCAGTTGGCGGCCGGCTGGGACAAGCCCTGGATCCTGTATGTGGCCGCGCTGTTCCATGACATTGCCAAGGGCCGTGGCGGCGACCACTCCGAGCTGGGCGCGCACGATGTGCGGCGCTTTTGCCGCCAGCACGGCATCGAGCGCGGGGATGCGACGCTGATCGAGTTCCTGGTGCGTGAGCACCTCGCCATGAGCCGCATCGCGCAGAAGTCGGACCTGAGCGATTCCAATGTGATTGCCGCCTTTGCCAAGCGGGTCGGCAACGAGCGCAACCTCACGGCCTTGTACCTGTTCACCGTGGCCGACATCCGCGGCACCAGCCCCAAGGTCTGGAACGCCTGGAAGGGCAAGCTGCTGGAAGACCTGTACCGCCTCACCCTGCGCACGCTGGGCGGCCATGTCGCTTCGCCCGATGCCGAGGTGGAGGCGCGCAAGCGCGAGGCGCTGGTCATGCTGGCGCTGCACTCGCTGCCCTTCGAGGCGCAAAAACGGCTGTGGGACACGCTGGACGTGAGCTACTTCATGCGCCACGATGCGGTCGACATCGCCTGGCACACGCGCCAGCTCTCGCGCCTGGTGGACACGGACAAGGCGATCGTGCGGGCCCGCCGCTCGCTCGTCGGCGAAGGCCTGCAGGTGCTGGTCTACGCCCGGGACCAGCCCGACCTGTTTGCGCGCATCTGCGGCTATTTCGACCAGGGCGGTTTCAGCATCCTCGACGCCCGCATCCACACCACCCGCAACGACTACGCCCTGGACACCTTCCAGGTGGTGACGCCCGTGCTGCCCGAACATTACCGCGAACTCACCAGCATGGTCGAGTTCGAACTCGCGCAGGCCATTGCCGAAGCCGGCCCCCTGCCCGAGCCCAGCCGCGGCCGCCTGTCACGCCGGGTCAAGAGCTTCCCCATCACCCCGCGCGTGAGCCTGCGCCCGGATGAGAAAGCCCAGCACTGGCTGCTCAACATCTCGGCCAGCGACCAACCCGGCCTGCTCTACAAGGTGGCGCGCGTGCTGGCACGCCACCACCTGAACGTGCAACTGGCCAAGATCAATACGCTGGGCGAACGGGTGGACGATGTCTTCCTGATCGACGGCGCCGCGCTGCAGAACAACCGCGCGCAGATCGAGATCGAGACCGAGTTGCTCGGTGTTTTGTCGTCCTAAGCGATGAGCTGCCTGTGCTCAGCGCGCCTTAATCATCCTGCCCGGCATCGAGCCCGGGAAACAGCACTTCGGTAAAGCCGAACTTCGTGAAGTCGCGCACCCGCATCGGGTAGAGCTTGCCGATCAGGTGGTCGCATTCATGCTGCACCACGCGGGCGTGGAAGCCCTCCACCGTGCGGTCGATCGGGTCGCCATACTGGTCGAAGCCGGTGTAGCGGATGTGCGAGAAGCGCGGCACCACGGCGCGCAGGCCCGGCACCGACAGACAGCCTTCCCAGCCCTCTTCCTCCGCGTCACCGATTGGGGTGATCACCGGGTTGCACAGCACGGTGCGCGGCACCACAGGCGCTTCCGGATAGCGCGGGTTGGGTTCATCGCTGCCGAAGATCACCACCTGCAGGTCCACCCCGATCTGCGGCGCCGCCAGCCCGGCGCCGTCGGCCGCCTGCATGGTGTCGAGCAGGTCGGTGACCAGCAGGTGCAGCGCGTCGGTATCGAAGGCGCTCACGGCCTGGGCCACGCGCAGCAGGCGCGCATCGCCCATCTTGAGAATCTCACGTACCGCCATCGAGCATCTCCTTCATCCGCGCTTCGTCGATCACGGCCACGCCGAGTTCGCGCGCCCGGTCCAGCTTGCTGCCGGCTTCCTCGCCGGCCAGCAGATAGTCGGTCTTCTTGCTGACCGAGCCGGCCACCTTGGCCCCGGCAGCCTCCAGCAGGTCCTTGGCCTCGTCCCGGCTCAGGCTGGGCAGCGTGCCGGTGATGACAAAGGTCTTGCCGGCCAGCGGCAGCACTTCAATCGCCGCCGGCTCGCCCTCCTCCCAGGTCACACCGCAAGCCCGCAACTGCTCCACCACCTCGCGGTTGTGCGGCTGATCGAAGAAGGTGCGGATGCTCTGCGCCACCACCGGGCCGACGTCGGCCACCTGCAGCAGTTGCTCCTCGCTGGCCTCCATGACGGCGTCGAGCTTGCCGAAGTGGCGCGCCAGCGCCTTGGCAGTGGCCTCGCCCACATGGCGGATGCCCAGGCCGAACAGGAAGCGCGGCAGCGTGGTCTGCTTCGATTTTTCCAGCGCTGCGACGATGTTCTGCGCCGATTTGTCGGCCATGCGCTCCAGGCTGGCCAGGGCCGTCAGGCCCAGGCGGTACAGGTCCGGCAAGGTATTGACCACGCCGGTATCGACCAGCTGGTCCACCAGCTTGTCGCCCAGGCCCTCGATCTCGACCGCGCGGCGCTGCGCATAGTGCAGGATGGCCTGCTTGCGCTGGGCGCTGCAGAACAGGCCGCCGGTGCAGCGGTAGTCGGCCTCGCCCTCTTCGCGCACCGCAGCCGAGCCACAGACCGGACAAATGTGCGGCATGCTGAATTGCGGCGCACCGGCCCGGCGCTTCTCCGGCAGCACGGCCACCACCTCGGGGATCACGTCGCCGGCGCGGCGCACGATCACCGTGTCACCTACCCGCACATCCTTGCGCCGCGCTTCATCTTCGTTGTGCAGCGTCGCATTGGTCACGGTCACGCCGCCGACGAACACGGGGGAAAGCTTGGCCACCGGCGTAAGCTTGCCGGTGCGGCCCACCTGCACCTCGATCGCCTGCACCGTGGTCAGCATCTCCTGTGCCGGGTATTTGTGCGCCACCGCCCAGCGCGGTTCGCGCGTGACAAAGCCCAAGCGTGCCTGCAACTGCAGGTCATTCACCTTGTAGACCACGCCATCGATGTCATACGGCAGGCTGTCGCGCTCCATCGAGATGCGTTGATGAAAGGCTATCAAACCACTGGCGCCAAGCACCTTCTGCGTCTGCTCAGCAACAGGAAAACCCCAAGCCTTGAGCATCTCCAGCGATCTGAAATGCGTACCCAATTCAGCCTGGCCTTCAAAATTTTGCTCCCAAAATGTTCCCAAGCCATCGCTTTTGAGCCGACGCAACAGCAATAGCGAATAGGCAAAAAAACTTAGCGGCCGCTGCGCGGCAATGGCGGGATCGAGCTGGCGTACCGCGCCGGCAGCGGCATTGCGCGGGTTGACAAAGGTCTTGTCACCCCGCTCCCGCTGGCGCTCGTTGAGCGTCTCGAAATCGTCGCGGCGCAGATAGACCTCGCCACGGACTTCCAGACTGCTAGGAACGCCATCTGGCAGGCGCAGGGGAATCTGCCCGATGGTGCGGATGTTCTGCGTCACATCCTCGCCCACCTCGCCGTCGCCGCGGGTGGCGGCCTGCACCAGCACGCCCTGTTCGTAGCGCAAGCTGATCGCGAGACCATCGAACTTGAGTTCGGCCACGTACTCGATGGGCGGATCGGTCTCGGTCAGGCCCAGCTCGCGCCGCACCCGGGCATCGAAAGCCTGCGCGCCGCTGGCTTCGGTGTCGGTCTCGGTGCGGATGCTGAGCATGGGCACGGCATGGCGCACGTTGGCGAAATGGTCGAGCGGTTTGGCGCCGACGCGCTGCGTCGGTGAGTCGGGCGTCACCAGTTCCGGGTGCGCCGCCTCGATGGCTTGCAGCTCGCGGAACAGCCGGTCGTACTCGGCGTCCGGAATCTCGGGCGCATCCAGCACGTAGTAGCGGTGGGCGTGGTGGTGCAGCAGGCGGTGCAGCTCCGCCACCCGCTGCCGGTCCGGCTGGGGGTGCGCCGCGTCGAACAAATCCTGCGTACTCATCTCGGGCCCGGGACCGGTATCGGATCAGGAAAACAGGCGGCGCGCCAGCGCCGAGCCGGCTGACAATTCCCGCGCATCGAGGGTGTCGTAGAGCTTTTCAAGTTCGGTGCCGATCAGGTCCAGGGCCTGCACCGTGAGGGGTTGGCCGTTGTCGTCGATGGGCAGGCCTTCCATGGTGTCGGCCAGGCGCTGCACGGCGTCACGCATACGCACAAAAGGCTGCTCGGCGCGGTCCACATGGGCCACTTCCAGGCTCAGGCACACCTCGCGGATGGCGGACTGGGCCGGGTCTTCGGCCAGGGCGGCCAGCGCGTCATAAACCAGGCCCAGCACCGGGGGCTGGCCGGCCAAGCTGGCCGGCAGCACCATGCGCCCCGGCAAGGCGCCGGCCACGAAGCCCAGCCGTGCCGCGTTTTGCTGCACGTAGCCGGGGCTCCAGGCGGTGTTGAGAGCCCGCAGGTTCATGCTGAGCTGGGCATCGTGCGCGCTGGCAAAACTGTCGAGCTCGCGGGCCCGGGCCACTTCGTCGCGCATTTCGGGAAATTCGGGC
>Ga0210129_1000181_pt1 | contig 16801 bp, 12 predicted proteins | sample WestPond_Cattail_2_FD_185582 | JGI IMG/M metagenome (GOLD analysis project Ga0210129, IMG submission 185582) | Wetland microbial communities from the San Francisco Bay, California, USA, that impact long-term carbon sequestration -... | ecosystem: Environmental > Aquatic > Marine > Wetlands ... | reverse complement strand
CGGTATAAGCAATAATGCTAACACCTATTTGCTTCAATGCCAACTTAGCCAACGCACCGGCAACAACACGTGATATGGTTTCTCGCGCCGAAGCACGTCCGCCTCCGCGATAATCGCGTATTCCGTATTTCGCTTGATATGTATAATCGGCATGTGACGGCCTATACACATCCTTTATGTTTTCATAATCGTTTGAGTGTTGATTTGTATTCCACACAATAAAACCTATTGGGCAACCGGTGGATTTTCCTTCAAAAATACCGGAAAGGAACTCAACTTTGTCAGGCTCTTTGCGATTGGTTGTCAAATTCGACTGACCTGGTTTGCGACGGTCAAGTTCATGTTGGATGAATTCTTCATCAATATCAATACCTGCCGGATAACCATCAATAACACCTCCAATACCCTTGCCGTGCGATTCACCGAAGCCGGTTAATTTATATATGTTTCCAAAAGTATTCATAAATATATTCAATAATACGTTTATTACTTTGCAAAAATAATAAAATAATATCTTTTTTCCGTAATTTCGCAGAGGAAATAGTAAGATGACACTAAATATGCCATTAATTGCAGAAACAGAATGGAAACTAATTTGACGAACTACCATTGTCACACAGTATTTTGCGACGGAAGAGTAGGAATGGAAACGATGATACGCTTTGCAATAGCGAAAAGATTTACTTCTCTCGGCTTCTCATCCCATGCTCCCCTACCGTTTCAAACTCCATGGACGATGAATAAAAGCGATATGTCTGATTATTTTGCTGAATTCAGACGATTCAGGAATAAATACAAAGACAAAATTGATCTTTACTTAGGGCTTGAAATAGATTATCTCAATGACAAAGATAATCCCTCAAATGAATATTTCAGGGATTTACCTCTTGACTTCAGAATAGGCTCGGTACATTTGTTGCCCGACATTAATGAAAACATTGTTGACATAGATTGCTCGGTACAACGATTTCATAATCTCGTAAACAGAAACTTTAATAATAATATAAATCTGGTTATCAGACTTTATTTCTATAATTCTATACATATGGTGAAATCCGGAGGATTTGACATAGTCGGTCATTGCGATAAAATGTTATACAATGTTGAAAGAGTTTGTCCGGGAAAAACTTCTGAAGAATGGGTTAATCAATTACTTAATAACTATTTGAAACTCATTGCCGAAAAGGGATACATGGTTGAGATAAACACAAAAAGGTATTTGGAACAAAAAGTATTTTCTCCAAATGAGAAATATTTTACCACATTATATGATTTAGGAATACCGGTATTGGTAAACTCGGATGCACATTATCCGGATAAAATTAATGATGGCAGAAAGGAAGCGTTATCTGCGTTGAAAGAAGCAGGATACACTACAGTGCGCCAATTAGATAACGGTAAATGGGTTGATGTGGCTATAGAATAAAAGCGGAAAGAGCGAGATTCGAACTCGCGAGACGCTTTTGGCGCCTATACGCTTTCCAGGCGTACCTCTTCAACCGCTCGAGCATCTTTCCATTTTTTAATATTGGCTGCAAAGGTACTATTTTTTCAATATCTACTATAAAATAGCCACATCTTTATCGTTAAAAGATTATAACAACAAAAACCACTTATAATTAAATTCATCTATAAAACATTTGAAAAAATCAACGTCTTTTTTCTATTCTTACAGAATAGTTCACCTAATCTATAAAGAAAACACTTACTTAAGAATACTTAAAACAATGATTTATTTCTTGGTAGTTTTGTGTTTTTTAGTAAGTTTGCAGCGTGTAAAACTTATAGCATAAAAAAAGTTTTATTCAAAAAGTAAGAATTATAGGTATTTTTAGGAAATTAAGGTAAAAATAAATTGTATATGAAAATGAGTCAATTATTAAGTATCCGTTCTATGAAGTTTTCTTCATTTGTCGTTTGCATAACGTTGCTTTCGGCATGCGGTGGAAAGATGAGTCTACCGGATGATAACGAGTTCGCTGTACGCACATTGATGGCAACTGATGCTCAGCTATCAAACGCATATCCGGCTACCATACGCGGTAAGCAAGATATTGAGATTCGTCCAAAAATCGCAGGATTTATTACACGTGTATGTGTAAACGAGGGTTCAGCAGTACGCAAGGGACAATTACTTTTCACTATTGATGATGTACAATATCGTGAAGCAGTAAAAGAAGCAGCTGCATCTATTGGTATGGCAAAAGCTCAATTAGCAACTGCGAGACTGACATATCAAAACAAGAAACAATTACAGAAACAAAACGTAATAGGTACATATGACATGCAAACTGCAGCCAATTCGGTAATGAGTGCGCGCGCTTCTCTGGAGCAGGCTAAAGCCTCTCTGATTACGGCAAGACAGAATTTAGCTTTCTGCCGCGTCACCAGTCCATGCAGCGGAGTTGTCGGCTCATTGCCATATCGTGTTGGAAGTTTGGTAAGTTCAACAAGTGCACAAGCATTAACTACTGTTTCAAACATTGGAGATATGTACGTATATTTCTCAATGACAGAGAAGCAGTTACTCTCTATGACCCGTGAATCGGGCAACGCGAATGCAGCACTCAAGTCTTTTCCGGCTGTAAACCTGAAATTGGCCGACGGTACTGTATATTCACAAACCGGTAGGATATCTGCCATTAGTGGTGTTATCGATCAAACTACCGGTTCAGTGAGCATAAGAGCCGACTTTAAGAATCCGGAGCACTTACTAAAAAGCGGTGGTTCAGGTTCCATAGTCATTCCATATATTGCACAAAATGCAATTTTGATTCCACAGGATGCCACCAATGAAGTTCAGGATAAGAAGTACGTTTATGTGGTAGACAGCAACAATAAGGTTAAAAACACATTAATTACTATTGCTGACGTAGACGACGGTCAAAACTATATCGTAACAGGCGGCTTGAAAAGCGGTGACCGCATCGTTGTTGAAGGCGTAGGTTCTTTGCAAGACGGAGCAAAAATCAAACCTATTTCAGAAGCCAGAGCTGCCGAGAAGATAAAAGAAGCTGAAAAAAAGAGCGAAGCACAAGGTAATATCAAGTCTTTGATGAAGATGATGAAAAAATAAATAAATAGCAAATTATATGAAATTAGATAGATTTATAAATCGCCCGGTACTTTCGACGGTTATCTCCATACTGATTGTGATACTGGGTGTCATCGGATTGGTTATGCTGCCTATCGAGCAATATCCCGATATTGCTCCTCCGACAATTCAGGTATCTACAACGTATTCAGGTGCTGATGCCGAAACGGTCATGAACAGTGTCATTGCTCCGCTTGAGGAACAAATCAACGGTGTTGAAAATATGACATACATGACATCAACCGCTACTAACGACGGTTCAGCCAGGATTACGGTTTATTTCAAACAAGGAACAAATCCTGATATGGCGGCCGTCAACGTACAAAACCGCGTACAACAGGCTCAAAACTTACTTCCTTCAGAAGTAGTGCAAGTCGGCGTCACAACTCAGAAACGCCAAACAAGTACGTTATTGATTCTTTCCGTTACCAGCGATAAGGGACAATATGATGAAAAATTCCTGCAAAACTATGCCAATATCAACATCATACCTGCTATACAACGTGTACAAGGCGTAGGAGATGTGCAAACAATCGGAGCAAAGACTTATGCCATGCGTATATGGTTAAAGCCTGATGTGATGAAGGAGTATAATTTAATACCAAGCGATATTACAGCAGCCTTAGCCGGACAAAACATTGAAGCGGCTCCCGGTGAATTCGGTGAAAACAGCAATAGATCATATGAATATATCATGCGCTATAAAGGGCGCCTGAAGTCTGTTCCTGAATTTGAAAATATAATCATTTCATCAGATGCTAACGGAAATGTGCTCCGATTGAAAGACGTTGCAAGAGTTGAACTTGGAGGTTTGACATACGTTGTAAACAGTAGGGAGAACGGTAAACCGGGCGCTATCTGTATGGTAATGCAAATTGCCGGTTCAAATGCCAATGAAGTTGTAAAGAACGTAAAAAAGACTATTGCCGAGGAAGAAAAGACATTCCCTAAGGGTATGACCGTAGAGATCGGCCAAGATGTTACTGATTTCTTGTATGCTTCAATTCACGAAGTTGTAAAGACATTACTTGAAGCATTTATCCTCGTATTTATTGTAGTATACATATTCTTACAAGACTTACGATCAACGTTAATACCTGCAATTGCGGTACCTGTATCATTAATAGGAACATTCTTCTTCCTATATGTCTTCGGATTTTCCATTAACCTGTTGACACTGTCAGCATTAGTATTGGCGATTGCCATAGTGGTGGATGATGCCATAGTTGTGGTCGAGGCGGTTCATGCCAAATTGGACCAAGGTTACAAATCACCTCGCATTGCCAGTTTGGACGCTATGAACGAAATTTCCGGAGCTATTATTTCTATCACAATGGTTATGGCAGCCGTATTTATTCCGGTATCTTTTATCGGAGGTACGAGTGGTACTTTCTATAAGGAATTCGGTATTACCATGGCAATTGCAATTATTATTTCTGCATTAAATGCGTTGACATTAAGTCCTGCATTATGTGCCATATTGTTAAAACCGAAAGCTGATGAAAATGGCAAAAAGCCTAATTTGGTCTCACGTTTTCATACATCTTTCAATACAACATACTCTAAAATATTAGGAAAATATAAGACTAGGGTACAATTTTTCATAAATCATAAAATAACAGCCTTTGCTATTGTTCTTGTCGCAATTGTAGGTATGATTTTCTTAATGAAAACAACCAAGACAGGTTTGGTTCCTGATGAAGATACCGGAACAGTATTCTGTACAGTTTCAATGCCACCGGGTACTTCATTGGAAAAAACACAAAAGACAATGGATGAAATTAATAGAATGTTAGCTCATAATCCTGCCATTAAATTCCGCCAAGAAATTACGGGTTACAACTTCATTGCAGGTCAAGGTAGCAACTTCGGTACATTCATTATCAAATTGAAGAATTGGGATGAACGTAATATGGCATCAAGTGCAAAAGCCGTATTAGGAATGATTTATACGCAAACTGCAGCATTGAAAGATGCACAAGTTATGGCATTTGCACCACCTATGATTCCTGGATTTAGTGCTACAAACGGTTTGACATTCAGTTTGCAGGATAAAACGGGAGGATCGGTAGACAAATTCTTCAAACAGACTCAACAATTCTTGGCTAAATTGAATCAAAGACCTGAGATTGCGTCTGCAATGACATCATACAATCCCAACTACCCGCAATATATGGTTGACGTGGATGTAGCTAAATGTAAACAAAGCGATATCACTCCTAATACGGTACTAACCACTTTACAAGGATATTACGGAGGACTGTATGCATCAAACTTCAACAGTTTCGGTAAACTTTACCGAGTAATGATTCAAGCCGAGCCTAATACACGTGTTGATCCAACATCACTTAATAATATATTTGTACGTACAGGCGCAGGAACAATGGCTCCTATTTCAGAATATATAACTCTGAAAAAAGTATACGGGCCATCAAACATAGGTCGTTTCAACTTGTTCACATCTATTGATATCAATGCTTCACCGGCAACTGGTTACAGCTCAGGTGATGCAATTAAAGCTGTTGATGAAGTTGCAAAAGAAACATTGCCGACCGGCTATGGATATGAGTTCTCCGGTTTGACACGTTCTGAACAACAATCAAGTAACAGTACGGCATTAATTTTCGTACTATGTCTGATATTCGTATACCTAATATTGAGTGCACAATACGAAAGTTATGTACTGCCATTTTCAGTAGTGCTTTCCATTCCGTTTGGATTAGCCGGATCATTCTTGTTTGCCAAAATATTCGGACATGAAAACAATATATATCTGCAAATATCGCTTATCATGTTAATCGGTTTGTTAGCAAAGAATGCTATCTTGATAGTGCAATTCGCACTTGAACGAAGGCAAACAGGTATGTCAATCAAATGGAGTGCAATATTAGGAGCGTCAGCCCGTCTGCGTCCGATCTTGATGACATCTATGGCCATGATTATAGGTCTATTGCCATTAATGTTCTCGTCCGGTGTAGGTGCTAACGGTAATTCGACATTAGGTGCCGGAGCCGTGGGCGGTATGTTAATAGGTATGATTTGCCAAATCTTTATTGTTCCATCACTATTCGTGATCTTCGAATACTTGCAAGAGAAGATCAAACCGATGAAATTTGATGACGAGAATAATGACAAGGTCGATCCTGAACTTTTGCAATATTCTCGCTCGATAAATGATAATAAGGAGACAGAAAAATGAAAAGAATCATTATACCATCTTTAATATTAGGCACAGTTGCATTACTAAGCAGCTGTGGCCTATACAAACAATACGAAAGACCTTCGGTAAATACCAAAGGAATGTATCGCGACACTGCAAATATAGCTGACACTTTAGTCGCAAAAGATACGACAAGTTTTGGAAACTTACCCTGGCACGAAGTGTTTACTGATACAAAATTGCAACAGCTCATTGATAGCGGATTGAAAAACAATACAGATCTGTTATCAGCAGCTATCACCGTGCAACAGTCAGAAGCACAATTGCAAGCAGCACGCCTATCTTTTTGGCCGTCATTTGAATTTGCCGGTTCAGGGACAATGGGAATTTGGAATTTTAATAAACCAGCCTATTCATACTCATTACCAATAGAGGCAAGCTGGACAGCAGATTTATTCGGCAAACTTACTAATGCCAAACGTGCTCAACAAGCAATGTTGCTGGAAAACAAAGACTATCAGCAGGCAGTACGCACAAAAGTAATTTCAGATATTGCCAATTGCTATTACACGCTACAAATGCTTGATAGGCAATTGGAAATTACAGATTCTACAGCTGTACTGACAAAAAACACGTGGGATATGATGAAAACGCAGAAACAATATGGTTCTACCGATGAAGCTTCAGTGCAAAGCGGCGAAGCAAACTATTACTCAGTACTGGCAAGCATTCCTGAGTTAAAGCGCCAAATACTCAGTACTGAAAATTCGCTTTCTTTGCTTATAGGCCAAAGCCCGCGTACAATTGATCGTAATAAATTAGCTGACGAGTCATTGCCAAATGATTTCAGTACTGGAATACCGGTGCAGATGCTAAATAACCGCCCAGACGTACACAGTGCTGAAATGAATTTGGCTTATTGTTACTATAATGTGAACCAAGCGCGTGCAGCTTTCTATCCGTCGTTAACTATCAATGCTTCCGCTGCATGGACAAACAATGCCGGATCCGCAATAATCAATCCGGGTAAAATATTAGCTGAAGCCGTCGCCGGTTTAACGCAGCCCATTTTTGAAAAAGGACAATTAAGAGCTAATCTTAAAGTTGCACAACTCACTCAGCAAAAGGCTTATCTCACATGGCAATACGATATATTGTCAGCCGGTTCAGAAGTAAGTAATGCATTAGCGCTGTATAATTCTTCCACTCAAAAAAGTGCTTTGCAACAAAAGCAAATCACAAGTCTTACCAAGAATGTTGAAATAGTAGAAAAACTATTCAAATTAGGTTCATCCACATACGTTGAAATTATCAGTGCTCAACAATCACTTTTGTCAGCTCAACTCTCAAAAGTGTCTGACGATTTCTACAAAATGCAAGCTGTTGTAAACCTCTATTACGCTTTAGGCGGCGGAAGATAAAATGTTGAACAATAAAAAATTTAAAATATGATAAGTCCACTCGCATCAATAAGTCCTTCGGCAAAAATAGGCAATAATGTTGAAATCATGCCGTTTGCATACATTGAAGATGATGTTGTAATTGGTGATGATTGTATAATATACCCTTATGCAAGCATCATGGCAGGTACTCGCATAGGTAATGGTAATAAGATATTTCAAAATTCCGTATTGGGAGCAATTCCACAGGATTTCAAATTTTCAGGCGATAAAACAGAAGTGATTATTGGCAACAATAATAATATACGTGAAAACGTAGTTATAAACCGTGCTACATTCAAAGGTGGACAAACCGTAATTGGTGATGAAAACTTTTTAATGGAAGGTGTACATGTGTCACATGATACAAAAATTGGGAATAGTTGTGTATTCGGGTATGGTACAAAAATTGCCGGTGACTGCGAAATTCATAATAGTGTCATTTTCAGCAGTAATGTTATCGAAAATCCTAAAACACGTGTTGGTAAAGGAGCAATGATACAAAGCGGTTGTCGTTTTAGCAAAGACATTCCTCCGTTTATTGTGGCTACTCACAATCCAATTGAATACGGAGGCATTAATTCTGTAATCCTCACTAATCACGGTATTGATGAGAAGATACAGAAACACATTGCCAATGCATATCGTTTGGTGTTTCACGGACAAACAAGTGTATTTGATGCTACATTGCAAATAAAAGAACAGGTACCCATGAGCCAGGAAATTCAAGATATAATTGACTTCCTAACAGCCAGTAAACGTGGAATAATATCAAAGATTACTTTCTGAGATAAACTTATATACAAAAAAAGAGAACATCCTTAAATGTTCTCTTTTTTTGTATATAATAAAATCAGATACTACAATCTATTTCTTTGGTGCAGCAGGTAATACTGTTTTATCTTTAAACACAAATTTCTTAGAAGTCGATGTCAATTTCATAGTAGGATCCAACTGCGTCATTTTACCATCATCTACCTTGAAATAGGCTACATCCGAACTCTCTTTCATGTGAAGCACCCACACTTTCATATCTTTTGTAGCAGTCGAAGTTGTATCCTTAACAATACCTATCTCGCGAGTTGTCATATCCTTACCTTTATTGCCTTTCGGATATGTACGCAACCACTCATAACTTCCTTGTGTCGCTTTTTCCTGTTTTTGAATTTTAATTTCGTTAATTACACCTGCAGGAGTCGGTCCTGCCAATGTTGCTATGAAATCATGTTTTTGTACTGCACCCTTAGCTGCGTCATATTTCATCAAGCTATCCACGTCTGTCAAGCTGTCTTTCTTAGCCTTTTTATCAGCCGTCTTATTACCTTGACAAGCTGAAAACATAGCTATAATACCTAGTAGTAAAACTAATTTTTTCATTTAATTATGATATTAATTGATTGATAAGATTAAATTAATTGTATCAAAGAAACAAAAAAATTAGCTAATTCAATTATTTTGTGGCCTTTTTTTCGTATTTTTATGTATTCTACCATATTTATGGTATAGAAATACCGCATTTACGGGAATTACAGTATAAATTAATACTGTATCTTTGTATCATTGAATAAACAATATAATATTAAGATTATGGGAAAAATAGCAAAACAATTAACGGATCTGATCGGCAATACTCCGTTGCTCGAATTAAACCGTTATATTAAATTTAAAGAATTGCCTGCAAGAATTATTGCAAAGTTGGAATATTTCAATCCTGCCGGCAGTGTAAAAGACCGCGTAGCTTTCGCTATGATTGAGGAAGCCGAAAAGCAAGGCAAACTAATACCGGGAAAGAGTACGATTATTGAACCTACAAGTGGAAACACAGGTGTTGGACTTGCTTTTGTGTCGGCTGTTAAGGGATACAAAATAACTTTAACTATGCCGGAAACGATGAGTATTGAACGTCGTAACCTATTAAAGGCATTAGGTGCTAATATTGTGTTGACACCCGGTGCTCCTGGTATGAAAGGGGCAATTGAAGAAGCAGAACGCCTTCATGCCAAAACACCTAACAGCTTTATTCCGCAGCAATTTGAAAATCCTGCCAATCCTGCTATTCACGTTAAGACAACAGGTGAGGAAATTTGGCGCGACACAGACGGAAACGTAGATATATTCGTCGCCGGCGTAGGCACCGGAGGAACGGTTAGCGGAGTTGGAATTGCATTAAAAAGACATAACCCTAACGTAAAAATAATAGCAGTGGAACCTAAAACATCTCCTGTGCTTGAGGGAGGTAAACCCGGACCACATAAAATACAGGGCATAGGTGCAGGTTTTGTACCCAAGACATATAACCCAGATGTTATTGACGAAATAATACCGGTAGACAATGACGACGCAATACGCACCGGTCGTGAACTGGCACAGCATGAAGGTCTATTAGTAGGTATATCTTCTGGTGCAGCCGTATGGGCAGCATCTGAACTTGCAAAACGTACTGAAAACAAAGGGAAGAATATTGTAGCACTATTACCGGATACCGGTGAACGCTATCTGTCTACCTTACTCTATGCCTTTGAAGAATATCCTTTATAAACCTATAACAGTAAAATCAGATTGTGATCTCTCCACTTCCTAAACAAAGGTGATGGTCACTATCGTAAATAGTACCAAATTGTCCGGGGGCGATACCTTGTATCATGCCTTCGGACTTTATTTTATAAAGTCCATTCGGCTCCTTTGTAAGTATACCTTTATTCAAATCAGGGGTATGGCGAATTTTAAAAGTTATCTCATGCGGTTCGTCATTATGCCAGGGATTATCGGTTAAATAATGAAAATCTTGCATTAAGAATTCATTTCCATATTGCGTTTTCACATCAAACCCCCGCGATACATAAACAATGTTACGCTCAACATCCTTTTTAATCACAAACCACGGTCCGCCGCTTAATCCCAAACCTTTACGTTGGCCTATGGTATGAAACCAATAACCTTTATGTTGACCGATAATCTTACCTGTCTCCAACTCTACAATAGGTCCGATCTTTTCACCTAAATAACGGCGTATATAATCATTGTAATTAATCTTGCCAAGGAAGCATATACCCTGACTGTCCTTCCTCTTGGAATTAATCAAGCTTGCATCTTCGGCTATTTTCCTTACCTCACTCTTCATCAAAGGGCCGAGAGGTAGAATCAATTTCTTTATTTGACCGTATGATAATTGGCAAAGAAAATCGGTCTGGTCTTTAACAGGATCTTTTGCACTGCATAACCACATTTTACCGTCATGTTCTTCAATACCTGCATAATGCCCGGTAGCCGTACAATCGAAATATTTACCGGCTTTTTCTTCAAAAGCACCGAATTTAACCAGTTTGTTACACATGACATCAGGATTAGGCGTCAAACCGTGACGTACTTTATCCATAGTATAACCAACCACCTGATCCCAATATTCTTTATGCAAATCAATAACATCAAAAGGATAGTTATATTTTTTTGCAATAGTCCGGCAAATATCAATATCTTCTTCTGAAGAACAATCAAGTTCTTCATCTTCATCCTTACCGATTTTTATATAAAAGAGATGTTGCTTGTATCCATGTTCATGAAGCAAATGAACCACAACCGAACTATCTACACCTCCTGATAAAAGTGTTGCTATTTCCATAAAAAGCCTTTCTGTATTTTTTTTAAATATAATAGTCGGACATATCCACGATACCTGCCCTTATTGCATATTTTGTAGCCTCGTGCACATTATTTACTTCCAACTTTCTGAATATATTTTTACGATGCGAGTTTATTGTGTGAAAACTCAAATTCTTTTCCGCTGCTATTTCCTTGGTGGTCTTTCCCATTGCAATCTCACGGAGTACATCTTTCTCAGTAGGTGTCAATATATCGTGAGATTCTGCGTGAGGAATCATCGGTTTCGAGTTAAGCAACATGTTACTGACTTGACTGCATATATAACGTGAACCTGAACCGACACACTGCAAAGCGGAAGTAATCTCTTCCTTAGTGGCAGATTTCAATACGATGCTAAAAGATTGCTGTGCAATCATCACCCGGCGAATAAATGTTTCATTCAAATCTTCCGAAAAGAGCAACCACATTACATTCGGGAATCGCTCATGTACAATAATTAAATTATCCACACTGCCGAAATCAAAAAGAGTATAGTCCAAAACAACAACAGCATCATTATGCAAACGTATTTGCTGCATCAGTTCGGCCTTGTTTGTTGCCGTCTCCATGCCATCACACACCTTAGTATCTTTCAACAATGATATTAAGCCGATGCGTGTTATATCTTGATTATCCGCAAGAATGAAATTCATCACTTATTTGACTTTTAGTCGTATTCAATTTTGATACAAACTTTCTTTATAGTATTTGTTTTTGCATTGTCCGGCAATACACATGCTTTATGATAATTATCGGGGAAAAACAAATAGAAGGTATGAGGATTGCTATCTACGTATTTTACCTTGTTTGCTGTCCAGTGCATAACATCAAACCTATAAGGATCCAACAATTTAGCATCTTTGGAATTTACAATGCCATAACGTTCCACACCCTTAACACACCATTGCAAATCCACATATTTTTTATGCGATTCTATCTTTATCTTATCAGGCGTTCTCAACACCGTTTCCTGTACATTTGCAAAACAATGTTCTCCGTCAATATCATATTTACCAGGTGCCATTGTCGCAACATCATGAGTTTCCATCCATTTGAAAGCCTTATCCCAACGATCTTTGTGTTTATTATATTGTTTAATAAATTCTTTTTTATCAGTACCTTTATATAAAGTCAAACCTTTAGGCAATGTTTGAGCCTGCATGAATGTAATAAACACAAATGAAAGGATAATTGATAAAATAAGCTTTTGATTTTTCATTATAATCTTTTATTTTTATCAAAGGTAAGCATTAAATGTTATACCTCGATAAATTCAACAACTAATATTTGTTTATTTTCACATATAGGTAACTCTCTTATTTAATCTTTATCGACCTTAAGCGTTCCCAAACGAATTCCGGCACCAATCGCCAGAAAAATACCAATATATCATATTTCCAATCAATAACAACCACTCGTTTCTGAACAAGCAATGAGTGGACAATATGAGTAGCTACTTTTTTTACATCCATTTGAAGAGGATATTTATCGCCTTTCAATAGTGCCGTATTTACAAAACCGGGACGAATATCGGTAAAACGTATTTTTAGCCGTCTCATGTGTGCAAGTTGTGACAAGCTGTCTATATAATGACGTTGATAACGTTTTGTAGCCGAATATGCAGGTGCAGTACCCAATCCTTTAGTTCCGGCAATGGATGAAATCACAGCTATATATCCCCTACCCGCTTTCTCAAAATGGTGAAAAGCCGCCGACACCATTCGTGTAAATCCAAGCGTGTTTGTTTTCACGGTTGCCAATTCTTTTTCAACATCAAGTTGAGGATTATTGTAACCTATGCCTGACGTATGAAAATAGACATCCATCCCGCCCAACTTCTCAATCAGGCTTTCCAACATTTCCGGTGCATCGTCTGTAAGTATATCAATGACGCCGGCCTTTACGCGTTCGGGAGCCAAAGCAACCAACTCGTCCAATACCTCTTTGCGACGACCTGCCACTCCCACATTCCAACCAAGTTCAATGAATCCCTTAGCCACTTCATATCCTATGCCGGACGTAGCACCTACGATTACAATTTTATCCATATTATATATTCATTTTCTCTTTCAAATATTTGCCGGTATAACTCTTGTGGCATTTAACTATATCCTCAGGAGTTCCGCTTGCCACCAAATAACCGCCTTCTTTGCCGCCTTCAGGACCGAGGTCGATAACGTAATCAGCACATCTGATAACATCCATATTATGCTCAACTACAACAACGGTATGCCCGCGCTGAATCAACGCATCAAAAGCATCAAGCAATTTGCGTATATCATGGAAATGCAATCCTGTAGTCGGTTCGTCAAATACAAAAATAGTAGGCTCAACTTTTTCCTGACTAAGAAAATAAGCCAACTTCACGCGTTGGTTCTCACCACCTGACAGTGTGGAAGAACTTTGTCCCAACTTAACATATCCCAAACCTACTTCTTGCAATGGCCGCAAATGCTTTACTATTTTCTTTTCATCATTAAAGAACTCTATAGCTTGATTAACCGTCATTTGCAAAATGTCGTATATATTTTTATCCTTATACTTAACTTCAAGAACTTCCTTTTTAAAGCGTTTGCCATGGCAACTTTCACACGTTAATTCCAAGTCGGCCATAAACTGCATGGGTACAATAACCGTACCGGCACCTTTGCACTCTTCACATCGTCCACCCTCTTGATTAAAAGAGAAGTATGAAGCCGCATATCCCATCTGTCTCGATAACGGTTGGGCAGCCATCAGTTTGCGAATTTCATCATAAGCCTTAACATAAGTCACAGGGTTTGAACGCGAAGATTTGCCGATAGGATTTTGGTCGACAAATTCAATATTCTTAACCTTATCTATATCACCGGACAATTCGTTGAATTCACCCGGACGATTACAAGCCTCATCAAATTGCAGCTTCATGGCGTTATAGAAAATATCCTGCACCAAAGAAGATTTACCTGAACCGCTCACTCCCGTAACTACCGTCATCACATTAAGCGGAATCTTAACATCTATGTTTTTCAAATTGTTTTCGCGAGCGCCCTTTATCATAATATAATTATTCCAACTGCGATGAGATGAAGGAGTAGGTATTTTTTCTTCACCAAGCAGATAACGCACCGTATAACTGTTTGTATTAGGTTTCAAGTCATTCATATCGCCTTCGTAAACAATGTTTCCACCCAACCTTCCAGCCTCGGGACCTATATCAATAATGTAATCGGCTGCGCGAATAATATCTTCGTCATGTTCAACCACTACTACTGTATTACCAAGTTGCTGTAATTCACGCAGCACCTTTATCAATCGTCCTGTATCACGCGAATGCAACCCTATGCTCGGTTCGTCCAATATGTACAAAGAGCCTACCAAACTGCTTCCAAGGGATGTGGTCAAACTTATACGCTGGCTCTCACCGCCGGACAAAGTATTGCTCAAACGTGATAAAGTAATATATCCAAGACCTACTTCCACCAAATAATGTACGCGTCGCTTTATTTCCATCAGCAAACGCTTTGCCGTTATTGCATCCTCTTCATTCAACTTCAACTGTTCAAAAAACTCCTCCAATTCAGATACAGGCATTTTACACAATTCACCTATTGAAATTCCTCCAACTTTCACGTACTCAGCCTCTTTTTTCAACCGCGAACCATGGCACACCGGGCAAGTCATCTTACCGCGGTAACGCGCCAACATTACACGATACTGTATTTTATATTGGTTTTCACGAAGCATCTCAAAGAACGCATCTATACATGGTAGTGTAGAATCTGCCGAATCACCATGCCAAAGCAAGTCCAATTGCTTTTCGTTTAAATTATAATAAGGTTCGTATATAGGGAAATCGTAATGTCCGGCACGACTGATAAACTCTTCTTTCCATACTTTCATCTTTTCGCCGCGCCAACAAACCACCGCTCCGTCAAAAACGCTAAGCGAACGATTTGGTATAACCAAAGCATGATCTACACCTATTACGCGCCCGAAACCTTCACACTCTGGACAAGCACCTATAGGAGAATTAAAGCTGAACATTTGCTCCGACGGCTCTTCAAACTTGATACCGTCAGCTTCAAAGTTTTTACTAAAATTATGTAATGTGCCCTTATCGGTATTCATTATACGTACAAGACAAACACCATCACCTTCATAAAAAGCAGTCTCAACGGAATCGGTAAACCTGCTGAGCGTATCTTTAGAATCATCAACAGACAAACGGTCGATAAGCAAATAAATTCTTTTGCCCGTAACCTTTTTATCCTCAGCCAGCAAATCATTGATAAGCACCGTTTTGCCGTCAATTTCCAAACGTGCATAGCCCTTTTTCAATAATTGCTTCAAGTCCGGCTGTTTATCGCGCAACTTGGTCATCACCATGAAACGAGTGCCTTGCGGATGATTATAAACAAATTTGATTACATCCTTAACATCATGTTTTTTCACTATTTCTCCCGAAACAGGCGAAACTGTTTTGCCGATTCGTGCAAACAATAAGCATAGATATGAATATATTTCGGTTGTAGTTCCCACCGTTGAACGGGGATTTCTGCTGTTCACCCTTTGTTCTATGGCTATTGCAGGTGGAATACCTTTAATAAAGTCGCATTCGGGTTTACTCATACGTCCCAAGAACTGCCGTGCATAGCTGTTCAAGCTTTCCACATAACGGCGTTGTCCTTCAGCATACAACGTATCAAAAGCCAATGAAGATTTACCCGATCCGGATAACCCGGTAATTACAACTAACTTGTTGCGAGGAATTTTTACATCAATGTTTTTGAGATTATTTACCCTAGCGCCTTTTACTAAAATATATTTATCCTGTAGCATGTTATTATCGAATTAGTTTGCAAAGGTAATCAAAATCACTTACCTTTGCACACATATAATTAAGATAAATTCAATTATAACTACTAAGTATATGATTTCATTTTTCAGAACCCCTTCGCAAAGCGTGATAGCAGTGGAAACTGAGCATGAATTGCAAACAAAAGACATTGAAAAACTTATATGGCTTTTTGATAATGCCAAAGTTGAAAATGAGGAAAATTTGCATGGTTGTTTCGTGGGACCACGACGTGAAATGATAACACCATGGAGTACGAATGCCGTTGAGATAACCCAAAATATGGAACTTAACGGCATTTCTCGTATAGAGGAATACTTCCCCGTAAAAGATGAAAATGCCGAGTTCGACCCGATGCTGCAACGTATGTACAAAGGCCTTGACCAGCAAATATTCACCACAAACCGCCAACCGGAACCAATTGTTTATATCGAAGACTTGGCTGCCTATAACGAGAAAGAAGGTTTGGCTTTGTCAAAAGAGGAAATGGACTACCTCTATAAAATGGAGAAAGACTTGAATCGAAAGTTGACAGACTCCGAAGTATTCGGCTTCGCTCAGATAAATTCAGAACACTGCCGCCACAAAATATTCGGAGGAATATTCATTATCGACGGTGAAGAGAAGAAATC
>Ga0210129_1000178_pt1 | contig 16873 bp, 18 predicted proteins | sample WestPond_Cattail_2_FD_185582 | JGI IMG/M metagenome (GOLD analysis project Ga0210129, IMG submission 185582) | Wetland microbial communities from the San Francisco Bay, California, USA, that impact long-term carbon sequestration -... | ecosystem: Environmental > Aquatic > Marine > Wetlands ... | reverse complement strand
CCGGCGATGGGCTTGGACAGCACTTCCACCGTGGTCAGCACCTGACGCTTGATGATCTGTGCGCGCAGCGGCGTGAGATGGTGCATGCCGGGGTTGGACTGCGCCTGGTCGATGTAGGTCCAGCCGACCGCGGGGTCGCTCAGGCGGGCCGCGGCGTCCTCCGGCGACAGATTCACCGGTACGCCGGCGGCTTCCAGTACGTGACGCGCGGTCACCCCGTATTTGGGGCCGACCTTGTCGAGGCCGTGCGCAACGACATGCACGCCGAACTCGGCCAGCAGCGGACCGAGGAAGGGCGCGGCCGGCAGGCAGCGAGTGTAGCCGTCGTAGGGGTCGCCGATGTCGACCACTTCGTCGACCCCGGCGGTGACGCGCTGCGTGGTTTCCAGCACCGCGTCGAGCACCCCGCGGTTTTCGTCCATCGTTTCGCGCTTCATGCGCAAGGCGATGAAGTAAATGCCCACTTGCACCGGATCGATGACGTTGTCGATGATGGCCTTGGTGCCCAGATGCGCTTCGGTGCGGCTGATGTCCTTCGACAGGTCAGGCCCGGTGGCGATCCGCTGGATGATCGAGCGCATCAGCAGTTTGGGGTCGGACGGCAGCGTATCGGTGCTCATAAATCACTCCTATGGAAGCCGCAAGGATACTAATAACCAACTAAATCAGTCAACAATAAATCGTGTCCAGCAAGTTCCGGGTGAGGGTTCGTCCCAACTCCTGACACGACCCGCCCACGCCCAGATCACGGCATTGCGTGACCCGCATCCCGGCGTAGCCGCAGGGATTGATGGCCGCAAAGGGAGTCAGGTCCATGTCCACGTTCACGGACAGTCCGTGATAGGTGCAGCCGTGTTTGACGCGCAGGCCGAGCGCGGCGATTTTCGCGCCGTCGACATACACGCCCGGTGCGCCGGTCAAGCGTTGGGCCTTCACGCCCTGCACCGCCAGCAGGTCGATCACCGCCTGCTCCAGGCGCGTCACCAGTTCGCGAATGCCGTAACCGCGCCGCCGCAGATCGACCAGTACATAGGCCACGACCTGCCCCGGCCCGTGATAGGTGATCTGGCCGCCGCGGTCGATGGGGATGACGGGAATTTCGGTGGCCGCGATCAGATGTTCCGGCTTGCCGGCCTGCCCCTGAGTGAAGACCGGCGGATGTTCCAGCAGCCAGATTTCATCCGGCGTGTCGGGCGTACGCTGCGCGGTGAACGTCTGCATCGCCCGCCAGGTCGGTTCGTACTCGGCCCGCCCCAGATGTCGTACGACAATCTCTCCCTGATCCCCGAATCCTGAATCCTGATCCATGGCAATCACAATGCCATTTTCACCCATGGATGGGCGGTAATCTCGCGATACAGCGCGTCGAGCTGCGCCTTGGAGGTGGCGCGCACCACGCAGGTCACGGAAAGATAGTTGCCGCTGCGGGAAGTCCGCATTTCGACGGTCTCGGCCCTGAAATCCGGCGCATGGCGCAGCACCAGGTCGACCATGGCCTGCGCGAAATCGTCGCGCCGTTCGCCCATGATCTTGATCGGAAAGTCGGTGGGAAATTTGAGCAGGGTTTCGTCGTCGCTCATGGGCACCTCATGCGCGCATGACCTGTTGCTTGAAGGTTTGATACAGCCCATCCATTTGTTGCGCCAGCGGTCCCGGTACGCCGGCACCGACCGCGATGCCATCCAGCTTGACGATGGCCATGATTTCCTTGGTGGACGAGGTCATCCACACCTCGTCGGCGCTCCGCACCTCGGCCTCGCTGACCGGACGCACCTCGAGCGGAAACCCGTGCGAAGCAGCCAGCTCCAGCACGACGTCGTAGGTAATCCCGGTCAACATCAGGTTCGACGGCGGCGGCGCCAGCAGCACCCCGTTTATCACCACGAAAATATTGCTCGCCGCGCCCTCGGTCAACCAGCCGTCGCGCAGCAACACGGTCTCGGCACACCCGGCGTCCACCGCCTGTTGCCGCAGCAGGATATTGGCCAGCAGCGAAATCGCCTTGATGTTGCACCGCGACCAGCGATTGTCGACGGCAGTCACGGCACACACGCCTGTACGCTTCAGTTCGGTGGATGCGGTGACGAGCGGCTGCGCGAACATGAACACCGTGGGCGGCACGCCCCTGGGAAAAGGATGATCCCGTGGCGCAACCCCTCGGGTGACCTGGATGTAAACCGACTGATCGGCGAAATCCTGCATCTCGATCAACTGCAGGATCAAATCGCGCCACCCGTTCATTCCATACGGATTGGCCAGACGGATCCCGTCGAGGCTGGTCTGCAGGCGGCGCAGGTGATCGTCGATCCGGAAAGGCTGCCTCGAATACACCGGCACCAGTTCATACACGCCGTCGCCGAAAACGAATCCGCGGTCGAACACGGAAATTGTCGCTTCGGCATCCGGCAGGAACCGGCCGTTCAGAAATACGCTCATTGGGCGAAGAAGAGACGGATCGAATCCCAGCCACGTCCCAGGATGCCGGCCACGTTGACTTCATGCAGGGCAACCAGCGGAAAATCGCCGAGCAGCTTGCCGTCAAGCGTCAGCCTCAGGGTACCCAATTGCTGCCCCATTCTGATCGGCGCGACGACAGGCTGCTGGGTCATGACCACGGCCTTGATGCGTCCGGCAGCGCCGCGCGGCATCAGCAGATGGAAATCCTGCATGAAGCCCATGCTCACCGATGAACGCGCACCGCGATAGAGCTTGGCCACCTTGACCGGCTGCTGCGCGCGATAAAGCAGCACACTTTCGAAATTCTCGAAGCCGTAGTTCAACAGCTTCAGGGCATCCTGGGTACGCTGCGCGTCCGAGGACGCACCCAGTGCTACCGCGATACGGCCCTGATTGCCGCGCTTTGCCGACGCGGCCATGCAGTATCCGGCCTGGGCCGTGCGTCCGACTTTCAGGCCGGTCACGGTGCTGTCGCGCCACAGCAGGCGGTTGCCGTTGTAATAGGTGATGCCCTGGTAGGCGAACTCCTTCTGGCTGAAATAGGACAGGCGCGCCGGAAAATCCCGCACCAGCGCCCGCCCGAGCAGGGCGAGGTCGCGCGCGCTCGACTCGTGGCCGGGCTCGGTGAGGCCGGAGGCGTTCATGAAACGGGTTTTGCTCAAGCCGAGACGCTTGGCCTCACGGTTCATGCGCTCGACAAACGCCGCCTCACTGCCGTCGGTCGCGGTCACCAGCGTGAGGGTGGCGTCGCTGGCCGATTGCACCAGCATGGCCTGCAGCAGGGTGTCGACACTGACCTTGTCGCCCGCCTTGAGGAATACGCGCGCACCGTCGACCCGGGTGGCTGCCTCCGGCACCGCAATCATTTCGCTCAGGCTCAGTTTGTTCTTGCCGAGATCGCCCAGCAGCACGTAGGCCGTCATCAACTGGGTCAACGAAGCCGGCGCCAGCGGCAGATCGGCCTGATACGCGGCCAGCTCGTGTCCGCTGGCCTGGTCGATCAACACCCAGGCACGCGAGGTCAGGCCGCTGGGCGCGGCCGACGTCGGCGCTGTGACCAGAAGCGCCAGAAAAAACATCAACAATCTCATGAGGCTTCCCGTTTTTCATGTCTTACCAGGACTGCATTCAGGTCGAGGTGTTCCCGCAACCGCGCGCGATCCGCCCGTGCATCGTCTTCGCCGGCATAGGGTCCGATCTGCACACGATGCAAGGTACCGGTCAGCACCACCCGGACACGGGCATTGTCGAATTCCAGCGTGCGCTGCAAGCGCTCAAGCAGCTTCTGCGCGTTATCGGCCTGCGCGAAGGCCCCCACCTGCAGATACACGCCATCCTTGAAAGCTTCGCCCTGAATGTCATAGGTATCGGGGTCGATGCGCTCTACCCGTACCCGTCCGCTGCCGCTCCCCAGCAAGCCCAGCTTGTACGCAGCGGTATACGACACATCGATGATGCGGTCCGAGTGAAACGGTCCGCGATCGTTGATCCGCACCACCACGGTTTTGCCGCTGCTGACCGAGGTCACCCGGGCATAGCTGGGAATCGGCAGGGTGGGATGGGCCGCCGTCATGGCATACATGTCATACAACTCGCCCGACGAGGTCTTTTTGCCCTGAAAGCGGCGGCCGTACCATGAGGCCAGGCCTTCTTCGCGGTAAGGGCGGTTTTCAGTCTGCGGGGTGTAGGGTTTGCCCAGCGCAACATAGGCGCGATTGGCAAAAGGGTGCAGCGGTTCCTTGCGCGGCACGGCATCGGGTATGGCATCCAAATTTTCCGGCGGATTGGTCCCGGGACCATCGTCAAGGTAGTAGCCGCCGCCTTTTGTCGTGGTGGCGGGGGCAGGCTTTTTTTCAGCGGCGGGCGGACTGCTGCCGCATCCCGCCAGGGTCAGGGCGATGGCGGCGACAGCCGGAATCAGGGTCGTCTTCATGGGGGCATTTTATCGCGTCACGATTTGTTGAGTTGGCGGTGCGTCGACACGCTCATCAGGATGCCCACCCCCAGCAGCAGGGTGATCAGCGCCGTGCCCCCGTAACTCATCAGCGGCAGCGGCACCCCGACCACCGGCAGAATGCCCGACACCATGCCGATATTGACGAAAACGTAAGTGAACAGATTGAGGCTCAGGGTGGCGGCCATCAGCCGTCCGAACAGGGTCGGTGCCCGCGCTGCGATAACCAGGCCGCGCGCGACGATGGCCAGATACAAGCCCACCAGAAGAATCAGGCCGATATAGCCGAATTCCTCGCCGAACACGGCAAAAATGAAATCAGTGGTGCGTTCGGGAATGAAGTCGAGCTGGTTTTGCGTACCTTCCATCCAGCCCTTGCCGAACATTCCGCCCGAACCGATCGCGATGGTGGACTGGATGATGTGGTAACCGTCGCCCAAGGGGTCGGACGTGGGATCGAGCAGGGTCAGCACGCGGCGCTGCTGGTAGTCGTGCATCAGTCCCCACACCACCGGCAGACTCGCTGCGCCGAGGGTGGCGCCGCCAAGTATGACCTTCCACGGCAGGCCGGCAAAGAACAGCAGGTAGAAGCCAGACGCGCCGATCATCATGGCCGTGCCCAGATCCGGCTGGCGCAGAATCAGCAGAAACGGCACCAGCAGCAGCGCGCCGCCGACCAGAAAATGCTTGGCGCGCAGCGCTCCCTCGTTGCGCTGGAAATACCAGGCCATCATCAGCGGCAGCGCCAGTTTCAGCAGTTCGGACGGCTGGAAGGCCATGATGCCGAGGTTCAGCCAGCGCCGTGAACCATTGCGAATCTCCCCGAACAACGCAACCCCGATCAGCATGACCAGCCCCGCCGCAAACAGGGGAGGACCCACCTTGGCCAGCAGGTGCGGCGGCACATTGGCCATCACCACCATCAAGGACAGCGCCAGCCCGATATTGACAAGATGGCCGCTGATGCGTGCCGGGCTCTGTCCGGAAGCGCTCGCGACCACCGCCAGGCTGATGCCGAGCAACACCAGCACCAAGGTCAGCAGGATGCCGTCGAGGTGCCTGAGCCTGCGCACAATCCAGGGGCTAGTCTGCGCCACCGTCTGCCTCCAGTTTCATGTTGCCGGGACGTTTTCCGGTCAGGTAAAAATCGAACACCGCACGCGCGATCGGCGCTGCAGTGGAACCGCCATGCCCACCGTTCTCGACCAACACCGCCACTGCGATCGTCGGGTTCTCCGCCGGAGCGAATGCCATGAACAGCGCGTGGTCACGATTCTGCCTGGCCAGCCGGCTTTCTTCGTAGCGCGCACCCTGTTTGATCCCGACCACCTGCGCGGTACCGGTCTTGCCGGCCATGGTGTAGGGGGCGCCGGCCGCCGCCGCTGCCGCCGTGCCGCCTGGACGCAACACGTCCATCATGCCCAGGCGCACCACCTCAAGATTCGCCGGTTTGATCGCCACCTGGCCGCGCACCACACCTGGCAAAGCTTGCCAGACGTGAGTCAGCGGGTCGCGCACCGCCTGCACCAGACGCGGCTCGATCCGCTTGCCGCCGTTGGCGAGCATGGCGGTGGCCACCGCCAGTTGCAGCGGCGTGGTCAGGTTATAGCCCTGGCCGATGCCCGCAATCACGGTTTCTCCCGGATACCAGGGTTTGTTCCAGCGGCGCTGCTTCCAGTCGCGCGAAGGCAGCAGACCAGGCGACTCGCCGTCCAGATCGATACCGGTTTTTTCGCCGAGACCGAATTTCGCCAGATAGTCGTGCATGCGGTCGATGCCCATGTCCGTTGCCAGCCGGTAATAGTAGACATCGCACGACTGGGAAATGGAACGGCGCAGATCGACGACGCCATGGCCACCGCTTTTCCAGTCGCGGAATTGATGGCGGCTGTTGGGCAGGCTGTAATATCCCGGATCGAAAATCGTGTCAGAGGGCGTGCGCACCCCCAGTTCCAGCGCTGCCAGTGCCATCAGCGGCTTGATGGTCGAACCCGGAGGATAAATGCCCCGCAGCACCCGGTTCACCATCGGCCGCTTGGGCGATTCGTTGAGTTCCTTCCATGCTTCCGGGTCGATGCCGTCGACAAACAGGTTGGGGTCGAACCCCGGCTTGCTCACCAACGCCAGCACGCCGCCGGTCCGGGGGTCGATCGCCACCAGCCCGCCCAAATAATCGCCGAATGCGTGTTCGGCCACCGCCTGCAGTTCCGCATCCAGATGCAGGCGCAAATCCTTGCCCGGAACCGGCGGAATCCGCGACAGCATGCGCACTGCGCGGCCACTGGCTTCGGTTTCCATCTGATCGAAGCCGGTGCGGCCGTGCAGCAGGGTTTCGTAACTCTGTTCCAGCCCGGTCTTGCCGATGTGGACACTGCCCTTGTAGTTTCGATCAAGACCCGCTTCGCGCAGATTCTTCAGGTCATGGTCGTTGATCCGGCCGATAAAGCCCACCACATGCGCCATGCCGGGACCGGCCTGATAGTTGCGGAACAACCGCGCCTTGACTTCTACGCCCGGCAGCCGATAGCGGTTGGCCGCCAGTATCGCCACCTCCTCATCCGTCAGCTTGCTTTTCAGCGGAACCGTCTCGAATTCGTGCGACTCGCTCAACAAGCGGCGAAAACGGCGCAGCTGCCCCGGCGTGATCTCGATCAGCTTGCCCACCTCGGCCAGCGTGGCCTCCAGATCCTGGATCTGCGCCCGCGTCAGTTCCAGCGTATAGACCGAATAGTTTTCCGCCAGAATGCGATCCTTGCTGTCCAGTATCAGCCCGCGATTGGGCGCAGTGGGTACCAGCGAGATGCGGTTGCTTTCGGCACGCTGGATGTAGTATTCATGCTGCACGATCTGCAGATAAAACGCGCGTGCCAGCAACGCAGTCGCCAGCAGCGCGACGAAAGCCGCGCCTACTTTCAGCCGCCCGTGAAAACGCGACAGCTCACGATCCAGATTCTTGAGCGGAGTGGCGAGGATCACGCCCGATCCCGCAACCCCTTGCCATGCCAGACGCGCATGAACAGGGCGATCAGATACCACAGCAGGGTGCTGCTGAATACCGGCAGAAGCATGGCCAAACCGGAAGGCGGGTTGACCGCAATCCAGCCAACCAGCAACACCACCAACTGCGCGGCCAGCAGTATTGGAAACAGCTGCGCCGCCTGTCGGGCCGGGTCGAATTGCAGCAGCCGCAAACGCAGAAACAGCACCAGATACACGCCGATCATGTACGCCATGGCATGCTGGCCGAATACCGCGCCATCCTGAAAATCGACCAGCAGACCGAGGAAGAAGGCCGTTCCGAAACCGATGCGCGCAGGTTGATGCAGCACCCAGAACAACACGCCGACCAGTACGAAGTCGGGCCGGATCGCCAGCATCCAACCCGACCACGGCAACTGCTCCAGCAGCACCGCCAGGGTGAGCGTGCCGAGGAGGCGACGCCAGCTGGCCGGCGTTTGCGAGGCCGTGCTCAAGGTTTTGTCACCTGCGGCGCGGCGATCAGCACCAGCACGGCACGCAAGCGGTCGATGCCTGCCAGCGGCAGGCATTCCACCCGTAAATAGGGGCTGGCCTGGGAACGGGAAACGCGACTCACCTGTCCCACTGGAATGCCGGCCGGATAGACCCGATCGATACCCGATGTCAGCAAGCGATCACCCGGCCGGATGTCTGTCTGGGCCGGCATGTAGCGCAGTTCCAGTCGCCCTTGTCCGATGCCCGCAGCCAGCCCGCGCTGGCCGGTCCGTTCAACGAACACGGGCGTCAACTGCTCGGGACTGCTTACCTGGGTGACCTCGCTCGATTGCGGGTACACCCGGCTCACCTGGCCCACCAGCCCGCTGGCATCGACCACCGGCAGGCCGCTGCGCACCCCCGAACTCGCACCCTGATCCACGGTGATGCGCTGGGCAAACCAGTCATGTCCCTGATAGAGCAGGGCAGCATGTACCACCTGCTGCCCGGGTCGCGCTTGCAACTGCATCAGCGCACGCAATTCGGCATTTTCACGGGCCAGTTCTCTCGCTTCATTCATGCCAGCCAGCAGACGCGTGCGTTCGGCCAGCAAAGCGTCGCGTTCCTTTTGCAGCAGACGGTGGCGGGTAAAAAAGCCGCCGAGTTCGGAAGCGACCTCGCCGGGCGCGTTCAAGACTTCGCGCACCGGCCGCAGCAGCAGCGAAAAGCCGATGCGCAAGCCGTCGAGGGCGTGATAACGGGAATCGACCACCACACAGGACACCCCGATCAGCAGCCAGATCAGCAGACGGGCCGTCGGACCCAGCCCGCGGGCGAACATGAGTTGACCGGGTGTCGCCATCCGTTACCCGCCTGAATGACGCGCGCGGCTACTCACTCGTTGGTGAACACCGAGGCCAGCTTGTCCATTTCTTCCAGCGCACGCCCGGAACCGCGCACCACGCAGGTCAGCGGGTCGTCGGCGACGATCACCGGCAGGCCGGTCTCTTCCATCAGCAGGCGGTCGAGGTCGCGCAGTAGCGCGCCGCCGCCGGTCAGCACCATGCCCTTTTCGGCGATATCGGCGCCAAGCTCGGGCGGGGTCTGTTCAAGCGCCTGCTTCACTGCGCTGACGATGGCGTTCAGCGGTTCGGTCAGCGCCTCGAGAATTTCGTTGGACGAAACGTTGAAGCTGCGCGGCACACCCTCGGCCAGGCTGCGGCCTTTCACTTCCATTTCCAGCACTTCAGCGCCGGGGAAGGCCGATCCCATTTTCTTCTTGATCTGCTCGGCGGTCGCCTCGCCGATCAGCATGCCGTAGTTGCGGCGGATGTAGTTGATGATGGCTTCGTCCATGCGGTCGCCGCCGACGCGCACCGAGTTGGCGTAGACCACGCCGCCGAGCGAGATAACGCCCACTTCGGTGGTGCCGCCGCCGATGTCGACCACCATCGAGCCGGTGGCTTCAGCCACCGGCAAACCGGCGCCGATGGCCGCTGCCATCGGTTCCTCGATCAGATACACCTGTCTGGCTCCTGCACCAATCGCCGATTCACGGATCGCCCGCCGCTCCACCTGCGTCGAACCGCAGGGCACGCAGATGATGATGCGTGGGCTGGGGCGGAACATCCGCGTGTCGTGCACCTTCTTGATGAAATATTTGAGCATCTGCTCGGTAACGGTGAAGTCGGCGATCACGCCATCCTTCATCGGCCGGATCGCCTGCAGGTTGCCCGGGGTGCGCCCCAGCATCTGCTTGGCTTCCGTGCCCACCGCCTGTACCGTGCGCTTGCCCCCGGCCGCCATATCGGTGCGGATGGACACCACCGAAGGCTCGTCCAGAACGATGCCCCGGTCACGCACGTAAATCAGCGTGTTGGCGGTGCCGAGGTCGATGGCGAGATCGGTGGAAAAATAGCTGGTCAGAAACTTGAACATGGTGGCATCGGCACCCGCGCCAGGCGGGCGAAAGGGCAGTAAAAACAAGGGGGCTATGATACCCTAACGGGCTTCGTTACCGTAAGTTATCAGGTGCTTTCACCATGTCCTTCACCCCGGACGACGTCAAGCGCATCGCCCGCCTTGCGCGCATCGAAATCGACGATGTGCAGGCGCAGGCCACGCAGACCCAGCTCAACAGCATTTTCGACCTCATCGCCACCATGCAGGCCGTCAACACCGAAGGCATCGCGCCGATGGCGCACGCGCAGGAGGTGTATCAGCGCCTGCGCGACGATATCGTCACCGAAACCGACCGCCACGCCGCCTTTCAGGCCATCGCGCCGGCGGTCGAAAACGGCCTGTATCTCGTGCCCAAAGTCATCGAGTAATCATGTTTGAAACGTCTCTTTCCGCGCTTGCCGCGCAACTCGCCGCCGGGCAGATTTCCAGCCGCGATCTGGCGCAACAGTATCTCGACCGTATCGCCGCGCTGAACCCATCGATCAATGCCTTCATCACGCTGGACCCCGAGCGGACACTGGCCGAAGCCTCTGCCGCAGACGCCCTCATCGCCGCAGGCAATGCCGGCCCGCTCACCGGCGTGCCGATCGCACACAAGGACATTTTCTGCACCGACGGCTGGCTCACCACCTGCGGCTCGAAAATGCTCTCCAACTTCGTCGCGCCCTACGACGCCCACGTGATCCAGCGCTTCAAGGCTGCCGGCATGCCGTCCCTGGGCAAGACCAACATGGACGAATTCGCCATGGGCTCGTCCAACGAGACCAGTTATTTCGGCGCGGTGAAAAACCCCTGGAATCCGGCCTACGTGCCCGGCGGCTCGTCCGGCGGCGCAGCGGCGTGCGTCGCCGCACGCATGGCGCCCGCCGCCACCGGCACCGACACCGGCGGCTCGATCCGCCAGCCCGCCGCGCTGTGCGGCATCACCGGCTTGAAGCCGACCTACGGCCTGGTCTCGCGCTTCGGCATGATCGCCTTCGCCTCCAGCCTCGACCAGGCCGGGCCGATGGCGCCGTCGGCCGAGGACTGCGCGCTGCTGCTGAACGTGATGACCGGCTTCGACCCCAACGACTCGACCAGCCTGGAACGCGAAAAAGAGGACTACGCGCGCGACCTCGATAAGCCGCTGACCGGGCTGCGCGTGGGTTTGCCGAAGGAGTTTTTCGCCGAAGGCCTCAACAACGAAGTGGCTGCCGCGGTGGAAGCGGCGGTCGCCGAATTGAAGAAGCTCGGCGCCACCATGGTCGGGATTTCGCTCGCCAATTCGCAGCTCGCCATTCCCGTCTACTACGTGCTGGCGCCGGCCGAAGCCTCCAGCAACCTGTCGCGCTTCGACGGCGTGCGCTACGGCTACCGCGCGCCGGACTACGCCAGCCTCGACGACATGTACTGCAAGACCCGCGCGCAGGGCTTCGGCGCGGAGGTCAAACGCCGCATCCTGATCGGCGCCTATGTGCTCTCCCACGGCTATTACGACGCCTACTACCTGCAGGCGCAGAAAATCCGCCGCCTGATCGCCGACGACTTCAACGCAGCGTTCAAAACCTGCGACGTCATCCTCGGCCCCACTGCGCCCGGCACCGCGTTCAAACTTGGGGAAAAATCCGACGACCCGGTGGAAATGTACCTGAACGACCTCTACACCATCCCCGCCAACCTCGCCGGACTGCCCGGCATGTCGCTGCCGTGCGGCTTCGACTCAAAAGGCCTGCCGATCGGCCTGCAGCTGGTCGGCAATTATTTTTCCGAAGCGAAGATGCTCAACGTCGCCCATCAGTACCAGCGCGTCACCGACTGGCACGCCCGTCAACCGGAGGGCCTGAAATGAAGTGGGAGACCGTCATCGGGCTGGAAGTCCACACCCAGCTCGCCACCCGTTCCAAGATCTTCTCCGGCAGCAGCACTGCCTTCGGCGCCGCGCCCAACACCCAGGCGAGTGCGGTCGACATCGCGCTGCCCGGTGTGCTGCCGGTGCTGAACAGAGGCGCAGTGGAATGCGCGATCAAATTCGGCCTGGCGATCGGCGCCACGCTCAACCGCGTCAACGTATTCGACCGCAAGAACTACTTCTACCCCGACCTGCCCAAAGGCTACCAGATCAGCCAGCTGGCCAGGCCCATCGTCGAGGGCGGCGCGATCAAGATTCAGGTCGGCGACAGCGAGCGCACCATCCATCTCACCCGCGCCCACATGGAAGAGGATGCCGGCAAGTCGCTGCATGAAGATTTCCACGGCATGACCGGCATCGACCTCAATCGTGCCGGCACCCCGCTGCTGGAGATCGTCTCCGAACCGGAGATGCGTTCCAGCGCCGAAGCCGTCGCCTATGCCCGCGCGCTGCACACGCTGGTGACCTGGATCGGCATCTGCGACGGCAACATGCAGGAAGGCAGCTTCCGCGTCGACGCCAACGTTTCGGTGCGCCCGGTGGGGCAAGCCGAATTCGGCACCCGCCGCGAGATCAAGAACCTCAATTCCTTCAAGTTTCTGCAGCAGGCGATCGACTACGAGGTGCGCTGGCAGATCGAAACGCTGGAAGACGGCGGCCGCATCGAGCAGGCCACCGTGCTGTTCAATCCCGACACCGGCGAGACCCGCATGATGCGCAGCAAGGAAGACGCACACGATTACCGCTACTTCCCCGACCCCGATCTGCTGCCGGTCAGGCTCGACGAAGCCTGGATCGAAACCGTGCGCGCCGCGCTGCCCGAGTTGCCCGCCGCGATGCAGGCGCGCTTCCTGAACGACTACGGCGTGTCGGCCTACGATGCCGCGGTGTTGACCGGCTCGCGCGCGCTCGCCGAATACTTCGAGGCCGCCGCCCAACAATCAGGACAGCCCAAGCTTGCCGCCAACTGGATCATGGGTGAATTGTCCGCCGCGTTGAACAAGGCCGATCTGGGTATCGAGCACAGCCCGGTTTCCGCTGCACAACTGGGCACGCTGATCGCCCGCATCCAGGACGGCACTCTTTCGGGCAAATTGGCCAAGCAGGTGTTCGAAGGTCTGTGGGAGCGCGCCGGCGAAGTCGATGCCATCATCGAGGCGCGTGGCCTCAAGCAGATGTCCGATTCCGGCGAACTGGAGAAGATCGTCGACGAGGTGCTCGCCGCCAATCAGAAATCGGTCGAGGAATTCCGTTCCGGCAAGGAAAAGGCCTTCAACGCGCTGGTCGGTCAGGTGATGAAAGCCAGCAAGGGCAAGGCCAACCCGGCCCAGGTCAACGATCTGCTGAAGCGCAAGCTGGGCTGAGGGGCGGACTGCCCCGTCAGCCTCAGCGGAACAGCAGCAGCGCGATCAGGCCCCACACCACCAGCGTGGCGATCAGGTTGCGTCCGCCGTGGCTGTTGTTGAACAGGCGGTTGTCCCAGAAGGCGAGCGTGCCGTTGCTGCAGGGCGTCAGGCGCGGCAGGAAGGGACGCACCTCCGCGCAGTAGTCCGCGTAGCTCTGGCCGAACACCTCCTTCAGCAGCGCCTCTTCGCGTTTGACCCGGTTCACCATGTAGAACCAGTAGATCACGGTGTAGCCGACGATGACCGCGAGGCGTCCGTGATCGAGCAGCAGCAGCAACCCCAGAACGATGAAGTAGCGCCCCAGGTACATGGGATTGCGCACCAGCGAATACGGGCCGCGAAAGGCCAGGGCCGCATTCTTGTCGAGCGCGGCGAAACACCAGAGCTGGATGAACTCGCCCACCATCGACACCGCGAAGGCCAGCCAGAAATTTTCGGCCCGCCAGCCCAGTTGCCAGAACAGCAGCGCAACCAGCGCAATGCCCAGCACAATGCGGAAGCGCACCAGGACTTTTCGCAGCGCGGCGTTATTGAACAGTGCGTGAATGGGTTCGAACATGGGTAAGGGACTCCGCAGAATTGGGGGTGAAAGCGAATTTAACGACGGCGGCGACGGCCTGCCAAGCGGCCCATCCCGAGATAACCTTTCAGTACCCACCATTTGCGCCAGGCATTCACGCTGTCCAGCAGGTGCTGACGGTTCTCATCCAGGGTGCCGGGCAGGCTTCTTCCCCAGGCCTTGTAGACGCCGGACAGGTCGACCTTTTCCAGATAGCGCGCCAGCGGGGGAAACCAGCGCGGCAGAATGACATACGACTGGAAGTCGATCAGTACCGGCTGTTGCGCCGCGCCGACCAGCACATTGCCGCGATTGCGCAGATCGAGATGGGCGATGCCGCGCGCATGCATGCTTTTCACCGTGGTTTCCAGGGCCAGAAAGAAGTCTGGCGACGGCTGCCCGGTCGGGAATTCGTTCAGCGCACGGCCCTCGACAAACCAATACGCGAGCGCAAAGGCATCCACGCGCACCGGGTTTTCCGCGATTCCGGGTATGCCCTGCAGGCGCTGCAGCGCCTTCAGCTCCCGCCGGATGAACCAGCGGCCGACGGTATGACGCACCCAGCCTGGACAAACCCTGAAATCCTTGACCACCCAGCGTCTGCCACCGCATTCAACCAGCCTGACATCGGCATTGGCGAGGCGTCCCCGCGCCAGATAATGGGGCGGAGTCGCCTCAAGCAGATCGCGCGTCGGGGCAGGAGGGGGCAGCATGGATCAGGTCGGAGCCGGCATGAAAGGCACACACCCCGGTTTTCAGGGCAACGCGCATGAAGCGGCGGATTTTACCATCAGATCAAACCGCCCCGGGACGCTCCCAACGCGCCGATCCGAAGGTCTGGGCGGATCAACGCCTGATGCCCGGTATTGCGGATTGGGAAGGATTAAGGCTGACCACCCGACAACACCCTGAACCGCGCCTTGTCGGCCTCGTACCTCTCGCGCACACTCACCAACGCCTCTTCGTTGTTGAGAATGGCGCGCTTCAGTTCCAGGCTTTCCTTGATGGCCTGATCCAGTTGTTCCTTCAGGTTAGACGATATGGGCTGGCCTGCTTTTTCCAAGCCGGCAACGCGCCCGTTCAGATCGGCCAGATTGGCCTCCACCGCCTTGGCACGGATTTCAGCGCCCTTGATCGCCAGCTTGTGATGTTCCAGCGCACGGTCGCGCGCCAGATCGATTTCAGCTTCGGTGGTGTAGGTCGCCATCAGCGCACGATCCAGCTGCGCCTGCTTTTGCTGTTCCTGCTGGATGCGGTTTTGCTCGGCCTGACGCTCGGCTTCGGCCTTGCGTTCCGCTTCGGACTGCGTGCGCCGGATCACCTGGCCCTGCTTGTTCATTTCAGCGCCGCCGCTTTTCTGATAAGAAATTGGCGGGGTATCGCTGTAATGGACGCGGCCGTTGCTGTCCACCCAGCGGTACATCGTTGCCTGCGCCGTTCCCGCCGCCAGCAGCAGGATTGCCGCCAGCAGCCTAAACGCCATACGCCGCACGGTATCCGGCCACGGCCTGCAATTCTGCTTGTCTGCTTGCATCACGCTCCAAATACTCCACCAGACTGTCCAGGTTAATCACCGCCACCACCGGAATGTCATATTGTTCCCGCACTTCCTGCACTGCCGACTTGTCGCCCGTGCCGCGCTCCATGCGGTCCAGCGCAATCACCACACCTGCCGGTTGGGCCCCCGCGCTGCGAATCAGTTCCACCGATTCGCGCACCGAGGTGCCCGCCGACATCACGTCGTCGACGATCAGCACGCGCCCCCTGAGCGCCGCGCCGACCACCGTGCCGCCTTCGCCGTGGTCTTTCGCCTCCTTGCGGTTGAACGCAAACGGCACGTTTATCCCCATGCCTGCCAGCGCAATCGCAATGCTCGCCGCCAGCGGAATACCCTTGTAAGCCGGCCCGAACAGCACATCGAACGCGATCCCGGAGTCGACAATGGCTTTCGCGTAAAATTCGCCCAGCCGCTTCAGCTTGTCGCCGTCGTTGAACAGCCCCGCATTAAAAAAGTAGGGGCTCATGCGCCCCGCCTTGGTCTTGAACTCGCCAAAACACAACACCTGCGACGCGATGGCGAATTCCACAAATTCGGCTTTGTAATCGGACATTTCTTCACTTTTCTTTAATAGCTGTACTTAACCAGACACCGCGATGCGCATTATATCGGCCAACCTCAACGGCATCCGTTCCGCCGCCGCCAAGGGCTTCTTCGACTGGCTGCCTTCCCAGCGCGCCGACGTCGTCTGCGTCCAGGAACTCAAGGCCCAGGCCGCCGACCTCAAGCCCGAATTCATGGCGTGCGACGGCCTCACCGGCGCCTTCCACTACGCCGAGAAAAAGGGCTACAGCGGGGTCGGCGTCTACACCCGAAAATCACCGCAACAGATCATCGAAGGCCTCGGCGTGACCGAATTCGACGCCGAGGGCCGCTACATCGAAGCGGATTACGGTGAGTTGGCCGTCATCTCGCTCTACCAGCCCTCCGGCTCCAGCAGCGACGAACGCCAGCAGGCCAAGTTCCGCTTCATGGACGTGTTCTTCCCGCACCTCGAAGCGCTGATCAAAAGCGGCCGTGAAATCGTCATCTGCGGCGACTGGAACATCGCCCACCGCGAAATCGACCTCAAGAACTGGAAATCCAACCAGAAGAACTCCGGCTTCCTGCCCGAGGAACGCGCCTGGATGACACGCCTGTTCGACGAACTCGGCTGGGTCGACGTCTATCGCAGCCTCTACCCCGACCACACCGGCGAGGCCTACACCTGGTGGAGCAACCGCGGCCAGGCCTGGGCCAGGAACGTCGGCTGGCGCATCGACTACCAGATCGCCACCCCCGGCATCGCCAAATCCGCCCAATCCGCCAGCGTCTACAAGGACCAGCGCTTTTCCGACCACGCGCCGCTAATTGTCGATTACGATTACCTGACCTGAGCCCCGTCTAATGCCCCGATGAACAAGCTGAACGCATTGCGCTTGCTGCGCGACCACAAGGCGACACTGTGCCAGCGCTTTGGCGTGCGGCATTTGTCGCTCTTCGGCTCCACCGCGCGCGACGAAGCGCGCGAAGGCAGCGATGTTGATGTGCTGGTCGAATTCGATGGGCCTGCCACCTCCGACCGCTATTTCGGCTTGCAGTTTTATCTGGAAGACCTGTTCGGCTGTCCGGTCGATCTGGTCACCGACAAGGCCCT
>Ga0210129_1000177_pt1 | contig 16945 bp, 12 predicted proteins | sample WestPond_Cattail_2_FD_185582 | JGI IMG/M metagenome (GOLD analysis project Ga0210129, IMG submission 185582) | Wetland microbial communities from the San Francisco Bay, California, USA, that impact long-term carbon sequestration -... | ecosystem: Environmental > Aquatic > Marine > Wetlands ... | reverse complement strand
GTGTATCTCCGATCCGGCCCCATTCAGCCAACCGCTTCGAGATACACGGCTTCCTGCATCAAACAAACTCGACCCACACCGGCTGATGGTCCGAGCTTTCGGTTTCTGCATCGATGCCATGCACCTTGAGGTGGCTTGCAAGACCCTCTGTGACAAAAACGAAATCGAAGCATTCAGGTTGCTTGACGAAATCGACAGGATGAATGCCGACCGTGGGGGCATGGGGTTCGCCGGGATGCAGCAGGGTCCAGGCATCGTGAAAATCCGGCGTGCCATCGTTGAACTTGGCAAGGATTTGCGCACGCTCGGGCGCAGAAGCAGGGAAGTTTAGGTCGCCGCACAGCAGCGCTTGCGCAGGCCGGGGATACACCTCGAAGGAGCCGCCCTGTTCCTCGGCGAGCGGCGTGCGCATCGACATGGCACGGGCCTCGGCGTGCAGGCGGCGGATGGCGTTGATCTGGGCGTGGCGCTGGGCATGCGAGTAGTACTCGAGGTGCGTGGTCATCACCCGCAACGGGCCGACATCTGCGCTCACCACGGCTTCCACCAGCACCCGCTGCATGCTGGGCGCGTCCACTTCAGCCGGCCAGGGCAGCAGATGCCGCCACACCTGGCCCACGGGCAGGCGGGAAAAGATGGCGTTGCCGAACTGGCTGCGACCGCCGCGTTCGTCTGGCACGTCAGTTGCCGCGCCGTAGATCGCGGAGTAGCCGGGTAGTCCGGCGGAAAGTTCGGCGACCTGGTCCTCGCCATGGCAGCCGGGCAGACCGGGGAAGTTGACCGCGACTTCCTGCAGGCAGATGACGTCGAAATCACCCAGTTGATGAATGGTGCGCAGGATACGCGCAAGGTCGACCCGGCCGTCCATGCCTCGCCCCCATTGGATGTTCCAACTCAATAGCTTCATGGCTTGTCTCCTTTGGTTTGCGCCTCTAATAACAGGATAGAAAAACCGGGCATTCATTTGAAATCCAGGAATTTACACGGGCATTCCCACTCCCACTCTTGTTGCCGCGCCGCGCGGAAACCCTTGCCGCGGCAAGGCCTTGCCGGAGGCGGTCATTGCCGCACGCGGCGCGAGGGATTAAAATGCTGCACTTTTCGCTTAAATTTTTTGCGGCTTGCCCGGTGGGCAGGCCGCTGCTATCTGGGCTCACGGAAACATGGAACGACAACGCTGGCTGGACGGGACGCTGTATTCGCCCGATTTCGAACAGGATAGCTGCGGCTTCGGCCTGATTGCGCAGATCGACAATCAGCCCAGCCACACGCTGGTGCAGAACGCGATCGGCTCGCTGGCCTGCATGACACACCGCGGCGCGATCGCGGCCGACGGGCTGTCGGGCGACGGCTGCGGCCTGCTGTTCAAGAAACCGGATGCCTTCCTGCGCGCGGTGGCGACTGAAGCCGGGTTTGCGCTGGACAACCTGTATGCCGCCGGTCTGGTGTTCCTGTCGCGCGACGCGGCACCGCAGACGCATGCACGGGCCGCGCTGAAATCGTCGCTGGAGGCGCAGGGCCTCACGGTCGCCGGCTTCCGCCTGGTGCCGACCGATTCGTCGGTGTGCGGCGAATCCGCGCTGGCATCCCTGCCGCACATCGAGCAGGTGTTCGTCAACGCGCCCGCGGGTCTCTCTGAAGACGACTTCGAGCGCAAGCTCTACATCGCGCGCCGCCAAGCCGAAAAGGCGCTGGAGCCGAGCGACCCGGTGTTCTACCTGCCGACGCTGTCGTGCCGCGTGATCAGCTACAAAGGGCTGGTGATGCCGGACAACCTGCCGGTGTTCTACCCCGATCTGAACGACGCGCGCTTCGCGTCGAGCCTGGTGGTGTTCCACCAGCGCTTCTCCACCAACACCTGGCCGCAGTGGCGCCTGGCGCAGCCGTTCCGCTACCTGGCGCACAACGGCGAGATCAACACGGTGCAGGGCAACCGCAACTGGAGCCGTGCCCGCGAGCAGAAGTTCGAAACCCCGCTGATCCCGGACATGGACGCCATCCGTCCCATCGTCGGCACCCGGGGCTCCGACTCGATGAGCCTCGACAACATGGTCGAAGGCCTGGTGATGGGCGGCGCAGGGCTGTTCCGCGCGCTGCGCCTGGTGATTCCGCCAGCCTGGCAGAACGTCGAGTCGATGGATGCCGACATCCGCGCCTTCTACGAATACAACTCGATGCACATGGAGCCGTGGGACGGCCCCGCCGGCATCGTGCTGACCGACGGCCGCCATGCCGTCTGCACCCTCGACCGCAACGGCCTGCGCCCGGCGCGCTGGGTGCTGACCAAGGACCGCATCCTCACCATCGCGTCCGAAGTCGGCGTGTGGCAGATCGACCCGGCCAACGTCGAGAAGAAGGGCCGCGTCAAGCCCGGCCAGATGATCGCCGCCGATCTCGAGACTGGCCGTCTGTTGATGCCGGAAGACATCGACAATGAATTGAAAGGCCGCCAGCCCTATCGCGAATGGCTGAAGTCGAACGCGGTGAAGCTGGATCTGTCGATCAATCAGGACGCCGATCTGGCAGTGATGGACGCCGCCAGCCTGTTGACCCACCAGAAGCTGTTCAACGTCAGCTTCGAGGAACGCGACCAGATCATCCGCGTGCTGGCCGAGGACGGCGCCGAGGCGATCGGCTCGATGGGCGACGACACGCCGATGGCGGTGCTCTCGCAGAAAGTGCGTTCGCCGTTCGACTACCTGCGCCAGCAATTCGCCCAGGTGACCAATCCGCCGATCGACCCGATCCGCGAAGCAATCGTGATGTCGCTCAACACCGCTTTCGGCCCCGAGCGCAATCTGTTCGAGGAAAGCCCGGCGCACGCGCACCGGGTGGAAGTGCACACCCCGCTGCTGTCCAAGGAAGCCTTTGACAAGCTGTTGAACCTGGACGACCCGGCATTTGCCCCGGCCACGCTCGACCTGCACTACGACCCGGCGGCGACCACGCTGCAGGCCGCGCTCCAGGCGCTGACCGCGCGCGCGGTCGAGTCGGTGAAGGCCGGCAAGGTGATACTCGTGCTGTCCGACCGTAACATTACCAAGGACCGCCTGCCGATCCACGCCCTGTTTGCCACTGGCGCGGTGCACCACGCACTGATCGCCGCCGGCCTGCGCTGCAATGCCAACCTCGTGGTGGAAACCGGCAGCGTGCGCGACCCGCACCACTACGCCTGCCTGATCGGCTACGGCGCGACTGCGATCTACCCCTACCTGGCCTACCAGGTCATCGGCGAATTCGTCAAAACCGGCGAGATCAGGCCCAACCTCGACAAGGCGCTGTCCAACTTCCGCAAGGGCATGGACAAGGGCCTCTACAAGGTGCTCTCCAAGATGGGCATTTCGCTGGTGGCGAGCTATCGCGGCGCCCAGCTGTTCGAGGGCGTGGGGCTACACGAGGATGTCATCGAGCTGTGCCTGAAAGGCACGGTGTCGCGTATTTCCGGCGCCAACTTCGACGACTTCGAATCCGACCAGAAAGCTTTGCACCGCGCAGCATTCAACCCGCTGCGTCCGCTGTCGGCCGGCGGTCTCTTGAAGTTCATGTTCGGCGAGGAATTCCACGCCTATAACCCGGACGTGGTGCAGCAGCTGCAGAAGGCGGTGAAGTCGGGCGACTACGCCGAATTCAAGAAGTATTCCGAGATCGTCGATACCCGCCCGGTGGCGATGCTGCGCGATCTGATGAAGCTGAAGACCGGCGCGAATCCGATCCCGCTGGAGGAAGTCGAGCCGCTGGAGTCCATTCTCAAACGCTTCGATTCCGCCGGCATGTCGCTCGGCGCCTTGTCGCCGGAAGCGCACGAGGCCCTGGCCGAAGGCATGAACCGCATCGGCGGCCGCTCCAACTCGGGCGAAGGCGGCGAGGACCCGAAACGCTACGGCACGGTGAAGACCTCCAAGATCAAGCAGGTCGCCTCCGGCCGCTTCGGCGTCACCGCGACCTACCTGGTCAACGCCGAGGTGCTGCAAATCAAGATCGCGCAGGGCGCCAAGCCCGGCGAGGGCGGCCAGCTGCCGGGTGACAAGGTGTCGCCGATGATCGCGTCCTTGCGCCACTGCAAGCCCGGCACGCCGCTGATCTCGCCGCCGCCGCACCACGACATCTATTCGATCGAGGACCTGGCACAGCTGATTTTCGACCTCAAGCAGGTCAACCCCGATGCGCTGGTGTCGGTGAAGCTGGTCGCCGAGCCTGGCGTCGGCACGATTGCCGCCGGCGTAGCCAAGGCCTACGCCGACCTCATCACCATTTCCGGCTACGACGGCGGCACCGGTGCGAGCCCGCTCGCCAGCGTGAAGTACGCCGGCTCGCCGTGGGAGCTCGGCCTCTCCGAAGCACAGCAGGTGCTGCGCGCCAACGGCCTGCGCGGACGCGTGCGGGTGCAGACCGACGGCGGCCTGAAGACCGGCCTCGACGTCATCAAGGCGGCCATCCTCGGTGCCGAATCCTTCGGCTTCGGTACCGGACCGATGGTCGCGCTGGGCTGCAAATACCTGCGCATCTGCCACCTCAACAACTGCGCCACCGGCGTCGCCACGCAGAACGACAAGCTGCGCCGCGACCACTTCATCGGCCTGCCCGACATGGTGGTGAACTACTTCAAGTTCGTCGCCGAAGAAACGCGTGAACTGATGGCCTCGCTCGGTATCCGCAAGCTGACCGACCTGATCGGCCGCACCGACCTGCTCGACCTCTCCGCCGGCGACACGCCGCGCCAGGGCCGCTTGAAGCTCGACGTGCTGCTGAGCCAGGGCGACATTCCGGCTGACGCGCCGCGCTTCGCGCAGCAGGAACGCAACCCTTCGTTCGACAAGGGCGAGCTGGCCGAAAAGATGGTGGCCGATGCGCTGGCCGCGATCAAGGCTGGCAAGTCGATTGAACTCGCCTACACCGTGCGCAACGTCAACCGCTCGATCGGCGCCCGCCTGTCGGGTGAAATTGCCAAGGCGCACGGCGGCAAGGGTCTGCCCGACGACACCCTCCGCATCAACCTGACCGGCTCGGCCGGCCAGAGCCTCGGCGTGTGGAACCACAGGGGCCTGACGATTACCCTGGAAGGCGACGCCAACGACTACGTCGGCAAGGGCATGGGCGGCGGGCGGCTGGTGATTTACCCGCCGCGCGTCGCCACCTTCGACGCGCACCGCAACACGCTGATCGGCAACACCTGCCTGTACGGCGCCACCGGCGGCGAACTCTACGCCGCGGGCATGGGCGGCGAGCGCTTCGGCGTACGCAACTCCGGCGCGTTGGCGGTGGTGGAAGGCATCGGCGACCACGGCTGTGAATACATGACCGGCGGCACCGTCATCGTGCTGGGCGACACCGGGCTCAACTTCGGCGCCGGGATGAGCGGCGGCATGGCCTTCGTGGTCGACGACGCGGGCGATTTCGTGTCGAAGACCAACAAGGAAATGGTCGAACTGACCCGTATCACCAGCGTCGAAACCGAACCGTTCCGCATTTTCCTCAGGTCCCAGGTCGAACGCCATCTGGCGCTTGCCGGCAGCGCGCGCGCACGGGCGCTGCTGGCCGACTTCGACGCCACGCTGGCGAAGGTGTGGCTGGTCAAGCCGAAGCGGATTTCGATTGAGGACCTGGTCGAGGACATTCCCGGCCAGGCACGTATTGCGGTAGGTGCATAACGATGGGTGACGTATTCCAGTTTTTGAAGCAGGCGCGGCGCGACGGCGACAAGACCGAGGCGGAGGTGCGCAAGCACGAATTCCGTGAAATCTACGCCCTGATGGACACGTCGCATGCGCAGGAGCAGGCCGACCGTTGCCTGGCCTGCGGCAATCCGTATTGCGAGTGGAAGTGCCCGGTGCACAACTACATTCCCAACTGGCTCAAGCTGGTAACCGAAGGGCGGCTGTTTGAAGCGGCAGAACTGTCGCACCAGACCAATTCGCTGCCCGAAGTGTGCGGCCGCGTCTGCCCTCAAGACAGGTTGTGCGAAGGCGCCTGCACGCTCAACGACGGCTTCGGCGCGGTGACCATCGGCCAGATCGAGAAATACATTTCCGAGGAAGCCTTCAAGCAGGGCTGGCGTCCCGACATGTCGAACGTGGTGCCGACCGGCAGGAAGGTCGCCATTATCGGTGCCGGCCCTGCCGGGCTGGGCTGCGCCGACGTGCTGGCGCGCGCCGGCGTGAAGCCGGTGGTGTTCGACCGCTACGACGAGATCGGCGGCCTGCTCACCTTCGGCATCCCCGAGTTCAAGATGGAAAAATGGGTGATGACGCGCCGCCGCGACGTGCTGGAAGGCATGGGCGTCGAATTCCGGCTCGGGATTGATGTCGGCAATACCCAGGAGGGTATAAAGTCCGTGTCGATGCAGAGCCTGCTCGACGAGTACGACGCCGTGTTCATGGGCATGGGCACCTACACCTACATGAAGGGCGGCTTCCCGGGCGAAGACCTGCCCGGCGTGCTGGAAGCGCTGCCTTTCCTGATTTCCAACGTGCGCAAGTGCCTGGACCTGGCCAAGCCGGGCGAAGTCTTTCACGACATGAAGGGCAAGCGCGTGGTGATTCTAGGCGGCGGCGACACCGCGATGGACTGCAACCGCACCAGCATCCGTCAGGGCGCGGCCTCGGTGACCTGCGCCTACCGCCGCGACGAGAAGAACATGCCAGGCTCCAAGCGCGAAGTCGGCAATGCCAAGGAAGAGGGCGTGCAATTCCTGTGGAATCGCCAGCCAGTCGAGATTGTGGGCGATGGCAAGGTCGAAGGCGTCAAGCTCGTCACCACCGAACTCGGTCCGCCCGATGCGCGCGGGCGACGCACGCCTGTCGTGGTGCCGGGCTCGGAAGAAATCGTCCCGGCCGACCGCGTGATCGTGGCATTCGGTTTTCGTCCCAATCCGCAGCCATGGTTCGAGCAGCATCAGATTGCCATCGACCCGGGTGGCCGCGTGATCGCCAAGGGTCATCAGCACACCTACCAGACCGCCAACCCGAAAGTCTTTGCCGGCGGCGACATGGTGCGCGGCTCCGATCTCGTGGTGACCGCCGTGTGGGAAGGCCGCGAAGCTGCCAAGGGCATTCTGGCCTACCTCGACCTGAACTAAACGTCCACCTGCGCGAAAGCCGCAATAAGGCCGAAGGCTCAGTCAGCTCCGGCCATTTCGTTATGCTCCTGCAGCCAAAAGTCGGTCAGGCAATCACCTTTTCCATAGCCGATCCATAGCATGCTGTCTGGCCTGTCCTGCTGTTACATTGCGTTACACCTCGTTACCCGCCCCAAACACCCGGCTTACAAATCGCGCCTACAGTGCAGTTGTCCGCTGACGAAGCAAATTCTAAGCGGCATCTCTCAACTGAACAGGAGCGACACCATGAAAGGCAATCTGATGAATAATACCCTCGGCATTCTGGCGCTTGGCAGCCTGGGCCTGATGGCAACTGGCGCCCAGGCCGACTGGAACCGTGACGGCTATGGTCAGGGCGGCTACGCCTCCCAGCAAAGCAACATGTTTAGCCAGCAAGTCAACGCACGCCAGGAAATGCAGATGGAACGCATCCAGGCTGGCATGCGTGCAGGCAGTCTGACCCGGTTCGAATTCAACGATTTGATGCACGAACAGCGCGAAATTCGCGCCATGGAACAACACTTCCGCGCAGATGGCTTCATCGACGCGCGTGAATTCCAGCGTCTGGACCGTGCACTGGACGTTGCCAGCCAGAACATCCGGGCAGAAAAGCATGACCGCCAGGAACGTTATGCCTACAACCCCAGGTTCAACTGATCCGGCGCGCGCGCTGCGCGCCCGGTGTTTCAGTAGGGCGGCATCTTGTCGTTAACCCACAGGCACGATTTCAAGGAGTATGTCATGAAGCTTCCCGTTACGATGGCACTTGCCGCATTGATGGCTTCGACACTGGCGCTGGCCGACCCGCCCAGCCACGCGCCCGCCTACGGCTATTACAAGAACCCCCCGAAGGCCCAGCACTACAAGGGGAAAAGCGGGGTCGTCTATGTGGACGATTATGGTATTGCATCCGGTCGCTGCAACCGTGACGAGATCGGCGCGGTCATCGGCGGCGTGACCGGCGCCGCCATCGGTAGCCAGGTCGCCAGCCCCGAGAATCGGGTAGTCGGCATGGTGATCGGGGGGGCGCTCGGCGCCGTGCTGGGGCACGCCATCGGCGACAGCATGGATGACCGCGATCGCGCCTGCATGGGCCATGCCCTGGAGATCGGCAAGCCCGGTGTGCCGGTGGTATGGCAAGAAGATGGCCACCACTACCAGTTCACCCCACGCGGCGATGCGGCCAACGGCTGCCGCAACGCCACAATCGTGGCCGATGGCCGCAAACCGCGCAATGTGCTGGCCTGCCCGTCCGGGCATGGAGACTGGACTTTCCGCAACTAATCCCCCCGCGGCCCCGGGCTAGCGACGCCAAGCCTGCTAAAATGCCGGCTTTGCGTCCTGGCCCTATTTTGTGGCTGCAGCCATGTCCATCCTCAAGAACGATACCTTCCTGCGCGCACTGCTGCGCCAAGCAACTGATTACACTCCGCTATGGCTGATGCGCCAAGCCGGCCGCTACCTGCCGGAATACAACGCCACCCGCGCCCGCGCCGGCGATTTTCTGACCCTGTGCAAGACGCCCGATCTGGCGACCGAAGTGACGCTGCAACCGCTGGCACGCTACCCGCTCGATGCCGCCATCCTGTTTTCCGACATCCTCACCGTGCCCGACGCGATGGGTCTGGGCCTGTATTTCGCACAGGGTGAAGGCCCGCGTTTCGAGCGCCCGCTGCGCGACGAATGGGAAATTCGTGATCTTTCCGCACCTGATCCGACCGACAAGCTCGGCTACGTGATGGACGCCGTGCGCTCGATCCGCCGCGCGCTGGACGGTTCGGTGCCGCTGATCGGCTTTTCTGGCAGCCCCTACACCCTGGCCTGCTACATGATCGAAGGCGGCAGTTCGGACGATTACCGCCACATCAAGACCATGCTGTACAGCCGCCCCGACCTGCTGCACCGCATTCTGGAGATCAACACCCGGGCGGTCACCGACTACCTCAATGCGCAGATCGAGGCCGGTGCCCAGGCCGTGATGATTTTCGATTCCTGGGGCGGCAGCCTCACCCCGCACGCATACAAGGAATTCTCGCTGGCCTACATGGAGCGCATCGTCGCCGGCCTGATCAAGGAACGCGAAGGCCGCCGCGTGCCGAGCATTGTCTTCACCAAGGGCGGAGGCAACTGGCTGGAGGCGATCGCCGATATCGGCGCCGATGCCGTGGGACTGGACTGGACGGTCGACATCGGCGACGCTCGCCGTCGGATGGGCGGTAAAGTAGCCTTGCAGGGCAACCTCGACCCTTGCGCCCTGCACGGCACGCCCGACAGCATCCGCGCCGAAGCAGGCCGCATCATCGACAGCTACGGCAACCATCCCGGCCACGTGTTCAACCTCGGCCACGGCATTTCACAATTCACCAACCCGGACAACGTCAGCGTGCTGGTCGATGAAGTGCACAACCGGAGCCGTGCCGTGCGAGCGGCGCAACCCTCCGTATCGCGCGCCTGAGCGAACTTTTTCATTCGCCCACGCCCTACCTCGACCTTTATCTAGCTTGATTCACCATGAAACGTATTTTGATCAGCCTGTTTGCCCTGTTCATCAGCTTCGCTTTCGTCATGCACGACGCCGAAGCCAGGCGCCTGGGCGGCGGCAAGTCCTTCGGCATGCAGCGCAGCGCGCCAGCCAGACAGGATGCCGCGCCCACTCCGCAACGCCAGCAACCAGCCGGCACGGCTGCACAGGCCGCGCCGCAAAAGCGCAGCTGGATGGGCCCGATTGCCGGACTGGCCGCAGGCCTTGGCTTGGCTGCACTGTTCTCGCACCTTGGACTAGGCGAGGGAATGGCCAATATCCTGATGCTGGCCCTGCTGGCGATGGCTGCTTTCATGCTGTTACGCATGTTCATGCGCCGCAATGCGCCGGCCTCCGCCCCCGCGATGCAGTACGCAGGCATGCCGCAAAACTCGCCGGCCGCGTTCGACCCACCCCCCGCCATACTGGGTGGCAGCGCCGCAGCCAGCACCTTCCCGCCAGGATTCGATGCCGGTGCTTTCGCGCGCGAGGCCAAGCTCAACTTCCTTCGCCTGCAGGCCGCCTTTGACGCCGCCAACCTGGATGACCTGCGTGCCTTCACCTCGCCCGAAGTTTTCGCCGAACTGTCCATGCAGGTGGCCGAGCGCGGCGCGGCCGCGCAGACGACCGACGTGATGACGATCAACGCTGAGGTGCTGGAAGCGGCCGACGAAGGCAACCGCCACCTCGTCAGCGTGCGCTTCACCGGGCTGGTGCGCGAAGCCTCCGGCCAGGACGCCATACCGTTCGACGAGATCTGGCACCTCACCAAGCCTGCCAGTGGTCAGGGCGGCTGGCTTATTGCCGGCATTCAGCAGGCATAAAACCTCACGGAATCAAGGCGCTACGCTCACACAAGCCCTATGCAAAGCCAAATTCACGGCTATAGAAGCATTAACTTATGCACATTTTTAGCGCAGGGGAACTTTTTTTGCGTCAACCCCTTGACAGCCAAGCCAAGTTTGTAACTTGTTGTTTAACATTGACTTTCTGGCTTGCCTCCTTTTTAGCCCCTGGTATCTGATCCCCGGAATACGGGCGATTGGGGGCACTCGACACAAATCACTCACACAATTATCCACAGCTTGCGTGGACAACACAGAATAAATCTTGGCTAACAGCCACTTAGTGGGCCTTTCCCGAAATCCAATCAAGATTCACCACTAAAATGCCGTCCATCCTTCAGGTTGCGCTCGATACGCCGCTCCACCGGTTGTTCGACTATCGCCTGCCAGACGGCCTGGGCATGGTGCAACCTGGCAGGCTGGTCGAAGTTCCATTTGGCCGCACCCGTCAGGTGGGCCTTGTGTTGGGCCAGACGGACGACAGCCCCATCGGGGCAGACAAGCTGCGTGACGTGATCCGCGTGCTGGACGACCGCCCCGCGCTGCCTCCCGACATCCTGCGTCTGGCGCAGTTTTGCGCCGACTATTACCGCTATCCGCTGGGCGCGATTCTGCTGGCCACCCTTCCGCCGCGCCTGCGCAACTCCACGCCGTTTGTTGCCGATACACCCTGGCTGGTGCTGACCGAGGCCGGGCAAGGAGCGGAACCTGGCGCGCGGGCCAAGGCGCAACGTGCACTGCTCGACGCCTTGCGCAGAACGCCGCAGCCACGCGCAGAATTGCGCGCGCAGAAGCAAGGCCGCCACGCCTCCGCGCTGGTCGCGGCAGGCTGGGCCGCATGGTCGCGGACTCTACCACCCACGGAGAATGTGCGGCTGATGACCGACGTACCCGCAGGGGGAACGCCGGGGGGCGGTCCGCTGCTGCGCAGAGCCCCTTCCGCAACACCCGCTGCCACCCCTGAGCAGCAGGCCGCACTCGAGCGCCTGCTGCCCAGGCTCGGGCAATTCGGCGTGCATCTGATTCACGGTGTCACCGGCAGCGGCAAAACCGAGATTTACCTGCGCCTGATTGATGCCGTCCTGGAGTGCGGACGGCAATCCATGGTGCTGATTCCCGAAATCGCCCTCACCCCCCAGCTCGAACAGCATTTCCGCAATCGCTTTCCGGGGCGTCGCATCGCCACTCTGCACAGCGGACTGGCCGAAGGGGCGCGCACGGGAAGCTGGCTCGCCTCACCCGACTGCGACGTGCTGCTCGGCACCCGGCTGGCGGTATTCGCGCCGCTGCCGCAGCTGGGGCTGATCGTGGTGGACGAAGAGCACGATGCCTCGTTCAAACAGCAGGACGGCCTGCGCTATTCAGCGCGCGACGTCGCAGTGGCGCGCGGCAAGCAGCGCAATGTGCCAGTGGTGCTCGGCTCGGCCACGCCCTCGCTGGAAAGCTATTCCCAGGCGTTGAATGGACGCTACCAGCTGATCGAACTGAAACAGCGCGCCATCAGCGAGGCGCAACTGCCGACGATCGAACTGGTCGATCTCAAGCATGTTGCGGTCGACAACGGTCTCACCCGGCCCGCGCTTCAGGCGCTTGCCGAAACCCTCGCCCGCGGCGAGCAAAGCCTGGTGTTCCTGAACCGGCGCGGCTACGCCCCGGCACTGTACTGCCCGAGTTGCGCCTGGGTATCTCCCTGTCCGCGCTGCTCGGCACGTCTGGTACTGCACCGCGCCAAGCCGCATTCATCCCGGCCGCACCAACTCAAATGCCACCACTGCGGTTTCGAGGCGCCCATCCCGGCCGAATGCCCGAGCTGCGGCAACCCCGATCTCAAGGCGCTCGGACAGGGCACGCAACGGCTAGAGGAAACCCTCAACGCACTGCTACCGACCGCGCGCATCCGCCGCATCGACCGCGACACCATGCAGCCGCGTGCCTGGACCGAGCTCGGTGAAGCGGTGCATGGCGGTACAGTCGACATACTGGTTGGCACCCAGATGCTGGCCAAAGGCCACGATTTCCCCAACATGACGCTGGCGCTGATTCTGGACACCGACGGCGCGCTGTACAGCCCGGACTTTCGTGCAACCGAACGCCTGTTCGCCCAGTTGATGCAGGTGGCCGGGCGCGCCGGGCGCGCCGACAAGCCAGGGCGCGTGCTGATCCAGACCGCCTTCCCCGACCATCCGCTGTTCCGCTATCTGCAGCGCCACGACTACGCCGGTTACGCGCGCGAACTGCTGGCCGAGCGCATGCAACTCGACCTGCCCCCTTTCACCCGACAGGTGCTGCTGCGCGCCGAAGCTTCCACGATGACCGCGGCGCTGGCGTTCCTGCAGCGTGCCGCGGCGCTGGCACCCGAGCGCGCCGACATCAGCGTGTTCGGCGCGACGCCAGCGCCGATGGCACGCGTGGCCAATCTGGAGCGCGCCCAACTGCTGATCCAGTCAGCCTCGCGCCAGGCCCTGCAGGCTTTCATACGCGGCTGGCACCCGCAACTCGACGCCATCAAGCCGCGTGTGGCGCGCTGGTCGCTCGATGTCGATCCGCTGGTGTTTTGAGTTGCATGCGCCCGATTACCGCTCGCGTTTGGATGCCCCGCTCGCGGCGCTTATAATCGCGGGCTACCCATTTCGAACACTGAGTACGTGCGATTTTCCGTCCTCTTTGTAACCATGTCCAACACCCATCCCCTCAAAGAACAGATCGCCCTGCTGATCGGCGAAGCCCTCGAAACGGTGGCGCCCGATGCTCCGGTAAGTCTCGAGATCGAACGTCCGAAAAATCCCGCCCATGGCGATTTTTCCAGCAATGCCGCGATGCAGCTGGCGCGGCCATTGAAGCGGAATCCGCGCGAACTGGCGCAGCTGATCCTCACCGAAATGCCTGCCTCGCCGCTGATTGCCAAGGCAGAGATTGCCGGGGCGGGGTTCATCAATTTCCACTTGGCGCCTGCCGCTTGGCACAGTGTCGTGTCTGAGATCCGGGCGGCGGGCAAGCAATTCGGCCACGGCGACGCCGGCGCCGGCCACAAGGTACTGGTCGAGTTCGTTTCCGCCAATCCGACCGGCCCGCTGCATGTGGGTCATGGTCGCCAGGCGGCGCTCGGTGACGCCATCTGCAACCTGTATGCGGCGCAGGGCTGGGGGGTTTGCCGCGAGTTTTATTACAACGATGCCGGAGTACAGATCCAGACGTTGGCCAGCAGTGTGCAGGCGCGCGCGCGCGGATTGAAACCCGGCGACGCCGAGTGGCCGGAATCTGCCTACAACGGCGACTACATTGCCGACATCGCGGCGGATTTCCTGGCCGGCAAGACGGTGAAGTCGGACGACCGCGAATTCACCGCGTCGGGCAATGTCGACGATCTGGAGTCGATCCGCCAGTTTGGGGTCGCCTATCTGCGCCACGAGCAGGATCTCGACCTCAAGGCCTTCGCGGTGCGCTTCGACCACTATTATCTGGAGTCGAGCCTGTACACCAGCGGGCGGGTCGAGGCGACGGTCAAACGGCTGGTCGACGCCGGCAAGACGTACGAGCAGGACGGTGCCTTGTGGCTGCGCACGACGGATTACGGCGACGACAAGGACCGCGTGATGAAAAAGTCCGACGGCACCTATACCTATTTCGTGCCGGACGTCGCCTACCATATCGCCAAGTGGGAACGTGGCTACGCGCGCGCGATCAACATCCAGGGCACCGACCACCACGGCACGATCGCCCGGGTGCGGGCAGGTTTGCAGGCAGTGGGCATGGGCATTGCAGAGGGCTACCCGGACTACCTGCTGCATACCATGGTCCGGGTGATGCGCGGGGGCGAGGAGGTGAAAATCTCCAAGCGCGCCGGCAGCTACGTCACCCTGCGCGACCTGATCGACTGGACCAGCAAGGATGCGGTGCGTTTCTTTCTGTTGTCGCGCAAGGCCGATACCGAATACATTTTCGACATAGATCTGGCGCTCGCCAAAAACAACGACAATCCCGTTTATTACGTGCAATACGCCCATGCGCGCATTTGTCGCGTGTTCGAGGAATGGGGCAGCGAACCGGCAACGCTCGTCGACATCGACCTCGCTCCGTTGACCGCAATGCACGAAACCGCGCTGATGCAGCGCTTGGCTGAGTTTCCGGAAATGGTCGCCAGCGCCACACGCGAACTTGCGCCGCATCTGCTGGTGCATTACCTGCAAATGCTGGCGAGCGATTTTCATGCCTGGTACAACGCCGAGAAATTCCTGGTCGACGATGCGGCGACGAAACACGCACGGCTCGCGCTGGCCGATGCCACGCGCATTACGATTGTTAACGGCCTGGCCTTGCTCGGCGTGTCCGCCCCGGAGAAAATGTAGTCATGGCAAAACCTGTACCCCGCAACTCCGGCCGCTCGGGCGGCCGCTCCATTTTTACCGGCGTACTGATCGGTCTCATCTTCGGCGCAGTGCTGGCGGTGGGAGTGGCGTTGTGGGTCACCGGCAGCAACCCCTTCAAGTCATCCCCCCCCGCGCCCGCAGCGGTTAAACACGAACCCGCCCCCCCGGCAACGCCGGAGGCCGCACCCAGTTTCGATTTCTACAAGGTGCTGCCGGGGGACGCCCCCGGCGAGATGCCGCCGACGCCCGGCAGTGCGGCGAGCGCCCCCTTGTATTACTTGCAGGCGGGGGCGTTCCAGAACCCGACCGACGCCGACAATCTGAAAGCACAACTGGCATTGCTTGGCGTCGAGGCGACCATTCAGACCCGCGACCTGGGCGACAAGGGCGTGTTCCACCGGGTACGTGTCGGGCCTATGCGTGCCCTGGACGAGGTCAACCGCACCCGCGCCCTGCTGACGCAGAACAATATTGCAGCTACGCTGGTCAAAGAAATTCCCACTCAACAGGAGACGCCTTGATGTTCACCCGCGCATTGGCCATGTTTGCCGCCGCCGTATTGTCATTTTCCGCCTTTGCCGCCCCGGAAGCCGCCTTCGAAGGCCACGATTACACCCGACTGAAAAATGCGCAGCCGGTCACGGCCGGGAACAAGATCGAGGTGCTGGAGTTCTTCTGGTATCGCTGCCCGCATTGCTATCAGCTCGAACCCGACCTCGACAAATGGTTGAAAACCCTGCCCAAGGATGCCGAAATCCGTCGCGTACCCGCAGTGTTTCGCGAGGACTGGATGCCTGGCGCCAAGATCTATTACACCCTGGAGCAGATGGGGCTGCTGAGTCGTTTGCACAACAAGGTGTTCGACGCCTACCACCTCGAAAACATCAACCTGAACGATCCAGCGGTGCTGGGCAGCTGGATCGCCAAGCAGGGCGTGGACCGCAATAAATTCGAAGCCATCTATAACTCGTTCTCCATCCAGGCCAAGGCCACGCAAGGGGCGAAACTGGCCACGGTCTACGCCATCACCGGTGTTCCCGCCTTCATTGTCGATGGCAAGTACTCCACCTCGATGGCGATGACCGGCAGCGAACCGCGGTTGTTCGAGGTGCTCGACCAGCTCATCGGCATGGCACGCGCAGAGCGCGGCAGCAAAAAAACCGCCAAATAGCGCATGGTTTTGTTTTGGACACCGATGATTCCACACGCGTTTCGGCGCATGGTGGATTGAAGTCCTTCACCGTGACCGCGCAGAGAAGGAACATTGCCATCGACCCCGATCACGGCTTTGAATAAACCTGTAGCGGATCATTCCAGACCACTCCGGGTTTTCATCACCGGTGCCAGCTCAGGCCTCGGCGCAGCGCTGGCACGATACTACGGCGCACAAGGTGCGCAATTGGGACTGGCCGGACGCCGGCTCGAAGGCTTGCGGGAGACCGCCGCAGGAGTGGATGCGCGACTGTATCAAGCGGACGTGCGCGACGCGAACGCCATGCAACATGCCGCGGAAGCGTACCTGCAGGAGGTCGGCACACCAGACATCGTGATCGCGGCGGCGGGCATCAGCGTCGGCACGCTGACCGAGGAAGCCCCGGACGTGCCGGTTTTTCGCGCAGTGATGGACGCCAACGTGCTGGGGCTGCTGCACACCTTCCAGCCATTCATCGCCGCCATGCACTCAACTGACGGAGTACTGTGTGGCATTTCCAGCGTGGCCGGGGTGCGCGGGCTGCCGGGCGGCGGCGCGTACTCGGCATCGAAGGCCGCAGCCACCATCTATCTGGAAGCCCTGCGACTGGAACTGAAGGCACACGGCCTTGCCGTTGTCACCGTCGCGCCAGGCTACATCGACACGCCCATGACGCAGGTCAATCCCTATGCCATGCCTTTCAAAATGACGGTGCAGGCGGCCGCAACCCAAGTGGCACGCTGCATCGCGTTGCGCCGCGCCTACACCGTCATCCCCTGGCAGATGGCTTGGGTGGCGCGCATGCTGAAATGCTTACCGATTCCGGTCTATGATTTACTATTCGAGAAGGCGCCGCGCAAACCAAGGGGTTTGCCGACCTGATTCGCATAAGAAATGAAATCACCGGAGAGAGAGCCCATGGCA
>Ga0210129_1000176_pt1 | contig 16971 bp, 14 predicted proteins | sample WestPond_Cattail_2_FD_185582 | JGI IMG/M metagenome (GOLD analysis project Ga0210129, IMG submission 185582) | Wetland microbial communities from the San Francisco Bay, California, USA, that impact long-term carbon sequestration -... | ecosystem: Environmental > Aquatic > Marine > Wetlands ... | reverse complement strand
ATCGCGCTGGACAACTCCGACGCCGGCCAGGCCTTCGAAGACTGGCTGGCCGCCTCCGGCGCGCGCCCGCAGCCGGCGCGCATCGCGCCGGATCACCCCTTCAACATCATCTACTCCTCCGGCACCACGGGCGAGCCCAAGGGCATCGTGCAGCCGCACGGCATGCGCTGGGCCCATGTGAAGCGCGGCGCGGCCTATGGCTATGGCGCCGACACGGTGACGCTGCTCTCGACGCCGCTGTACTCCAACACCACGCTGGTGGTGTTCTTCCCGACGCTGGCCTATGGCGGCACGGTGCTGCTGATGCCCAAGTTCGATGCCGCGGCCTACCTGCAACTGGCGCAGGAACAGCGCGTGACCCACACCATGCTGGTGCCGGTGCAGTACCAGCGCCTGATGGCGCGGCCGGATTTCGACCGCTTCGACCTCGCCAGCTATCAGGTCAAGTTCTCCACCAGCGCCCCGTTTTCGGCCGCGCTGAAGGCCGATGTGCTGCGGCGCTGGCCCGGCGGCCTGGTGGAGTTCTACGGCATGACCGAAGGCGGCGGCACCTGCATCCTCGAAGCGCACCGGCACCCGGACAAGCTGCACACGGTGGGCCAGCCGGCGCCGGGCAGCGACATCCGCCTGATCGACGAGGCCGGGCTGGAAGTGCCGGCCGGCGAGGCCGGCGAGGTGGTGGGGCATTCGGGCGGCATGATGAAGGGCTACCACCGCCAGCCGGCCAAGACGCGCGAGGCCGAATGGTTCGACGCGCAGGGCAAGCGCTTCATCCGCACCGGGGATATCGGCCGCTTCGATGCCGAGGGTTTCCTGACCCTGTTCGACCGCAAGAAGGACATGATCATCTCGGGCGGCTTCAACATCTACCCGAGCGACCTGGAAGCCGAACTGCGCCAGCACCCGTGCGTGCTGGAGGCCGCGGTGGTCGGCGTGCCCTCCGAGCAATGGGGCGAGACCCCGGTGGCCTACTGTGTGCGCCAGCCCGGCGCCGACACGCCGGCCGACGCCCTGCTGCACTGGCTGAACGCGCGCGTCGGCAAGACCCAGCGCCTGGCCGCCCTGCACTACCTCGAGGAGCTGCCCCGCAGCGCGATTGGCAAGGTGCTCAAGCGCGAACTGCGGGACCGTTATCTGTCGCAGGCCGCTTCAGGCTGAGGCGGCGGCCTTGACCTTGGCCGGCAGGAACGGCACCGAGCGCAGGCGCACACCGGTCGCATCGAACACCGCGTTGGAGATCGCCGCCGGCACCACGGTGGCCGCCATCTCGCCGGCGCCCCAGGCAGTTTGCTCGGGCCGGTTGATCAGGCTGATATGGATGTGCGGCACCTCGGGAAAGCGCAGGATCGGGTAGCTCGTCCAGTCCAGGCTGGTGATGTGGGTGCGGTCGAATTGCAGTTCCTCCAGCAGCGTGCGGCTGATGGTCTGCACGATGCCGCCCTCGATCTGGTTGCGCGCGCCGTCGGGGTTGATGAGCTGGCCGCAGTCATGGCTGCACCAGACCTCGGTGACACGAACCTTGCCGCTGCGCCGGTTCACCTCGACTTCGGCCACCAGGGCCACAAAGGTGCGGTCGTTGTCGTATTTCACAAAAGCCACACCGCGGCCCCGCGACAGTTCGGCTGTCGCCCTCCCATCCGCCACGTCGCCCGTCTGGTCCGTGCGCGGCGAAGGCCGGCTTTGCCAGTTGGAAAGGCGCGCCACGTCTTCCAGCACCGCGCGGGCGCGCGGCTCCTGGAGGTAGGTGAGGCGCCACTGCAGCGGGTCGGCGCCGGCGGCGGCGGCCATCTCGTCGAAGAAAGCCTCGTTGGCAAAGGTGTTCTGCATGCGCCCGGGCGTGCGCAGGTGCGCGGTGCGAAAGGCCGTGTCGGCCAGCCGGTGCACCTCGGTCTTCATGTGCGGGAACTGGTACAGCACCTCGGCGTTCTTCTGCAGGTTGCCGGTGTAGTAGCCGCTGCGCTTGACGCCGGACAAGACGGCCGCGAGCAGCGGGAACTCGTCCAGCGTGCCCCTGGCCTGCGCGATGAAGAATTCCGAGCGCCAGGCCAGCGGCAGGCCCTGCGCGTCCAGGGCGCCCTCCATGTCCACCAGCGTGGGCGGGCTCTTCGGGTCCCAGCCATGTTCGTCGGCCCGCATCCACTGCACCCGCACCGGCGCCCCCACCAGTTGCGACACCAGCGCGGCGTCACCCGAGCAGTCCTCGTGGCCGTTGCGGCCGTAGCAGCCGGCGCCGTCCAGGTAGATCAGGCGAATGTTCGCCTTCGCGATGCCCAGCACGGTGGCCAGCTCGCTTTGCAGCGAATGGGTGGCCTGCGAGGCCGACCAGATGGTGCAGCGCCCGTCCTTGAAATCAGCCACCGCGCAGGCCGGCCCCATGGAGCCGTGGGTGTGCGGTGCGAAATCAAAAGTGGCCTTCAGGCGTTTGGCGCCCGTGCCCAGCGCGGCCACGGCGTCGCCGGTCTGGATGACGGGCTCGTCCTTGCCCACCGGCAGATGGCGCCAATACTCATAAAGCCGGGCCTGCTCGGGCAGCGTATGGGCCGCGGTCCATTGCGCCTGGAGGGTGCGCGCGGCCTTGACCGCCGCCCATTCGCTCGAGCTCACCACGGCCAGGAAGTCCTGCTTGCGCACCACCCGGACCCCGCCGGCAATCTGGCTGACCGAGGATTCGTCGACGCTGAGCAGCGTGGCCCCCAACCCCGGCGGGCGCACCACGCGGGCATGCAGCATGCCCGGCAGCTTGAAGTCATGGATGTAGGGGAACCGCCCCGTCACCTTGGCCGGAATGTCCACGCGCGGAATCGATTGCCCCACCACGGTATGGCTGGCCGGGTTCTTGAGCGCGATCTTGGGATCGAGCTTGATGTTGAGCGGCTGGCCCTCGACCAGGGCGGCGTAGCTGATCTTGCGCTCGCCCGTGCGGGTGGACACCACGCCGTGGGCCACGACCAGCTCACCCGCAGTGGCCGGCAGGCGCTTGGCCGCCGCCGCCAGCAGGGCCTGGCGCGCGCAGGCGGCTGCCCGGCGCAGCGTGAGGCCGCCGTTGGAGATGGTCAGGCTGCCGGCGGTCTGGCCCTGGTCGATGGTCAGCAGGGTGTCGCCCATGACCATGTCGATCTGGCCGAAATCCACATCGAGTTCTTCCGCCACCAGTTGCGCCAGCGCGGTGCGGGTGCCGGTGCCCAGATCGACCTTGCCGCTGTACACGGTGACGCGCCCGTCGGCGGCGATGCCCAGCCAGGCATCGACCTCGCCCTTGAGCAGGCTCTTGGCCGCAGCCGCCGTGCCAGTGCTGCCCTGGGCGCCCGCCCTGCCGGCGGTGCCCAGCAGCGAGAAGGAAACCACCAGGCCGCTGCCGCTTTGGAGGAAATCGCGACGCTTCATGTTCAGTCCCCATTCAAAGCTGTGGGACGGGGCTCGGCCGCGCGCTGCACGGCCTTGATGATGCGGGTGTGGGTGCCGCAACGGCACAGGTTGTTGCCCAGCGCCTGGCGGATATGCGCCTCGCTCGGGCGCGGGGTCTTGCGCAGCAGGACCACCGAAGTCATCACCATGCCGTTGATGCAGTAGCCGCACTGCACCGCCTGTTCGTCGATGAAGGCCTGCTGCACCGGATGGGGCTGCTCCGGCGTGCCCAGCCCTTCGAGGGTGACAATGGCGGATGACTTCACGCTGGCCACCGGCGTCACGCAACTGCGCACGGCTTCGCCATTGATCAGCACGGTGCAGGCGCCGCACTGGCCCAGGCCGCAGCCGTATTTGGGCCCCTGCAGTCCCAGGTTGTCGCGCAGCACATAGAGCAGCGGCGTGTCACTGTCGACTTCGGCCGTTCGGGCCAGGCCGTTCACATTGAGATTGAGTTCCATTCGCTGCGCTCCTCTTGGCTGTCGCTACTGGCCTGTCAGCTACCTCAATCCATTTTGACACCGGCGTCATTCACCAGTTTGGTCCAGAATTTCGAATCCTCGGCCAGAAAGGCGGCAAACTGCTCGGGCGACGAAGACAACGCCACCGCGGTGCCCTCGCGCGCCAGCGCGGCCTTGACCTGCGGTTGCTGCATAGCCAGGGTGGTCGCCTCGAACAGTTTATTGACAATGATTGGGGGCGTGCCGGCCGGCACGAAGAAGCCGTACCAGAACTCGATGCCGTAATCCGGCAAGCCGGCCTCCAGCATGCCCGGCAGGTCGGGCACCAGCGGCGTGCGCTCCCGGGTGCTGACCGCCAGCCCGCGCAGGCGGCCGGCCTTCACCATCGGCAGCACCGAGGGCGGCGTGCCGAAGGTGATCTGCGTGTCGCCCGCGATCACCGACTGGATCGCCGGGCCGCCGCCGCGAAACGGGATGTGCACCATCTGCACGCCCGCGACCTGGCTGAACAGCGCCGCCCCCAGGTGCGGCGCCGAGCCGTTGCCCGAGGTGGCGTAGTTGAGCGAGCCGGGAGATTGCCTGGCCTTGGTGATCAGCTCCTGGACCGAGTTGATACCGGCCCCGGGATAGGCCGCGATCACCAGCGGCGAGGAGGTCACCTTGGTAATGGGCTGCAGATCACGCAGGCTGTAGCCGAGCTTCGGGTTCAGCGCCGGATTGACCGAGATGCTGCTCGGGCTGGCGATCAGCACGGTATAGCCATCGGGTGCCGATTTGGCCACGGCTTCGGCCGCGATGCTCGAGCCGGCGCCGGCGCGGTTCTCGATCACCACCGTTTGGCCCAAGGCACGGCCCAGCGCATCGCCGACGCTGCGCGCCACATAGTCGGCCGCACCGCCCGGCGCGAAGCCCACGATCAGCTTGACCGGTTTGACCGGATAGGGCGGCGTCTGGGCCAGCACCGGGCTGCACAGTCCGCCCAGCAAAGCCAGGGACGCGAAAATTGACAGTGTACGCATGGGAAACCCTTTCAATAGAGAAGTGAAGCTTGCGGGACGCATTGATCTCACGGATGGCCAGACAGGATGATCTTGCCCAGTTGCTGATTCGATTCCATGTGGGCCTTGGCCGCGGCCAGTTGCCCGAACGGGAACACGCGGTCGATCACCGGCTGGATGCGGCCGTCGGCCAGCAGGGGCAGGATCTGGGCCGCAAAGGCCGGCACGCCCTGCGCGCGCTGCTCGGCGCTGCGCTGCTTGTTGGACACGCCAAACAGCGTCAGGCGTTTGGCATGCAGGGCCTCGATATCGATCTCGGCCTTGAGCACGCCATCGACATAACCCACCGTGGCCAGCCGGCCTTCGAACGCCATCACGCGCACGCACTCGGCAAACACCGAGCCGCCCACCGTGTTGACCACCAGATCGACGCCTTTGCCATCGGTCGCCTGCAGGACCGCCGCGCCGAAATCAGGCGCGCGGGTGCACAGGCCCAGATCCAGCCCCAGCGCCTTCAGCCGTTCCAGCTTGGCGGCCGAGCCGGAGGTGCCGATCACCTTCGCGCCCAGCGCCTTGGCCATTTGAAAGGCCGCCACGCCGACGCCGGACGACACGCCGGGGATCAGCACCCATTCACCGGGCTGCAGCCGCCCCTGCAACACCAGCATGTCATGCACCACGAGAAAGGTCAGCGGAATGCTGGCGGCTTCTTCCCACGACAGCTTGGCCGGCATGGGCAGGGCTTCGCGCTGGTCCATCAGCACCAGTTCGGCAAAGGCCCCGGGGCAGCGTCCCATCACCCGGTCACCGGCCTTGAAGCGGCTCACCCCGGCACCGCAGGCCACGACCTCGCCGGCCGCCTCCATGCCGACGGCCTTGGCCGCGCCGCCCTTGCCGTGCAGGCCGTGCCCGGCGATGAATTCGCCGCGGTTCAGGCCGCTGGCGCGCACGCGCAGCAGCAACTGGCCCGGGCCCGGTTCGGGCTGCGGGCTCTCACGCAACTCCAGCGTGGCGTGGCCATCGGCCATCTGCATCCAGTACGACTTCATTGTCCATCTCCTTCTTTGTTTCTCTGTTTGCCCCCTCTCCCGCAGAGAGGTTTCCTGTCTTGCTCCCTCTCCCAGAGGGAGAGGGAATAAAACCGGGCTATTTGTCTCTGAAAACGGGCTTGCGCTTTTCCATGAAGGCGCGGCGCCCCTCGGCATAGTCCTCGCTCTCGAAGCAGCCGCGAATGAGTTGCTGGCACAAGGCCAGATCGACTTCGGGCGAGGGCTTGAGGATCTCGGCCATGATGGCCTTGCCGGCGCGCACGGTCAACGGCGCGTTGGCCGCCAGCGCTTCGGTGTACTCCGTCAGCAGCGCCGGCAATTGATAGTGCTCGCACACGCGCGAGATCAGGCCCAGCGCTTTGGCTTCCGCCGCGTCGATGCGGCGCGCGGTGAAGAACAGGTCCTTGGCGGCGCCGGGGCCCACCAGGTCCACCAGGTTTTTCAGCGCCGAGTAGCGGTAGCCCAGCCCCAGGCGCGCAGCCGGGATGGAGAACACCGAATCGCTGCTGGCGATGCGGATGTCGCAGCTCATCGCCACGTTGACCCCGCCGCCGATGCAGTAGCCCCGGATGCAGGCCAGCGTCGGCTTGCTGAAGTGGTAGATGCCCATCAAGGCCTGCTCCGCCATGGCCTCGTAACGCGCCACGGCCTCGCGCGCGGCGCGCATGTCCTCGAACTGCGTGATGTCCGCCCCCGAGACAAAGGCCTTGTCGCCGGCGCCCGAGAACACCACCAGCCGCACGCGCGCGTCGCCCTCAGCCAGCGCCAGCAGCGCGGGCACCGCCTCCCACATGTCGACCGACAGCGCGTTGTGGCGCGACGGGTTGTTGAAACGGATGTGCAGCGTGCTGGCGTCGTCGTCCATCCAGGTCTGGACGCGCTCGGTGGGGGACTGGTACACGATCTCGGACATCAAAAAACTCCCTTGGTCTTGAACTGCGCCATCTCATCGGCCTGCAGGCCGAGTTCGCGCAAAATTTCTTCACTGTGTTCGCCGCGCTTGGGTGCGGCCCGCGCAATGATGCTGGGCGTGCGCTCCAGTTGCACCGGCTGCCCCACCAGGCGCTGCGGCCCGTGGTGGGCCGACACCACGTCCTTGACTAGCCCCAAGTGCCGGACCTGCGGCTCCTGGAAGATTTCCTTCACGTTGTTGATCAGGCCGCAGGCCACGCCGCCGGCGTTGAAGCGCTCGACCCACCAGGCGCGGTCCTGCGCGGCCAGCCGGCGGTTGATCTCGGCGTTGAGCGTGTCGCGGTTCACCGAGCGGCCCATCTTGTCCTGGTAGCGCTCGTCGCTGACCCACTCGGGCGCGCCCAGGATGTCGCAAAAGCGCTCCCAGATCTTGGAGCCGAACACGGCGATGTTCATGTAGCCGTCGCGCGCCTTGTACACGCCGGTGGGGATGCTGGTGGGGTGGTAGTTGCCGGCCTGGGTGGGCACCTCGCCGTCGATCAGCCAGCGCGAGGTCTGGAAGTCCATCATGTAGATCATGGATTCCAGCAACGAGGTGTGCAGCCACTGCCCCTTGCCTGAGACCTCGCGCTCCAGCAGCGCCACCAGGACGCCCTGGGCCGCGAAGATGCCGGCGCACAGATCGGCAATCGGAATGCCCACGCGCATCGGCCCTTCTTCGGCCAAGCCGGTGACCGACATCAGCCCGCTCATGCCCTGGGCAATCTGGTCGAAGCCCGGGCGCTGGGCCAGCGGCCCGCTCTGGCCGAAGCCGGAAATGCTGGCGTAGACCAGGCGCGGGTGGTCCTTGCTCAGGGTTTCGTAGTCGATGCCGAGGCGAAACTTCACGTCGGGGCGGAAGTTCTCCACCACCACGTCGGCGGTGGCGATCAGCCGCTTGAGCAGCGCGATGCCCTCGGGCTCCTTGAGGTTCAGGGTGATGGAGCGCTTGTTGCGGTGGGTGTACTGGTAGTCAGAACCGTCCTGCCCGCCCAGCGTGTCGTCGCCCCGCATGTGCTCGGGCATCTGGACCTGGATCACGTCGGCGCCCCAGTCGGCCAGTTGGCGGCAGGCCGTGGGGCCGGCGCGCACCTGGGTGAGATCGATCACCCGAAAGCGGGCCAATGCGGAGGAAGCGGGTAGATGGGGCATGGATGGAGATGCAAACGGTTCAAAACGCCGGGAGTGTCTTCTTAAATCAAAAAAGTGTCAACACTTCGGCCGGAATAGACAACACTTTTCGGGTTTCCCCTGATTCATCCGAGGCGCCGGGTGATACCATCCCCCCCATCTGCAACACCGCAATCGCCCTCATATTTTCCATGGGAACCACCAAAGAAAGAAGCGAACAGGGCCTCTCCCCCGCGATTGCCGAAGAGCTCAAGCGCCTGATCTACAGTGGTGAAATCCAGCCCGGGGAACGCCTGAACGAAGCGGCGCTGGCCCTGCGCATGGGCACCAGCCGCGGCCCGATCCGCGAGGCCATCCGCATGCTGACCGGCCTGGGACTGGTGACGGCGGTGCCGAACCGCGGTGTTTTCGTGCGCCAGATATCGATGCGGGAAATGCTGGAGATCTACGAGCTGCGGGCGCTCATCTTCGGCTTTGCTGCCGAGCGGGCCTGCGAGCACCTGGACGATACACAGCGCGCCCAACTGGAACAGCTGCTCGGCCAGATGGACGCGGCCTGCGAGGCCGGCGATGGCACGGCCTACTACGAACTGAACCTCGGCTTTCACGCCCTGATCCTCCAGCTCTCTGGAAATGAGCGCGCGCACCAGGCCTACGACGATCATGTCAAGGAACTGCATCTGTTCCGGCGCAGCTTTTTCAACGCTCCCGGCAACATGCGCCGCTCGAACGCGGAACACCGCGCCATCTTCGAGGCGATTGCCAGCAGCGATGCGCGCCGGGCGCGCACGCTGGCCGAGCGCCACGTCCTGTCCGGTCGCGACAGGCTGCTGGCCCGGCTGGATCGACCGGCCTGAATGGTCGCGCCTCTTCGCCGTGCGTGCAGGCCGCCAGGCCGGATCGCTGACAAGACCGTGATGTTCGAAAGATAATGCGGCATGTCGAACGAACTGTCCCACAAACCGCTGTCCGATCTGGTGCAGGAGCTGCGCAGCTACCAGGCCGAGCTGGAAGCCCAGAACGAGGCGCTGCGTTACAGCCGCATGGCCGCCGAAGGCGCCTCCGAACGCTTTGAATCGCTGTTCTCCAAGGTGCCGCTGGCACTCATGGTGGTCGATGAACTGGGCATGGTCGTGCAGAGCAACGCCATGGCGCTGCGCCTGTTCCGCCCGCAGGAAGGCGACCCGCCGCTGAATTTCCTGCTGCCGCTGGTGGACGAAGCGCATCTGGACCGTGTGGGGCACACGTTTGAAGAAGCCCGCAACCAGGGCAGCAGCGAGGTCACCGAAGTGGTTTTCCTGCGCGGCTCGCAGGGCAAGCTCACCGGCGACCTGCACATGGCGCGCTTCGAATATTCGAACGACGAAATGGCGCATTTCATCTGTGCCGTGATCGACCAGGGTCCGGTGCTGGCCGAGCGCCACGCGCTGCAGCAAAGCGCCGAAACCCTGCGCCAGCGCAACGCGGCGCTTGACCGCAGCGAAAAACGCATGGCGGCCATCATCAATTCCTCGCTCGACGCCATCGTGTGCGTCGATGCGGCCCAACGCATCACGGTCTTCAACCCGGCGGCCGCCACCCTGTTCGAATGCCCGGCCGAAGCGGCGCTGAACACCCCGCTGGCGCGCTTTCTGCCCGAAACCATGGACACGCTCGCCGCCACCCAGGTCGCCACCCAGACCCTGCTCGGAGAACAGGCGGGCCGGACCGCCGGCGGCAAGCCGCTGGCGCTGGAGGTGAGCGCTTCGTGCGAACACCTGCCGCTGGGCAACATCACCACCGTATTCGCCCGTGACCTGACCGCGCGCAAGGCGATGGAGGCCCAGTTGCGCCAGTCGCACAAGATGCAGGCGGTCGGCACCATGGCGGGCGGCATTGCCCACGACTTCAACAACATCCTGGGGGCGATCCTGGGCAATGTGGAACTGGCCCGCCAGGATGCCGGGGCCGATTCGCCCAGCCAGGTCAGCCTGACCGAAATCGAGAAGGCGGGCCGGCGCGCCCGCGACCTGGTGCGCCAGATCCTCACCTTCAGCCGCAACGAGCCGCCGCGCCGCCTGCCCCTGCAACTGGTCGAAGTCCTGCGCGAAACAGCGCGCCTGCTCAAGGTCGCCCTGCCGCCGGCCATCAAGCTGCAGTTGCGCGTCGATGACACGACACCCGCGGTGCTGGCCGACGCCACCCAGGTGGAACAGGCCCTGCTCAATCTGTGCACCAATGCCATCCATGCCATTGGCCAGGCGCGCGGCACGATCAGCATCTTGCTGGGGCAGACCCGGCTGGACACGCGCGCGGCCGAGCCGCTCGGCCTGGCGGCCGGCCACTACGCCACCCTGACCGTGCGCGACACCGGCAGCGGCATCGATGCGGCCACGCTGCAACGCATTTTCGACCCCTTCTTCACCACCAAGCGGGTGGACGAAGGCACCGGCCTGGGCCTGGCCGTGGTGCATGGCGTGATGCACAGCCACCTGGGTACGGTGGATGTGCGAAGCACCCTGGGCGAGGGCAGCGTCTTCACGCTCTACTTCCCCGCGCTCGACGTCCCGTACGAGCAGCCTGCAAGCATTGCGCCGCCGCGCACCAAGCTGGTCAGCGGCGCCGGCAAACACGTGATGTACGTGGATGATGACCAGGCCTTGGCGTTTCTGGTGAAACGCGCGCTGGGCCGGCGCAGCTTCAGGATCAGCACCTTCACCGACCCGCGCGCGGCGGTCGCCATGCTGCGCGAACGGCCGCATGATTTCGACCTGCTGGTCACCGACTACAACATGCCGGGCTACAGCGGCGTGGACCTGCTGCGCGAGGCGCGCCTGATCCGCCCGGATCTGCCGGTGGCGCTGGCCTCCGGCTACGTCACGTTCGAGATCGAGCAGGAGGCGCTGGCCGCTGGCGCGCGCGCCCTGATCCACAAACCCAATGACGTGGATGAGCTGTGCGACATCGTGCAGCGGCTGGTCCAGGGCGATGCCACGGCCTGAATCCCAGGTGATCGTGCCGAGCGTCCCCCTCCTGCCGGGTATTGAAGTGCTGCACGCCGATGCGGCCCTGCTGGTGCTGGACAAGCCCGCCGGGCTGCTGGCCGTGCCCGGCCGTGGCGCCGACAAGCAGGATTGCCTGAGCGCGCGCGTGCAGCAGCCCTTTGCCGACGCGCTGGTCGTGCACCGGCTCGACATGGCGACCTCCGGCCTGATGCTGATGGCGCGCGGCGCCGCCATGCAGCGCGAACTGAGCCGGGCCTTTGCCCAGCGGCAGGTGCACAAGCGCTATGTCGCGGTGGTGCACGGCCATGTCCCGGCGCCGGCCGGCGACTGGGGCGTGATCGAGCTGCCGATCCTGGTGGACTGGCCGCGCCGGCCGCTGCGCATCATCGATGCGCGCGGCCAGGCCAGCGTCACGCGCTGGCGCGTGCTGGCGCTGGAGCTGGGGGCCGACGGCCAGCCGCAGACCCGGCTGGAGCTGGAGCCGGTCACCGGCCGCTCGCACCAGTTGCGGGTGCACCTGCAGGCCCTCGGCCACGCCATCCTGGGCGATGCGCTGTACGCCGGTGCTGACGTCCAGGCCCGCAGCAGCCGGCTGCTGCTGCATGCCAGTGCGCTGGCGCTGCAGCACCCGGTGAGCGGTGCAGCGCTGCACTTCAGCCTGCCGCCGGCTTTCTGAAACCGCCGCCAGGGCCAACGCTTTCTTTCCTATTCTTTCCTATCCCAACCGGAGTCTCACCATGGCTGGACCGCATCTCTACATCCTCACCGGCGCCTCGCGCGGCATGGGCCTGGGCCTGGCCCAGCAGTTGCTGGCCCCCGGCCATGTGCTGTTGTGCATCTCGCGCAAGACCAGCGATGCCCTGGCCGCACAGGCCGCCCAAGCCAACTGCCGGCTGGAGCAATGGCCGCTCGATCTGGAGCACAGCCGCGAGGCCGCCGCCATGCTGCGCCAGTGGCTGGGCCACCCGGGCGCGCGCTATGCCAGCGCCACCCTGATCAACAACGCCGGCGCCATTCAGCAGCGCATCACGCCGCTGGACGAGGCCGACGCCGACGATCTGGCGCGCACCCTGCGCGTGGACCTGGAAGCACCGATGCTGTTGAGCTCGGCCTTCCTGCAGGCCAGCGCCCACTGGCAGGTGCCGCGCAAGATCCTCAACATCTCCTCCGGCCTGGGGCGCCGCCCCATGGCAGCGCAGGCCGCCTACTGCGCGGCCAAGGCCGGCATGGATCATTTCACGCGCTGCCTGGCGCTCGAAGAAGCGCTCAAACCCGATGGCGCGCGGGTCTGTTCGCTGGCGCCGGGCGTGATCGATACCGACATGCAGGTGCAGTTGCGCAGCGCCGATGCGGCGACCTTTCCGGACCAGGGGCGCTTTTTAAAGCTCAAGAGCGGTGGCCAACTGAGCTCGCCCACCGAAGCCGCAGCCAGCGTGCTGGCCTACCTGGCGCGCGCGGACTTCGGCAGCGAGCCGGTGGCCGACGTTCGCGGGTGATCGGCATCCCGTAGCCGGGAGCGCCGCGACACGCAGTGCGCGCGGCCGGGGGGAATCTCAATGCAAGGTCAGCACCGGGATATGGGTATGGGCCAGCACGCGCTGGGTCTGGCTGCCGATGAACAGGCGCTCCATCAAACCCAGTCCGCGGGTGCCCATGACGATGAGATCGGCGCCTGAAGCCTGGGCGGCCTCGACGATGGCGACATAGACCGGCCGGTCGCGTATCAACAGGCGCTGGTGGCGGATACCGGCCTTCCGGGCCACTTCCTCGGCCAGCGCCAGCCGATCCAGGGCCATCTGCATGCCCGGTTCCTCCTCCTCGCCTTCCTGCGGACGGTAGCCACTGCCCATGATGCCGGCAGGAAAATGCTCCAGCGCCGTCATCACCGTCACCTGCGCGCCCAGTTGTGCTGCCAGTTCGACGCCGCGGCTCACCGCCCGCATGGCCGTGTCCGAGCCGTCGGTGGGGAGCAGGATATGCTTGAACATGGGAACCTCCTGAGTGGGAAATGAACGCTGGACGCTTTCAGTCTAGGACGACCGTGCCGCCCGGTCCTGATCCAGATCAAGTTCCGGCCAGGATGCCGGCCGGTATTTTGGAGCACACTACGCCATCCGTCCCGAAGTTTTTCATCAAGCCGGCATGACACATCACAAACACTGGAGTCTGGGAGCCAAGCTGGGCCTGGTCGGCCTGCCGTTCGTGATGCTGGCGTTTCTGGCCACGGCCGCCACGCTCTGGGTCTCCTGGCAGCTCGATGGCGGGGCGGCGGCGGTCAACGAGGCCGGCCGCATGCGCATGCAGGCCTACCGGATGTCGCTCTCCATGGGTACCGGCGAGACGGATGCCCTGCCGCAACAGGTGCGCGAATTCGAGGACAGCCTGGCCGTGCTGCGCCACGGCGACCCCGAGCGACCGCTGTTCGTGCCCTGGGACGACACGGTGCAAGCACGCTTTGCCGTCATCGAGCAGGACTGGCAGGAATTCCGCGACCTCCAGACCACCGTGGCCCAGCCGCGCGCTCCGCCGTTGCTGCGCCAGCGCACGATCGCCTTTGTCGCGCACATCGATGCCTTTGTCGGCGGCATCGAATCCCATATCTCGCGCTGGACGGCCATCCTGCACCTGTTGCAGACCGGCCTGATGGCGATGGTCATCCTGGGGGCCGTGGTGCTGCTCTACACCGGGCACCTGTTCGTGCTCGAACCGGTGAACCTGCTCAAACAGGCGATCGAGAAGATCCAGGGCGGCGACTTCGCGGCCCGGGTCGAGAAGGTGACCAGCGACGAGTTTGGCACCCTGGCTGCAGGGTTCAACGGCATGGCCGAGCACCTGCAGTCCATGTACCGCAACCTGGAGGGCAAGGTGGCCGAGAAAACCGCCGAACTCGAAGAGAAACGGGAGCGGCTGGCAAGCCTGTATGAAGTCACCGCCCTGGTTGCCCGGGCGACGACGCTGGACGACCTGGCGCAGGCTTTTGTCCGCAGCATCAAGCGCATCGCGCGGGCCGACGGCGTGGCGCTGCGCTGGTCGGACCAGAGCAACCAGCGCTACATGATGCTGGCCGCCGACGGCTTGCCGGATGAGATGGTGAAAGCCGAACAGTGCATCCACAAGGGCGATTGCGATTGCGGCAGTTCGATGGCATCCTCGCCCGGCCTGCGCGTCATTCCCGTGCACACCCTGAACGAGACGGTGCCGCGCAACTGCGGCCGCGCCGGCTTCGAGACCCTGGTCAACATCCCGGTCGGCCTGCATGAACGCCTGATGGGCGAACTGGATCTGTTCTTCCATGCCAAGGTCTCGCCCTCGGCGGCCGAGCGTTCGCTGCTGGAAGCCCTGAGCAGCCACCTGGCCGGCGCCATGGACAACCTGCGCCTCAATGCGCTGGAGAAGGAAGCCGCCGTGGCGCAGGAGCGCAACCTGCTGGCACGCGAACTGCACGATTCGATCGCCCAGTCGCTGGCCTTCCTGAAGATCCAGGTCCAGCTCATGCGCGATGCCGTGGCCAGCGGCGACCCGCAGGCGATCAAGCAGGTGCTGGAGGAGATCGATGCCGGCGTGCGCGAAAGCTATGGCGACGTGCGCGAGCTGCTGGTGCATTTCCGCACCCGCACCAACACCGAGGACATCGAGACGGCGCTGATCACCACGCTGCACAAGTTCGAGTTGCAGAGCGGCCTCAAGGCCCGCCTGCAGATGGCGGGCCACGGCCTGCCGCTGGCACCGGACCTGCAGATCCAGGTGCTGCACATCGTCCAGGAAGCGCTGTCCAATGTGCGCAAGCACGCCCGCGCCTCGCAGGTCTGGCTGGACGTGCAGCAGCAGCCCGAGTGGCGCTTCGAGGTGCGCGACGACGGCAGCGGCTTCGACAGCGGCGACGGCAGCATCGACGACAGCCATGTCGGCCTGCGCATCATGAGCGAACGGGCCGAGCGCATCGGCGCCCGGCTTGAAGTGATCTCCACCCCCGGTGCCGGCACCTCGGTGATACTGACGCTGCCGGCGCAACTGGTCGCCGCCAGCACCCCACCGCCAGCGGCTGCCGCTGTCACTGCCTCCCTGGAACATGCCCCAAGCTGAACGCATCCGCATCCTGGTGGTTGACGACCACACCCTGTTTCGCCGTGGCCTGACCGCCCTGCTGGCACGCGAGCCGCAATTCGAAGTCGTGGGTGACGCCGCCGACGCCGGCGAAGCGCAGCGCCGCGCGCAGGAGCTGCAGCCCGACCTGATCCTGCTGGACAACCACCTGCCCGGCGTCAACGGCGTCGATGCCCTGCCCGCGCTGCGCGAGGCCGCCCCGGGCGCGCGGGTGCTGATGCTGACCGTCAGCGAGGACGAGCAGGACCTGGCCGCCGCGCTCAAGGCCGGCGCGGCCGGCTATCTGCTCAAGACCATCGAGGGCGACGCGCTGACCAGCGCCATCCGGCGCGTCATGCAGGGCGACAGCGTGGTGGCCGCGGAGATGACCAGCAAACTGGTGTCCGCCTTCCGGCTGGCCTCCAGCGGCGCGGCCGACGCGCCCGAGGCCGCCACGCCCATGGCGCCCAACGGCGCCCAGATAACCAGCCTGTCGCCGCGCGAACGCGACATCCTGCGCGGCATCGCGCGCGGCGCGAGCAACAAGGAAATCGCCCGCGAACTGGGCATTGCCGAGACCACGGTCAAGATCCACGTCCAGCACGTGCTGCGCAAGCTCGAGGTGAGCTCGCGCGTGCATGCGGCCGTGATCGCGACCGAAGCCGGTTTGGTTTGAATTGTCCGCAACGGGCACCGTGTTGTAATGGCGTGAATCGGCTGCCAGGAGCAGGCATTCGACGAACGTCTCCAAAGCAGTCATTGGAGGCAAATTTTGAACGCATCATCAAGCATTTTCGTTCACTAAAATCAACAATTTATAGAGTCGCTACTCAATGAACGAAGAGCACGAGCCGTTCGATTATCAACCTGCTTCTTTACCGCACGAACCGCGGTGGCCAACGTATTTAGTGTTGACGGTAACAACGGGAGCAAGCGCTTTCCTATCCCTTCTCATAGCGGCTTTTTCCATAAACACGGTCGTCGTCCAAATCTCAATTTGGACAAGCATTGTTTGTTTTGTTTTTGTGTTGAAGTTGGTTTCCAAAAACAGCGTCGGATTTGCATTCCTACTATCCTTGACCATTACGCCAATCACTATTGGTCTGGCTGTTTTGTATTTCAATACACGATCGATCCAGACAGAGGTGGTCCAGAAATTTGGGGGACTTGGGCATTTCATCGTTGCCAAATTCATCGATCCCCAACCCTCTCTTGATCGAGCTATTCAAGCAGGATTTATTCGCAAAGCCACAGTAGAAGATATAGGAGCGTTTCGAGACGCCTACATCGAAAAGAAATACTTTAGAAATAGTTTTCCGATACCGGAAAGTGAAGATGCTTTATCAGTAACCCGTGTGGATGTTTCCCGGGCCTATGTGGTGCTCAAGAAATTCACTTATCCTTCTGGGTTAGTTAATGAGTACCGAGCAGTCTTCTTTGTTCCGACAGGGGTGCCGGAACCAAGTGGCAAATACGGTCATTCAGCGATTTACCATTTCGATACGCTCACGGTCGAGTGCACACTCGCAAGAACAGGTAGCATTTCCTGCTAACACGCCGCAGGGTCAGGCCCACGGACCGCAGGGTCACGGGAAGCCTGGGGTCCCCGCACGCGGCGAATGCGTCCTCCCATGGCAGCGTCACCATCAGCGCCTGAAAATACTTTGGGCAAGCAAGGAGGTCCGTATCTCCTCGCGCGCCAACACAAGCCGTACAAGCCGGGTGGCCGGGGATCCCGGGCGTAGGCGCCATTCGCGGCGGCCCGTCACTTCGCGTGCCCGCACCGTGTTGACGCAGTAACGGGTGAGCAGCAGAGGCAGCCGTCCGCGAGCGTGTGCCGGAGAACGGGCGTCCGCGGCCACTTGGCGTGCCAACCATGTCTGCGTGCCCGCCCCTCACCCCCGCCCTC
>Ga0210129_1000175_pt1 | contig 17116 bp, 18 predicted proteins | sample WestPond_Cattail_2_FD_185582 | JGI IMG/M metagenome (GOLD analysis project Ga0210129, IMG submission 185582) | Wetland microbial communities from the San Francisco Bay, California, USA, that impact long-term carbon sequestration -... | ecosystem: Environmental > Aquatic > Marine > Wetlands ... | reverse complement strand
CACCTGTCCATCGACCCGCGCAGCCCCCATCACATCGCTGCCGTGTTCGAGCATGACGTGGGCATTCGACTCAATGACAGGGAGCGCGCGGATGTGGAGGAATACTGCATCAGCGAAGGCTGGGTCAAGGTCCCCGCCGGCAAGACGCTGGACCGCAAGGGCAATCCGTTGATGATCAAGCTGAAGGGCAAGGTCGAAGCGTTTTACCGCTGATCGGCCGCCGCAAGCTACGGTAGCGGACGATCCGGGCCCTGCGTCCCTTCGGCGCGCGCCGAAAGATAGGCGTAGAGATCCGCGATATGGGCGTTGACGCGCGGTTCGCTCTCCCACGCGGGCATCGTGAGCGGCGCTTCCTTGCGCTGCATGATCAGTTCGATCAAGGCGTTCCTCGTCGTGCTATCGATGCTGGCCTGTTCCGGCGGAAGATTCCAGTCGTAGCGCTGGAGCACGAGGCCGACGAAGCGCCGCTGACCCATTTCGCGGACGCGGAACAACAGATCGGGCGCGTTGCCGGTGCCGGTCGCAGCGGGCCCATGACAGCCCGCGCACTTGTCCTGGAAGACGCGCCAGCCGAGATAGACCGAACCGGGCGGCTGGGACAGCCGTGCCATCTCCTGGGCCGCCTGCCGGTTCTGCAACTCCACGGCGCATCCGGCCAGCAACAGGGCCGACGCGAAAGCCCCGCCGTACAGCAGACCGCGACGGCTCGCCCGCATGCGGGCCAAGGTCGGCTGCAGCGCAGACATCGAAAACTTTTTCATCATCATCACCTTTTCACTATTCGCGGCTGCGAAGCAGCGCCACGAAACCGGCGCGTCGCGCAAACAGTTTCAGTCTACTGCGTGTGATGGTGGCAGGCAAGCCATGGGCTGCGGCGGCATCCGCGGCCAGGCGCTGGCAGCGGGGCCCAATGATTTCAGGTTTCCAAATCGCAAACTTGATGTTCATCAATTCTCATCCGTAAACACGGCGACTCCCCCTAGCATTCAAACCATGACAAACCGATCACTGTCGGCACCCCGGTGTTTGGCAGACTGCTATTCCATTGCCGACTTGCGACAACTGGCCCGGCGCCGGTTGCCGCGCGCCGTCTTCGATTTTTTTGACGGCGGGGCGGAGGATGAAGCTACCTTGCGCGAGAATCGCTCCGCCTACGACCGCTACCGTTTCGCGCCGCACGTGCTGGTCAACGTCGCGGAGGTGTCGCCCCAGGCCACCCTGCTTGGTGCTGACGCCAATCTGCCGCTGGCCATTGCCCCGACCGGGGCTGCCGGGTTCGGCGTGCGTGGTGCGGATCTGGCCCTGGCCAAGGCGGCGGCAAAGCACGGCATTCCCTATACCTTGTCGAGCAGCGCCACCACGGCGATCGAAACCATCGCGCGCGAAGCACCGGGCCGATTGTGGTTCCAGGCCTATGTTTTTCGGAACCGCGAATTTTTCTGGCAGCTGGTGGCGCGGGCCGAGCGGGCCGGGTACGAAGCCCTGGTGATCACGGTGGACCTGCCGGTTGGGGGCAAGCGTGAGCGCGATTTCCACAACCATTTCTCGGTGCCGTTTCGCTTCACGCCGCGCAATGTGCTCGACTTTGCCTCGCGCCCGCGCTGGGCGTTGGACATGCTGCTGCGCGGCATGCCGGTGATGGAGAATTTGCGTGATCTCGACGTGGGCGCGACCAGTGCCTCTGCGATTGCTTCATCCGTCGGGCGCGGCTACGACGCAGCTTTCGATTGGGTCCGTCTGGCCGAGGTGCGCGAGCGCTGGCCGCGCAAGCTCATTGTCAAGGGCGTGGCCCGCGCCGACGATGCGCAGCGCCTGGCGGCCCTGGGCTGCGACGCCATCGTGGTGTCCAATCACGGCGGGCGTCAGCTCGACGGCGCCCGGGCCACGCTCGATGCGCTGCCAGAAGTGCTGCGGGGCGCCGCCGGGCGCGTGCCCGTGATGCTCGACGGCGGTATCCGGCGCGGCACCGACATCGCCAAGGCCCTGGCGCTGGGCGCCCAGGGGGTATGGGTGGGACGCGCCACCCTGTTTGGCGCGGTCGCCGGCGGCGATGCCGGGGCCCTGCGCGCGCTGGACATCCTGCGCGACGAATTGCAGCGTACCATGCAGCTTTGCGGTGCGCAGAATCTGCAACAGCTCAGCCCCGATCTGTTGCGCCCGGCACCCTGCATAAATTGAATCATTCACAAGAACTACGAGGAGACAACATGACAAACTTATCCGAGACCCTTCGCACTGCCCTGATCGGGCTGACGCTGGCATGGGGGCTGACCGGCGCCCATGCGCAGGGTGACTATCCCAACCGGCCGGTGAAACTGGTGGTCGGTTACGCGGCCGGCGGTCCCACGGACGTGATTGCACGCATCGTCGCGCTGGAACTCACGCCCTTGCTGGGCCAGGCCGTGGTGGTCGAGAACCGGTCCGGCGCCAACGGCAATATCGGCACCGAGAGCGTGGCCCACGCGCCAGCCGACGGCTACACGCTGCTGGTCAACACCCTGTCGCTCAACGTCAATCCGCTTCTGAGTCCTGGTCGCGTGAAGTACGACCCGGTGAAGGATTTCGAGCCCATCAACCTGTCCGTCGTCCTGCCCCAGTATGTGGTGGTGGGCAAGGATGCCCCGTTCAAGACGATGGCCGACATCATCAGCAAGGCCAAGGCATCGCCCGGCGCCGTGAGCTACGGTTCCTCCGGCACGGGCGGCTCGGCCCATCTGTCGGCGGAGCTGCTGGCCACCCAGTCCGGTACGCAGATGAACCACGTGCCTTTTCGTGGCAATGGCCCGGCCCTGACCGAGGTGATGGCGGGTCGCGTCGATTTCATGTTCTATCCCATGATCGGTGTCGCCGACTACGTGGCACAGAACCGCCTTCGCATCCTGGCGGTGACCACGGCCAAGCGACATCCCGACACGCCCGATGTCCCCACCATGGCCGAGTCCGGCTACCCCGGCTTCGAGGAATATGTGGGCCCGGTCGGCTTCGTCGCCCCGGCCGGAACGCCCGCGCCGGTGCTTGAAAAGCTCAGCGCCGCCATCCACACCGTCTTGTCCAAACCGGCCATCGCACAGCGCCTGCGTGGTCTGGGTGCCGTGGTGGTCAGCCTGGGGCCCAAGGAATACCGCGCCTGGCTCAAGGATGACCACGACCGCTGGGCTCAACTGATCAAGCAGGCCGGCATCAAGGTCGATTGAGCCGACAAGCCAAAGACTCAGGTGCGGGTAGCCGCCTTGGCGCTGCGGCGCGCCTTGCGCCAGCTGTCGGACTTGGGCACCGCCCACTCGGGCGGGTGGCGTGCCCAGTCCTTGATGAAATCGAGCAGATGACGCACCCGTACCGGCATGTTGCGCCGGTTGGAGAAGACCACGCAAATGTCCATCTCCTCCGGCACGCAGTCGGGTAGCACGACCTCCAGCGTGCCGGCACGCAGCTCGTCCGACACCATGTAATAAGGGTGGATCGAAATGCCCGCGCCCAGCAACGCCGCTTGCTTGAGGGCATCGCCCATGTTGGAGCGCACCGTGCCGCGCACCCGCACTTCATCAGGCGTCTCGCCGGGAAGGCGCCAGATGCCGCTGGATGACTTGACGGTGTGTACCAGGCAGTTATGGCGCCCCAGCTCGCGCACATGGCGCGGCGTGCCGTACTTGCGCAGGTAGGCGGGGGCCGCCACCATGACCTGCGGTGCCTTCATCAGCGACTGCGCGATATAGCTCGAATCCTGCAACGACGGCGCGATGCGGATCGACAGGTCCAGCGCCTCGGACACCAGGTCCATGCCGCCGTCGTCATAGACCATCGTGACCTCGATGTCCGGGTAGCGTTGCGTGAACTGGGTCAGCAGGCCCGTCAGGTGGTGGGCGCCGAAGGAGGGCGGTGTGCCAATGCGGATCGTGCCGCGCGGCAGCTTGACCGAATCGCGCACGTCGCCTTCCAGCGCCTCGTAGCGCTCCAGCAGCTGCGAGGCCGCCTCCAGCACGCGGTAGCCCGCCTCGGTGAGCGACATCTGCCGGGCTGAGCGGTTGAGCAGCTGCGCGCCCATGGAGGCTTCCAGCCAGGCCACATGTTTGGTGATGGTGGCCTTGGAGAGCGAGAGCTGCGTTGCTGCGCGCACAAAGCTGCCGCAACGGACCACTTCGGAAAACACCTGCAGACAACGAAGACGGTCCATGAATCAGTCCAGTAAAGCCGACCCTGCGGGGCGGCGTGGCTATGGTTTCCCATTTAGAAACCATGGATTGTCATTCAAGGCGCCCAAGCTGGCAAGACAACTTCTAAACTCTCAGCCTGAACAGCCACTTGCCCACGATGACAGATTCCTCGGCCAATTCATCCACGCCCTTGTTGCTCGCCGAGCTCACGCAGCAGTTGCACCAGTTCTTCCGCCAACTGGACGAATACCGTTACGACGACATGGTGGCCATGTTCACCGAAGACGGCCTGTGGCTGCGCCAGGGCCAGCACATCCGTGGCCGCGCCGCCATCCGCGACGTGCTGGCCACCCGCCCGGCGGGCCAGCGCATCCGCCACGTCATGACCAACGCCTTCATTGCCGAACGGCAGGAGGGCCGTGTTCGGCTGGAGGCCTACATGACGGCCTACCGCCACGAAAACCCGCCGGCCAGCGGTGTGCCGGTCATCACCGGCCCGTTCCGCCTGAACCTGGTGTCCACCGTGTATGTCCCCGTCAACGGGCAGTGGCTGATTGCGGAGCAGTCCATGGTGCCTGAATTCATCATCGAACCGGCGTAAATCCCAGCCCATCGTCCACCCGCCATGTCCCTCACCGCCTTTGTCCAGCGCAGTCCCCTGATGAAGCTCATCCTGCGCGACGGTGCCCTTGACGCACTGCCCGCCGAGCTGCGCCTGCTGGGGGTGCAGCGCCCCCTGGTTCTGAGTGGCCGCCACGCCCGCCAGTCGGCCTTGTACGGCCAACTGCTGCGGGCACTGGACGGGCTCAGCGTCACCCACTCCGACCCCGTGCCCGCGCATTCATCGGTGGCCCTGGTCGAGCAACTGGCTGCCCTGGCCACGCAGGCCGGCGTGGACGGGCTCATCGCACTGGGCGGCGGCAGCGCGTCGGATACCGCCAAAGCCGTGGCACTGCTGATGGCCGAAGGCGGTCGCCTGGCCGACCACGCCAGCCGCTTCACGCCGCCGGCCACGCTGCACGTGCCCACGCTCACCCGGCCCAAGCTGCCCATCGTGTCCATACCCTGCACCGCCTCGGGGGCCGAGGTCACGGTCAGCCTGGGCATCCGCGACGACGAGGGCCGCAAGCTGCTGTTCACCGATTTCCAGCTCGCCAGCCGCCTGATCCTGATCGACCCCGCCGCCAACGTGGAGGTGCCCGCCGCGCTGATGCTGTCCACCGGCATGAACGGCCTGGCGCACTGCATCGAAGGCTTGTATTCGCTGGAACGCTCGCCCCTGGCCGAGACCGTGGCGCTGGACGCCATGGCGCGCTTCTTCCAGGCCCTGCCGGCCGTGCGCCGCCAGCCGCAGGAGCGCGCGCATCGCGCCGAGCTGCTCTACGCCGCCCATCTGTCCGGCCTGGTGCTGGTCCATGCGCGTACCTGCCTGCACCATGCCATTTGCCACGCCATCGGCTCGGTCTGCGGCGTGGGGCATGGCGACGCCAATGCCGTCATGCTGCCGCACGTGCTGGCTTTCAATGCCGAAGCCACGGCACCGGCGCTGGCGCGTGCCGCCCGCGCCCTGGGCTGCGGCAGCGACGCCACAGCCTTCCTGGCGGCCTTGCAAATCCTGCGCGCCGAGATCGGTGTGCCCACCCGCTTGCGCGACATCGGCGTGGAACACCTCGCGCTCGACCGCATCGCCAGCAAGACCATGGGTGAACGGGGGCTGTACTTCAACCCGCGTCAGGTGGCCGACGCCGGAGAAATCCGCCGGCTGCTGGAGCAGGCTTACTAGGGCCCGTTCACACTAGTAAAAATAGTGTGAACAGGCCCTAATTCATCTCAGAGGCATCAAAGGAGCATCACCATGGACATGCAGATCATTCCGGGCCAGGAGGCCCTCGGGGCGCGGGTCGAGGGCATCGACCTGGCGCAGCCGCTGTCCGACGCCGTTCTGGCGCAGCTCATCGCGGCGCTGGGCCGCCACGGTGTGCTCAAGTACCCGAAGCAAAACCTCACGGCAGCGCAGCTCAAGGCCTTCTCCGGGCGCTTCGGCCAACTGGAAATAAACGTGGCCAACGCCTACCAGGAACCCGGCATGCCCGAGGTGATGATCCTCTCCAACATCGTCGAGAACGGCAAGCCGCTGGGCCTGGCTGACGCCGGCCAGGACTGGCACACCGACATGTCCTACAGCCGCATGATCGCCTTCACCAACGTGCTCTACGGCATCAAGATCCCGCACCGCGACGGCCAGTCCCTGGGCAACACCGAGTTTTCCAACATGCATGCGGCTTACGACGATCTACCGCAGGAGTGGAAGCGGCGGCTGGAAGGCATGACCGCCACGCACGACTTCAACAAGTTCTGGGAAATGATGCGCCGCGAAAAAGGAAGCCAACGCCCACCGTTGACGCCAGCGCAGCGCGCCGCCAAACCACCGGTCTCGCACCCGGTGTTCATGGTGCACCCCATCACGGGCCGCCGCGTTCTGTACGCCAACCCCGGCTACGTCACCCGCATCAACGAGTTGTCTCAGGCCGAGAGTGACGAGGCGCTACAATTTCTTTTCCAGCACCAGTTGCAGCCCAAGTACCGCTACGCCAACCGGTGGGAGGTGGGCGACGTGCTCACGTGGGATAACATGGGCACCATCCATAACGCGGTGGCCGACTACCTGCCCAGCGAGCCGCGCTTCATCAAGCGTTGCCAGGTCATGGCTACCCGCTTCTTCCACGACGATGGCACGCCGCGCACGGTCATTCAGCAAGCAACCGCCCCGGAAAACGCATGAAACTACTGAGCTATGAGCACGGCACCGGCCCCCGCCGCCTGGGTATTTTGGTGGGCGATCAGGTGACCGAAGTGGAGGACCTGGTCAGCCAGTTCACGCTCCCCGCCCAGCGGCTGGCACGACTGGAAGGGTGCGGCATCACACCCGCACCCGGCGGCATGCTGCGCTGGCTGCAACTGGGCGCGCCGGCACGCGAGGTGATTGCCGGCAAGATCCGCCAACGGCTGGCGGCGGGCAGCCACCCGGCGCTGCCGCTGCCGACTCTCAAGCCGCGGGCGCCGGTGGCACGCCCGGGAAAGGTGGTGGCGGTGGGGCGCAACTATGCGGACCATGCGAAGGAAACCGGCGTCACGCCCTTTGAGAAGCCGCGCATTATTTTCAAACTGTCGTCATCGATTACCGATCCGGATACCGTTGTACCCAAACCGACGCTGGTGCAGAAATTGGACTTCGAAGTCGAACTGGCTGTGGTCATCGGCGAGTTCGCGCACAACGTGTCGCGCGAGGATGCGCTCGACTACGTGGCCGGTTACACCGTGCTCAACGACCTGAGCGCGCGCGAATTCCAGTTCGACATCTCGCCGCCACAGACCACCTTCGCCAAGAGCATGGATGGCTTTTGCCCGCTCGGTCCCTGGCTGGTGACCCCGGACGACATCCCCGACCCGCAAAACCTTTGGGTGCGCACCTGGGTCAATGGCGTGCAGATGCAGGAAGGGCATACCGCCGACATGCTGTTTCCGGTGCGCGAACTCATTGCCTACATCAGCCAGTTCATGACGCTGGAGCCTGGCGACATCATCGCCACCGGCACCCCGGCCGGTATTGGCGCCTTCCGCACGCCACCGGTCTGGTTGCAAGCGGGCGATCTGGTGCGAGTTGCAGTTTCCGAGATCGGTACCTTGGATACCCGCATCGGCTGAGTTTTGGGCAAGCTGGGCAGTCACAATAGATAGTGGATGCGGTTCCTTCTGCTCATAGAGGCCGCATTCTCAAGCGAAACCGAAGTGATCCCACCCGAGGAGACTGATGGATGAAAGCCGCCTGGTATTCGAGAAATGGTGAGGCGCGTGATGTGTTGGTGCTGGGAGATTTGCCCGATCCGCAGCCCGGGCCGGGTGAAGTCCGTGTGAAACTGGCGACATCGGGCGTCAATCCGTCGGATGTCAAGTCCCGGCGAGCCCGCCCGCTGAGCGCCCAGAAAATCATTCCCCACAGTGATGGCGCAGGCGTCATTGATCGCGTCGGCAAGGGTGTTTCGGAGTCGCGCGTGGGTGAGCGTGTCTGGATCTGGAACGGCCAGTGGAAACGACCGTTCGGCACGGCCTGTGAATTCATCGCGCTGGCGCAGGAGCAGGCCGTGCCGCTGCCTGCCGGGGTAGAGTTTGCTGCGGGCGCATGTTTCGGGATTCCTGCGCTCACCGCCCTGCAGGCTGTACGTCTTGCGGGCCCGCTGGCGGGACGGACGGTTCTGGTCACGGGCGCGGGCAACGCCGTTGGGCACTACATCACCCAGCTGGCGGCGATGCAGGGTGCGCATGTCATTGGCACGGTGGGTTCCCCAGCCCGGGCGCAACACGCCCGGGCTGGGGGCGCACATCAGCTCATCAATTACAAGCTTGAACCGGTCGCGCAGCGGATTCTCGATCTGACGCATGGCCAGGGGGTCGACACGATCCTTGACATGGACTTTTCCTCCACGTCGAAGTTGTTGCCGCAAGGCGCGCTGAAGGCCCATGGCCAACTGATAGGCTATGGCTCCAACGAGGCGGGCGATATTGCGGTCCATTTTCGAACCCTGCTTTGGGGATCGATGGGGCTGAAATTCTTCCTGGTCTATGACCTGACGCCCGAGGACCGGCGTGCCGTGACGGCCACATTGACGCAACTGCTGGAAGCCAACCGGCTGACCCATACGGTCAGCCAAACGTTTCGCCTCGACGACATTGCTGCTGCGCATGAAGCGGTTGAAGGGGGCCAAGTCGTTGGCAATGTGGTTCTGATGCTGGATTAGAAACAGAAGCGGACCTATAACCTCCCTACCCAGCGGTCGGTCAAGTGGTGCTCATCCGACATGGCTAGGTATTCCAGCTCAGGTTGTTGCAGGCTTCACATTCCTCTCGCATCAGGCCCAGTTTGACCAGCAGGGAATGGACTTTGCAGCCGACGCAAAACCCGAGGACGGTTTCCATCCACATAAACCCGAGGCATACCCATACGAGGACCAGCGGAATCCATTTAGGCAGGTAGTTGTGGGTCGTCGGCAGCAGGTCATGGGCAGCCACCCAGTTGATCCAGCCGGCAAACACTTCGGGATTGAAGAAGATCAGGCAAACCGAGATAAAACTGGCACCGATGGACCACGCGAAGCGTTTGGGCGTCAGGGGTTTCCAGACCGGCGCATGGCCTCGGGCAAGAAAGCTGCTGATCAGAACCGTGGGGGAAAACCGGGCGGTGAAGGCGAACATTCCGGCCAGCATTTCGAACAGTGCGAAGCACAGCACCAGCGTCTGCTTCGAATAGTCCAGGGTGCGCCGGATGGCCTCGACGCTGTAAAGAATGTGGCCGTCAAAATCGGTATCGAAGGTATCTTTGACCGCATTGCCAGTGACGATCCAGTGAGAGCCATAAATGGCCTCGTACAGCGTGAACCCCATGTACAAGGGAATGATCAGCAGCAAGCCGGCCCGAATCCGGACCGCAACGTCATTGATGTAGAGCGTGTCCGCGCGCGGCTCAAGGAACCAGAGTTTTCTGAAAACTTCCACGATATTTTCGAACGGTTTATGGGGTGACATGTCGTAGGGCTTTGTACTTGAATGCGAACTGGGTAAGCTGTAAATAGAGTTTGTCAGTCGGGTGAAAATGACTCGACCTGGCACGAATACACTTCGAACGACCGCTTTCAAAAAAGTTCCATGGCTGCTTCGGGCGCCAAGCGATGGTTGCTCTCTGCGCAGTCAAGGGCTGGCGGGGGTCGATTCAAGCCTCGCCCACCAGCCGCACCTTCACGCTCTTGCCCTTGATCTTGCCGGCGTTGAGCCGGTTCATGGCATCACGGGCTAGTTTGCGCTCCACTGCGACAAAAGTACAGAACTCGGTGACGTTGATCTTGCCGATCTGCTCGCGGGTGAAGCCGGCCTCGCCGGTCAGCGCCCCCAGCACGTCGCCGGCGCGGATCTTTTCTTTCCGGCCGCCCAGGATCTGCAGCGTCATCATCGGCGGCAGCAGCGGCTCCTTGCTGGCGGGAGTCAGCTCGTCGAGCTTGTGCCAGACCGATTCCTGTTTCTGGTACTGCTCGATCTTGCCGACCGCGCCCATCTCGTCCATGCTGGCCAGGCTCAGCGCCAGCCCGGTTTCGCCGGCGCGGCCGGTGCGGCCGATGCGGTGCACATGCACCTCGGGGTCGGGCGAGATGTCCACGTTGATCACGGCTTCGAGCTGGGTGATGTCCAGCCCGCGCGAGGCCACGTCGGTGGCCACCAGCACCGAGCAGCTGCGGTTGGCAAACTGCGCCAGCACCTGGTCGCGCTCGCGCTGTTCCAGCTCGCCGTACAGCGCCAGCGCGCTGAAGCCCTGCGCCTGCAGCAGGTCCGCCAGTTCCTTGCAGCGCTGCTTGGTGTTGCAAAAAGCCAGGGTGCTGACCGGGCGGAAGTGCTGCAGGATCTGCGCTACCGCCTGCAGCCGGTTGGCGCGGGTGACCTCGTAAAAGCGCTGCTCGATCAGGGAAGCGCTGACGTGCGTTTCCACCGTCACTTGCTGCGGGTCGCGCAGGAACTGCCTGGCAATTTTGTCAATGCCTTCGGGGTAGGTGGCCGAGAACAGCAGGGTCTGCCGCTCGGGCGGGCACTGGCGCACCACGGTGGCGATGTCGTCGAAGAAGCCCATGTCGAGCATGCGGTCGGCCTCGTCGAGCACCAGGGTGTTGAGCGCGCTCAAATCCAGCGTGCCGCGCGTCAGGTGGTCCATGATCCGTCCCGGCGTGCCGACGGCGATGTGCGCGCCATGCTCCAGCGAGGCGTTCTGCATGCGCAGGGGCACGCCGCCGCACAGGGTGACGATCTTGATGTTGTCCTGGGCCCGCGCCAGGCGGCGCAGTTCCACAGTCACCTGGTCGGCCAGTTCGCGCGTCGGGCACAGCACCAGCGCCTGCACCGCAAAACGGCGCGGGTTCAGGTTGGCCAGCACGGCCAGGGCAAAGGCGGCGGTCTTGCCGCTGCCGGTCTTGGCCTGCGCGATCAGGTCCTTGCCCCGCAGGGCGATGGGCAGGCTGGCGGCCTGGATCGGGGTCATCTCGGTGTAGCCCAGTTGCTGGAGGTTGCCCTGCATGGCGGGGCTCAGCGGCAGGGTGCTGAAGCTGGCTGGGGCGGCGGCGGCGCCGGTGGGCGCGCCTGGAGTGGGGGTGGTCATGCCCCGATTATCGGTGTCTGCCCTAGACTACGCATTTTCAAAAAGCCGAGACCAGGAGCTACCGATGATGAACCGCGATCTGGAAACTGAATTCAAGGCCCTGTTGCCGGGCCAGTCCACCGAGGCCGGCGCCAGCCGGCGTACCGCACTCAAGGCCGCACTCGGCGTGGGCTATGCCGCCTCCGCCCTGCCCATCATGGCGCAAACCGCGATCAAGACCCCGACCGACGGCCTGACGACGGGGGAAGTCTCGATCGACGTCCAGGGCTTCAAGATGCCGGCTTATCGCGCCGCACCGGCAGGCAAGTCGAATCTGCCGGTGGTGCTGGTGCTGTCCGAGATCTTCGGCGTGCACGAGCACATCGCCGATGTGGCCAACCGCTTTGCCCGTGCCGGCTATCTGGCCATTGCGCCGGAACTGTTCGTGCGCCAGGGCGATGCGCAGGGCTACGGCGAGATGGCCAAACTGATTGCCGAAGTCATCTCCAAAGTGCCGGACGCACAAGTGCTGGGCGACCTCGACGCCACCGTGCAATGGGCTGGCGCCAATGGGGGCGACCTGTCACGCGTGGGCGTCACCGGCTTTTGCTGGGGCGGCCGCCAGACCTGGCTCTTTGCTGCGCACAGCAAGTTCATCAAGGCCGGGGTCGCCTGGTACGGCCGCCTTGTCGGCGACCGCAACGCACTGACACCCAGGAACCCGATCGATATCGCTGCCAGCCTGAACGGGCCGGTGCTCGGCCTGTATGGCGGCGCCGATACCGGCATCCCGCTGGAGTCGGTGGAGACAATGAAGGCCGCGCTGGCGGCTGGCAAGGGGGCGTCCAAGACCTCGCAGTTCGTGGTGTACCCGGAGGCGCCCCATGCCTTCCACGCCGACTACCGCGCCAGCTACCGCAAGGAGGCCGCCGAGGACGGCTGGAAGCGCTGCCTGGCCTGGTTCAAGGCCAACGGCGTGGCCTGAAGGCGCGACCCCGCCGATTTCCGAGCCGCCCGCGAGGCGGCTTTTTTGCCGGGGGCGGGCAGCGCCGCCTGAATTGAATGCGAAAATAGGCGCTGACCCTCAAGAAACGAGCACAAGAAGCTATGGTTTTGATAGCAATCCTGGTCGGCACCCTGGCCGCCGGCATCGGCAGCGTGTGGCTGGCCGCGGCCCTGAGCTTTGGCGTGCTGGCGCGGTACACCCAGCACATGCTGAGCCTGGCGGCCGGCGCGCTGATGGGGACCGCGTTTTTGCACCTGCTGCCCGAGGCCTTCGAGAGCCAGCTCGGTGCGCACCAGTTGTTCCTGACGCTGCTGGTGGGGCTGGTGTTCTTTTTCCTGCTCGACAAGGCCGAGTTGTGGCACCACGGCCATGAGCACCATCACGATGAGGGCCACGACCACGAACATGTCCACGCCCATGAACTCCCGCCGGGCAACTGGGCCGTGCTGACCGGCGACAGCCTGCACTGCTTTGGCGACGGCATCCTGATCGCGTCGGCCTTCATGGCCGACATGCGGCTGGGGGCGATTGCCGCCATTGCCGTGCTGGCGCACGAGGTGCCGCACCACATGGGCGACCTGATGGTGTTGCGCCAGTCCTCCAGCAATCGCCAGGTGGCGCTGGTCAAGGTGTCGCTGGCCGGCGCGGTGACGGCGCTGGGTGGCCTGGTCGGCTACTGGCTGGTGGAGCAGTTGCATGACTACCTGCCTTACTTCCTGGTGGTGGCGTCCAGCAGCTTTGTCTATGTGGCGCTGGCCGATCTGATTCCGCAACTGCAAAAGCGCCTGAGCCTGCGCGAGACGCTGGCCCAGATCGCCTGGCTGCTGGTGGGCATCGGGCTGGTGACCGTGGTCAGCAGCCTGGCGCATGGGCACTGAGCCTGCTGCCCCTGGATCAATCTTGTTGGCCGGCAATTTCTGCGGCAAGCGCCAAGGGGCTCTTGCATTTGCCGCCATGGCGCGCAAATGCGCATGAATCGGGAGGCTCAACCTTGGACAATGTGATCAGGACAATTTTTCGCCTGCTGCTGCGGGTCCTGCTGCTCCTGATGGGGCTGATGTTCTTTCTCAGCATCGTGGCGGTGGCCCTGCTGCTGCTGGCGGTGTGGCTGCTGCGTGCGTTGTGGGCCCGGCTGACGGGCCAGCCCCGGCAACCCTGGGCTTTCCATATCCTGCGGCGGGCGCAGTGGGCGCGGTTTTATCGCGCCGATGGGCCGGGCGCCGCAGGACGCAGCCGCGTGATCGATGCGGAGGTGATCGACGTGGAGACCCGGCAGATCAGTTCCGGCCGCACGCCGCAGGACAACCCGGGTCCGCTGCCATAAGCCGGGCTAGGCGCCTTCCCACTGCGGATTCCAGACCACTTCCCACAGATGCTGGTCCGGGTCCTGGAAGTAGCCGGCATAGCCGCCCCAGAAGGTGTCGTGGGCCGGCTTGACGATGCCCGCGCCGGCCTGGCGCGCCTGGGCCATCACGCTGTCGACTTCCGCTTTGGACGCCACGTTGTGTCCGATGGAGAGTTCGGTCGGGCTGGGTGGGCGCAGCGCCAGCCCTGAATCATGCGCCAGGCTGGCGCGCGGCCAGAGCGCCAGCTTCAGGCCCGGCTGCAGATCGATGAACACCACCGCGCCGTGTTCGAACCCGGTGCCGATGATGCCGTCGGTCTGGAAACCCAGGCCATCGCGGTAGAAGCGCAGCGCGCGCTCCAGGTCGTCAACGCCCAGGGTGATGACGGTGATGCGGGGTTTCATGCTCGTCCCTTGGCTTCAACTGTGCGCGGTACTTGGCCACTGGCACGGCAGCTTACCCCTTTGTCATCGGCCGACTCGGGTCGCTGCACCACTCGCTCCAACTGCCGGCGTACAGGGCGCTGTGCCCCAGGCCGGCGATTTCCATCGCCAGCAGGTTGGGCACGGCGCTGACACCGCTGCCGCACAGGTGCACCACGCTGGCGGGGTCGCGCCCGGCCAGTTGTTCAAGGAACTCGGCGCGCAGTTCGGCTGCGGGCTTGAATTTTCCGTCGGCATCGAAGTTGAGGCTGAACGGGCGGTTGATCGCGCCGGGGATGTGGCCGGCCACCGGGTCCAGCGGTTCGACCTCGCCGCGAAAGCGCGGCGCGGCACGGGCGTCGAGCAGCGTCTGGCCGGGACGGTCGAGTTGCGCCAGCACCTGTGCGCTGCTGGTCAGCTCCGCTTTGGCTGTGCCGGCGGCAAAGCGCGAGGCCGGGCGCGGGGCCTCGGGCCCGCTGGCAAGAGGACCGTCAGCGACTTCCCAATCCTGCAGGCCGCCGTCGAGCACGGCCACCGCCGCATGGCCGACCCACTTGAGCATCCACCACAGGCGGCCGCAGTAACTGGAGCCCTGGCGGTCATAGACCACGGCCTGCATGTCGTGGCTGAAACCCAGGCCAGCCAGCCAGGCGGCAAAGTGCTCGCGCGTGGGCAGCGGGTGGCGGCCACCGTTGACGGCGTGGGCAGCGTCCGGTGCGCTCAGGTGCCGGTCGAGGTCGGCACGCTGCGCCCCGGGGATGTGCGCGCGCAGGTACTGCTGCTGCCCTTGCTCGGGCTTCATCAGTTCGAAGCTGCAGTCGAACACCATCAGGGGCTGGCCGCTCTTTTGCAGGGCCATCAGTTGTTCGGTCGTGATCAGGGTGGTGTACATGGGAAACCGTCTTTCAGTGTTCTTCCGCCGGAGTGTCGGGGATGGCGCGTTCGCGCAGGATGGTGGCGGCCACGCCGCTGGTCACGATCAGCAGCATGCCCAGCCAGCCGAGCAGGGGGATCTGGTCGCCAAACAGCAGCACGCTGTAGAGCGCGGCAAACACGATGCCGGAGTACTGCAGGCTGGCCACCACCAGGGTGTGGCCGCGGCTGTAGGCGCGCGTCATGCACCACTGGCCGAGCGAGGCCAGCACCCCGATCGGGATGAGCCAGGCCGCCGCCTGCCAGGTGACCTGCTCCCAGGGCGTGAAGCCGGTGAACAACAGGCCGATGCCGCCGACCACGGCGGTGCCGACGGCGAAATAGAACACGGTGCGCTCCACCGGTTCGCCGGCCTTGCCCAGCGCTGTCACCTGCAGGTAGGCCAGCGAGGAGCTCATGCCCGAGAGCAGGCCGATCAACCCGGCAAATAGCTGGTTCTGATCGATGGTGGGACGCAGCGTGAGCACCACGCCGGCAAAACCCAGCAGCACGGTGGCCAGCAACGGACCCTGCCGCTCACTCTTGCCGAACAGGATGGCGCCGCCGACGATGAAGGCCGCCACCCAGACGCCGCTCATGTAGTTGAGCGTCATGGCGGTCGCCAGTGGCAGGTGCGCGATGGCGAAGAACCAGGCGCCCAGCGCGAAACCGCCCACGGCGCTGCGCCAGACGTGCATCAGCGGCACCGGTGTGCGCAGCGGTGTGCCGTGGGCGCGCAGCAGCAAGCTCATGAGGACGATGCCGACCAGGCCCCGGTAGAACACCAGTTCGAAAGTGTTGAAGCTGCCGGACGCCACCTTGACGCCCACGCCCATGGTGGCGAAGAAAAAGGCCCCGAGGACCATCCAGAGTGCTTGCATGCTGGTTATTGCTTAAAGAACCTTGCCGCCTTGCGGGGCGAGCACAGGCAGCTATCTAAATCAGGGCGACGGGATGGCCAGTTGCTTGCGGTACCACTCGTGGAACTGCTGCATGCCGTCTTCCATCGGGCTCTGGTAGGGACCCACTTCGTTGTCGCCGCGCAGCATCAGGGCCTGCCGGCCGGCGTCCATGCGCTCGGCGATTTCGTCGTCCTCGATGCAGGTCTCCATGTAGGCGGCCTGCTGGGACTCGACGAACTCGCGCTCAAACGCCGCGATGTCCTCGGGGTAGTAGAACTCGACCATGTTCATGGTCTTCTGCGGCCCCATCGGGTGCAGCGTGGAGACTGTCAGCACATGCGGGTACCACTCCACCATGATGTGCGGGTAGTAGGTGAGCCAGATCGCGCCGCGTTCGGGCAGCTTGCCCTCGCGGTATTTCAGCAGCGCGTCCTGCCAGCGCTGGTACACGCCCGAGCCCGGGCGGTTGAAAGCGCTGGACACGCCCACGGTCTGCACCGAGTAGTTGTCCTTGAACTCCCAGCTCAGGTCGTCGCAGGTCACGAAGTGGCCCAGGCCCGGGTGGAAGGGGCCGACGTGGTAGTCCTCCAGATAGACCTCGATGAAGGTCTTCCAGTTGTAGTTGCACTCGTGCAGTTCGACGCGGTCGAGCACGTAGCCGGAAAAATCCAGCTCGGCGCGCGGGCCCAGGCCGGCCAGATCGGCGGCGATGTCGCGGCGGCTACCGCAGGGGCCATTGTCCGGCCCGTCTTCAAACAGCATCCCGTTCCATTCCTGCAGCTTGTAGTTGTTCAGGTTCAGGCAGGGGTCGTGCGCGAAGTGCGGCGCGCCCAGCAGTTGGCCCCCGGCTGAATAGGTCCAGCGGTGCAGCGGGCACACGATATTGCCGCCGGCGCTGCCGGGCTGGCTGACATTGAGCGAGCCGCGGCCCTTGAGCATCACGGCCTGGCGATGGCGGCAGACGTTGGAGATCAGTTCCACGCCGGTCGGCGTGCGCACCAGCGCCCGGCCCCCGGCTTCCTGCGGCAGGGCGTAGTAATCGCCCACATTGGGCACGCTCAGGCTGTGCCCCACATAGCGGGGCCCGCGCTGGAAAATCAGCGCCATCTCGCGCTGGAACAGCGCCTCGTCAAAGTAGCTCGAAACTGGTAGTTGGCTATGCGCCTGCTGCAGTTGAAGACTTAAATCAGACATGGGTGACCTGAC
>Ga0210129_1000174_pt1 | contig 17178 bp, 19 predicted proteins | sample WestPond_Cattail_2_FD_185582 | JGI IMG/M metagenome (GOLD analysis project Ga0210129, IMG submission 185582) | Wetland microbial communities from the San Francisco Bay, California, USA, that impact long-term carbon sequestration -... | ecosystem: Environmental > Aquatic > Marine > Wetlands ... | reverse complement strand
CGAAATACAGGCGGTCCGAAGTGTCGTAATCGGTCGACACGGTCTCCGGGTTGCAGTTGACCATGATGGTCTCGAAGCCGTTTTCGCGCAGCGCCAGCGCCGCGTGCACGCAGCAGTAGTCGAACTCGATGCCCTGGCCGATGCGGTTCGGACCGCCGCCCAGCACCATGATTTTCTTCGCGTCGGTCGGATGCGCCTCGCACTCCTCCTCATAGGTCGAATACATGTAGGCGGTTTGCGTGGCAAACTCCGCCGCGCAGGTGTCGACCCGCTTGTAGACCGGATGCAGCGCCAGTTCATTGCGGCGCCCGCGCACGGCATGCTGGTCGGTATTCAGCAGTTTGGCCAGCCGGCGATCGGAGAAGCCGGCGCGCTTCAGCTCGCGCAGCTCATCGCGCCCGAGATCGGCCAGCGCGCGACCGGCCAGCGAGGTTTCCAGTTCGATCAGACCCTGAATCTGGTCGAGGAACCACGGGTCGATTTTCGAAACCGCAAAAATTTCTTCCAGCGTCATGCCAACCCGGAATGCATCGCCGACGTACCAGATGCGCTCGGGGCCGGGCGACATCAACTCGGCTTCGATCTGGTCGCGATCGGTGGTCTTGGGGTCGAAGCCGTCGGCGCCGACTTCCAGTCCGCGCAGCGCTTTCTGCAGCGACTCCTGGAAGCTGCGGCCCATCGCCATCACCTCGCCCACCGATTTCATCTGCGTGGTCAGGCGGTCGTCGGCCTGCGGGAATTTCTCAAAGGCGAAGCGCGGAATCTTGGTCACCACGTAATCGATCGAGGGCTCGAACGAGGCCGGGGTCGCGCCACCGGTGATGTCGTTCTGCAATTCGTCGAGCGTATAGCCGACCGCCAGTTTGGCCGCCACCTTGGCGATCGGGAAGCCGGTTGCCTTCGACGCCAGCGCACTGGACCGCGACACCCGCGGATTCATCTCGATCACCACCATGCGGCCGTCTTCCGGGTTGATGGAGAACTGCACGTTGGAGCCACCGGTGTCGACGCCGATCTCGCGCAGCACGGCGAGGCTGGCGTTGCGCATGATCTGGTATTCCTTGTCGGTCAGCGTCTGCGCCGGCGCAACCGTGATCGAGTCGCCGGTGTGCACACCCATCGGGTCGAAGTTCTCGATCGAGCAGACGATGATGCAGTTGTCCTTGCGGTCGCGCACCACTTCCATCTCGTACTCTTTCCAGCCGAGCAGAGATTCCTCGATCAGCAGTTCGTGCGTCGGCGAGGCTTCGAGTCCGCGCTCGCAGATGGCGATGAATTCATCCTTGTTGTAGGCGATACCGCCGCCCGAACCGCCCATGGTGAACGAGGGCCGGATGATGGTCGGAAAGCCGAGCGCGGCCTGCACCTGCAGGGCTTCTTCCATGCTGTGCGCAATCGACGAGCGTGCCGAGCCCAAGCCCAGCTTGGTCATTGCCACCTTGAACTTTTCACGGTCCTCGGCCTTGTCGATCGCCTCCTTCGACGCACCGATCATCTCGACGCCGTATTTCTCCAGCACCCCGTGCTTGGCCAGATCGAGCGCGCAGTTCAGCGCAGTCTGCCCGCCCATGGTCGGCAGCAGCGCGTCGGGGCGCTCCTTGGCGATGATCTTCTCGACCACCTGCCAGGAAATCGGCTCGATGTAGGTGACGTCGGCCATGTCCGGATCGGTCATGATCGTCGCCGGATTGCTGTTGACGAGGATGACCTTGTAGCCCTCCTCGCGCAGCGCCTTGCACGCCTGCGCGCCGGAATAGTCGAACTCGCACGCCTGCCCGATGACGATGGGGCCGGCGCCGATGATGAGAATGCTTTTGAGGTCGGTACGCTTGGGCATGATCAGTGTGCTGAGGGGTGGTCAGCCATCAGCTGGATAAATCGGTCGAACAGATAGCTCACGTCGTGCGGGCCGGGGCTGGCTTCGGGGTGTCCCTGAAAGCTGAAGGCGGGGGCGTCGGTGCGCGCGATGCCCTGCAGCGAACCATCGAACAGCGAAACGTGGGTGCTGCGCAGGTTGGCAGGCAGAGTCGACGCATCCACCGCAAAGCCGTGGTTCTGGCTGGTGATCGCCACCCGCCCGCTGTCGAGATCCTTGACCGGATGGTTGGCGCCGTGATGGCCGAACTTCATCTTGACGGTCTTGGCGCCCGAGGCGAGCGCCAGCAGCTGGTGCCCGAGGCAGATGCCGAAAGTCGGGATCCTCGCCGCGACCAGTTCGCCGATTGCGCGAATGGCGTAATCGCACGGCTCCGGGTCGCCGGGACCGTTGGAAAGAAAAATGCCGTCCGGCTTCAGCGCCAGCGCATCCGCCGAGGTAGCGGTGGCGGGCAATACCGTCAGACGGCAGCCGCGCTCGGCCAGCATGCGCAGGATGTTGCGCTTGACGCCGTAATCGAAAGCCACCACATGAAAACGCGGCTCGGTCTGCCGGCCATAGCCACGCCCGAGCTTCCACTCGGTTTCGTTCCATTCATACGCCGCCGGCGCGCTCACCACCTTGGCCAGATCCATGCCGGCGAGGCCGGGGAAGGCGCGCGCGGCTTCGAGCGCCTTCGCCTCATCCACCGCGCCTGCCATGATGCAGCCGCTTTGCGCGCCCTTTTCCCGCAGGATGCGGGTCAGCCGCCGCGTATCGATATCGGCGATAGCGACGATGTTCTGGCTTTTCAGGTAATCCGGCAGCGACTGGCTTGCACGGAAGTTGGAATGCAGTCGCGGCACATCGCGCACCACCAGGCCGGCAGCGTGAATACGGTCCGCCTCGACGTCTTCGGTGTTGATGCCGGTATTGCCGATGTGCGGATAGGTCAGCGTCACGATCTGCCGCGAATACGAGGGATCGGTGAGAATTTCCTGGTAGCCGGTCAGCGCGGTGTTGAACACCACTTCGCCGGAAGTGACACCGTCGGCGCCGATGGACAGGCCGCGAAACACCGAACCGTCAGCTAAAACAAGGATGGCGGGCTGGGCACGAGACAAGGAAGACTCCGGAAAGCAGGTGACAAAATTCAGGCGAGCCGCTTGCGCGAACCCGCCTGAACTTGAATGCCGCAATTGTAGCCGATCCTCGGAGCAGCTTCAATGTTTTCCGGGCCGCTGCGCTCCCGGATCAGGGATGCAGATGATCCAGTCCGCCGTCCATGTCGAGTTCGGTCAGCTCGGTGAAGCCCCCGATGCAGGTACCGTCGACAACGATCTGCGGCACGGTGCGCGCGCCGTTGGTCACGACGACAAATTCCTTCATCGCTTCGCGGTCGAGGTCGATACGGACTTCATCGTAGCCAATCCCGCGTTTGTCGAGGAAGGCCTTGGCCTTGACGCAGATGGGGCAGGTGCCGGTACTGTAGACCTTGACGGCATTCATGGTGTGTTCCTGATTCGATCCGGATAATTCTAAGTTCAGCTACTTCAAACTTAAAACGTCGCGCATGTCATACAGACCTGGCGGACGCCCTTGCAGCCATTTCGCGGCGCGCAGCGCACCCTGCGCAAAGGTGGCGCGGCTGCTGGCCTTGTGGGTGAGTTCGATGCGCTCGCCGATGCCGGCGAACAGGAGGGTGTGATCGCCGACGATGTCGCCGCCGCGAACGGTGGCAAAGCCGATGGTTTTGGGATCGCGCTCGCCGGTGACGCCCTCGCGTCCGTAGACGGCGCAGCGGGCGAGATCGCGATCGATGGCACGCGCCACCGCCTGTCCCAGGCCCAGCGCGGTACCCGATGGCGCATCGACCTTGTGACGGTGATGCGCTTCGATGATCTCGATGTCGTAGTCATCCTGCAGTACCTGGGCGGCGAGTTCGGCCAGCTTCATCAGAAGGTTCACCCCCACGCTCATGTTGGGTGCAAATACGAGCGGGATCCGCTGCGCGGCCGCCGCAATGCGCGCCTTGCCGGCGTCATCGAAGCCGGTGGTGCCGATCACCAGCGGCACGCTGGCCGCCACACAGGCGTCGAGGTAGCCGAAGGTGGCTTCGGGTCGGGTAAAGTCGATCAATGCCTGCGCGCCTTGCAGGGCTGCGGCCGGCTGGTCGGTCACCTTCACCCCGCTGGCCGCTCCCCAGGCAGCGCCCGCATCCTGCCCCACCAGGGGGCTGCCGGGGCGGTCCAGCGCGGCGTACAGCGCACAGTCCGTATCGGCCGCCACGGCTTCGAGCAGCGCGCGTCCCATGCGGCCGGACACGCCGGCAAGGGCGATCTGCACGCTCATGGCTTGGCCTTGTGCAGGACCGACACCACTTTCTCGTCGACGATCAGCCAGCGGCCATCGCGTTCGGTCATGCGCAGCTGCTTGACGACCTTATCGCGATAGTTGTCGGACCGATAGAACTGGTTGAAGGTCACCTTAACGGTGCCGTCGTCGGCGCGGTCGACCGATAGCGACTCGATCCTGACATCAATATTCTTGGCGACCTCAAGCAACATGCGCCGGCGCTTGACCCAGTCGGCATGGCTGCCGCCGTCCTGCGGGATGAAATCAGCATCGTAAGCCGCGATGTAGGCCTCGTCGTCACGCCGTGCCCAGGCACTCGCCCAGGCGTTCACGGCTTTCAGCACGGCATCCTCGTTCACCGCCGCAACCGCGACTGGAGCGGGCTCAGGAAATGACGGCATGACATCGGGCTTGATTTGCTCGACGTCGGTTTCAGGCTGCAGGCTCAACTCGGCAGCAGGATGGGGATCCTTGTAGGGCGCCGCACCCTTCGGACTGGGCAGCGGCTGCACGACGCTGGTTGCGGCAGACACCGTCCGGTTCGGCGGAGTCGTGGAGGTTTTCGCCGAGGCAGCCGGCGCAGCGGCTGGGACCGCAGCCGGAACCGCTGTCGCAGCTTTAGTCGGCGCCGCGGTCGGGACTTTAGCTGCTTCAGCGGTCGGCGCTTTAGCCGGCGCAGCGGTGGCGGCGGCAACCGGGAGAGCTTTGACCGCCGCAGGTTCAGACTTTGCAGCAGGGGCGGCAGCGGGTTCGGCCTGGGGCACCGGCTTCTGATTCGCGTCCGGCGCAGCCGGCGTGGCAGCCTGCGGCTCGGGCCTGGCCGCCGGGGTGGGCGCAGGCGCTTGTGCCGCCGATTCGGCCGCTGGCATATCCCCCTCGATGCGGACCAGGGTTTCGCCATCGAAGAACAACGAGATGCGCCTTTGCTCGGACAGTTTGCCCGCCTTGTAATACACGTACACGTAATCCCAGCGGTCGTTATGGAAGGGATCGACCAACAGCGGCGTCCCGAGCAGGAAACGCACTTGCGAACGATTGAGGCCGAGCTTCAGGCGCGCAACGTTCTCCTGATCGAGTGCATTGCCCTGCTGGACGTCGATACGGTGGGGGCCGAACCTGAAGCTGGAACATCCGGCGAGAAGGCTCAAAATCAGGGCAGAAATCAGGAAGCGACGCATGGCCAATAAACCGGAAGGGTTTGGGCGGTTGGAAAAAAACGTATCATAACGTATTCGCGTTCCCATTCTGGAGCCACCATTGAGCAATCCCTCCGATCTCAAAAACATCGGTCTCAAGGCCACGCTGCCGCGTCTGAAAATTCTCGATTTGTTCGAGCAGAGCGACAAGCGCCACATGACCGCCGAGGAGGTATACCGGCTGCTGATCGACGAAGGCCAGGATATCGGCCTGGCCACGGTCTACCGCGTGCTGACCCAGTTCGAGCAGGCCGGTCTGTTGATGCGCCACCACTTCGACAGCGACAAGGCGGTGTTCGAACTCAACCAGGGCGAACACCACGACCATCTGGTTTGCCTGCAATGCGGCAAGGTCGAGGAATTCTTCGACAGCGAAATCGAAAAACGCCAGCAGCGCATCGCCAAGGAACGCGGCTTCGCCATCCACGATCATTCCCTGCAGATTTACGCCGACTGCATCAATCAGGACTGCCCCAACCGCAAGCGGAGCGATCCGCGTCACCGGGCCTAGCGCCTATTTCGGCGGGGTCCAGGGCGCCACGGCCGCGCACAGTTCAGCCACGCCCTCGATCAGGCGCGGCGTGAGGCGATGCAGACGGTCTGCATCCACCCGCACGAATGCCTGATGTTTCACCGCCGGCAGGCTGGCAAAGCGCTGCCACTGCAACCGCATGTCGGGCGCGTCGCTGCCGCTGACGATGAGCGCCGGCGCACGCCGCAGCACCGCTTCGAGCGAAACCACCGGGGACAGCGTCCGCAGGTCGGCAAATATATTGCGCGCACCGCACAGCGCCAGCGCATCGCTGATCCAGTGCGTGCCGCCCACCGTCATCAAGGGACGATCCCAGACCTGATAGAACACGGCAAGCGGCGGCGTCCGACCGGCCTGACCCTGCAGTGCGCCCAGCCGCAGGGAGAAAGCCTGCGCCGCCGCCGCCCCCTCCCGGGCATGCCCGCTCGCCTGTCCGATCAGCCGCAGCAGACGCGCCACATCGTCGAGCCGGGTCGCCTGCGTGTGCAGCACGGGCAGTCCCATTTTCGTCAGGCCGTGAATGTCCGCCGGGCGGTTGCCGCCCACCCAGACAAGGACCAGATCCGGCTTCAGCGCCAGGATGCGCTCATAGTTGATGCGGCTGTAATCGCCCACCCGCGGCAGCGCCTGCGCCGCTTGCGGATAATCGCTCGCACTGTCCACCCCGACCACCTGCGACCCGGCGCCAACCGCGAACAACAGCTCGGTGAGGTGCGGCGTCAGGGAAATGATGCGTTGCGGCGGATGGTCGAATTCCAGCGTCTGCCCGGCATCGTCGACCACACGCACCGGGGCTGCCTGCACGGACACTGCCAGCAGCAGACCCAGCCAGAATGCGGCGCGGCGGATCACCGTCCAGCCAGGTTGCCGCCGTGGAAGATCAGGCTCGCCCGGCCGGCCTCGAAACGCAGGCGTGTCAGCGAGGCGGTCGCCACCTCGATGCGATAGGCGTTTTCCAGCGGAATCCGCAGCGCCCAGGCAAGCGCCATGCGCATCACCCCGGCATGGCCCACCAGCAGCACGTGCCGGCCGGCGTGTTGCGCGAGCAGATCTTCCATGCCGGCGGCGACCCGCGCATGGAAATCGGCCAGCGGCTCGGCGCCTGCCGGGCGCGCATTGATCGGATCGGCCCTGAACTGCGCCAGGGTCCCGGGCGCGTCCTGCTCGATTTCGGCAGCGGACTTGCCTTCCCACACGCCGAACCCGACTTCCTTCAGCCGCTCGTCCAGCGTCAGCGGCAAGCCATGCCGCTCGGCCAGCGACTCGGCAAACGCACGGCAGCGCTGCAGGGGCGACGAGACGATCTGCGTCCACGGCACCGACTTGCCCAGCGCGGCGTGCATCTGCGCCCAGCCCTTTTCCGACAGCGGATCGTCGATCTGGCCGCGATATCTGCGCCCGCCGACGGGTTCGCCGTGGCGCATCAGATCCACCGTCGTGGTCACGCCAGCAAAACCAGGTTGTCGCGGTGGATCAGTTCCGGCTCGTCCATATAGCCGAGTTCGGCCTCGATCGCGCTGCTCGCCTTGCCGGCGATGCGGCGCGCCTCGCCTGCGCTGTAATTGGTCAGGCCACGTGCAATTTCACGCCCGTCCGGATCGACCACCGCCACCACTTCGCCGCGCTCGAATTCACCGGTAACGCCCTTCACGCCGACCGGCAGCAGACTCTTGCCTTCCTCCTGCAAGGCGCGCACCGCCCCTGCGTCGAGCACCACGCCGCCGCGCAGCTGCAGGTGGTCGGCCAGCCACTGCCGCCGCGCCGCCAGCGGCGCCTGCCGCGCCACCAGCTGGCTGCCGATCGCCTCGCCGGCCGCCAGCCGCAGCAGCACGCGTTCCTCGCGCCCGCTGCAGATCACGGTGTGCGCGCCGCTGCGCGCCGCACGCCTGGCTGCGAGAATCTTGGTCAGCATGCCGCCGGTGCCGACATTGCTGCCCGCCCCGCCCGCCATGCGCTCGAGCTCGGGGTCGCCGGCGTGGGCGTCCATCACCAGCGTGGCGTCGGTATGCCTGCGCGGGTCGGCGGTGAAGAGGCCCGTCTGGTCGGTGAGGATGATCAGACAGTCCGCTTCGATCAGGTTGGTCACCAGCGCGCCCAGCGTGTCGTTGTCGCCGAGACGGATTTCGTCGGTGGCCACGGTGTCGTTCTCGTTGATGATCGGCACCACGCGCAACTCGAGCAGAGTGCGCAAGGTAGTGCGCGCATTCAGGTAACGGGTGCGGTCGGCCAGGTCTTCGTGGGTCAGCAGCACCTGGGCGGCATGCAGGCCATGGGTGCGGAATATCGATTCATAGGCCTGCACCAGCCCCATCTGGCCCACCGCAGCGGCGGCCTGCAATTCGTTCACCGCCTTCGGCCGCTTTTTCCAGCCCAGCCGCGCAACGCCCTCGGCGATCGCGCCGGAGGACACCAGCACCACTTCCTTGCCCTGCCGGGTCAGCGCCGCGATCTGCTCGGCCCAGCGCGACAGCGCGTCATGGTCGAGGCCGCGACCTTCGGCAGTCACCAGGCTGGAGCCAACCTTGACGACGATGCGGCGCGCGTGTTTGACGACCGAGGTGCTCATCGCGCGCCCCACCGCAGACTCTGCACCGCTTCTTCCCTATCGCGGATACGAAAGCCATCGCGACAGAAATGGTCCTCGAACAGCGCCTTTTGATACGACAGCAGCGAGCGCATTTTGATGTCCTCCCAGCCTGCATTGCGCGCCTTCGACCAGGTGCCGTCTGGGTGGCCGTAGGCATACAGGCGGCGCTCGCCCGTTTCGCAGCGCATGCCCTCGAAGGAGACGTTTCTCGCCCCGCCCGAGGTTTCGATGACCACGGTGTAGTGGATGGTCAGGTCCGACCCGACGCTGATCGACTCCGCATCGACGAAGTGCCGGTTGCGGGTCGCCGACGAGACATTGAACGGAATAAGATTTTCCGGTTTGGGATAAGCCGGCAATTGCGCGGCCACCTCGACCCAGGGTTTGTCCTCTTCGAAGACGTGTTCAAAATCAATCCATTCGGCCTGCGCGACAAGCGGCAGGCACAGCATCAAGGTGATCAGGGTTTTCATGCCCGGCATTTTATTGATTCGGCCGTGCGATGTCTGCAACAAAGATCAACACGTGCAAGCCAAGTCGCCGGCGCCGGATGCAGCTGGGATAAAATCCGTTCCACTTCTTCATGACCCCGGCGAATCCATTCACATCCGAGTCGCCCCTGCAAAAGACCGACATGTTGCCCGCCTCTCTCAAACGCTATGCCTGGATGTCCATTGCCGCAGCCCTGGCCACCATCCTGCTCAAGGGCTGGGCCTGGTGGCTCACCGGCTCGGTCGGCCTGCTTTCCGACGCGCTCGAATCCTTCGTCAATCTTGCCGGGGCCATGATGGCGCTGGCCATGCTGTCGCTGGCGGCCTTGCCGGCAGACGACAACCATGCGCACGGACACGGCAAAGCGGAGTACTTCTCCAGCGCGTTCGAAGGCTTCCTCATCCTCATCGCCGCGGCCAGCATCGGTTATGCCGCCATCGACCGCCTGCTCAACCCGCGAGCGATCGAGGCCGTGGGCATCGGCCTGGCGGTGTCGGTGGTCGCTTCGGTGATCAATCTGGCCACCTCGCGCATCCTCATGGACGTGGGCCGCAAATACAAATCCATCACCCTGGAGGCCGACGCCCACCACCTGATGACCGACGTCTGGACCTCCGCTGGCGTCATTGCCGGGGTCGGCCTCGCCTGGCTGACCGGCTGGCTCTGGCTCGACCCCGTGATCGCGCTGCTGGTGGCCCTGAACATCGTGTGGACCGGCTGGCAGCTGCTGAATCGCTCCGCCGCCGGCCTGATGGACGTATCCATCCCGGTGGAAGAAATCCAGGCGATCGAAAGCGTGCTCGACCGCTATCGCCGGCAGGGGCTGGAATTCCACGCCCTGCGCACGCGCCAGGCCGGCAGCCGCGCCTTCATTTCCCTGCATGTGCTGGTGCCGGGCACCTGGACCGTGCAGCAAGGACATGACTGGTCGGAACGCATCGAGGCCGACATCCGCCAGGCGGTTTTCAATTCCCACATCACCACCCATCTGGAACCGATCGAAGACCCGGTCTCGCTGGCCGACCAGGGTCTGGATCGTCTGGATCTGGAAGCCTGATTATCCAGAAGGGCGTTTCAAACCTGCTGCGGCCTGCATCCAGCATCGCCGCCGCGCACCGCTAACGGGCCGGGCCTTTACGCACGGCGCGGTAAGCCAGGCCATACGCCACCAGGTTCACCGCCACGACCACCCCGCCCAGCACCTGCTGCACCGGCAGGGTCAGGTTTTCGGGATACAGGATCGGCAGCAGGTAGCGCTCGACAAAACCGCCGCTGTAAACGCCTCCGCCACCGAGCACACGCAGATGATTCTCAAGCGGCGTGAGCGGACACACCCCACCGCTGAACTCGATCAAGGCGCCCCATGCCGCAGCGGGCAGGTGCAGCCAGAGCAGTTTCGGCCAGCGCAGCAGCAGAAACCCGCCCGTCATGACAAAAACGACGAAAAGCAGATGCACGATCACCAGTCCGTCCGCGAGGATGAGCGCCATCCCTGTCTCCTTGCCATGACTCGAATCAGCATGCGGCCCGACCGGGCTGCTCTTTTGACCTGGCTTCGGAGCCCGGCAAATCCTTGTTCAAGAGTAGTCAGTTTCAGCACGGGCATACAAGGCGGTTGCAGGGCCCTTGCCAACGCGACACGCACCCCCAGCCAGCGCTGCGAACAGAAGAAATCTATGTGAACATGCCCCCATGATGCCCTCCTCCCTCGCCCCCGGCTGGCAGACAGACGCAGCCCTCACCCTGCCCGACTACCGTGGCGGCAGTCTGGTCAACCTCATGAGTTCGCTGGCCACCGCGCTTGGGGGGAGCAGTCCCTATGCCCCGCTGGCAAAGCTGCCGCCCGCGGCCTTGTCCGGGGCGCGCCATGTGGTGCTGCTGGTGGTGGACGGTCTCGGCCATGACTATCTGCTCGGCCGGGACGGCGCCCTGCGCCGCCATCTGCAGGGGCGGCTCACCTCGGTTTTTCCCTCCACCACGGCCAGCGCCATCCCCACCTTCCTCACCGGCCTCGCCCCGCAACAGCACGGCCTTACCGGCTGGCACATGTATTTCCGCGAGATCGGTGCCATCGCCGCGCCGCTGCCCTTCCGCGTGCGCGCCGGCCGCCACAGCCTGCGCGAGGCCGGAGTCACGCCGGCGGAACTGTTCGGCCTCACGCCGCTGTCCGACCGTCTGCCCCTGCCCTGTCACGTGGTAAGCCCGCAGCACATCATCCATTCGGATTTCAACGTCGCACTCTCCGGCTGCGCGCAGCGGCACGGCTACGTCAGCCTGGAGGAGATGTTCGCCCTCATCGCCGGCCTTGTGCAGAGCGACGCCCCGCGCAGCTATATCCATGCCTACTGGCCGCAGCTGGACAGCCTGGCCCACGAATACGGCATCCACAGTCCGCAAGTCGCGGAAGCCTTCGCCGCGCTGGACACGGCGTTTGCCCAGCTGGCGGCTATCGCGCGCGACAGCGGCAGCGTCGTCCTCGTCACCGCCGATCACGGCTTTATCGACACCTCGGCGGATGAGACCATCGATCTGGACGACCATCCCGGGTTGCGCGAGACCCTGCTGCTGCCGCTGTGCGGCGAACCCCGCGCGGCCTACGCCTACGTGCGCGCGGGCCGGGAGACGCACTTCGAGGACTATGTCCGCGAGCACCTGGCAGACAAGGTTCAGCTGCTCAAGAGCGAGGAAGTCCTGCGCCAGGAATGGCTGGGCCCGGGCGAACCCCATCCCGCGCTGCGCGACCGGCTCGGCGACTTCGTCCTCCTCCCCCGCGGCCGGGCCATCCTGCGCGACTGGCTCAAGGGCGAAGCGCGCCACACCCATATCGGCGTGCACGGCGGGCTCACCGCGGCGGAGATGATCGTGCCGCTCGTCGTCAGCCCGCTGCCTTGATTCAGAGCGAACGCAGCACCAGCCCTGCCAGAGCCGGAACCAGGCACGGGAGCCATATCCAGCGCAACTCCGAACCCAGCACCCGCAGGCCGCGCCGCGAGAAAAGCGCCGACGGGCGCAGCGGCGACACCTCGATCACCCGCCACGGCAGGAAGAAGCGCTGTTGTGAAAACGGGCTGAACAAGGCGATGCCGAGACCGCCGTTGGTCAGTGCGTCGAGCAGGCCATGGGATGTGGCGCTGACCAGCAGCACCCCGAACGCGGCCGATGTCTCCGCACCCACAGCCGGCGCGAGCAGCGATCCCGCCAGCGCCAGCGCCACGGCAAAGGGCAGCGAATGGGTGAAGCCGCGGTGGCCGAACGGATGTTCGTAGGGGATGCCCAGCAACAACCCCAGCGCATCGAGGTCGGGCAGCGCCGCACAGGCAAGCGCCAGCGCCAGCAAGCCCGGCGGCACGATATCCGGGCCCAGGGCCACGCCCAGCGCCAGCGGCACGGCAAGATGGGAAAGGGGAGTCGCCAAGCGCGTGAGTAGTTCCGGGCGTCAGCCGGCCAATGAACCGGATGGTCGTCCAACCCGTTTCCGGGCCGGAACGAACCGTCCGCTCCCCAGCCGACAGCCCACCGGAATCATCGCGTCCAGGTTGAAGGATTCGACCTGGTTTTCATTCATGCCGTCTTCTCCGACCGGATGGCCTGCAGCCGCAATCCAGCGGTTGATGCGACAGGGTTGCGCCTTACTTCTTGGCGTTGTCGACCACCAGGCTATTGACGAAAACAATGCTGGGGAAAGTGCGCTTGAGCGACTTGCTGTAGAAATTGTTCATCACCATGCCATCATCGAAGTGGACCGTGTCGCCCTTCTTGACCTTGGCGGTGGTCGCGGCGATCCACATCGTCTTCTTGCCCTGCGACACTTCCACGTAGGTATAGCTGGGCACATCCATGGTGCTGAGCACCTTGCCGCTCTGGCTCAACATCGTCTTGTGCATCTCCATGCCAGCATGGGGATTGACCGGTGCGGCCGCAGGGGTGGCGGCAGGGGCGGCGGCAAAGGCTGAAGTCGAGAGAGCCAGGGCAAACAGGATCGAGAAGGATTTCATGGGCAGCTTTCTGGTGGGGTCGAGTTGAGGACGCTAAATCATATACGAATCCTGCCCCAGCCCGACCTGCCTATCCCGGCAACGCGCGCGCCGGCCAAGCCGGCCCCCCCTAACCCAAGCAGGACTGAAGCAGCCACGCCGCCGCGCCGGCAACGGCGATGCAGATCAGGCAGGCGAGGAGAATCTTGACGAATTTGGGCATCGGCCTGGGCGCTGTTCGCTATTTGCCACTGCCGGCCGGATAGCCCACCGATTGCGCAAGGACGATGCGCTGTTGGCTGCGCAGCCCCAAGGCGGCGCCCAGCGCTTCGCGATCGACCAGGCCGCGCACCACCACCGCCAGCCCCGCCGACGCGCAATACAGATATACATTCTGGGCAATGAAGCCGGCATCGGTCGCGCTGTAGAACGCCCGGTCTTCGGCGCTGGCCCCGCTCATCCGGTCGAGATCCGCCACGTACACCAGATTCAGCGGCGCGGTGGCCACATAGTCCTGCACCCCGGTCAGCTTGCGAAGGTCGCCGGCCACCACGCGCTTCAGCGTATGGCTGGGCGGATCGTAGCGAAAAACACCTTCCGCGGTGGCCACGACCACTTCGATCTCGCGCCAGTCGTGTGCCGAAGGCGCAGTACGCTGGCCAGAATCCGCCCGGTTCACCCCATTCGCCGCCCACAACAGATTCGACAACACCTGCGGCGGCAACGGCAGGCTGCCGAACTCCCGCGTCGAATGCCGCGCCCGCAGCGCCTGCATCAAGGGCATGCCGCCCGTCATCTCGGGCGGCGGCAGCTTGATCGCCCCGGTATCCTGCGCCAGCCCAGTTCCCATCGTGCTCATCATCAGTACTCCCGCAACTCGCCACCTCCCCATACTGACCCTTCCCTTCCAAAGAATGCATCCCTTATCAATCTAGTCCCGCATCGACCCGGAGCAAACCGGCATTTCCGGCCAGCCCGTCACGCCGAGACCAACTGTCCCGCACCCGAATGGCCGACGCAAAACCGGCTATTTTGAAAGCGGACAAATGCACAAGGAGAATGACGATGGCTGTCGTGAATATTGGTCACTACTACGCCGAATGGATGCCCTCCGGCTCGCCCGACAAGCCCGGCCGCGGGCGCATCATCCTGCGCAGCGCAACCCGCCTCACCGAACTGTTCCGCCTGACCAACCTGGGTTCGGAGGATTACCGCAACCTGCTGCACATGCTGCAGACCGAAAAACCCGTGTTCTGGGACAGCGAGGCAGGCTGGCTGCGCACCGCGCATCCGCAAATGCATGACGCCGAACCAGTGGGTGGGCAGGAAGGGGACTATTGATCCGGCACGAAGATGTTTTTCGCTGTCACCCAGGCTCTTGTGTCCTTCGGGTATTCACCGGAATGACGAAAATTCAAACTTCATCTGGCCGGATCGATATGCGGGAAAGTTTCCGGAGGCATGTATGAGTTGGTCCTTTGCAGCAAGCAAACGTGAGCAGTCACGAGAGGAAGAAATCGCGAACAGCCTCAGCCACGGATTGGGGCTGATCGCGGCGCTCGTGGCCACCCCGTTCCTGGTCCGGCATGCGGTGCGACATGGCGATGCGGGGTTCATAGTCGGCGCGAGCATCTTTGCCGCGACCATGGTGCTGCTTTACCTTGCCTCCACCCTGTATCACGCGCTGCCGAACGGCCACGCCAAGGGGGTGTTTCGGGTCATCGAGCACTCCGCGATCTTTCTGCTCATCGCCGGGACCTACACCCCGTTCACGCTGGGGGTGCTGCGGGGTGCATGGGGCTGGACGCTGCTCGCGCTGGTATGGAGTCTTGCCGTGGCCGGAGTGGTACTGAAGGCATTGAACCGGATGGCCCACCCCATTCTCTCCACCGGCCTGTATCTGCTGATGGGCTGGCTCATTGTGATCGCAGCCCAACCCCTGTCTGTCCGCGTGCCCGCATCCGGCCTGCTTTGGCTGGTCGCCGGCGGCCTGGCTTACACGCTGGGGGTGGTTTTCTTCGCGCTCGATTCGCGCCTGCGATACGGTCATTTCATCTGGCATCTGTTTGTCATGACCGGCACCGCCTGCCATTACTTCGCCGTGCTCGGGTATGCGGCATGAGTAGGTTATCGGGCGCGCGCGAACCTGCCCGTATCACCTGCTTCGCCACCCATGAAGTCTGCAATTCATGTTCGACAGGATGGCTGCCGGATCATGGCGCGATCACCAGTTGCTCGGCATCGAGCAACAGAAAATGCGCGCAGCGGCCTTCCTCCCGGCTGCCGTCATCGCTGACGATGATGACGCGCTGGCGGCCGTCGATCACGGCGGGGCTCACCCCTTCGGCGTGCTCGAATCCTGGCAAGCCGGCCACGCTGACACGGCGGGCCGGCGCACCCGGAAGTCCGCTCCAGAACCAGAGCCGGAAGTGAACCCGCAGACTGGCGACGGGACCGCTGATCACCAGGTAGCCGCCGAGAGCGGGCAGATGGGCCAGGCTGCGTATCCCGTCGCCGCCCAGATCCAGCGTCATCAGGTCGGGCGCGATGCGGGGCGTCTCGCCTGCCTCGAAGATGGCCGAGAGGTTCTCGACGCAGGCGATGATGGCGCGCTTTTCGAGCAAGGGACTGCGAAAGCCGAGCAGCAATTGCCGCCCGTCGACGCTGATCTCCAGTGCCTCGATATTGAGCCCGCCTTCGCTCTTCACCTCCCGTATCCCGGCGGCAGCGGCCAGCTCCGGGTGCGCCGCCAGCAAAGCGGGCTTCAGCCCCCGAACCAGCATCGGCTCGGCCATGCGCCCGTCCACGACGCGAAAGCGCACCAGCTTGTCGCGGGCCTTTTTCTCATCGCCCGCCGCATTGCGCGAATGCGAGGTGAGGGCGTAGACAACCCCCGCCCGATCGAGCGCCAGCGCTTCGAGATCATCCAGCTTCCAGGTTGCATCGTCGCCCGCCGGCGGCAGCAGCGGCGTACTGCTCACGCCCCCGGCGGCGCTGATCGTCACCAGGCTGAAAGGATGGCTCTTTTCATCTTCCACCACCAGAAAACGCCCGTCCGCGAGCTGCTGAATGGCGGACGGCTCATACAGGCCGGTCAAGGGCTGGAACATGGGCATCTCACACTGGGGCCTTTTGGCAGGATGGATACGAGAAAGTCAGGGAAGCGCTGAACAGGTCGTCACCCCGGCGAATACCCGGAAGGGCACAAGAGCCGGGGTCCAGATGCTTGATTTAACTGGATTCCGGCGTTCGCCGGAATGACAAATTGGGCTTGTTCAGTGCCACTCTAAGCCCCATAGTGCCAGCCGTCCGCCTGCGCCGCCATCACAATCCGCGCACACGCTTCGGCATCCGAATCCGCCTGGTGGTGCCGCAGATCGATGCCCAGATGGTTGCACACATCCGGCAGCCGGGTCGGACGAATCGCCCACTGCGCCCGCGCCAGCCGCACCGTGCACACAAAAGGCAACTGCGGCGCCGCCAGCCCATAGGTCTCGCAGCAGGCACCCAGCACACCCTTGTCGAACGGCGCGTTATGCGCCGCGAGAAATTCCACCCCCGCCAGCGCGCGCGCCAACTCCGCCCACACCGCATCGAAGCGCTGCGCCTCCTTGACGTCATGCCACGACAAACCGTGAATATGCGTGAACAGGAATTCGCGCGACGGCGGGCGAATCAGCTCGAGCAGACGATCGACGATGCGGCCGCGCTCGACGATCACTACCCCCACCGCGCACGCGCTGTCGCGTGCGTTATTGGCCGTCTCGAAGTCAATCGCGGCGAAGCGGGTCATGGATGCGGCCGTTCGGTCATTGAAAAATAATTGTCAGGAATGGCCACTTTGCGCGACCAATGCTTGTCTATCGGTTGGGACAGCGATTCTGGCCCGTTCCCCGTTCATAATGAACTGCAATGCAAACGAGGCAAAGCCCATGTTATCAATCCGGATCCTGCAAGCTTTCCTTCTGGTCTTCAGCCTGAGCACCCTGCTCAGCGCCTGCGCCAGGGAGAACCCCACGGCGCCCGCCAAACCGGCATTGAGCGACCCCAATGTCCAGCTCGACACCATCGTGCTCGGCATGGGCTGCTTCTGGGGCGCGGAAAAGCGCATGTCCGAAGTGCCGGGCGTGGTCGACGTGGAAAGCGGCTATGCCAACGGCGACATCGCGGGCAGCTATGAAGCGATC
>Ga0210129_1000173_pt1 | contig 17255 bp, 13 predicted proteins | sample WestPond_Cattail_2_FD_185582 | JGI IMG/M metagenome (GOLD analysis project Ga0210129, IMG submission 185582) | Wetland microbial communities from the San Francisco Bay, California, USA, that impact long-term carbon sequestration -... | ecosystem: Environmental > Aquatic > Marine > Wetlands ... | reverse complement strand
TGAGAATCAGTCATTTGACCAATTCTTTTATGCTAACTCTTGTTAATATAACTCATTGCTCTTGAGATAGTTAATTAATTATTTACCGAAGTATTGTTAGGAGTATCCAAAATATCAGGAAAGATTATCCAAACGGGATTAAAACCGATAAAGATGCCGATAACGGTTAGAATAACGACTATATATCCAGTTACCGGAAAGCAAGAAATAAAAGAAATAAAGACGGATTCTCTCGGTAGCTTCGCCATTGATTTGAAAACGGAAACTAATCCTTCTATTTGCTTCATATCTTCAAGCGCAGATGACAATAATACTGGAATTTTTGCAGAACTCTCGCAAGAAAAAAACAATAAACTTGATATTTATTATGATAAAGATAGTCTTTTAAATAATGTGCAAAATTCTTCTAAAAATCAACTTACTACAAATGACATGATTTATGGTATGAAGGCAATGGACGATTTACTAGACTATTATCCTGTTGGTGTAATACATCTAAAAGTTGAGCAACCGCAAATTGCATTCCCAAAATTCTATGAAAAGATGGCTAAATGGAAAGAACGATTGTATAAAAATAAAATCATTAGTGATAAGATGAAGAGTTACATTTTTAATGAATGTTTTGCAGAAGAATACGTTGAAGGGATTTTGCATTATAAAATAGAGGTAAGAAAAAAGTATTTAAATAGCAATCAAACAGACTCTGCTTCAACATTTATGAAGCAGAATCAAAAATATTATTCTATAAAAAGTGATTTGGATCTAAACGATGCCAAAATGTTATATAGTTATCTGCTTCCTTATTTACAAAAAGCATTGCTTGAGGATAGTATATTAAATATTTCTCCAATAAAAGATACCCCTATAGCATTATGGCAAAATGAGGTTAAGAATAAAATATCCGGTTTGGTTGGCTTTAATCAAGGTAGATATTACGACCTGTTAACGGCGTATGCTTACGCTAATCAAATTGATAATCAAACAGAATGCCTGACGAATAAGCAGATTGATAATATCAAAAGTTTCTTTAAGAATCATAATCCCGGTATTATAAACATTCTTCTGAGTGATAATAATAGACTCATATCACAACTTGCAAAAGGTAGCGATTGCCATATTTGTACTATACCGAAGGTCGCGGACAATAAACAACTTATTGATGCAATTGTATCAAGATATAAAGGTAAAACAGTATTGGTGGATTTATGGGAGACGTGGTGCGGCCCTTGTATGTCAGGACTTTTACAAATGGAAAACATAAAAGAGAAGCTTAAAAAAGAAGGAGTCGTTTTTGTTTATATAGCATGTTCGTCGTCTCCAAAGAAGACATGGGAAGAAAGAATTAAAAGAATCGGAGGCGAGCAGTATTATTTATCAGACAAAGAGAAAGATGCAATTATGGATGGCTTCGGCTTTGAGGGCATACCATCTTATGTTATTTATGGTAAAGAAGGACATCTGAAAAACAAGTTCACCGGTTTCCCGGGTAATGATAATATGCAAAGTCTTATTGAAGATGCTTTGAAGTAGTAATAACTATATAGTTGATTTATGAAGAGAATATTCTTATTAGTTATATTTTGTGCCATATGCACTTATTGTACATCATCAAGTATACTTTAAGTACGGCCGTATTTTGGTTCGCGCCAAGATACCAGCTGCTTCCGGTTCTTGGCCTGCAATTTGGACTTTGGGTAACAACTATGAATGGCCTTCGTGTGGCGAAGTTGATTTAATGGAGTTTTATCCGGTCAATGATGTTCCATCCATTCATGCAAATACTTGCTGGGGCTCTAATACAAAATACAAAGGCCATTGGAATTCTGTTGCAAAACCGTTGTCGTATTTTATATCTAAAAATCCTGATTGGACTTCAAAATATCATATATGGAGAATGGATTGGGACAAAAAGGTTATACGGATATATATTGACGATGAGTTGATAAACGAGACATATCAAGCTAATACCCGCAACGGATCATCCGGCGGTGACGGGGCTTATCAATATCCTTTCCGCCAAGCTCAATATATATTGTTGAATCTTGCTATCGGCTCAAATGGGGGAACTCCGGATGATTCTGCTTTTCCATTGAAATATTATGTTGATTATGTGCGCGTGTATCAAAAGAAATGAATATCTTTGAATAAGAAAGAATTATCAAAAACAGAATATAATATAGTGATATGAAGAAAAGATTTGCTTATTTAATTCCTTTATTTTTCTTTTTAGGAATACTTTCTGTAAATGCCCAACGCAAAGAGACTTGTATAAAGTCAGGTTGGAAATTTACTAAAGGAGATATCGAAGGAGCCTCGTCGGTTGGGTTCAGCGATAGGAGTTGGCAAACGGTTTCGGTGCCTCATGATTGGGCAATTTACGGGCCGTTCGATAAGAAGTATACAGGCGGTAACGGTGGTTTGCCTTATATTGGTGTTGGTTGGTATCGTCACAGCTTGGACGTGTCTGATGTAAATCTTGACAACCAGACTGTTTCGTTGCTTTTTGACGGAGCGATGAGTGAGGCTAAAGTCTATGTAAACGGACAACAAGTAATGTATTGGCCGTACGGGTACAATTCGTTTTATGTTGATGTAACGAAGTATTTGCATAAAAGTGGCAATGAATTGGCGGTGAGGTTGGAGAATAAACCTGAATCCTCAAGATGGTATCCGGGAGCCGGATTATACAGGAATGTACATTTGATTGTTGCCGACAAGATACATGTTCCGGTTTGGGGTACTTATGTAACCACACCATTTGTGACGGCCGAATCGGCAACGGTTTCACTAAAGACTGATATAGAGAATTCGGATGGGAAAGAGGCAATAAAGATTAAGACAAAGATTGTTTCTCCAGATGGAGATATTGTAGCAGAGAAAGAAAATGCATCTACACTGGGACATCAATCCGGTTTAATGCAACACTTCACAGTGAATAATCCAAAGTTGTGGTGTCCTGAACACCCGTATTTGTATAAGGCGGTTTCTCAAATATATGTAAAAGATTCGTTGGTTGACGAATATACTACGCGCTTCGGAATAAGAAAATTAGAGTATATACCGGATAAAGGCTTTTTCCTAAACGGTAAAATGTATAAAATAAACGGTGTGTGCATGCATCATGATTTGGGAGCTTTGGGAGCAGCAATAAATAAAGAAGCTTTGCGTCACAGATTGCTGATGTTGAAGGATATGGGTTGCAATGCCATGCGTACTTCGCACAATATGCCGGCTCCGGAATTGGTTGAAGCATGTGATGAAGAAGGCATAATGTTGATGGTTGAGGCTTTTGACGAATGGGACGTTGCTAAGTGCAACAACGGATATCATCGTTTCTTTAAAGACTGGTCTGAAAAGGATGTAACGAATATGGTACGCCATTATCGTAATGATCCGAGTGTGATACTGTGGAGTACCGGTAATGAGATCCCTACACAGTGGGAGAAAGACGGTTACAAAGTGGCAGAATACTTGCAGAATATTTGTCATCGTGAAGATCCTACACGTCCTGTCACTTGTGGTATGAATGGAGTTCCATTGGTAATAACTAATGGCTTTGGTGCCGTATCTGATATTCCTGGCTTTAATTATCATGACGAATATTATAAGGAAGGTTATGATAAGTTGCCTCAAGGTTTGATATTGGGTTCTGAAACGGCTTCTACAGTAAGTTCACGCGGTGTATATGAATTTCCGGTAAAGAATGGCTTTGGATTAAAACATGATGATCGCCAATCGTCGGGATATGATTTGGAGTATTGTCCATGGTCTAATCTACCGGATTATGATTTTGCTTTGGAAGACGATAATGCATGGAATATCGGTCAGTTTGTATGGACAGGTTTTGATTATTTGGGTGAGCCGACACCTTATGATGATGACGTCAAAGGATGGCCTAACCACAGTTCCGTATTCGGGATAATAGATTTGGCAGAATTACCGAAAGACAGATACTATCTGTATCGCAGTGAATGGAATAAGGATTCTCACACATTACATGTTTTACCTCATTGGACTTGGCCGGGACGTGAAGGCAAGGTTACACCGGTATATGCGTATACGGATTATCCATCGGCAGAACTTTTCATTAACGGAAAGAGCCAAGGAGTTCGTTTTAAGAACGACTCAACTGTTCTTAACAGATATAGGTTAATGTGGAATGAAGCAGTTTATGAACCTGGTAATATAAAAGTTGTTGCATATGATAAAGATAAGCAGGCTGTTGATTCAGCAACAGTGTATACGGCCGGTAAACCAGATCATTTGGTACTGTCGGTAGATAAGAAAGAACTGAAAGCCAGCGGCGAAGACTTGGTATATGTAACGGCATCTGTAGTAGATAAAACTGGCAATCTTTGTCCGTTTGATAACAGGCTGATAAGTTTTGATGTTAAAGGTGCAGGCTTGTTCAGAGCAGTAGCCAATGGAGATCCGGCATGTCTTGAATCATTCCAGAAACCTGAAATGCATGCTTTTGCAGGAATGCTTACAGCAATTGTTCAGTCAAAGAATAAAGCCGGTGAAGTCATTTTCAAGGCTAATGCCAAAGGTGTTAAGGGTGCTACTTTGAAGATTTCCAATACTTCTGCGCAATAATGTGTAGTAGAGTAGTAATATAAAAGTTGTTATAAAGGTTGTGTATCTCTCAATGATTACACAACCTTTTTTAATCTGAAAAGATATACCGTTTGGAACACTCTGGGAAAGCATCATAAACTCTCTGGGGGACTGACCGTAACACTCTGGGAAACGCATCGTTTCCCAGAGTGTTACGGATGGTGCGCCAGTATGTTTAATGTAATGTAGCTCATTTCAAAAAAGGAGAATGCCAATATGCTGATTTTCAGTATACTGGCATTCTTACGTGTGGGCCATCTAGGGCTTGAACCTAGGACCTCCAGATTATGAGTCTGTTGCTCTAACCAACTGAGCTAAAAGCCCTGCTTATTTGAAGCGAGTGCAAAAGTAAGGAGTTATTTTCATTTCTCCAAATTATTTGTGAAAAAATCATTCTCCTTTTGTGCCTCTGCACTATGATAATCAAAAGATTTTATGATTCTATGAACTTCTTTATTTCTTCTTGCTTTCTCATTCGAGGCAACGAATATGTCGAATCATTCTCATCTATATAATTATAAAGGTATGATGCTTTCTCCCATAACTTTCTTTTGGTTGCAATGGAAGAACTGCTTATTAGCGACCCTTCGCTATACAACAGGTCTGATAACATCTCTACACGTGGTAAGCGATGCTGTTCCGGATATTTTTCGTTGATATACTTAATCATGTCTTCTACAGGCATTTCCTTGAAATAATCGCCTTTTTGGTCGAAATAACGTTTGTAAAAACTGTTGAACTGCACCTCTATATCGGGGTCATCTTTACCTTTCATCCTTGAGATAAGTACTCCCAATGCTTGAATGAATTCGCGTATTAAACGCAAAATGAAGTCTTCTTGAAGCATATTATAAAGGCATGTTCCCGTGTTTCTTCGGAGGGTTGGTTTTCATTTTATTATGTGCCATTTCCAGTGCACGTATTAGCTTATATCGCGTGTTGCGCGGTAAGATTATCTCGTCAATGTATCCTAATTCGGCAGCTTGATATGGGTTAGAAAAGTTCTTTTTATATTCTTCAACGGCTGCCTTCTTGGTGGCTTCGTCCGATTTGTGATAAAGAATATTTACTGCTCCTTCAGCTCCCATAACGCCAATTTCAGCTGTTGGGTATGCTAAATTGACGTCAGCACCTGTTTGTTTGCTGCTCATTACTATGTATGCGCCACCGTAAGCCTTGCGTGTAATCAACGTTACTTTTGGCACTGTGGCTTCGGCAAATGCGTAAACTATTTTGGCTCCGTGACGAATGATGCCACCATGTTCCTGCACTTTTCCACAAAGGAATCCCGGTACATCTTCAAATGTTACCAAAGGTATGTTGAAACAATCGCAGAAACGAATGAAACGGGCTGCCTTGTCGCTTGCATCAATGTCGAGAACACCGGCCAAATAGTTTGGTTGATTGGCTACTATTCCTACCGAACGACCTGCCAGACGTGCAAAACCTATAACTATGTTTTGTGCGAAATATGGCATTACTTCAAAGAAGTAGTGGTTGTCGACCACCGGTTCGATAATATCTTTTATGTCGTATGGCAAGTTCGGGTCTTCGGGGATGACATCGTCCAATGCTTCCGTTTCGCGATGAATATCATCTTTAGTTGGTTTTAGGATAATATCGTCCATATTGTTTTGAGGCAAAAATGAGAGCAATTCGCGTATTCCCATTAATACTTCTTCTTCGGTATTACCTAAGAAATGAGCCACACCGCTTTGAGAAGCATGAGCCATCGCGCCGCCGAGTTCTTCTTTGGTTACTTCTTCGTTGGTTACTGTTTTTACAACATCGGGACCTGTAACGAACATGTGGCTTTTCTCTTTTACCATAAAAATGAAGTCGGTCAGTGCCGGCGAATAGCATGCCCCACCGGCACAAGGTCCAAGTATGGCTGATATTTGAGGAATTACTCCTGATGCCATTGTATTTTCATAAAATATTGAAGCATAGCCGGTAAGGCTTTCCACCCCTTCTTGTATGCGGGCGCCACCAGAATCATTCAATGCAATGATAGGTGCACCGTTCTTTAATGCCAACTTTTGTACCTTCACGATTTTTTGTGCATTGCTGGCACTCAACGTACCACCTAAAATAGTAAAGTCGTATGCATAAACAAATACCAAACGCCCAGATATTTTTCCGTATCCGCTGACAACTCCGTCACCGGCGAATTTTTTTTTCTCCATTCCGAAGTAAGTGCAATGATGAGTGACAAATTTGTCGAATTCAACAAACGTGTCTTTATCCAGAAGCATTGCAATACGTTCGCGGGCTGTCATTTTACCTTGCGCATGTTGAGTTTCAATACGGGCAGCACCGCCTCCTTGTGCAGCGTTATGGTCTCTTTCCAAAAAATCTTTATATCTATCTTCTTTCTCCATAATGGTCTTTATTTATTGTTCTTCTTTAAAGGTCAAGTAATATCAATTCTTGGCCGTTAGTGATGGCATCGCCTTCTTTTACCAATATCTTGCGAATTCTGCAATCGCTGGTTACTTTATAGTTACTTTGCATTTTCATTGCCTCGATAACCGCAACCGTGTCGCCCGATTTCATCATTTGTCCTTCTTTTACCGGGATATTTACAACCTTACCGGGCATAGGTGAGATAACACGGTCGAGTTGTTTTGCCTCGTCCTTTTGGCGAAGCCGCAAGTATTTTGTTTGGTTATCCACAATTTCTACGTTATACGTAGAGTAGTGCGAATTAACATGATATAAAGAACCGCTTTTTGAATGAGTCAATTCGGTATTATATGATTTACCGTCTTTCAATATTGAGCACACACCGTTTTCGGCCATTACTATATTTACCTCGGTACGAACTCCGTCGATATTGAGAACTACATTATTTCCTTCTTTAGAGATAAGTTCCACCTCAGCTACTCTATTTCCTATATGTATTTCCATCTTTCATCTCCAAATTAAATTCTTAATACACCTTTATGCAATCCAAACGAACGCCAACGGCTGATAGGTCGCGGATCTTCGTTAACATCCGCATTTTCATCCAAATTCATCAAATAATCAAGGTATGATGCGATGATGGCAATATCTTCGCTCTCTTTACTCTTGTGGTTGATGACGCCATCTTGCAATTGCTTGCCATATATGGGAATGAAACTTGTGTCGTAATGTCCCTCAACAAAAGCCGGGATGTCCATAATTTCACGAAGATAACTGATGTTGTTTTTCACACCCGTTATTTTGTATTCGTGCAATACACGGCGCATGCGCTCTATTGCATATTTGCGTGTTGTTGCCCAAACGATAAGTTTACCAATCATCGGGTCATAATGTACAGGTATTTCGTAACCTTCATATACGTAGCTGTCCAAACGTACTCCTATGCCTGTCGGCTCTGTGAGCTGACTAATAATACCGGGACTCGGCATAAAATTGTTTGCTGTGTCTTCGGCACATATACGACATTCTATTGCGTGTCCGCGTTGACGAATATCGCTTTGCTTTAAATGCAAGTGTTCGCCGTTGGCAACGTGTATTTGTTCTTTTACCAAGTCGATGCCCAGCACTTCCTCAGTGATAGGATGTTCCACTTGCAAACGGGTGTTCATCTCTAAAAAGTAAAAGTTGCGATTTTTGTCTACCAGAAACTCAATGGTACCTGCTCCGCGATAATCCACTGCTTTTGCAGCGGCAACGGCAGCTTCGCCCATTTTTTGTTGCAGTTCCGGAGTCATGAACGGAGAAGGGCTTTCTTCAATAATTTTTTGATTACGCCGTTGAACGGAGCATTCACGCTCGCAAAGGTGCAAAACGTTACCGTAATTATCTCCCAAGATTTGAAATTCTATGTGATGAGGTCCTTCGACGAACTTTTCCAAATATACGGTATCGTCACCGAAAGATGACATTGATTCGCTTCGGGCGGCATTGTACATTTCCTCTACTTCATCTTCGCTGTGAATCAGGCGCATGCCCTTGCCACCGCCACCCATGGATGCTTTCAACATCACCGGATAACCTATCTTATTGCAAAGTTGTTTTGCTTCTTCAACATCCTTCAACGGTTGTTCCGTACCCGGAACGACAGGGACGCCTGCTGCAATCATCTTTTTGCGGGCTGATATTTTATCTCCCATCGTCTCCATTGTTTCGGGTTTAGGTCCCATGAAGATGATACCTTCTTCTGTGCACCTTCGTGCAAAATCTGCATTCTCTGAAAGGAAACCGTAACCCGGATGAATAGCATCAACATTGTGATTCTTGGCTACGGAAATTATTTTTTCAATGTTTAAATAACTGTCTTTTGATGAGACACCACCTATGCAATAAGCTTCATCGGCGTATAATACATGTCGCGCAGCGCGGTCAGCATCGGAAAAAATTGCAACGGATGTTATATCCATCTCTCGGCACGAACGCATCACTCTCACGGCAATCTCGCCGCGGTTAGCGATTAAAATTTTTTTTATCATGCTTATTTCCATCTATTTTTCGGTGGCAAAGATATAATAAATAAGAGAAATAATACTACATTTGCATAAAAAGTAGATAATATGAACAGTTTGGTTTGTCCTGAAATACTCAAAGATGGCGATAAAGTCGTCATTCTTTCGCCTTCGAGCAAGATAGATGAAAATCTGATTATTGGCGAAAAAAAACATTTGGAATCGTGGGGATTGCAAGTTGTTGTTTCTTCTCATGCGAATGGCGAGTATCATAGTTATTCAGGTACGGTGGAGGAACGACTCTCCGATTTGCAACAAGCTATGGATGACCCTGCCGTAAGAGCTATTTTTTGTAGTCGCGGCGGCTATGGTGCGGTGCATTTACTTGAATTTCTCAATTTTGATAAGTTTAATAGTTCACCTAAATGGCTGTTGGGCTTCAGCGACATATCGGCACTCCACGCTTTATGGCAATATCACGGCTATACTTCATTGCATAGTTTCATGGCGCGCCATCTTACTTTAGAACCTTACGATGACCCATGTACAAAGGATTTGCACGATTTCTTGTTCGGCAAGCGCACGATAGACGTTAACATACCGGCGGAAGAATTAAATATTAAAGGTTCGGCAACAGGCATATTAAGAGGTGGTAATCTTTCCGTATTTTACGGATTGGCGGCTACTCCTTATGATATTCCGGAAGAAAATACTATCCTGTTTATAGAAGATGTTGGTGAACGCCCGTATCACATCGAACGTATGATGTATGAAATTAAGTTGAAGGGTTTGCTACCGAAGTTGAAAGGCTTGGTTGTTGGGCAGTTTACCGAATATAAGAAAGATGATTACATCGGAAAGACAGTGTATCAGATGATTCACGATATGGTGAAGCCTTATGGTTATCCCGTATGTTTCAACTTTCCTGTAGGACATGTAAAAAATAATCGTCCGCTTTTAATGGGAGGTAAGTTTCAATTAGACGTTAATAATAAAGGTGTACGGATACAACAGATAATTAAAGAGCGAAATGATGAATAAAAGGAATTTTCTTATTACCGGTTTGATAGGACTGACAATAGGGTTTACTTCATGTAAGACAAATGGAAATCAAAGCAATAACACGGCAGTGCAGGTGAAAGTTCCTACTTTTAATGCAGATAGCGCTTACGCATACACCAAGAAGCAAGTTGATTTCGGACCTCGCGTGCCGAATACCAAGAAACATGACGAATGCGGTGCGTGGATAACGGCACAATTGCGTCGTTTCGGAGCCAAGATATATGAACAAAAGACATCTGTTACGGCATACGACGGCACTAAATTGAATATAGACAATATAATAGGTGCTTACAAACCTGAAACGCATAAACGTGTAATATTGTTTGCCCACTGGGATACCCGTCCTTGGGCTGATAATGACCCTGACCCAAATAACCATCACACTCCTATCTTAGGGGCAAATGATGGAGCAAGCGGTGTAGGTGTTTTACTTGAAATAGCGCGACAAATACAAAAAGCTTCTCCTACGATTGGTATTGACATAGCTTTCTTTGATGCAGAAGATTACGGAACACCGCAATGGGCTAGTCAAAAAGACGACGAGAACAGTTGGTGCTTAGGCACTCAGTATTGGGCGGAAAATCCACATGTTGACGATTATATGGCTCGCTATGGCATATTGCTTGATATGGTAGGCGGCAAAAATGCTACATTCTTACAAGAAGGTTTCTCTAAAGAAGTAGCTTCGAATGTGGTAAACAAAGTATGGAAACAGGCATCAAAACTCGGTTATAGCAGTTATTTCTTGGGCCAGACAGGTAGTTATATTACTGACGACCATGTGTTTGTAAACAAGATTGCTAAAATACCAAGTGTTGATATTATACAGACAAATCAAAACAGCAACAGTTCTTTCGCATCATATTGGCATACTCTGAAAGACGATATGAATTCAGTAGACAAGCAGACTCTCAAAGTCGTGGGACAAACGGTGATGTCGGTTATATATAATGAAAAGTAAAAAGATGGAAACGATTAATGAAACTCAGGATGAAATAGTTGAAGAATTCAGTTCACTTACCGATTGGATGGATAAGTACCAAATGTTGATAGACTTAGGAAATGACCAAAAACCGATTGACCCCAAATATAAGATAGAGCAAAACCTGATTGACGGTTGCCAAAGCCGTGTGTGGTTGCAAGCCGATTATATCGACGGTAAAGTCGTTTTTCAGGCAGAAAGCGATGCACTTATAACCAAGGGATTGGTAGAATTGATTGTTCGCGTATTTTCAGGTCATACTCCGGATGAAATATTGAAAGCAGATTTATACTTCATAGATAAAATAGGATTGAAAGAGCATCTTTCACCTACACGCAGTAACGGTTTGGCTTCGATGGTGAAGCAAGCACGCATGTATGCATTGGCATTTAAGGCAAAAGAAGAAGAAAAATAATCTTTGTTGTTTGTATGTAGCTATTAAAGTTTACCTTGATTCATAGCATGGAATTCTATAAGCCCTTCCATGGAATTGGTAACAATACGATCTATGTCAAAGCTAAATTCGCGTGCCACCTTGCGCAGTATTTGCGGATAGTCAGCACCGACGGATCCCACAATGCGAACAGGGAAGTGTTTGTAATCGTACTGGCTTAGGCAACGGCTGAAAAAGTTGCGAACATTACATGTTACCAAATTATCCACATAGCTGTCATCAATATAGTCGATAAGGAAACGCGATATTGTGGCAAAAAAACGTGCCGGAAACGGTTGATCATACACCGAAGATAAAATATCATCGGGCGTTAAGCTGAACTTCAGATAGAAGTCACGCATGATATGTTCCGGTACCAAATCTTTTATTACGTCAGAAAGGAATGTCTTGCCAAGAATAGAATTACTTCCTTCGTCACCTAAAATATATCCTCCGGCTCTAACGTTTTTTTCAATAGTTGTACCGTTATAAAAGCAAGAGTTAGACCCTGTGTCAATAACGCAGGCAATACCGGCATCATTTTTAAACAGTCCGCGGGCGGCAGCCAACAAGTCACTTTCTACCTCTACAGGCGTATGGAACTGTGAAATAAGTGAAGAATGTACTACTTTTTTCTTTTCTTCAGATGAGCATCCTGCTCCATAAAAGAAGATTTTCTCGATTTTCTTCTTGAAAAAGTCTTCAGGTAACTCCAAGCGAATACTTCTACTTATTTCGCGACGAGTCTGGAAATAAGGATTAAGACCGTCAGTGAAGGCTTGCAGAACAGTGCGATAAGCATCGGCCAATACCCATTCAGTTGTAGATCTACTTTTTGCTATAAGTTCCATAATTATATTTGTTTTTCTCTTTAAATGCAAATATAAAATAAAATATTAATATAATCAGTTTGTAATGTAATAAATTGTAATGATATTTATTGTTGTATTAAGAGTATTAAGCACTTTGCTCTTATAAATGTTATCCATATCTAATATCAATAAAAATATCTCAACGTTATTCATTAAAATTAGTGTTTAATGGTAAACTAAACAGAAAATTAAGAGTTGTTTCCCCTGATATTGTGAAAATATGATAATGTCGAGAAAATAAATTGAATATTTGTTCCTAACAACAAAACGGAATATTATCTTTGTTATATGTTTGATTATGGAAAAGAGAATTTTTTGTTAGCATCTTTATCTGTTTGATGACAGAGTGGCCAATAACTAAATTAATATGGGACATATTGTTAATGTGAAAGTTTGATGTAAATTAGTTAATTGGTTATATAACGTGTTCAAAGATGCCGATGAGAATAATGAGGTCCTAAAGATAATATATATAATATTGTCTTCTATAAATTATATCTATTTTAATGTGATAGAAAGTTAATGGTTTATAAACATTTTAATTTTATTTTTTATGGATAAATACAAATATTGCAAAAGAGGAGGTTCTCCCGGTTGCATGTTTCTCAAAGCAGTAGTAGTTGCCGTACTTTTTATTTGTTGCGGCAATGTGTTAGCTAACAAAGTTGTTTCAAACAACGTCTATGTAAATGCCGAGCAGCAGCAGTCTAAGGGAGTTATAAATGGAGTTGTGCGAGATGCAACTGGTCAACCAATAGCCGGAGCCGTTATAAAAGTAAAAGGAAGCGAAGGCGGTACGGTTACCGATGACCAAGGAGCATTTTCATTGAAAGCCTCAAAAGGAACTGTCTTGGTTATTTCTTTTGTAGGTTATTCTACCAGAGAAGTACCAATTAATGCATTAACGAATAACCTAAATGTTGTGTTGAGCGAAAACACGAAAGCCTTAAATGAAGTTGTTGTAACTGCAATGGGCATTAAACGAGAAAGAAAAGCATTAGGCTATTCAGTTACTGACATAAACTCAAACGAATTGCTAAAGAATAAAAATACCAATGTAATAAATTCTTTAGCAGGCAAGGTTCCCGGAGTTAACATAACCCAAAGTAGCGGCTCAGCCGGTGCAGGTGCAAGTATTACCATACGTGGAGGTAACTCAACTTCTGAAGGACGTGAAAATCAGCCTTTGTTTGTTATTGACGGTGTGATTTATGATAACTCTACAACTGTTGTAGGTAACACATCTACTGATGGAATGTCACGAAGCAATACATCATATTCAAACCGTGTAATGGATATAAACCCTGAAGATATAGAGACTTTATCCGTTTTGAAAGGTGCCGCAGCTTCTGCTTTGTATGGCTCTCGTGCTGCAGACGGTGTTATTGTCATAACTACAAAGAAAGGTGGTGAAGGTAGCACAAAAGTAGATTTTAGCAGTAAGGAAAGTATTTCTTGGTCTAATAAAATACCCAAAGCTCAAACAGAATTCGGGCGTGGTTCTTATTCAACAAATGGAGTTTTTTCAGATCAAACTTATTCTTCATGGGGAGATAAAATAGCTTCAGGAACACAGACTTACGATAATATAAGTGATTTCTTTCAAAATGGTGTTGTTTATGATAATAACGTAAGTGTATCCGGCGGTAGCAAAAATCAATCTTTCTATTTGTCAGGTTCAAATTATAACCAAAAAGGTACTATTCCTACAACAGGATATGATAAAACCACTTTTCGTTTCAATGGAGAACAAAGATATGGTCGTCTGACTGTTGATGCAAATGCAGCTTATTCTGTTGCAAATACTGATAAGACATTGACAACCGGCGGTTTATACGGTTGTGGAGGTAATGGTATTATGACTGCTCTATATGAATGGCCGCAAACTGATAACATGTCAAAATATTTGAATTCCGATGGTACGAAATACAGACTGTTTGACGGCGTTTGGGATTTAGCTGATGATGTAGATAATCCATATTGGATTATCCATAAGGATAAATTGACGGATAAAACAAAACGTTTTACAGGTTCATTGAGCGGTAATTTTAAGATTACCGATTGGTGGAATATCACAGCAAGGTTGGGATATGATCAATATACTACCGATTCATATACCTATATTGCTCCGGGATCGTGTGTTTCGGCGATGTATCAAAATGGACGTTTAAGTAAGGATACATACAATTATACTTATACTTCAACTAATATAATGAGTAATTTCCACAAGACGTTTAACGATTTTGATTTGGGATTACTGTTAGGAACGACAGCCGAAAATACAGAGTATACGGATCAAACACATTGGGGATATAATTTTATTACTCCGGGTACAATCAGTTTTGCCAACATAGCGAGTACAAATGAATTCTTTACAGATGCCACAACAAAGAAACGCTTAGTCGGCGTTTACGGAGAATTCAACGCTGCGTATAAAAATATTGCATATTTAACCGTAACAGGGCGTAATGATTGGTCTTCAACATTGCCTGTAAATAACAGGTCTTATTTCTATCCTTCGGTCAGCGGTTCTTTTGTCTTTACCGAATTGTTGCCGAAGAACAACATTCTATCTTTCGGCAAGGTTCGTGCGAGTTGGGCACAGGTAGGTAAGGATGCCAACCCATACGCAACTTTGACATATTTGGCAACTCCGATAACTTACGGGTCATATATAGGAGTAGGTAACAGCTATACTAGCGGCAATCCTAGTCTGAAACCTGAAATTCAGTCATCATGGGAAGTTGGTGGAGAATTCAGATTTCTTAAAGGACGCATAGGTTTGGATTATACGTATTATCATAGCCAAACAAAGAATCAAATTGCATCTCCTCGTTTGTCTAATGCAAGCGGCTACGTTATGGAATCAATCAATTCAGGATCTGTCATTAATAATGGTATGGAAATTGCCGTTACAGGTAAACCTATAGTTAATAATGATTTTGAATGGACTGTTACTTTAAATACTTCATATAACCGTGGTAGACTAGGTAATTTCTTAAAGGGTGTTGATTACTTTTATCCGACAGATGCACAATTCGGAACTGTAAAAGCAGCTTCAATACCAAACGGAGGTTATTTTATGGGATTGACAGGTCAAAGGGTATTGCGTGAAACTGATTCAAAAGGTGTTGAAAAGAAAAGCGGGAGTTATCAAGTAGATCCGACAACAGGTTTGTATAAATTGTCGCCCAATACAAATAGTGAAATAGTTGGTAACAGAGAGCCAAAATTAATTGGTGGCTTGAATAACTCGTTCAGATATAAAAATTTGACATTGTCTTTACTTCTTGATTTCCGTATAGGAGGTGATGTGTATAACGGAACTGAATATTATATGGTTTCTAATGGTTTAAGTAAAAGAACTTTGGCTAACGATCGTCAATCAGTAACTGTTACCGGTGTTAACAGTCAAACAGGTGCGGCTTTTAACCAAACTTATCAGGCCGATCAGTCATATACTGTTTCAGGTACTTCGTATTCAGGCAAGTATATGATACAACAATATTGGAGTAATTATTGTGGTAATTCATATAATTTCATTACTTCAGTTAATTGGTTGAAGTTGAGGTCTTTATCTTTGAACTATGATTTATCAAGTCTGATAAGGAAACAAAATGTTATTAAGGCCTTATCAATAACGGCAACGGGAACGAATCTATTTACATGGACTAATTATAAAGGAATGGACCCTGAAGTCAGTGCTGCCGGCGGAACGGGTGGTTCAGGTTCTACGGGTATTGATTATTGCGGTGTGCCTGCTGTATCAGGCTTTACGTTTGGAGTTAATCTTACATTTTAATTGACGGAAAGGATTGAAATTATGAGAAGTTTAAAATATATTATATTGAGTGGCATATTTGCATTGGGTTTGAGTTCATGCACGAATTGGTTGAATGTAAATACCGACCCGGATAATCCGAATAATGAAAGTGCCGGGGTTTCAAACAGATTACCTTGGCTTGAGCACTTTTATATGTATACTGCAGGCGTTTCAAATATGCGTGCATCTTGTATAGCAGGGGTTTATTATAGTAATAATGGTAATAATAATGCATTAAGTGTCACTTGGGCAGGTCCTTCAGGTTGTGCTACAACACCTTATCAAACGTGGTTTATTGAAGTGGCTCCAAACTTAGGAGATTTATATTCAACAGCCCAAAAGGAAGGAGCTTATGATTATATGGCTGCTGCCGATGTTATTAATGCAATGGGCTTTATGGAAATGCTCGACCTTTATGGTGAAATTCCATATACACAAGCTTTGAATCCGTCGCAATACCCAAGTCCTGCTTATGATGACGGAAAGACAATTTATAACGGATGCATTGCCAAATTGAATGAAGCTATCAGCCTGTTAGGTATGGCGCAAAAAACTGGAGCTACAAGTTTTGCTTCAGGAGATATGTGGAACCAAGGTGATGTAAATAAATGGATTAAAATGTGTTATGGATTGAAAGCCCGCTATTTATTAAAGCTATCCAAGAAAACAGGCACATTTAATGCAGATTCCATTTTATATTGCCTGTCAAAAGGGCCTCAATCAAATGCTGATAATACCGTAGGTACTTGCTATAACAGTACTTCTGATGTAGCGGATTATTTTGAAGAAGATCCGGTAATGACAAATGGCAACTGGGACTATGCCGGTTATGGCAGTAACCAACGTATTTCTCAATATTACTATAACTTGTTGACAAATATGAGAGGCTCTGGCGTTACTGATCCGCGCATGAGTAAGATTGTTCCGGCAATAATGTGTAACATTAAATTAAATACTAACGGTGCAGTACAATCATATAGCTGGTTACGTTCCAAAGGTGTTGATTTTTACGGTCCTTCCACTAGACTTGTTAAAGGTGGTGCAACGTCTATTA
>Ga0210129_1000172_pt1 | contig 17351 bp, 12 predicted proteins | sample WestPond_Cattail_2_FD_185582 | JGI IMG/M metagenome (GOLD analysis project Ga0210129, IMG submission 185582) | Wetland microbial communities from the San Francisco Bay, California, USA, that impact long-term carbon sequestration -... | ecosystem: Environmental > Aquatic > Marine > Wetlands ... | reverse complement strand
ACCTTCTGTAAGAGGTTGGAACCAGTGAGTGTAGTGTGTAGCACCTAATTCGATAGCCCATTTCTTCATACCGGCAGCCACTTCGTCGGCGATTGCACGATCGAGTTGTGCGCCGTTGTCGATGACATCGATAAGTTTATTGTATGCATTGCTTGAAAGATATTTGAACATCTTCTCGCGGTTGAAAACATACTTGCCGAAATATTCCGAAGGACGTTCCGCCGGAGCCGGCATTTCAACGGCCTTCTTTTTAAATGCCGTCTCTACTACTCTGAATCTTAATTCGTTTGACATAATTTCCTTATTAATTGTTTTATCTTAATTATTAGTATTTTATCGTTAGGACATAATTTATTTAAGCCAGGTTGCAAGTCTGTCCAAAGCTTCCAGGCAGTCTTCATAGTTGCCGAAAGATGTCAAGCGGATAAAACCTTCACCGCTAGGACCGAAGCCTACTCCCGGAGTCGTTACGATTCCTGTTTCATAAAGTATTTCTTCAAAAAATTTCCAGCTTGGAGTGTCATTTGGAGTTTTAACCCACAGATAAGGAGAATTAACGCCGCCGAATACTTTCAATCCACTTTTTTCAAGAGCAGCCTTCATGGTATGGGCGTTATTCATATAATAATCTATAGTGCTTCTTACCTGTTCTTTTCCTTCAGTAGTGTAAGTGGCGGCTGCGCCGCGTTGTGTGATATATGACGTACCGTTGAATTTTGTGCATTGACGACGGTCCCAAATAGGGTTAAGCGGTGTCTTTTCACCGTTTAATGTACTTGCCATCACCTTTTTGGGTATCACTGTATAACCACAACGAACGCCTGTGAAACCTGCTGTTTTTGAGAAACTGCGGAATTCTATGGCACACTTCTTTGCGTCTTTAATTTCATATATCGAGTGGGGGACATCGTCTTCGGTGATATATGCTTCGTAAGCGGCATCGAATAATATCAACGTATCATTTTCCAAAGCATAATTAACCCATTTCTTAAGTTCTTTTTTGGTTAATGTAGTGCCTGTCGGGTTGTTGGGATAGCAAAGGTAAATTAAGTCCACACGATGGTCTGGTAATTGCGGAATGAAGTCGTTTTCTTCCAAACAAGGAAAGTATGTTACATTACTCCATTTACCGTCATTCAGCAAGTCTCCGGTTCTTCCTGCCATCACGTTTGAGTCTATGTATACGGGATATATAGGGTCGGTTACGCCGATACTGTTGTCGCAGTTCAGAATGTCGCCGATATTACCGGTATCGCTTTTAGCTCCGTCGTTAACAAACACTTCGCCCGGTTCAATATAAATGTTACGTGGCGCATAATCATTTTTGATAATTTCTTCAACCAGGAATTGGTATCCTTCTTCAGGGCCGTATCCGTGAAAGGTCTTTTTATTGGTCATGTCATCTACGGCTTTGTGCATAGCCTCAATAACGGCAGGAGCCAATGGCTGGGTTACATCTCCTATGCCTAAACTGATTACCTTGGTTTTAGGGTGGGTCACTTTGAAAGTCTTAACCTTTTTAGCTATATCCTTAAACAGATAATTGCCGGGTAGTTTTAAAAAATTCTCGTTAACTAATGCCATGATGATAAATGGTGTTTACAGTGTTTATATTATATTTATCTATTATCCTATCACATGCGCGAATGGTATTTTGCAATAGCATGTGAGCATAATCACAGCTATTGTAATAACTATTAGTGAAGTTAATTGTTTTTATCATCCTTTTGTAGATTGCTCAAACTTAAATAATACCACTCACAAATGTATCTCATTTCTCCGACATATCAAATTTAATGACAGTAATTTATGATTATTTTTATTCTTATTCGCATGAAGTAAGATATTTCGGCATTTTTATTGACAAATAGATTTATGTTAAACATGATATAAAAAAAGAACCGATTATTCTACGAAGAGGATAACCGGCTCTAAATGAACAATAAAGTCAGGAATAAAATTATTTGTATGCGTCTTCATGTATACCTTTAACCGCACGCCCTGAAGGGTCGTTTACATTTTTGAAACTTTCGTCCCATGCAAGTGCTTCGGCTGTTGAGCAGGCCACACTAGGAATGTTGGGAACTGTCAATGCTGCGCTTTTACTTGGAAAATGTTCTTCAAATATGCCACGGTAGTAGTATTCTTCTTTGTTCATAGGCGGATTTACCGGGAAGCGGTCTGCGGCATGTTCCATTTCATCATCGCTAACCTGGCTTGCCGTGATGGCTTTTAACGAGTCTATCCAACTGTAGCCTACACCGTCACTGAACTGCTCTTTCTGACGCCATGCGATGTCTTCGGGCAGCATATCCGCGAAAGCTTCGCGAAGTACTTTTTTCTCAATAACTTTTCCGGGAGCCATTTTGTCTTTCGGATTGATGCGCATTGCTACGTCAAGGAATTCTTTGTCGAGGAATGGTACACGGCCTTCAACACCCCAGGCTGCCAACGATTTGTTTGCACGCAGGCAATCATAAAGGTAAAGCTTGCTGATTTTTCTTACAGTCTCTTCGTGAAAAGCCTTAGCGTCAGGTGCCTTGTGGAAATATAGATAACCGCCGAATATCTCGTCAGCACCTTCTCCGCTCAGTACCATTTTTATACCCATGCTTTTAATGACACGTGCCAACAGATACATCGGCGTTGAAGCGCGAACGGTGGTCACGTCGTATGTCTCGATGTAGTATATCACATCGCGAATGGCATCCAATCCTTCCTGTATGGTGTAATTTATTTCGTGGTGTATGGTGCCGATATGCTTTGCCACTTCACGTGCCTTGATAAGGTCGGGTGCTCCTTTCAGTCCTACTGCAAAAGAGTGGAGTTGCGGCCACCATGCGGCCTGTTTCCCATCTTCTTCAATACGTTCTGCAGAATATTTTTTGGCTATGGCTGATATGACACTGCTGTCAAGTCCTCCGCTAAGCAACACTCCGTACGGTACGTCACTCATCAGTTGGCGCTGTACTGCGGCTTCAAGCGAGTCGTGAAGAGCTTGCATGTCAGTCTTGTTATCGGCCACATTTTCATATCTTGTCCAGTCGCGTTTATACCATTTTTTCATTTCGCCTTCACGGCTCCAATAGTAATGTCCCGGTAGAAATACTTCATAACGGTCGCATTGGCCTTCCAGAGCTTTTAGTTCACTTGCAACGTATACTGTGCCGTCATCGTCGTAACCTATATACAACGGAATTACACCTATCGGATCGCGAGCTATCAGAAATTCGTCATTCTCTTCGTCGTAAAGCGCAAATGCGAAAATACCGCTCAAGTCTTCAAGGAAATGAATGCCTTTCTTGCGATACAGTGCAAGTATCACTTCGCAATCGCTACCGGTTTGAAATTCATATTTGCCGGCAAATTGTTTGCGGATACTGCGGTGGTTGTATATTTCACCGTTTACGCATAAAACACGTTTATGGTCGGCTGAAAACAACGGTTGTTTGCCGCTTTCCGGGTCAACGATTGATAAACGTTCATGTGCTAAAATAGCTGTTTTACCACAATATATGCCACTCCAGTCAGGACCGCGGTGACGTATTTTGCGAGCCATGACCAAAGCTTTGTCACGCAAGGTTTGTGTCTGCTCTTTTATATTGAATATTCCTACGATTCCACACATAATTGTTTTGTATTTATTTTTTCTGTAGATAATTGTTTATTTGTTTAGCTGCGTCTTGACCTGAGGCCATGGCGCGAACCACTAATGTAGCTCCGTTTATAGCGTCGCCAGCTATGAATACACCTTTAGGATATTCTTTTTTCTCCGGGCGTAGAAAGCCCATTGCCAAAAGAACCATGTCAGCCTTTATAATCTCCTTTTTACCAGTCGGTTTCATAATCGGACGTCCTCCTTCGGGATTTGGCAACCATTCCACCTCTTCCACTTCAACACCTGTCAAATTACCGTCTTTGCCGATAAACTTGTTACTTGTCAAACTCCAACGGCGAACACAACCTTCTTCGTGGCTACTGGTAGTTTTCAGAATGATAGGCCATTGTGGCCATGGTGTCGACGGATTTACACCTACAGGAGGTTTAGGCATGATTTCAATTTGAGTCACGCTTTTTGCTCCTTGGCGGATTGATGTGCCGATGCAATCGCTACCTGTGTCTCCACCACCGATAACCAGCACGTTTTTGTCTTTTGCATTGACCAGTTCTTCCTTCTTAAAAGTCATTCCGGCCAATACCCGGTTCTGTTGCGAAAGCATATCCAAAGCAAAATAAACTCCTTTCAGTTCGCGTCCGGGTATTTTCAAGTCACGTGCCACAGGTGCGCCGGTGCAAATACATATGGCGTCATAGCCCTTCGGCAGATTGTCAAAATCTATTTTCTTGTTCAGTTCTACCTTTACGCCTTCGGCCTTCATCAAGTCAAGGCGACGGGTAATGATATGTTTGCCAAGTTTGAAATTAGGAATACCGTAGCGCAACAATCCGCCAACATCTTCATGTTGGTCGATTAATGTCACTTGATAACCCTTATGGTTGAGTCTGTTGGCTACAGTCAGTCCGGCAGGACCGGCACCTATGACGGCAACTTTCTGATTCTTGCGATGTTCGGGCGGTTGAGGTTTTGCATAACCCTCCTGAAATGCTATTTCGGTTATTGCCGCTTCGTTTTCACGAATGGTTACAGGTTCACCACTGCTGTGATATAGTACGCAACTCTTTTCGCAAAGGGCAGGGCAGATACGTCCTGTGAACTCAGGAAAGTCGTCGGTCTCCGTTAGGTTATTGTATGCATCTTCCCAGCGGTTTTTGTATACGTAATCTTGCCATTCGGGTTGTTTGTTGCCTATCGGGCATGCCCAGTGGCAGAAAGGTACGCCGCAATCCATGCAGCGAGAAGCTTGCAGCTTACGGTCGCTTGTGTTCAGTGTCTGCTCAACTTCTCCGAAGTCAAGCACGCGGTCATGTACGGGACGGTATCCCGCTTCTTGTCTATGTATGGTTAGAAATGCTTTTGGATTTCCCATGATTTTTTAATTTACGTAGTTGATTAATAATCGCGTTGCATGTCGGCGATTTTTAGTTGAAGTTTTTTCATCTGCTCTTCTTGCAGCACCTTCTTGTATTCGATAGGCACCACTTGGATAAATTCGTCTGCATATTTGTTCCATTCGTCAAGCATCGTACGGGCTAATTTACTGCCTGTGTACAAGTAGTGTTGACGGATGAGTTCATGCAGCTCTTTGCGGTAATTGCTTTCTTCGATAAGTGAAAGCTCAACCATATCCATGTTGCAGAAGAAGTCGAAGTTGCCTTTAGGATTCCAAACGTAAGCCACACCGCCGCTCATTCCGGCTGCAAAGTTACGTCCCGTTGGTCCAAGCACAACAACGCGTCCGCCTGTCATGTACTCACAGCAGTGGTCGCCAACACCTTCAACGACTGTGGTTGCACCTGAGTTACGTACTGCAAAACGTTCGCCAACGCGTCCGTTAATGTAAACTTCGCCTGCCGTGGCACCGTAAAGAATGGTGTTACCGGCAATAGTGTTATCTTCAGCTACATAATTGATGCGAACGGGCGGCATCACTGATATGCGTCCTCCGCTTAGTCCTTTAGCCATATAATCGTTGGCTTCGCCTTCCAGTCTGAAGTAAACGCCGTGAGGCAGGAATGCTCCGAAACTTTGTCCGGCAGACCCTTTGAACTTTATGTTCAGGGTATCGTCAGGCAGTCCGGCATCGCCGTATTTTGCAGCTATCTTGCCGCTTAACATTGCGCCTACGCTACGATCTGTATTCTTTATTGTGTATTCAAGCGATACTTCATTTTGATTATCAATTGCATCTTTGGCATCTTTGATAATGTCAAGGTCTTTTACAGTTGATATTCTATGGTCTTGTTCGGTGGTGTGATGTATGGGTGTCGTCTTTGCTCTTTCAGGCATTTTGATTAAATTGTCCAAGTTCACCAAATCGTGTTTGCGTATACCGTCGCTAGGTTTACGAACCAGCAAGTCGCTACGTCCAACGATGTCTTCCAATTTGGTGAATCCCAGTTCTGCCAGATATTCACGTATTTCGGTTGCCATGAAAGTGAAGTAGTTCACCAGATATTCAGGTTTACCTTTGAATCTTTTTCTCAGCTCGTCGTTTTGCGTAGCCACACCCATCGGGCATGTATTCATGTGGCATTTACGCATCATTACGCATCCCAACACTATTAGCGAAGCTGTTCCGAATCCGAATTCTTCAGCTCCCAATAATGCTGCTATTATCACGTCCCTACCGGTTTTCAATCCTCCGTCGGCTTGCAGAACTACCTGTCCGCGAAGACCGTTTATAACCAGTGTTTGTTGAGTTTCACTCAATCCCAGTTCAACCCATGTGCCGGCATATTTCATTGAACTTGCCGGAGCTGCACCTGTGCCGCCGTCTGAACCTGAAATCAGAATCATGTCGGCTTTAGCCTTTGCAACACCTGCGGCAATAGTGCCTACACCGTCTTCGGCAACCAATTTCACGCTGATACGTGCTTTCGGGTTTACATTCTTAAGGTCGAAGATTAGTTGTGACAAGTCTTCAATTGAATAGATGTCGTGGTGAGGCGGTGGTGATATTAATGAAATTCCGGGAATACTGTGACGGGTCTTGGCAATGATTTCATTTACCTTATAACCCGGTAGTTGACCGCCTTCACCCGGTTTTGCACCTTGTGCAATCTTTATTTGTATTTCCGAAGCGTTAGCCAGATATTCGGCTGTAACTCCGAAACGTCCGGATGCAACCTGCTTTACGGCAGAGTTAAGTGATACACCGTTAACTTTAGCATGGAAGCGTTCCGAATCTTCACCTCCTTCACCGGTGTTGCTCATGGCTCCTATTTTGTTCATGGCTAATGCCATAGACTCGTGCGCTTCTTTACTCAGCGCTCCGAATGACATGGCACTGGTGACGAAGTGCTTCATTATATTTTCAATAGGTTCAACTTTGTTGATGTCTATCGGGTTTTTCTTGAAATCAAAAAAGTCGCGCAAGAAATTCTTTTCAGGCTTGTTGTCAACCAACGAAGTAAACTCTTTGAATTTATTATAATTGTTTGTATGGGTAGCTATCTGCAATGTGGCAATAGTTTCCGGATTCCAAGAGTGTTTTTCGCCTTTTTTGCGATATGAGTATACTCCCTTGTTCTCAAGTACATCACTTTCGCCTTCTTCCGACAGAGCTTCATCATGGAAAGCAATGGCATCTTTGGCTATCTCTTCAAGTCCTATACCGTTTACAGGCGATTTCATGCCTCCGAAATATGTGTCGCTCAGTTCCTTGCTTATACCAACGGCCTCAAATATTTTTGCTCCGCGGTATGAACGTATGGTACTGATACCCATTTTACTCATTATCTTCAGCAAGCCTTTTGATACGGCTTTGATATAGTTCTTTTCGGCTGTATGAAAGTCGAGTTGAATTTCTTTTTTGTTTACCAGGTTGTCCATTATGGCGAAAGCCATATATGGGTTTATGGCACTTGCACCGAAACCTAAAAGCAGGGCTGCATGCATCACTTCGCGAATTTCGCCCGATTCAACGATTAGGGCCGTTTGAACGCGTTTTCCTACCGATATTAAATGATGGTGTACTGCGCTCACAGCCAACAACGACGGTATGGCAGCATGTTTGGCATCAACATTGCGGTCGGATAGAATGATGTAGTTTACACCTTCCGTTACTGAGTCTTCGGCTATTTTGCAAATGCGTTCAAGAGCTTCCTGTAATCCGGCTTTGCCTTTGGCAGCTTCGAACGTGATAGATATTTTTTCCGTTTTGAATCCTTTATAGCGAATGTTACAGAGTAAGTCCAACTGCGTGTTGCTCAAAATAGGATTGCTCAGTTTCACCATCTTACAATGGTTCTCGTCCGGAAGAAGAATGTTTGCACCGACGGCACCAATATATTCAACCAACGACATCACCATCACTTCACGTATGGGGTCGATAGGCGGGTTGGTCACTTGTGCAAATTGTTGGCGGAAATAATTGAACAGCAATTGTGGCTTATCCGATAATACTGCAAGCGGCGTATCGTTGCCCATGGAAGCCGTAGGCTCTTTGGAATCGGTGCACATAGGCATTATTATTCGGTCGACATCTTCCTTTGAATATCCGAAAGTATGCAACATTTTGCTGTAGTTGATAACCTCTTGTGTTATTACGCGGCCCGATTTCAATTCATTAAGCTCAACGCGGTTGTTTGCCAACCATTGGCGATATGGGTGAGCTTCTGACAGTTGCTTTTTCAGTTCGTAGTCGTAGTATACTTTGCCTTCTTTAGTATCGACCATTAATATCTTACCGGGTTGCAAGCGTCCTTTTTCCCTGATGTCTTGCGGTTCGATATTCATTACGCCGACTTCCGATGAAACTATCAGCATATTGTTGTTTGTGATAAGGTATCGTGCCGGACGCAATCCGTTGCGGTCAAGCATTCCGCCTGCGTATCTGCCGTCGCTGAACAGCAATGCGGCAGGTCCGTCCCAAGGTTCCATCAATATTGAATGGTATTCGTAGAATGCCTTAAGGTCTTCGCTGATAGGGTTCTTTTCATCAAAAGATTCAGGAACGAGCATTGCCATTGCGTGAGGCAGGCTTACGCCGCTCATAACAAGGAATTCGAGCACATTGTCAAGTGATGCGCTGTCGCTCATGCCTTCTTCTATTATAGGGCTTATTTCTTTAACATGTCCCAGAGCCGGAGAGTCGAGCACGCTTTCGCGAGCTTCCATCCAGGCACGGTTTCCGCGTATGGTATTTATTTCGCCGTTGTGGCAAAGCAAACGGAAAGGTTGTGCCAAAGCCCATGTCGGGAAAGTGTTTGTGCTGAAGCGCGAGTGCACCACAGCCAGTCCGCTTGTGAAATAATTATTATTTAAGTCGGGATAATAATTCGGCAGTTGCAGCGAAGACAACATACCTTTATATATAATATTCTTTGTAGACAAAGAACAAACATAAAAGTCACTTTTTGATTTGATGTTCGACGTTTTTACTTTATTTTCAACGCGTTTTCGTATAAGGTAAAGTTTTCTGTCGGGATATTTTTCGTTGTTATCGAAACCTGTAATAAATATTTGTTTGATTTCCGGTTCCACAGCTTTAGCTTCGTCGCCCACAACTTCCGGGTTGGTGGGAACATTGCGCAAGTGCATCAATGTCAAGCCTTCTTTTTCAATTTCGTCGATGAAGATACTTAAAATACTGTCTTGGTCATTTTTGCTTTTAGGTAAAAACACCAAACCTGTTCCATACTTACCTTTTTCAGGTACCGGTATGCCTTGAAGCAGAATGAATTCATGCGGTATTTGCACCATTATACCTGCTCCGTCCCCTGTTTTGTTGTCCGCTCCTTCGGCACCGCGGTGACGTAAGTTCGCCAGTACTTTTAAAGCTTCTTCAACTAATTCATGCGATTTTCCACCATTGATATTTACCACCATTCCCACACCGCACGCATCATGTTCGTTGCTTGCGCTGTATAAGCCCGACTGTTCGGGCTGTCTCTGGTAAGGTAAAGCCTGTTGTTCGTTGTTAAAAAGTTCTTTTCCCATTTTCCTTATTTTTGACTTTATTGTACATTTAACTCGTAATAATCTATCACAGTGATGGCAAAGATAAAGAAAATAATTCCCTTTTGTATCCATTTCGTTTGTAATATGCAAGGTATGGTATCTTTTTTAACTATATCTAACGTTATAGTATGCTATTTGAACTGAAAACTTCAATTTGAAACGTAAAGCTATAGTTTTGTTTTAAATCGTAATGTAAAACGGTAGAAATATATGTATACTAAAATTATGCAAGAAAAAATAAAAGTGAAAATTGTAAGTTACTATAGTTGAATGTTTGGCTGTAGGTATTTTGTTTCTGTAGTCATCATTTTTGCGTGCCATTATTGATGGAGTACATAATGAATTCATTACCCGGAATGTTCTGCAACTTGGCTTCGCTGTTTCAAAATCATCACCATTTATGCTATATTTTCTAAAATTCCAAAGTCTTAATTCTGATAAATAGATTTTTATATCAATTAAACAGGATAAATCATTTTTAAAATCTTACTAACGCTATCTTCTATTTCTTGTGTAGAAGCTATTTCCTGATATGCCAAATCAGGTAGTTCTCGTAAATAAACATCTTGCAATGTAGACCATATTGAATGAAAATCGGATATCAACGGAGAATCTAAATATGATTTGTTTTGCCAACCATCCGGTTTGTCAAAACAATGTTGGTCATGCATAAACAAAGACGATAAGTCTTTTCTAAATTCATTACTTTGGAGATAAGTCTTGCAATCGTCGTTCTGAAGGAGATAGTGTAAGTCATAAAAATGACGAATTTTGGCTGTCAATTCGAGAATATGATTGCTAGCCAAAGAACAACGTAGCAGGGATACTAACTTTTCTGTTAATGTCATTCGTTTATCAAGTACAGGAATGACAAAAGGGTGCATGTCATATTCATTTATGAGTGCATGATTACCGGTTTGAATAAAGAAGTCGGTTAGAAAGCTTTTTATCTCACACTTCTCGTACGGATATGGATTGGCAAATGAGTTTATTTCAACCAACAATTGCCCGGCTTTGATTGCCCCAACTTGAAGTGTGGCTACTTCACGTGGATAAGTATAAAACGCTTTGTAGTAATGAGAGCCTTTGCTGGTAGCGCCTGGAATTATCAATTCGGATAGACCGGATGTCATATTCTTGGCAGTGTTTCGTATCAGTTTTTTCAATTGATTACCATTCAATGTCCACGCATTTGCTATGGCGATATCAATGTCTTCTGAGAAACGAGATCCTATTCCGTATGCTTTAGTTAAGCTGGTTCCTCCTTTAAATATAGCTCGACCATCTTTGTCATTTTTTGCCATTAAAGATAATGAACGACAAATCCAATAATCTTTTTCTATGAAGATGCTCTTAATGCCTAACCCTCCTTCTTCTTTTAGTCGTGACGCTGCGAGAATTGCTTCGTTGAATAATTGTTTGTTTTCGTGAAGTTTCATACAATATTCCAATTTTGTTTAGTTGATAATACATCATCTGAAATGGGTAGCTCATAACTTGAAACTCCGTTTAAAGACGATCTCAAACTGTAAGTTCCTATTCCATTTTGTTCTAATATAGCTCCTAAAAGTGCTCGCACATAGGGGCTATACTGTCTTGCCAATGCACAAAGTTCCTCCTGCTTATTTGTAGGTAAATCATCTATGATTTTACATAACTGTTTAACGCATTCATCAGGTGTAGTAGCAGGAATTTCTCGAATAAGTTTGATCGCATCCAAAATTCGTAACAAAGAAATGTTGTTCTCCGTTATAGGATTTGGTTGTGACAAGAAAGATATATTATATTCTCCTCGTTTTAAAGGACGCCGATATTTGTTTGAACCAATCACAATAGATGATGTTATCTGAGTTGTTAATCCCATAGAAGCAAAAGCTGCTGTGCCTGTAATGTAACCTAATAACTTTCCTCCTTTTTCCAAGAAATCCTTTGCAATCTCTGTTGATGCCGGTTTCAAAATACCAAACATGGTCTTATGTGGTTTGTAGTATCGACCTTTGGATATCTTCTGTAAATCTCCCTTTGCGATAAGCCTGCTAATGGCTTTAACAAGTGCGATTTCATACTGAGTATCCACATTAAAGTCCTGTATGGTAAGAACTACTCCATCAGGAAAAGCTCTTAGTTTTTCTTTTATTTGTTCTGCTATTACCATATGTTTATTACAAATAATTATGCAAAGATAAAAAAAGTCATGTTTTCTACGTAAAAAACATGACTTTTTTAATATTGATTTTGTTTTGCTTGACAATGAACGCCTAACCGTTTCAATTTCATATTGACTCTGTAAACTAGGCTATATATTAGCAGGAGTACCGAAAGCACCTTCAAGTTTAATGTCGATTTTGGCAGTAATTTTACGTTTGCAAGTTATTATTGAATTTAAATTAGAAGCAGGCATATCTAATTTTTGAGCAAGTTAGTTTTATTTTAATCCCACGTTTTTTTCAGCTGCGTGCTAAACGCAAAGTTTCTCCAGCAAATAGAATATAAATTTGTTAGTAATAAGGTTATTAGTAATAATTTTATTACTAATCGGTTGCTGAATTAAAATATAGCGTATTTGACTTTTTTATCGTTTTCTCTTCATCAAGTTCTTTTTCTTTATATATATTCAGTACTTTAGCACGTTCAGCATCTACTACAATCTCACAATGCGTTGTGATTTTATGATATTTATTACAGTATAGCTCGTTAAATAGTTATTAAATCACAATTAAATGTGATTTTGTTTGTTATAGCTGATGTCTTTGATTTTTTTTGTATGAAAATCACAATAGGTTGTGAAAACTAAAGAAATTGGAAGAGCAATAAAGGAGCGTCGACAGAGTTTGAAAGTAAACCAGCAGACACTCTCAGAATTGGCCGGAGTAGGGATTAATACTTTGGTTGCAATGGAACGCGGACAAGGAAATCCGAAGCTTGAAACGTTGCTATCCGTACTTGATTCATTAGGTTTACAAGTTGATATCAAATTAAAGGATTAAAGTTATGAGGATATGTGAAGTATATATTCATGATATTAAGGCGGGAATTTTGACAGAGACAGATAGCGGTGAGTATATATTCAAATACGATTTGAATTATGTGAATGACAAATTCCACGAACCGATAAGTCTGACAATGCCAATTCGGAAATAGGAGTATATGAGCAATGTGCTTTTCCCGTTCTTCTTCAACATGCTTTCGGAGGGTGAAAATCGTGAGATTCAATCACAAATTTTACATATTAATAAGAATGATGATTTTGGTATATTAATGGAAACAGCTCAATATGACACCATTGGATCAGTTATTATAAAACCGATTAAATAAAATGAGAATAATCAATATTTGTCCATCCACTTTACGGAAAGGATTTAATACTTATTCCCCTTTAACCCTCAAAAAGTTATTTGACGGTAAACTTATATCGCATATCTTTCCCGTAAGTAGTTGCTTGCCTTGGTAAATTTTCCTAATGACAAGACAGAGCATTATAGGATACAAAAGAAGAACGACCATGGGTTATCGCTATTATGAAGTGCATACAACAAATAATTTACAATACATGTTTTGATGTAGCTACGTATCTGATTGACTAAAGATTCGCAATGTTTTTTGTTGTTTTAGTCAATAAATTATTAATTTTGCAGTTAATAATTATGTGGAGCATGTCTTATCTTGATATAAAGATATAGAATAATGTACCAAGTGAACTAAAATAATGGAGCTGAAAAATAAAATAGATATTATCATCGATAGACTGTCGATCCTCTCAACGGAAGTAACGTTAAGAGGGACACTGAATCTACTTGATGTAAATGTGATTTCGGAACATTTATATAATGATATTTTGAATATTATCTACGGTTGGAAGTTGGAAAATGCCAATTTCAGTTCTCAAAATATCAAGGCAATTGACCTAATAGATAATGTTAATAAGATTGTCGTTCAAGTGTCGTCTGACAATAGTAAGAAAAAGATACAAGATTCACTTGACAAGCTTGATTCTGCAAAATATAATGGTTACTCATTCAAGTTTGTCAGTATCGCAAAGAAAGCTGATAATTTGAAGAAAAATAAATTTATTGTACCGACAGATATTTTTTTTGACGCCGAGGAAGATATATACGACATAAAACGTATAATTCGTAATGCACAAGCTTTGGATGCGGATACTATTGCCTGTTTGGCTGAATATTTGAATAAAAACATAGCTGCGGCAACATGTCAAAAGATACGTCCATCTGTGATTACATACGTTATCAATTGTTTGTCGGATATTGATCTCTCGGAAGCTGGCTTAGATCATGATTTCAAACAGTTTGATTTTTTACCGAAGGTAAATATAAACAGTCTTGTCCGCTGGGGTAAAGCTATTGAAGAATTAAGCGTTTATAGTATTACCGTGGATAAAATATATAGCCAATATGATATTGAGGCTGCCAACAAGAGTACCGCAGTTTTGTTTTCTTTACATAAAATGTATCTGAAACTGAAAGACCAATATCAGGGAGATGAACTCTTTGATTGTTTATTAGAAATAGTATATGAAACGGTGGATGGCGATGAAACGTGTAATGTGACGTTAACTAAAGAAGAGCTGGAAATGGACATCAGTATCGTGTTGGTTGATGCGTTTTTAAAATGTAGAATCTTTGAAAAACCTGAATAATCATGTTATTGCCTGACAATATAATTCCTGAGAATTGCATCTATTACAATGGAGCCATTGTACTAGAAATTATGCAACAGAATAAACGCATGAAAATGAGTGAATTGTTTGTAGAGGTTAAAAAACGAAAAAATCTTAGCTTTGCCATGATGCTTTTATGTCTTGATTGGTTATTTCTTATTGATAGTGTAATTGTAAATAATGAGGAGGTGATACTATGTTCTTGAAATATTTGCAGATAGAGAATAACAGCGGATTGGTAAGAAGAATAGATTTTCACCAAGGCTTAAATCTCATTGTTGATGAAACTCCTTTTGGTAATGAGGAGACTGGCAATAACGTAGGTAAGACAACAGTACTCCGCTTGATTGACTTTTGCATGGGCATGGATGGCAAACAGATCTATACATCAACAGAGGCAGGAAAAATAGTTAATGAAGAAGTTAGGAATTTTTTGATTGAAACGCAAGTGCAGGTTGTTCTGTGCCTTATTGATAGTTTTAGACAGGATGCAAAAGAAGTTATTGTACGTAGAAATTTCCTCAATTATAATAAGGCTGTATTGGAAATCAATAAAAAGAAGGTGAAAAAAAATGAATTTGAAGCTAAGCTCCAGAATGCTATATGGGGTGTTGTGACTGACAAGCCTTCTTTCAGACAGATTATCTCTCATAATTTCAGATATGATGATTTCAAGTTGTCTCAGACTTTGCGAACATTGGGCGCTTATGGAAGAGATGTAGAGTATGAATCACTTCATCTCTATATGTTTGGCTGCAATTTTGAAGATGGGGCTCGCAGACAAGAACTGGATAAGAAGTTGAAGACAGATTATATATATAAACACAGACTGGAGAAAAGAGCTTCTAAAAATGCCTTACGCTCAACTCTTGGTATCGTAGAACATGAGATAAGCGAGTTGAATGCACAGAAGAAAATGATGCACTTGAATCCGGGTTTCGAACAAGATTTGGAGAATCTCAACAATGTAAAGATGGAACTTAGTCATTTAGCCATGAAGCAGAATTCTTTACAGATAAGACACTCCTTGATTAAAGAGGCTGTAAAGGATCTTAATGCGCAGAAATCTGATATAGATGCCAAACAATTGGATATGATATATCGACAGGCAACGCAGATGCTTGGAAAGCTTCAACATACTTTTGAGGAATTACTTGCATATCATAATGGAATGTTGAGCCGCAAGGCTGACTTTATCGCGTCGGAACTTCCTAATCTTGAAAAAAAAATCCGGGAATGTAATATGGATATTATGACTTTGCGCAAGCAAGAGAAGGCAATGGCTGATAATTTGCAGCAGTCTGTATCTTATGAGGATTTGGATAAATTAGTTTCGCAGTTGAATGAGAAATATAAAGAGAAAGGTACTCTTGAGCAAGGAATTAAGCAGATAGAAGAGGTCGATGAAGCAATCGCTGCAAATGAAGAACTTTTGAGTAAGATTGACAAAGGATTATTTTCCGGTAATAAGCAGGAGTTGATTCAGACGCAGTTGGATAAGTTTAATCGCTACTATTCAACCATATCACAGAAATTGTATGATGAGAGTTACGCCATTGAATTTAATCTGATAAAGAACAGAGATGGCAAGCCTTATTATAAGTTCAGTCCATTTGCTACGGATAATTTTAGTACTGGGAAAAAGCAGGGCGAGATAACTTGTTTTGATATGGCCTACATTCTTTTTGCTGATGATGAGCAGATACCTTGTCTACACTTTATATTGAATGATAAGAAAGAATTGGTGCATGATAACCAATTGGTACGCATAGGTAATTTAGCGAATGAATATGATGACATCCAGTATGTTGCTTCCATTTTGCGAGATAAACTGCCTGCAGAAATCAATGATGAGAAGAATATTGTTCTGAAATTGTCGCAGCATAGTAAGTTGTTTAAAATTGAAGATTAGTTAATATTTAGGTGATATGCTTCGCAATATCACAGTTTTCCTATAATTTGAAAAATGAACTGATTAATGTCTTTTATTAAATTTTAATTATGTATTTTAGTATATAAGTGTCTTTATCATTTAATGACTTTCAAAATTTTACTTTGAAAAATAATTAATTATCAAAATTTATTATATACCTTTGCAAAGGTACTTAAAAAATTGTTATGGGCAATAATTTAAAAGAAATATTGTTTGAACTTTTGCAGATGAATTGTCCTTCTGGTAATGAAGAGGAGGTCGTTGATTTATTTACTCGCTCTATATCATCTTATGTAGATGAGATAACAGAGGATACAAATGGAAATAGTATTGCCCATAGAAAAGGAAATGGCAAGAGAATTGTCTTAATGGCTCATGCTGACGAAGTCGGATTATTAATTAGCCATATAGACAATAATGGATTTTTGTATTTTAAAGAGGTAGGCGCAATTGATACTAATCTCTTACCTGGACAACGGGTGTCTATATCCGGTAAAAAAGGAGTTATTACTGGAATTATTGGGAAAAAACCTATACATTTGCAAGATAAAACAGATGGAAGTAGAGATTTAATGCCGGAAGATCTTTGGATTGACATTGCAGCTAAAGACAAAACCGATGCAATGGCAAAAGTTCAACTTGGAGCTGTTGCATCATATATTTCAAAGCCATTTTTGATGTCAAATACAATAATTGATTCAAAATCACTGGATGATAGAATTGGTATAGCTATTATGATTGGAGTGGCTAAAAAATTAGAAAAGAAAAAGTCCGACTATGATATTTACTTTGTAGCCTCGACTCAAGAAGAATTGGGTGCCAGAGGAGCACAAACCGTAACAGAAGCAATAATGCCTGAAATAGGTATTGCTATTGATGTAACGCATGCTACTGATTACCCGACTACTTCTCCCGTCAAAGATGGTGATATTAGTTTAGGCAAAGGAGTTGTCATTCCTTTAGGTCCTAATATGAACAAAGCTTTAGGTCAGTCTTTTATTGATATTGCTAATACAAAAAATGTTCAGTATCAGATAGAAGTCATAGCTAAACCTACAGGAACAGATGCAAAAATGATACAAGTGGCAGGAAAAGGTGTTACTACTGGATTATTGTGCATACCTTGTAGATATATGCATACTCCTAATGAGATTGTG
>Ga0210129_1000171_pt1 | contig 17361 bp, 25 predicted proteins | sample WestPond_Cattail_2_FD_185582 | JGI IMG/M metagenome (GOLD analysis project Ga0210129, IMG submission 185582) | Wetland microbial communities from the San Francisco Bay, California, USA, that impact long-term carbon sequestration -... | ecosystem: Environmental > Aquatic > Marine > Wetlands ... | reverse complement strand
TTCGTGGAAGGGGCTTGGAGTTGTCGAAGCCGGGGGAGGCGCGCTGTGCGATCCCTTGAAACTCCCTCCTTCCTTGTTCCACTTTCTAAACGAGGATTTCCTATCCTCCGACGCGATCTTTCTTCCTCTTGCGGTTGGACATCTCGAACACAAGGAAGTACGGCGGGCGGCTTCTCAGGTTTACGGAGAGCGAGCGGCGTATTACTACTTGGATTCACCCTATCAGATCACACAGAAGAACAGTGAAGAGGTGACAAGTGCTCTTCAGGGAATGGAGATCAAGAACTACCTGAAGCCTTCCGTACGTAAGTGGCGGCATATCCCTCTGTTTCGGGATCAACAGAAGTTCTTCCACTTCAACCCTGCGGAAAAGCTGCAACAGTGCTTCGAGCTAATTGTGAGGATGCCGTGACCAAGCCCCCCAAGGTAGTTCATCTTAGACGGTTCCTTGCAACAATGCACGAGCGTGAACTCATTCGTATCAAGCGGGAACGAGGAGATCCATGGCCATGGACCCGGGATCCGATATTTTTGCAGTGGAGATTCTGCAATACGAACCGCGAGGACGATCGTGTCACTCGTTGGATCGAAAAGTGTTGGAGAACACCTTATGCGTCTCATGAAAATCTCTGGTTTGCTATGGCCGTCGCCCGCCAGATCAACCTTCCGGCGACGCTTGAAGAGATCGGGTTCCCGACTGAGTGGAACCCGCGAAAAGTTCTTCGCATCCTAGAGAAGCGAAAGGCCCGAGGTGAGACGATCTTTTCGGGAGCGTACATTCTCGGCGGGGGTAACCCCGGTGGGGTGTCCAAGATTCGTTATACTGTAATGGGCATCCTGAACCCTTTGTGGAAGAACGGTAAGAAAGAAGGTTTTGACAGATGCTTCCCGTTCTCCTCTTTAGAGGAAGCGCACAGTTGGTTCGGTAAGCAATGGGGATTTGGCAAGTTCCTTGCGTACGAAGTTGTTACGGATCTTCGACATACGCGCTACCTTAGCAAAGCGCCGGACATATACACTTGGGCAAACCTCGGTCCAGGAGCAACACGAGGGCTTAATTTTCTATATGAGCGTGATGCGATGGGATCGCATCCGCAGCAGCAGCTTTTGGAAGAACTTTTGGAGGTCCAGAAATGGGTCGTTCAGAATCGGAATCCAGAGATTCTTCCCCATATAGAGTCGCGTACCATTGAACACTGGCTTTGTGAGTTTTTTAAGATCTGCCGTGCGCAGCAGCGTCTTCGAGAAGGCAATATAATCGGTCTGGAGCGGTTCAAGCCGCCAGGGTTGATATGAGAATTTTTGTTCCGTCGAAGAATCGTGCCAAAACGATTCGAACTCATAAGCTTTTCCCGACTGCGACGGTAATCGTTCATAGTCAGGAAGAGGCCGATGCCTACGAACGGGCGCAGCCTGGCATCCATTTGGCAGTGAGCGGCGTCAAGGCCGATTCCTATGGTCTCACACGTCAGCGAGAGTGGGTCTGCAAGAACCTTGCTAGGAAGAACGAGTGGTTCGTCTTCGCTGATGACAACGTTCGGAGCCTGATTGGAGTGGTTGACCCGTTCTACGAGCAGGCCTCGCTCCCCGTGAAGATGGAAGAAGGTGCGCTATGGCGTCCCCGGTTTAATGCCTTGTGCTCGGGCGAACGGTTTCTCACGACGGTAGTCCCCGATACGATTGAGTTCTGCAAGAGAGTCGGTGCGCATCTCGCGGGCTTTGCAACTACAGACAACATTGTTTTTCGCCGAGAGAAGTTTGGTCGGTGTGGATACGTGATTGGAAAGCTGATGGTTTGGCACAACGTTCCGGATTTCCCTTTCGATCACACGATTTCGATGGAAGACTTCTATCATACGGCGATTAACCTTGTACGATATGGAGTGTGTGTCATCAATCGTTACGTTTTCCCGCGCTCGACTCATTATCAGAAGGGGGGCATGGGAACGTACGAAGAACGGATCCCCGTGCGTCAAAAAGACGTAGCAGTGTTGCTTCGGCGCTTCCCAGGGTTGCTTGAGGTAAAGGATCGGGAAGGGTTCGCCCCCAACACTGATTTGCGACTACGGGTTACGGAAAAGACAATTGCAGCATGGCTAGCGTCGTACGCGCGCCCCCGGCTGCTCTAAAGTCGGGTATTTTCGTCGCTAGGGGTCGCTAGGCGGCGTCGGGGCGACTGCCCCAGGGGAAAAGTACCCCTTTCGGTTCCCCGAAGGGCGTATAGGGCAAAGGAGAATCGAAATGGACAATAGGAAAGTCGATTTAAGCAAGGGCGAAAAAGTACGGCTGTTCAACGGCCTCGCAATTGAGATTGCTAGTAAGTGTAACCGAACTTGCTACTTCTGCCCGAACGGCTACAATCAACGTGAGGACGCGTTCATGCCCGAAGCAACGGTCGCTCACCTTCTGGAAGAGCTTTCGCGTCTGAAATATAAGGGGCGGCTGGAGTGGTACATCTACAACGAGCCGACTCGCGATCCTCGATTGAAGGCCTTCATCAAGCAGGCCCGCGTTCAAGTTCCAGGCGCGTGCCAGATGATCAATACGAACGGCGATTACTTCAAAGGTCCGTTCGACATCGCGGCTCTGTTCGAAGCGGGCCTCAACCAGATGCAGATCAACATCTACAGCGCGCGAGATGCAGAAAAGGATGAGAAGAAGTTTGCGAAAGGTGTCGAGCAGGCAAAAGCTCGCGAGGCTCTTCTCCAGAGCTGGGTTGACAAGGTAAAGGAACCCCTTGGTCTCTGCGATGAAAGTCTATACTTGAACATCGGTCCTTGGAAACGGGCGTGCAAGGTAGTGGCGAAGTACGGAATCCGTCCGACAACGAAGAATAGTGAAGTCGAAGGACCAAACTACTTTGCCAATCGTTCTGGGAATATTCCAGACTTTCGACCGGCGCTGCCTGAACCTCTGCGGAAGATGTGTGTCCGTCCGTTCCGTTTTCTCAACATTAACTACAACGGTGAAGCACTACTGTGCTGCAACGACTATGCGGGAGTTGTTAAGATCGGCAATGTTGATGATCATTCGTTGGAAGAGCTTTGGAACTCCGAAGTTCTCAACCGATACCGCATTAAGTTATTAGGCAAGGCACGCAACGCGAAACTGTGCGCAGCTTGTGACTTCGACGGTGGGTTCTATCAGCACGAAGTTTCGCATGTTACAACGGGTTCAGCCGCGAAGGACGAAGAGATCGTTCAGGAGTCGTTCCTGATCGATGGAACAAAACTCGTGCAGATTCAGAAGCCCGGTCCCGTAAGATTGATTTGAAGGAGAACGAATGTACGTCATTGACGTTAGAAATGTGAACGAAGCGTGGCTAAGAGCTAAATTCCTTTTGCGCGCTCACCATACTGTTCGTCCGAGCCGGGTCGGAGAGGTCTGGGAATGCGACGCTCCGGTCACGACGTTATATCGAAACCCGTTAGAGCGAGTTCTGTTTGACCCTCTCCGGAATGCGAACCCTTTCTTCCATCTATTCGAGGCGTTGTGGATGCTTGCGGGCCGGAATGATGTTTCGTGGATCGAGCGGTTCAATTCCAAGATCCGTAATTTCGTCGGCCCTGCTGAAGAGCAACACGGAGCGTATGGCTATCGCTGGCGGAAGTTTTTCGACATGGACGGGGGCGCGGAAGACGACTACGCGGATCAGCTGTTGAAGATCATTCGAATGCTTCGGAAGAATCCGGACGAGCGTCGTGCCGTTCTCACGATGTGGAGTCCCTTGGCGGACCTTGAACGCCCGGATCTTGCGGACGTCCCCTGCAATCTCATCATCACGTTCAAAATCCGAGACGGCAAGTTGGCGATGATTGTCTTCTGTCGCTCGAATGATGTTGTGATGGGATGCTATGGCGCAAATGTTGTTCATATGTCTATTCTCCAGGAGTACATGGCGGCGATGATCGGAGTCCCGGTCGGAGGCTATTGGCAGGTGTCCGACAGCTGGCACGCCTATACGGAGCGCTGGAAGGAGTTCGGCGGGGAAGTTCTCGGAGAGGTGGTCTATGATCCCTATCAAGAAGGGTCACGAGCTTTCCCGACGGTGCAACCCTATCCGCTGGTGAAGGTTCCCGAAAGCTTCGATGATGAGCTTCAGTACTGGATGATGCGGTCGACAGATCGTTCGTTCAGCAACCCGTTCTTCCCGGAGGTTGCGGAGCCCTTGTGGGCGTCCTGGCAAGCGTATAAGAGCGGGGACTTAGAGAAAGCAATTTTGTTCGCGGATCTTTGCGAAGCCTCAGACTGGAGTGCCACTGCGGTGCAGTGGCTCAATCGGATTCAAGTGAAGCGCAGGGTTAAGGGGGCGATTGCATGACTTCCTTTACGAAGTTGTACTGGATCCGGCATTTTGGCGGAACCCGGCGATTCCACGTCGAGCGGTTCATTGGTGAGCAGACGGTCTTCCATCATTCTGCGAGTACGGCGCTGCTTCTCCTTCAAACGTTAGGACCGGCGTGTTCGGCAAATCTGCTGAAAGCGGCTCTTTGCCACGATCTGGAAGAGGGTATAACGGGTGACATCCCCGCACCGGCGAAATGGGCGTGCGGGAATACACTGGAGGCGCTGGAAGCGAAAGTACGAGCAACGTTCGGCATTCCGTTCCCGGAACTGACCGCGGAGGAGCAGGATTACCTGAAGGCTGCGGACTTCTTGGACGCAACGTTTACGTGTTTAGAGCAGCGGTTGATGGGAAACACTCTTATTGATTCAGTTTACTTTGCGTATCAGCGTTTCGAGAAGGAGCGGAGGTTGCTCGCGAAGCTTTCGGGGCCGATGCTTGCGCTGTGGGTAAACATCCAGCAGGCGTATGAGGATTCCGTAGCGGGCAATCCCGCTTCAGCTAATGAGATCGGACGAATTCGTTTTGTATGAGACCTATCAAATCGAAAACCGAGTTCTACGCCCTATCCCGGCAGGGGCTTTTGGGAAACTGGCTCCGACAGTTTGATTGGCAGGAGCTCGTTTTTCGGCGCCAGGCGGGAACTCTCTCCTCTCTGATCGGAGTGCGCCATGTAGGGAATTCCTTTTCTACCGGAACTCGGAGTTTCCTCGCAACTCCGACCGAAGCAATTCAGTATGGATGGGAGCATGGAGCTCCGGACCCGCCCCTTTTGTTTGACGAGGCGGCTCCTACTGAACACATTGTTCTTCATGCGGAGATTGCTGCTACAGAACGAGGTCTTTACGTTCGACATAGTTGCCTTCCGGTTCATCAGCGAGAGTTGTGGGAAATCGATCGAAGAGGAGAGCAGAGCGTTGTTACTCACACTTGGGGTTTGAAGGCAAGCCATCTTCTTCGAAGCTACCTCGATGATCCTTCGTGGGAGTGCCTTAACGAAATCTTGTCCGGTCAACGCGGAGAAGACAATTCTTGGGGAGGAAATCTGAACTTCGCATACCCGGTTGTGGAAATCTCGTGCTTCGATATTTCGGTAGGTGAACTGAACTGGAACACATTGTTTTGGGAAGTTCGTACCGACTATTGATGGGTAGGTTAAACCTAGCTTAGAGAGGGAGAGATGGCTCAAAATAAACGCTTTACTTTCGAAAAAAGGTACGGTAAGCTACTTTTAGCCAGGAGAAAGGGCGCAGAAAATTTCAAGCGCCTACTCGGTCCGGTCGCAAACGGACGATTACTCCCTACCCTCCCAAATACCCAATAAACTATGGCTAAATCCAAGTTTTCTCTGGTACGGGGAGGCTCTTTACTTGCGATACTTTCTGCGACAACTCTCCCGGTGAAGTGGATTTCTGGTCGTCCTCCCTTCCCTTCTCTGCCTCCCGAGTGCGCCTTGCTGATTGCAAAGGCAGGGGTCTACGAAGGGAAGGTGAAGCACGGACGGGTGTACCAGATCCGGGAAATTCTTTGTAAGGAAGATCCGCCGGATTTCTCCTTTTGGAGAGACCGAGGTTGCATACGTTTTCATGACAACGACGGCCCCAACTCTCCTCTCCCGCAGGAGAAACAGCGGAGAAGAGTAGCAATTTGGGATCGGGTTCTGAAAGATCCGCCTCCTCGTTGGAAACCTCGGGGGACGGTATGAAGAAGTTGTCAGCTTCGCACCGTCGGTTGAAGGCAACTCGGGGGCGAGGATCTGAAACGCAGAACCATCTAGCTGCGGTGCATTACCTCAAGGAACTAGAGCAAGAGTTGATTGTAGTTCAGGAAAAGCTTTTTGAAGCTTGGAAAGACCTGGAGAGTAACAAGAACTTTCGGAAGTTCCTCAAGCACTCCGATCATGCGCAGCAGCGCCTTCATCGGGCAATAAAAAGGCTGTAGCTCTCTTCGCCCGTATAATTGAGCATGCGAATGTACAGCGATTTCTACGTGGTTTCAGTAGGAGCGTTTGGGCCTCATCACCAAGAGGTTGTTCTCCACGCCATGAGCCCTGGTACGCATCCGCCGGCAAAAGAGATGTTGGGTCCCCGGGAAGTGGAAGCTCCTGGGAAGTTTGAGGCAGCGGGCCTCGTCGTCCTTCGTACCGACCATCGGCAAGCAGTAGGGCAGTTTCGCCCCGGCGATGTTTTCAAGATTTCGCTGGAAAAGATTGACGGTAAAACTCATGCTCCGCAAGGAGTGTTATGAGGACGATCTTTCAGGCAGCTTCTTCGAAGCTTCGCGTTCTTCACATGAAGGCGCAGCTCTATATCATCTCTGATAAGAGTTCGTCGGAGAACGCCTCCTTTCGCGAGCTGGTGAACTTTGGAAGCTTCTGGCCGGAAGAAGGCTACCCCGCAGCGTTGCTGTCGATTGTATTAGACCATTTGCAGCAAACTCTTCCTCAAGTGGAAGATGGGGTTGCGGACCGGGCTACTCGGCACATTCACTGTGCGATCGAGATCTTGAATGGGCAAGGGAGTTTCTAGCCGATGATTCTTGTTCCTCCGAGGATTCACCGTGGAATGCTTCGTCGGCCGGACGACCCTCGGGGAATTTACTTTCAGGTGCGGGCGGAGCGCCCGATTCAGGTTCCGCAGAAAATGACGGACCCTCGACCGCCGATCTACCAGACTTCATCGTGGTATCCGCTGTTGAAATCTGATGGGAAGGAAATCGCCTTCATCTGGTCGGGGTTGACCGAGAAGACTTTACAAAGAGAGGCGCTGTTCTGCCGGATCGAGGAGGCAACTTTCGCTGACCTCGTTTTGGATCGACAGGACCCGCCGGAGGGCATAATCCTCATGGGAGCCAACTGATGTTTCTCGTCTACTTGATTGTCATTGTTGCTGTAGTCTATCAGGGGATGAATCGTTTGCATCTTTGGTGCAAACTCGGATGGCATCTTCACGAGGCGAAAACGGATCGGTGTTCTGACTGCGGAAAAGTCCTGCTCCAAGGATGGATCGGGGGAGGAAGGAATGATGAGCGAGATTGATCGTTTGACCTATATGGCGGGTCAAGCTCTTCAGGGGCTGCTATCGAGCCAATGCACTCCGTATGAGGACGTTCCGGTCGCTGCCGCGACGATGGCTCAGGAAGTTCTAAAGCAGCTTGCGCCGTCGGAACCCGAAAAATTCCCATTGGCGGTGGCACAGCGGGTTACTGTGGGGCAGTTGCCTACTCCACAGAAGGAATGTCTCCCGAATGGGAACTCTGCGGATTCCGAAATGGAACTTCCGGCAACTTTGGACCGAGAGACACTGCGCTATTGCTTGAAGCTTGCTGAGGATCAGGTGGTTTTCTGCCATAAGTTTTCTTCTCTAGTAGGCGATGGCGCACGGCGGGTTGCAAATTCCATTCGGTCTGAGTTGGAGAAGGCTACTGCTTGTTCGGAATTGGGTTCCAATCCGCAAGGGAATAAAGAAGTTTTCCGCTTCCTGGCAACTTTGGCTCTGCGGAGATGCTTAGCAGTAGTAGCTAGCCAAATAGCAGTTCAGGCTTCGGGACGTTCCGCAGATCTGGAGAAGATCAAAAACAAGCTCCTCACGGAGCTGGAATCTCTTAGAGAGCTAGAAGCTCTTAGAGCTAAGGCGGCAGCTAGAGGACAATCAGAAGAAGCATCTTCTCAGCCTCAGAGAATCGGACATCCAGTGAGTAGGAGACTGGAATGGTGGGAGGCTTGCTAATGCCTCCACATCCGATTCTGACACGCCTCCTGAATGAGATTGTTGCGATTCTCCTATGGAGTTTCGCTCAGTTCTGGTGTTTGCCCGTTGTGCTCGTGACAGTTGGATTCATGATTGTCGGCAAACGGATCAAGGATCTGCGCGGAGCTTCGAAGCAGATGGATGCAAAACAGTTTGGTGAGAAGATGGACTTTCGTGATTCTGATTATGACATTGTTCGGAAGGCTGCTCGGGCAATAGGCGGTTTTCAAGGACGACCTGGCAAATGAGTGACAAGTTGCACCGAGTAGGGAAGGGTCCTCGGGGAGGAGAGTTGCTAGTTTTTCATTGCCCCGGTTGCTGCCTAACGGGGCATGGATACGCACATCCTTTTGAGATCAACGTTCCTAACGGAACTGGATGGACTTGGAACGGCTCGATGAACCAACCCACCTTCAGCCCTTCGCTACTCTGTAATGCAAGCTACCCTGAGCTTCGATGCCACTCTTTTGTACGAGAGGGCATGATTCAGTTTCTAGACGATTGCCATCACGAGTTGCGCGGAAAGACAGTCGAGCTCCCTGATTGGGAATGAGAGACAAGTGATTCGCCACCTACACGTGTAGGTGTTAAATGCTAAAGAACGTTATATGACAACTGGAAAGACTACAACCCCGGGCAAGAGAGGTCCGAAACCCGGACGACGAAAGAACCTTGCCGCTCGGTCGAAGCTGAAAGTGCTTGTTCATGAAGAGACTGCCTGGAAGCTTCGGTTGGAAGGGCACAGCTACTCTGCAATTGCTAAGAAGATGGGCATGACGGGCGGCGGTGCCTACCAAATGGTCATGCGGGTTCTGGCACGGCATCAGGCTGAAGAGGCCGAGGCTGTACCTCAGATTCGGAAGATGGAAGTGGACCGATGTGATCAGTACCTTTTGCAACTTAAAAAAGGTTGCGAGAAGGGGAACATTGGATCTATCCAGACTGCGTTGAAGGTTGCTGAGCGGCGGGCGAAGCTGCTGGGATTGGACTCGGCTATCAAGGTTGATCCCCTGGCGGGAGAAGGTGGACAGGTAGCCGTGGATCTCTTCCGAAAAATGCTTACGGATGCAACCGCAGTTGCTACGGCGGAAGAAGTCGAGGACGCCCCCGTATAATACTACATGACCCAGCTGATTGAGATGGAGCATCCGTTGGACTCCGGGATGGAATCTGAATTGACGGTTCCGGTCGGTAGTCGTATCTTGGAAATCTGGGTTGTTGGATGTACTCTCCATCTGGCAGTTTTGGGAGATTGGTCTCTCCCTTGGTCTTCCTTGAAGTTGCATTACCGTTACCTCTCACAGGAGACGAGTTGCATGGGAGTCTGGGATGCGTCGTACCTAGGCTCCTTTGTATCGCCGGTTGCCGGTGTAGTGGGCCAACGTTGTTTTGTGTTTGGTAGTTTGGTCGAGGCTCCCGTATAATTCAATGTGATGTATGAGGTCCTAGCGGGGCCAAATGCAATGAAGTTTCTACGTACAAATCGGTTGGTAGAAAGGAGAAAGCCTGATGCTTTTGGTAGTTCTCTGCTGGACCTTTCTGCTGGCATTCGCCCTGATCGCCTTTCCGTTGGCGATCCGTGCGGGTCCCAGGAAACGTCCCGCGAACAGACTTATGAACCGCGTCCGGGTCAACTTCCGGCGGCGCCAACAGAGGGACCGCAAATCCCTGCCGGCGCTGGGCCTTTTGCAGCAAGATTTGATGATCTATTCGGCGCCTTCCGCTTTCTCTCTCGCCTCGGGCGGAGTTGCGGCTTAACAAGGGGCTTTGGTTCGGGCGGCGCTGCGGTTGCAGTCTCCTTTGGCCGCTCGTTCTACGAGGCTCTGAAGAAGGGCCTCGCTTTTATTTCCGGTCGGCGGATGCAGGGCATATGGGCTGGTAAATTCGCGGGCCGGTTTGTAGGAGGGCGGCGAGCAAGGGTCTCGCCGCTTGTTTCGCCGAAAAGAATGGGAGGGCAAGACTGCCTTCCTCGCGCTACAGGAACCCCTATTGCGGCTGAGTCACTCGTGACGGTCGCAGGTTCTAGTGGGGTTGAGATGGCGCAGTTAAGAACCCAGAGAGTTCATACTTCTCCGACGGGGGTGGAAGGCCCCCTCAATTTTATCCTGTCTGAGTTGCGGCAGGAAGAGGCTCGCCGAACGGTTAGGGGTACGCATTCGGAAGTTTCCGATGGGAGCGTTCCTGACTTTTCGGTGAAAAAGATTGCTCGCGGCGGATTGGCCGTTCGGGTAGCTCCCGAGATGAGGTTCGAATCCATCACGCCAGCAAAGAGTTCTGTGGGGAAGGCGCTGGTAGTTTCAGGAGCGTACCCACAGCGCCGGCAGAGACCGGCATTTACCGCGATGGATTCATCGCGTTCGGGGGCTCAGGCAACAAACTCAATGCCCATTTATAAGGCGGCCCAGCCCCCCAAGTTCTTACGAGATCATCGATGAAGGTTCTTGGGCGCATTTCGGACGCGGGTTCGACTCCCGCCGCCTCCACCAGGGCCCTTGCGCTACTAGCTAGTCGGTTGTTGCTGCCATTACAGTCGACTCCTAGCCAGGCGTTCAAGGCCCTCTGGCGGGGGCGCATAGGTTTCGACGGGATGGAGCCAGGGGACTGGAGATGATAGGTAGGCGACTACCTCAACAGCGCAAACCATAAACGCCAACGAGACTTCGTTCGCGCTGCCGATGGCTGCCTAATTAACAGCCTCCGGCGGGGAAGCCCTCCACTCGAAAGAGCCTGGCAACAGAAGGAGGGCAAAACTCTTTCGGGAGGCGTCGGATGTTTGAAGGAATCTTGCTAATTCTCATCACGTTTTTCGTGATCGTTCTCCTCGAAGAACTCTTTCGCTGCTTCTAATGAGCACTCCGACTGAAATCCCCGAGCCCGGCACCTTGACTCGGCTCAATTCCGAGAGCGCCCTCTTTCAACTGAAAGTTGGGCGTTTTACCGATGTCTGGGTTTGTCAGCATCAAGTCGGGTACCCTGACGTTTGCCCCTTTTGTTCTTCTGTCCTCCTTTCGAAGTAGTTTCCTCACACACTGCATGAGTCTCTTGGTAACCCCGAAAGGCCGAACGGCCGCACGTACGGAGAAGGCAAACCAGCGGCGTGTCGATAAGCTGAAAACCCCGGTCGGATTTGTCAAAGGTGCTCTTGGGCATTCCATATGGTTTAAGCAACGGGAGATTATGGAGGACGTTGCTACTCAGCGACGAGTAGCGGTCAAGAGCTGTAATGCTTCGGGAAAGACCTTCCTCAGCGCGGACTTGACACTCTGGTGGGTGACTACGTTCTTCGATGGGATTGTTGTTACGACGGCTCCTACCTGGACACAGGTGAGCAGTCTTTTGTGGGGAGAGATTCGGAATACAGTTGCGAACCCCGGTACGAAGATCAAGTATGGTGATATCAACGAAACGGAGATTCGTCTCGGGCCGAAGAATTACGCAATTGGGTTGAGTACCAATCAGTCCGCCCGCTTCTCAGGGTTCCATGCCGGGCATGTCCTGATTGTGATGGACGAGGCTGAGGGAATCCTTCCTCAGGTATGGGAAGCAATCAACGGTTTGCGTGCGGGCGGTACGGTTACGCAGCTGGCAATTGGGAACCCGTTGATTGTTGGTGGCGAGTACCACGACATCTTTACCTCGCGTCGAGCGGGATGGAAGCTGCATACGATTTGTGCTTTTGATACCCCGAATCTTCGGTACGCGTCGTTGGAGTATCAGGACGAGCATGGAGAGACCGCTACTCTCGGGTCGGGGAAGTCCATCCTGGAGATGACCGAGGAGGAGCTCGATCACAACGTTCGCCCTTACCTTTGCACGCGTCGTTGGGTGAAGGAGATGTTTGAGGAGTGGGGGCCGAATCACCCTTACTTCCAGTCACGAGTTCTCGGTGAGTTTCCTACGCAGGGAGACGATTCTCTTCTGCCGCTCTCTTGGCTAGAGAAGTTGAAGATTCAGGAAGCCAAGCATTCCCCGACGGACGTTGTACGAGCGGGGCTGGATGTGGCGGGGCCGGGAGAGGCCGAAACCTTTCTCTGGGTGATGAAGGGCGACCATCTGGTGCTGGGAAAGGGATGGACCCAGGCCGACCCCCGAGGGGAAGTGGTACGAGCGCTGATGCCGTACAAGGAAGAACTCACGAGCCTTAACGTAGATAGTATCGGGATTGGTTGGGGTATGTACCAGCACCTCTCGGACATTTTCAATCCCAAGCTTGCGGGTGGGGGCGTTAAGAAGATTGTCAACGCGGTCAACGTCGGCCTCCCGGCGCGCGATGATAAGAAGTTTGCCAATGCCAAGGCCGAGTACTTTTGGAATCTACGGCTTCGGGTGCAGGCGGGAGAGCTTCTCGGGTTGACCGATGAGAAGACGATTGGTCAGCTTTCGGTAATCAAGTACAGACACAATTCTCGCGGTAAGATCGAGATTGAGTCCAAGGACGAACTGCGGAAGCGAGGCGTCAAGTCCCCTGACCGCGCCGAAGCCCTGATGCTTTGTGACGCACGCCCGAAGAAGACTGCGAGCGGGTTTTCACTGGATACTGCCAATACCGGGGATGATGCTAGCCTGACCCGATCGAGTAGTTGGCGAACCGGAGGTGGGAATTTCGGTTCGCGCTGGGGTGATGGAGCAAATTACGAGGAGTAGGCTCTCGATTTCCGGCGTTAGGGAGCTTCAGGGGCGCTTGCAGAGGTAACGCCCAGCCCTTTTCCCGTTCCGTCGGATGCAAACGTTCCTAGGCGATCCTAGGAAGAAGTAGAGGAGGCCGAATGTTCCTCCGAAATTGGCTACCTGTCTCTTCGGGTAGCTTGAAAAGACTGGAGAAGAAAGTGGACAAGATCCAAACAGCAGTAGCCGAAATTGAAACCAAGCTGACCGCCATCGGTACCGATGTCACCAACATCGCTTCCGGCATCGCCAGTTTGAACACTCAGATTCAAAAGCTTCAGGACCAGCTTGCTGCGGGACTTTCGCCGGAAGACCAGGAAGCGCTGAATCAGCTTCAGGCCGACGCTGCCGCTTTGCAGTTGAAAGCCGACGCGGTGGCCGCGCCTTTCCAGCCGCCGGTCGAAGGGACGCCCGCGTAGGAGAATATGATGACTCCGGCTCCGAAGAAACCTTGGTTTGAGCTATCCCGCTACGAACGCTACGCGGACTTGTTTATGATTGTTGGCGGGCTGAGCATTGTAGGTGCAGTTGCCTACTGGTCGATTCCGGCTGGGGTAGTTCTCTTCGGAGCCGGAATGTTGTCGTTGAGCTGGTTGATGAGTAGATAGGAGGACCAATATGAAGATGATGCGAGAATTGGCCGCCGGTATAGGAGCAGTTTTGCTTGGGGCGGCATGGACCTTATTGATTTGTACTGTGCCTCCGATGCCGGCTCAGAGTACCGGAGCAATTGCGCTCTCATCGGTTGCCGATCTGACTGGGGATGGAAGCACCCACGCGGTTGCTGCTTCTGGAACGGCACGATGGGTAGTGGTTCTGGCCGCGACCTCGAACACTGCCAATGTCAGGGTTGGAGACTCGACGGTTTCGTCTACCCGAGGCGCGAGTATTTTGCCCGGAGGGAGCTTTATGTTTCCGGCGATGCCTTCTGCGCCGAAGATGAACACGGCTGATCAGTACTACTCACTTAGCGGAGTTTACTACTACGCTGCCGTGGGTGATAAGGTCAGTGTAGTGTGGGGGAAGTGATATGTCCATTCAAGCTTGCTCGTCTAGTTCTTCCGAGAAGAACTTTTATGGAGAGCCTTTGATACGCGAGTGCACTCTTCCAGCGGAAATGGTAAAGCAGTTTAAAGAAAAACTTGCGGCGCTCCCCTTGTCGGGAGAAATACACTTCGAAGCCGCTTTTGCCCCCTTGGAATCCTTTGAAGAGGTAGCGCGGCGAGTGAAGACTGAGAGGGGCGCGGGACTTCCTTTTACGAGCTTCGGAGCCCCAGCAACTGGCGCGAAGAAAGACCTTTTCTCCCGACTTCTGTTCGGACTGGTGATGCTTGCGTCTCTACTGGTTGCTGCCGCATTTTTCCTCGCACTCTTTGAGGGGACCGCTCATGGGCAATCGTTTCCTCCTCCGAGCATACTCCCAGTAACGGTGAACCCTTCGGGAGCCTGTTCTCCGGCTTTTCTCACTTGGAACTCTTCGACGGGCGAAATCTACGGTTGCAAGAACTCGGTGTGGACGGCGGCGGGGAGCGGAAGTCTGGGCGGGGTGCAGGCGACGGACTGCACGAGCGTGGGATTCGTGCAGAAGGTGAACACGGACGGAACGATCGGGTGCGCGGCCGGAGGGGGGACGACGCGGACGTGGTCGTACTTCTGGGAAGGGAGCGTGCAGGCGGGAGCGACGGGATTCGCGGCGAACCTGCCGGCGACGGGGGCACCGGTGCTGGCCAATAGCGGGGGCACGCGGCCGATGGCGGTGTTGCAGTGGCCGGAGGGGCAGAGCACGTACTACGCGTGGTGGACGTTCGTGATGCCGGCGGGGTACACGTCGAACGCGGCCATCAGTTACTCGCTGGAGACGCGGAGCGCGGACGGGACGCATCTGAGCAACGTATATCTGGGGTTGGGGTGTTCGTCGACGGTGACGGACAATCCGACGATTGTGGAGGCGGCGGCCGTGGGGGTGACGAGCGCGGCGAGCACGGCGCGGACGGTGACGGCGGGGACGCTGACGCCGAACAGCGGCGGGCTGCCGGCGTGTGCGGCGGGGCAGCGGGTATGGATCAATCTGCGGGTGGACACGAACGTCAGCGGCAATGTGATGACGCAGCCGCTGGAGCTGGTGGGCGCGACGTTCAGTGTGACGGGGAGCATGTAGCCATGGTGCGTGCGGCGATCGTATTGCTGATGGTGGTGTGGAGCGCCGGGGCGGGCTGGGGCCGGGCGTGCACATCGCGGGCGGCGGGGAACTGGTCGGCGACGGGGAACGGGACGACGACAGGGACGTGGACGAGCACGAACGGGTGCAACACGACGGTGCCGGGGTTGGGAGACACGGTGACGATTGGGCACGCGGTGGTGCAGGACGTAGCGAACCTGGTGGTGGGAGTGAACGGAGCGGCGCCGAACCTGGGCTATCTGGTCTCGCTTGGGCCGTTGGGCGGCGGGTCGGGGTACACGTCTTGTAGCGTGAGCGGGACGGGGCTGACGGGCGGAACGGCAACGTGGTCCGGGCAGATCGGATGCACAGTGTATGGAGGCGTGGTGTACGCATTCATCAAGCACCGGGGGGTATACACGGCATGCCCTACATCGGCGGCGATTACGGCTTCTGGTGGAAGCGGGGCCACGACGAGCGTAACTCCCACGTGCAACTTAGGCGGGGGGACGCCGGCGGTAGCGGTATCCAACTCCAGCACGGCATCCTTGACGATCGCGGCGGACACGTATGTACGAGGGCCGCTAACTCTGATCGGAGCGAACGGCTCGCCTGCAAATGCTCTCATCATCAATCCCGGAGCGAGTCTGTTCATGGACATGACGCAGGCTGGGGGAGCGATGTACCGGATCGAGATGCCCAATTACTACAGGACCATCTCCGCCGATTGCAGTTCGCAACATATATCCGGGTTACAGAACAAAGGCTGCTCGATACAAGGATATGGGGGGGCCACCTCAATCCAGCCTGGATTCCTGAGTGGATATTCAAACGCGTATCCGAAGATCATGCTCAATAACGTTTTATTGAAGAACGTCGGAGACGCTAACACGCAGAACCAGATCTGGCTGAGTTCCGTGCAAAACTCGATCTTCGACGTTTGTGGACCCATCGACTACACCACGTCAGCGGCTTCGGATGTTGTGGTGTGGAACGGGAATTACCACAAGAATTCACCGCAGAAGTTTCCCGAGGATGTACCGTCCAACCTGCATCTGACTTACACCGCCGCCAACTCCGGCGGTACGCGGCAGATCATAAACAGCGTGTTCGATGGATCGATCTCCAATCCGACCGCACTGGGCACGGTAGGAGCGCTCAAGGACTTCACAATCACGGGGAGTTACTTTGGCGGGGCTATCTGGGATCTACAAACTCTATACACGTGGGCGAGCTTCCAAAACAACTTTCTGCGTGCCTACCGGCTCAATCAAATAGCCGACGACGGATCAGTGTACCACCCTGCAGCCGGGCCAGAGAGCAACACATACTGGCTGCTGGATGCCGGTCATTGGCGGAACCCGCACTTTTCCCAACCAGCGAGCGGAGGGCCGACCTTTTCGGGGTTGGTGGGTGACACCACCGCACTCAACTATGGGGACAGCGGAGAGTGGATGATCGGGACTGCGACGATTCAAAACTCGGTGTTTCCGTGTGGCCCGGCTGGTTATGGAAACTCCGAGCTCACCTCGCCGCTAACCACGGCCACGGTATTTGCATCCAACCACAATACGTGGTGCGGCGGAAAGGGTGTCTTCGGGATGCTGGACGTGAACGAGACGCAACTTACGGGCGCGGGCAACATCACGATGCTGAGTAACATTGCGTGGGAGACGGCCAGCGGGGCGCACACGTCCATGAAACTGTATACGACCAACACAACCACCGGGCAGACCACGGACGTATGCACGACGACGAATGCGGCGACCTCCAACTGCGATTACAACGCGGGGTATCTGACGGCGGCGACGGCGAACTGTCCATCCGCGGTGCCGGGGAACTGCACGAATCAGGGGCGAGGGTATGTGGCGAAGTGGAGTTACACGCCCGGGTATCATGACGTGGACGGGCAGAATCCGGGATTCGTGGATCCGGCGCGGAACGCCGCGACATTCGACCGTGGATACCTGGGGAAAGCTCTTGCGAGCACATACTCCGGCGGCGCGACTTACGTGCTGGGCGATCTGGCGAGTAACACGGATTCGAACTACTATGGCGGGACGGCGATCAATTACCGCTGCACGAATCCGAGCGGATGCACGAGCGGGGAAGCGCCGGGGCAGGCGTATGCGGAGAATGCGTCCTGCGGGGCGTCATCGTGCGTGGTGAATGTTTCGGGCCTGCGGTTGTCGATCGTGGATATCGGGATGCTGTGGTGTTCCGGGGTGACGGTGACGAGTTACAGCACCAGTGGGGGGCCGCCCTATACGAGCGTGACGCTGAACTACTCGGGCACGGGCGGGACGTGCCGGGTGATCAGTAACTGGCGGCGGAACTGGGAGTTTGCGAGCCTGTACTGGTTGCGGGAGGCAATCGCGGCGGGGACGACATACACGGACGGGGCGATCGGGTGCGTGGGATGCAACCCGGTGCAGGCGCTGGTG
>Ga0210129_1000170_pt1 | contig 17379 bp, 13 predicted proteins | sample WestPond_Cattail_2_FD_185582 | JGI IMG/M metagenome (GOLD analysis project Ga0210129, IMG submission 185582) | Wetland microbial communities from the San Francisco Bay, California, USA, that impact long-term carbon sequestration -... | ecosystem: Environmental > Aquatic > Marine > Wetlands ... | reverse complement strand
TTACATCGCGTTTCGTTGACACGGAATAATTATTAGTTCTTTTACTTCTCATATTTTTACTCCTTTTTGTGTCCAACTTTTGGGGTTCAGTTCAAATTGATGTATTCAGGATACAGTTTGTACAACTATTCATAATTAGGCAACGTATCATTGATTCGTATTTCCTTACCTTTTATTATAATTACTTTATCCGATAATAATTCAGAAATAGCTCTTGCCAATGACGGACGTGCAACACCTAATATTTTTGCCACTTCTTGTTGTGAACTGATTTGATTATGAAGGCGGATATAATCAAGCAACCTCGTTTTCAGACTTTGGAGAGCAAACAGATTAAGTCTTTTTGTCAACAACGCATTCAGATTTGAAACCGATTGCAAAAAATTTAACATCGCTACCGGATATTTGTGTAGAAAATCCAGAAGCAAATCCTTATTGATTAATATAACTTCAGAGTCTTCAACCACTTCAATGTTTACGGGGAAATGATTATCGTTGCTGAATAAAAAAGCCGGAGCAAGCACTAAAGGCGCTTTCAGCACTTCAATAGTTAACTCTTTGCCTTCTGCATTAACCATTTGTGCACGTACAGTACCTTCAGTTAAAAGATATAATGAGCGGCAAATGTCTCCTTGCAATGCAATGAATGAATTAGAGTGATATCTTCTCAATGAATTCTGCTGTGCAAGCAAAAACGGTAAAACATCTTTTTCATTCATTCCATTAAAGAATGCGGCTTTCATTATCTCAGTTATATTCATTTTAAGTTATTTTATTTGATGCTGTAACGTATGTGACATAATAATTGTGATGATATTTAAACCTTTGCACGCAAAAGTAAAGCATTTATGTTTAATAAAAAAAGAAAACTATGATGGAAAATGAAATGTTTTGTTTCCAATGCCAGGAAACGGCAAAGGGTAAGGGATGCTTAATAAAAGGCGTTTGCGGCAAGAACAGCAGTACAGCTCGCTATATGGATTTGTTGTTGTTTGTAACTCGCGGTGTTTGCGTTGCAGCTGATTTGCTACGTTCTAATGGCAAAGAGGTGCCGACACATGTAAATGAATATGTAGTTGATGCTTTGTTCTCAACAATTACTAATGCTAATTTTGATGATGAGAGTATTTTAAAGAGGGTACACAATGGTGTAGAACTGCGTGACTCATTATTGTCTGTCATTAAGGATGACCGTATAAAAACTCCTTCAATTCAGGAATTAACATGGAACGGTGAACCGCAAACGTATGAAAAGCTTGCCGCTGTTGTCGGTGTATTGCGTGAACCTAATGAGGATTTACGTTCATTGAAAGAGCTATTGGTTTATGGATTGAAGGGTATGGCAGCATATCTTGAGCATGCAATGCGTTTAGGTTTTGATGATGATTCCATTCATGCCTTTATACAAAAGATGCTGGCAAGAATAGCTTCGGAGCAACATTATGTAGATGAATGGACAAGCTTTGTTCTTGAAACCGGTAAAATAGGAGTCCGGACGATGGCGCTGCTTGACAAAGCTAACACCACAAGATATGGTAATCCTGAGATAACTAAAGTTAATATAGGTGTAGGTAAGCGTCCGGGTATATTGATTAGCGGTCACGATCTTCACGACATTGAAGACTTACTGAAACAAACTGAAGGTACGGGAATTGATGTTTATACTCATGGTGAGATGTTGCCTGCCCATTATTACCCGGCGTTCAAAAAATATAATCATTTTGTCGGCAATTACGGTAATGCGTGGTGGAAGCAACGTGAAGAATTCGAATCATTCAACGGTCCGATAATATTTACGACAAACTGTATCGTCCCTCCATTAAACAATGCGTCATATAAAAGCCGCATATTCACCTGCAACTCTACAGGTTTTCCGGGATGCAAGCATATCGAAGCCAATGCTGACGGTCATAAAGACTTCAGCGAAGTTATTAACCTAGCTAAGCAATGCCAATCTCCTGTAGAAATAGAGCATGGCGAAATTATCGGAGGTTTTGCTCATAACCAAGTGCTGCAATTGGCCGATAAGGTAGTTGAAGCAGTTAAAAGCGGATCTATTCGTAAGTTCGTAGTTATGGCCGGATGTGACGGGCGTATGAAGAGTCGTGATTATTATACTAAATTTGCCGATATGTTACCGAAAGACATCGTTATACTGACGGCCGGTTGCGCTAAGTATAGATATAATAAGCTTAACTTGGGAGAGATAAACGGCATCCCACGCGTACTTGATGCAGGGCAGTGCAATGATAGTTATTCGTTGGCCGTGATTGCGCTCAAATTGAAAGAAGTGTTTAATTTGAATGATATTAACGACCTTCCGATAATTTACAACATTGCATGGTATGAACAAAAGGCCGTAATTGTGTTGTTGGCACTTCTCAGTTTGGGTGTGAAAGATATACATCTCGGTCCCACGTTACCAGCATTTTTATCTCCTAACGTATTAGAAACGTTGGTGAAAGTATTTAATATAGGAGGTATAACCGAACCGATGAATGATATGAAGAATTGGGGTATTTCGTAATAATATTATACCATTTCTCATCAGCATGTTTACCGTGAATGTTCTTGATGTATTCCATTTCTTACGTACGTGAGAATGTCTTCTTACATACGTAATAATATCTTCTTACGTACGTAAAAAAGTCTTCTTACATATGTAAGAAATGGTATATACGCTGATAAAATACGGTAATATCGCTGATGAATAACGATGTTCACGCTTAACAGCTATAGAAATATATACACGAAAATTTTTATTTATCCGCTGCAATAACTATTTTTGTACTTCAACAAAACAAAATAGTTATTTAAAAGAGGATACAATTTATGAACGTATATTACGACATTTACAAAAACCCGAAGCACAAAGACGAAGAGCAGGAAGCGAAATCGCATGTACGGGTGATAAATAATCGAACAATCAGTGAAAAGACTTTTAATGAGGAGATTCGCTCTACATCATCGTTGTCGCCGGGCGACGTAACGAATGCGATATCAGCATTGCATGATACGCTTGTTAACCACCTCAGCAATGGAGAAAAAGTGAAGTTGCGCGGAATTGGTACTTTCTCACTCGCAATTGAATGTCCGGCCGATTTCAAAGACGACGGCACTTATTTTCCAAGTCGCCAAATACAAGTACGTTCGATAAAATTCCGACCTGAAAAAGATTTAATTGTAGACGTAAGTAAAAAAACTTCTTTTCAGCATTATCGCGGGAAAGTGCATTCGGTAACCCACACTGAAAAGGAAGAACTGCAAATACTTAAACAAGTATTCGCAAACGGAGGGAGCAAAACGCTCAAAGAATTGTCGGCCGCACTGGAATATAATCGCGTCAAAACGGATTATCGTGTAAAACAATTGACAGAGAAAGGCTACTTGCGTTGTTACGGCCCAAGAAACCTTTATTATTACGAGGCTACGGAGAAACTTGGATAAAAGTCGGATTCCATGTATCCTTTTTTACTATTAAGAAAGTCGAAATCGGTTAACTCTCTGTTGAGCATAAAGATATTTTTCCTGTCAACACCTTTTTCAACAAGACGTACAGCCAATTGCCTCAGTAAATAACTTTTACCTACACGTCGTTGACCGACCAGCACTTTTACCAACCTGTTACCTGCGTATTCAGATATTTTATCGGTATATTCATCACGGATAATTCATCAAAAGTATTTCACTTTTAATTTGCAGAGCATTACACTGACTGACACGTAATACTTATTATGTATTTTTATAGTCTTCTTTCAAAATACGAATCAAAACATTTGTAGTTTTGCAAAAAGCGAAATTTATGAAGAAGCTGTTTTACAATATTCATCTTTGGCTGTCTATTCCGTTGGGAATATTCATTACGATTATTTGTTTGTCAGGGGCAATGCTCGTGTTTCAAAATGAAATAAATAAAAAAGTTTATCACGACAGATATTATGCAGATGTTATGACAACAACGGCAATTCCACTTAATAAGCTTATTCCAATGGTCAATAAACAACTGCACAACGGCAACAAAGTTATTTCCACAGAGATTTCATCCGACCCAACAAAAAATTATGTTATGGGATTGTCGAAAGGAGTTATGGCATCTGCGTATGTAAACCAATACACAGGAAGACTTGTTGAAATATCATCGTTTAACGACGGCTTTTTCGGAAAAGTAAGGCAGCTGCATAAGACTCTGTTCGCCGGTTTTGTTGGCAAAATGATAGTAGGTTACACCACTCTGTTTTTTGCATTTATCGTGATATCGGGTATAATATTGTGGTGGCCGAGAAGCAAGAAATCATTAAAAACACAATTAACTATACATACTAAATACGGTTGGAAAAGATTTTGGATAGACCTGCATCTCAAAGGCGGAATATATATCTGCATCGGACTGTTGGTTTTGTCCTTAACCGGATTGTTTTTCGCATTTGATTGGTATCAGAATGGTGTGTTTTCGCTATTCGGCGCCGAAACGAATGAAAAAGGTGCGGAAAGTAATAATGCCGATAAACGCTCTGAAAAAGATATAAACTATGCAGCTTGGACTGTAGCCGTAAACTCAGTCAGGCAGAAATATTCCGATGTCAAATCAATAAATGTACAAGACGGCACTGTTTCGGTAACGCCGCATCTTACGTTCGGCAACACGCGATATGCCGACATATATAAATTTAACACCGGTAACGGCAAAATCGTGAAAGCCTTACCTTATAATACTCAGGATAAATCGGACAAGATTTCCGGTTGGATATTTACGTTGCACACCGGAAGATGGGGAGGACTGTTCTCAGAAATTTTGACTTTTATAGTCGCTTTAATCGGAGCCGCTCTGCCTGTTATAGGATACTACCAATACTTTGCAAGGGCAAAACGTAATAAGGGAAACAAATCATAATATAAAAGCTGCAAAATTGCAGCTTTTATTATTTAATGATGCATCTCAAGCAAAGTACGTTCAACAGCTTCTCCAACAGCTTTCGCCGACTGGGGGTTTTGTCCTGTAATAAGTCGTTGATCAGTTACGACATGTACTTGCCAAGGTTCTGACTTTTCAAATAATGCTCCATGCTCCTTCAACTTATCTTCAACCAGAAATGGAACCACATGATCCAATTTCACAAGTTTTTCTTCCTCATCAGTAAAAGAATTAACCTTTTTGCCATCGACCAAATACTTTCCATTACTTAATTTTATATTGAATATCCCTGAAGGACCATGACAAACAGCAGACACAATACCATTATTCTCATAAATGTCTTTTGCTATTTCAGCAATAGCATTATTATCGGGGAAATCCCATACAGTACCATGACCACCTGCATAAAAGATTGCGCAATATTCGTTCGCTTTAACTTCAGACGGAGTCAACGAATGCAATAATTTGCTATGATAAGTCTTATCTTCCCAGAATTTTTTATTGACAAGATCACTTAAATCCAATCCTTCTACAGGAGGATTACCGCCAAGCGGACTAACGAAATCTATTTCGTACCCCGCTTTTACAAGCACATCCCACGGATGTGAAACTTCACTTAGGTAATATCCGGTTTTCTTACCGGTATTTCCCAGTTGTCCATTACTTGTTACGACAAATAGAATTTTCTTACTCATTTTTTATAATGTGTTTTTTGTGCCATCACATTACGGCACTTTGAATTCATCAAATATATGCAATATTTTCATTCGTTACACAAATAACTTCATTGTTTATGCTTTTTATATATTATGCAATATTTTATCATCATTAGCAAGATTGGATAACTATGAGCATTCATTTTTCGTATATCTTTGCTACATACAATAAAACAAGAGAATTATGGAACAGAAATTTTGTCAAAGCTGCGGCATGCCGCTGAACGATTCGGTCATGGGAACTAATGCAGACGGTTCTGCAAATGAAGATTATTGTAAATATTGCTTCAACGAAGGCAAATTCACCAACAACTTCACAATGGAAGAAATGATCCAATACTGCTCAAGTATGTTAGATGAATATAACGCCGATGCCAAAGTGAAGCTGACTAAGGAAGATGCTATTGCACAAATGAGAAAGCATTTCCCAACAATGAAGCGCTGGAAAACGCAACAATAAAAATTCTTTCTACTCAAATCATTGACGTAAAACATTGCCTTTGATTTGAGTTTTTTATTAAATTTGTATTCCAACTTTAGATAGCTTATCATGAAAAAGAATAACATTGATTAATGGATAAAAAAGAAGATGAAAACACAAAGGCTGTAATTTGCCAAAGTTGCGGAATGCCGATGATGGCAAAAGAGCATTTCGGCACGAATGAAGACGGTAGCACAAACGATGAGTATTGTTGCTTCTGCCTTCATGAAGGTAAATTTACCAAAGATGTATCAGCAAACAAATATGCCGAAATGTTAGTAAGTTGGAATAAAAATACCAATTTGCCTAATAATCTTTGCCATAAACTATCCGATGACGAGCTTATCATCATGGAAACTGTAAGGTTGCAAAAACTAAAAAGATGGCAACATTCCCACGAAATAACTCATCAAAACTATTATAAGTCGATCTATTCGGTGATGGAATATATTGATAAGCACTTACCAGAGCAAATTACAACACTTGATCTTGCACGTGTCGGCAACATTTCCGAATTCCATTTTCACAGGTTATTCAAAGCCGTTCTTAATGAAACACCCAACGATTACATTCAACGTCTGCGAATGGAAAAAGCAGCATTTCTGTTGCGCAACACATCAGGTTCATTGGCTGACATAGCAATGAAAGTAGGGTATCAAAACATTTATTCATTGTCGAAAATATTTAAAATTACCTACGGAGTTTCTCCCGGGAGTTACAGGAACAAAGCTGTTGAATTTAAGATACGGGAATCGAAGCCAATTATTAATCTCAATCTCACTCCTAAAATTGTATCCATACCTTCGATGAAATTAATATGCCTGAGAGTTGCCAACCCGTTCAAACATCAGAAAGCATACAAATCGGCATGGAGCGAATTGCTCAACTTCACAGAGTTAACCGGAATACCGGACAATGCACATGAATATTTCAGTATATCCTACGACTTGTGGCCATTGACCGCGCCAGAAAAATACCGCATCTTTGCCTGCATACACAGTAAAGAAACAGATGCCATAAAACCCGAAGGGAAGTTTTGCAACAAAACGATTGAAGGAGGACTGTACGCTGTATTCAAGCACGAAGGGGCATACGATGATTTGAATTACACTTACTGCAACATATATCGTTATTGGTTGCCGAAAAGCGATTACGAACTGCGTGATATGCTTCATTTTGAGAAGTATTTGAACAGCCCCGATGCGGTTAATGCCGACAACCTGATTACGGAAATATACATTCCTGTGCAAAAACTAGCAAATAAAAACTTGCCCAAGAATACGTTAAACTCCTACGTAAACTTAGGCAAGCCATATTAAGATTATCCTGGGAAAGAAATTAAGATTTGAGTTCTATCATCGTCGTATTTTTATTTATAATATTTTATTTCATAATCTGTTCCAGTGTTTTCTGCAAATTATCCCCCATCAAATCACGGGCAATAATCTTTCCTTCGGGATCGATCAATACATTAGTTGGTATGGAACGTACGCTATAACGTACGGCTGTTTCAGTTTTCCAAGAACCAAGGGTAGACACTTGCGTCCAATCCAACTCTTGTTTATGAATGCAACTTATCCATGACTCTTTGTTGCGGTCAAGCGAAACGCCTAGAATTGTGAAGTTTTTGCTCTTGAATTGATTATAAGCAGCTACCACATTAGGATTTTCTGCACGACAATCGGGACACCATGATGCCCAAAAGTCAACCAACACATACTTTCCTTTAAAATCGGAAAGCGAAACATTCTTACCGTTTACATCAGGCATCGTGAAATTAGGAGCCGTCTGTCCTACTTGTACAGTTTTAAGACGTTGAATCAACTTGTCCAAATCTGTTAAGTACGGACTACCTTGTTGAGTGAATTTAGCACGAAGAGTTTTTAATTGCTCCAATGATAATCGCCATGAAAAATTGCGTAACAAAAAATAGGCAGCAACGTTAGATGATTTATTTGCATTGACAAGAGCAGCTATATCATATTTGTCGCCTTCGACTAATGTTTGATTGTTAACAAACAATGTATTAGCGTAAGAACCCGATGTAGCCACCTGAACAGGTTTACCTTTTTCTATCTCAACAGTAAATGATTTGTTTTCTACGAACACCATTATAGGGCGAGTACCACGAGATAATGCAAATCCGTACAGTAAAGGCTGACTTACCTTCCCTTTAAAGAAAAACTTACCGTTCTCTACTTTTGCAGAATCGACTATCTTAAAATCCTTAGTAACATTCACATATTTTTCAAGATAAACATTACCGGACGACACGTTAGTAACTTTACCGGAAATAAGAAATCCGGTCGTAACTTTCGCAGCACTAACTTGCAGCGAAACCATAATTATTAATAACCATATAAGCTTTTTCATTTTATTCTGTTTTAATTCCATCAATGAGTTTTAATATATTATTTACAGAACTCATTTATCTGTTTTTACTTTCAACATCAAACCAAAGGCGTGTTGTAATTTCATCTGCACCTTGGTCGGCTAAAGCAGCTTTGTAATTCGTGCCATTCAGGGATTGTTCCGTTGAAGGATAATAAAAGCGCCTCGGCATTTCTCCTTTATCTAATACAGAATTAGGTCCTGGCGTTAATTGAGGATACCCTAATCTTCTCCAATCAGTGAATGCATCAGGACCTTGTCCGTAATATGCAATCCATTTCTGCCAACCAATAGACTCATACCATGTCGCTACATTGAATTGCACGTCACTTCGTGACAAATAAGTATTAATTGTATTTGTATCGGTGATTCCGAATTGTTTAAGTGATGCTATAATCGCCTCATTGTAGAGAGTTGATGCATCAGCTGATATCCAACCGCGAGCTGCTGCTTCAGCATAAATAAACAGCACTTCAGCATATGTATAGAAAGTTGAAGGAGCACTATATTGCAAAAAGTATGTTCCTGGACGTGATATTTTATAGAATCCTTGATTGTTAGCAGCATCTGCCGACAATCCGTTAGCTGCTCCAACATAAGTTTTTACGGTAGTATCCTGGGGCAATTGAGCATAAACTGACAACCGCGGATCTTTAAGTGAAGTAAGTTTATCAACCATAGTCTTAGATACACGTTGGTCATCCCTACTACTGAATGCTGATGCCCAAGGATTCCATTGTGGTGAAGACGTAAATGTAAACTCTGCTATATCAGAATTGCGGCTTATTAAACTGTCCGGTTCATTATAATAAGTAGAAATAATCGACTTGGCCGTATTTTCATCACGATCGCTTATCTCAAGAGCTATTCTAAGACGAAGTGACTTTGCAAGTTTTTTCCATAGAGTGATATTATTGTTATAAATAAGATCACCTGAAATATCGCCACCTGAGGTAGTCAATCGGTTATCTGCTTTCTTTAAATCATCGAGAAGCCCATACAAAATAGTTTTCTGTGAATCGTATGCCGGTGTGACACTTTCTCCGTATTTTGTATACGGGATGTCTCCATATAAATTTGTGAGTTGAAGAAATACCCAAGATCGCCATATTGATGCCACACCTTTATAATTATCATTGCTCAAGTTTGAATTCATAATAGCAGTCAAATCAGCTATTAATGTAGAATAACCGGTGTCCCAAGTAGTTGTAAAAGCGGTATTGTCCACATTGTAACAGTCAGGTTCGGTATATTGTATCTTAGCCCAATGCTGCATCCACAATAGTGTAGAATTGTAGTCAGTTACATCACCCCAGTAAAGTGATGCTGAATGGTATTCGGCTGCTGATAACAAATAAGCCGGTTGTGGATTTTCGGTTGCATTAGGATTATCATTAATGTCAGCAAGTTCATTTTTGCATGAAGTGACAGTTAATAATGCGGTCACCACAAAAATAAGTATATATATCTTTTTCATTTTATTATTCTTTTGATTGTTCATAATCAGAATTTAATATCAAGATTAAAACCTAACGAACGTGTTGTAGGCATAGACAAAGCCTCCACACCCTGTGCATTACCGTCCGAAATTGCAGCTTCAGGATCTATATTAGGTACACCTTTATAAATAATCCATAGGTTTCTCCCAACGAGCGATAACGATGCATCTACAATATGGACTTTCTCTAGAAACGTCTTTGGGAAACGATAGGTAAACGATAGTTCACGAAATTTGACAAACGACGCACTATAAACATTCGCTTCTGCTATACTGTATATTCTGTGGTAATAATTTTCAGCTGATGCAATTGTTGTATTTTTACCATCACTTTCAGTCACACCGTTTAATATCATACCATCTTGATATACCCTTGTTGAAGTCCCATTAACAGATGAATAATATAAACCTGTAGAACTTGTAGTATAACCAGGATTACTCAATTGAACGTTAGTACCATTATTATTCACATAATACCATAATCCTCCATGATTGGCATCTCTTCCTTGTAGAGTACTCTTCAAAACTCCTGTATATTTCCCAGTCTTATTCGTATTTGAAAATATTTTTCCTCCAAAACTTGCATCAATCAAGAAAGAAAGTGAAAAGTTCCTATAAGTAAATGTATTATTAATTCCTCCAGTCCAATCCGGAGTATATTTACCCAATACCTTATACGTGGATGATACTTTTGGCAATCCATTACTATCAATCACTATATTCCCGGAAGCATCACGAGTATATGCAGTACCATACAGTGTCCCATAAGGTTTGCCAACAGCAGCTAATATCTGAATACCTGAATTATAAAGTTGGTAACTTGTGATAAGCCCCTCTTTATCCAATTCGACGACTTTACTATGATTTGATCCGAAATTGGCATCCACATCCCATGTGAAATCACGATCATTCCTTACCGGAGTAACACCTAATTCAATTTCATAACCGTTATTGCTGATATGTCCGGCATTGCGAACTTGTGACGTATATCCACTGGATGCAGTAGTAGCAATACTCAATATTTGATTTCGACTATCCGTCTTATAATAAGTAAGATCCAAACGTAGTCGCTTATTAAAAAACACTCCTTCTGTACCTATTTCATATGATGATGTCTTTTCCGGTTTTAAATTGGCATTCATGCCAACTCCTGAAGATGTTTGCAACGGATTGCCTTCAAAAGCCGTTTCGGATGTATAAACTGTAGCTATTTGGTATGGATCGGCATCCGCACCAACTTGCGACCAACCGCCACGTAACTTTAAATAATTGACATTCGAGCTCTTTATACCTAAAACTTCCGATAATAATACACTTGCCGTTACCGAAGGATAAAAATAAGAATTATTAGCAACAGGCAAGGTGGATGACCAATCATTACGCCCTGTTACATTTAAGAATGCCCAATTATCGTAATTCAATTCTGCCGATCCGTATACGCTATATTGGCGCAAACGATAAAAGTAGTTTGAAGATGTAAGTTGGTCACGTGAATTGGTCAATGTATAAAGGTCGGCGACAGCCAATCTCGGCGCAGCCTGATAGTTATTTTCATACTGTTTGTTACGAACGTTGAATCCAACTAAGGTATTGATGCCTATTTTATTTGTTACCTGTTTGTCATAAGTTGCTATTGCCTCCGTGTTATCTTCCTTTACCGTATAAGCATCTTCCGCATAACTCCCGTAAGGAGTACCGCTTGTTCCCCATTTAACTTTTGCCTTTCTCCGATCGTTATACCAATCGGTGCTTGTACGGAACTTTATATCCAATCCATCAATAGGATGAATAGAAAAGTGTAAGTCTCCGATTATTCTATGACGTTCCTGACTTTGGGTATTATAATACGCATTCCAATAAGGATTACTATAATAGCTACTGTTCCAGTTACGAGAATAATCATCTTTGAGCGAATGCATATTGACCTGACGCCCGGACCATAAGAATTGTAGCATGACACTGTTAGAGCGATAATTCGACCCACTTATTGATGCCGAGCCTGGCAAACTAGGTGCCGTATAAATAATATAATTAGCTGTTGCTCCTACTGTTAACCACTTTGACACATGGTAATCCGTATTTAAATTGATATTTGTTTTTCTGGTTCCTGCGTTAGGAACTATACTTGCTTGATTTTCATAATTATAACCTACACGAAATTGGTATTTATCGTCAGCTTGCGCAATAGATATTCCATTGTTTGTCGTAACACCTGTACGAAAAAAATCTTGAATGTTATGTGGATGCGATACCCACGGAGTTGACGTTCGTTTTCCTGAAGAATCCAATGGACTATCGAATTGAGGAATAAGAAGGCCTATATTCATTTTCGGTCCCCAACTTTCATCTACACCATCATTTACTCCTCCGCCTTGTCCGTCAACATAACTAAATTGTCCACCTGCACCTTGTCCGAATATATTTTGGTAATTCGGCAATGTTGCAGCACGGGAAAATTGTATAGAAGAATGTACGGTTATACCTAACCCTTTCTGTTTATAACCATCTTTGGTAGTAATAATAATTGCTCCATGAGCAGCTCGCGCTCCATAAAGAGCTGAAGCATTAGGACCTTTAAGTACAGTCAGTGTCTTGATATCTTCAGGGTTCAAATCGGCAATGGCATTTTTAAAATCACGTCCTGTTGCTTGAGAATTCAATTGGGAATTATCAACAGGTATACCATCAACAATAAAAAGTGGTTGGTTCTCACCTGCAATTGAAGTTTCACCTCTAATGATAATTCGGCTTGAGCCGACATCACCTTGCGTACCGGTTATACGTACACCGGCAATTTTGCCTTCAAGAGAATTCAGAATATTATTATCCTTCCCTTGAATCAAAGCATCGGATTTAATTTCTTGAGCAGAATATCCTAAAGATTTTTTCTCATGTGATATACCTAAAGCGGTTACCACAACATCATTAAGTTGTTTATCTGAACTATCCAAAACAATCTTTAATGGAGCCGAAGATATTGAGACCTCTTGGCTACTCAGTCCAACATATGAAACGACTAAAACCTTAGCTTTGCTAGGTACATTTTCGATTGAAAAATAACCTTTACTATCGGTCATCGTACCGATATTACTCCCTCTTACTATTACTGACGCTCCTATAACAGGTTCGTTATCATTTGATGAAATAACGACTCCGGTTACTTTTTTTTGCGCTATCGCTAATCCCACACATATGTAGAAAAACGCCAAAAACAACATTAATCCTTTTCTCATAAACTAATCTCTTTAATAAAACAACATTCAATTAAATACATTTTACGATAAACCACATCTAAAGATGTAAGTCTGATTATAACCTATTGCAAATAGACCAAATAATAATTTAAGCTTTGATTAAAGGCACAAGAAGTTTTTGGTAAACCACATTTATGCCATAACAGAATTGATAAAAAAAATATTTGTATTAACAGCGACTGCTGCACATTCGCATGCTCATGCGAACAGGAAGAATAAAAAATTCGTTTGCTCTTGTTGATATATTGATTAGAGCAAAATCTTTAAAAGAATAAAACTCATCCGATAAAGCAATATGGCAAATGGTATTTGTACCATCCTGAAGCCTATCTTTTTCCTTAAATAATAAATGTCGTACTCTCATCCTTGTTTATTTCGTTAAAAATTAATACATATTTACAACGATATCATTCCTTCATCATAAACTTTTGCAAAAATACGTAGTTGAACATTAATCTACTATACCATAAACGTGGTAATTTACTAACGTCATAATGGTAAAAACCACAATATACATAATCTCACCTCTTTATTTTACCTATTAATTCACCCACTTATGGTACAAGAATACCCTATAAATGGTATATTTTATTCTTTGAGACTGTTATAAATTTGTACAATTTTAAAGTAGAAAGAAATGACAAACACTGATAAACAATTTATTGTAAATCCCGAAATACCGGCTATCGGATTAAAAGGTATATACTTTACGATTGAAAATATCGTAAACAAGGATACTGATGCGGAGTTTAAAAATTATCAAATGGAGATATTGCAAAAGGCATATATTTATGCTTCACAAAATGATCTCAAGCAAGATTCCATACTACTGGGATTCAGACATCTGCATGAAGCTGTAGGTGCTCCTAATCGTAAAAATCTTTCTGCACCGGAAAATCTATACAAGTTACTAGTTAAACATGGAGGGCAAATACCACATATTAATCTACTAGTAGACATCTATAATACAATATCGGTGAAATATAAGTTAGCATTGGGTGCCCACGACTTGGACAAAATCGAAGGCAATGTTCATTTAAGACTAACGGACGGTACAGAAAAATATCGACCTATAGGAGAATCGGAAGATAAACCGATACCGGCAGGGCACTATTCTTATATTGATGATAGCAACGAAGTAATTTGTTATTTGGATGTGCGGCAAGTTAATAAAACGGCCGTGAATATAGACACTACAGCGACTTTTTTTGTTGTACAAGGAAACACTGAAACTCCCATAGAATATATCAAAAACGCAACAGATGATTTGATTGATCAAATAAAGAAATATTGCGGAGGAAAAGAAAAAATTATAGGAATTGTGAAGTGATATAATAATTGTTCTGAAGCAATATACCCTCTTGTTGGTATAAGAGACCCCGTTCATAGGTATAGAAAATACCAAGTTCAACTTATTGTTTGCTGCAATGCCTTTGAATACTTTTGCACACACAAAGTCATTCATTTAAACTGTGGAAATATGAGCAAGAAATTGAAGAAAATTGCAATTTATGGTAAGGGTGGTATTGGAAAATCTACAACTACATCTAATATTAGTGCAGCCTTGGTAGAGTCTGGATATAAGGTATTACAATTCGGATGCGATCCTAAAAGTGATTCAACTAATACTTTACGAAATGGGAAATATATTCCCACCGTATTGGATTTGTTGCGCCAGAAACAAAAAGTAGATGCACACGAAGCTATCTTTGAAGGATTCAAAGGTGTATATTGTGTGGAAGCCGGAGGTCCGTCGCCAGGTGTAGGATGTGCAGGACGCGGTATTATAACAGCGGTTGAATTGCTAAAACAACAGAACATATTTGAAGAACTGGATTTGGACTTCGTAATATTTGACGTATTGGGAGATGTAGTATGTGGAGGTTTTGCCGTACCTATTCGTGAAGGAATCGCCGAACATGTTTTCACCGTTTCTTCTTCAGACTTCATGTCGGTATACGCCTCTAATAACTTAATGAAGGGAATAAAAAAGTACTCCAATTCAGGAGGAGCTTTGTTCGGAGGCATTATAGCCAACTCCATTAATTCTCCTTACCAAAAATCAATCATTGATGATTTCGTGGACAAAACGAGCACACAAGTAATAGAATATGTGCCTCGTTCGATAACTGTCACGCAAGCAGAATTATCCGGACATACTACAATAGAAGCCGCTCCGGAATCTAAACAGGCTAATATATATAGAAACTTAGCTAATAAAATTGCTACTCATACAGAATCTCGCGTTCCGGCTCCGTTGGAGACTGACGAACTAAGAGAATGGTCTGCCAAATGGGCTGATCAACTACTGGCAGTAGAATCAGGCGAGATACGAGGAACAGGCTCTAACATTTAACCTCCTTGAATTATGGTAAAAACATTGAATTTAAAAACTCCTGTCGTTGAAAGTCGTGAACAAAGACTTGGTACTGTGATTTCATGGACAGGAAAAGCTTCGGAATTAGTAAAAGAATCGGCATATTCCAAAGGTTGCGGTGAATGCACTCTATGCGAGTTGGGTAATCCTTTTACCCAAGGCTCTACGTGCAGCGAGCAAATGGTGGAATGCCAGGCCGGACATGTTCGCGAAGCCGTGTTGATACAACATGCACCTATCGGTTGTGCCGCAGGACAAGTCGCTTATAATTCTCTTTATCGGAACGGTTTGCAGAACAGGCATAAACCGGTTGAAAACATAAGAGTGATTTGCACTAATTTGCAAGAAAAGGATATGGTATTCGGTGGTGTTGATAAATTGCGGCAATCAATAATAGATGCATGGGAGCGCTATCATCCAAAAGCAATATTTATAGGGACATCTTGCGCCACTGCAATTATTGGTGATGACATCGACAGTGTGGCATCTGAATTTACAGATAGCCTGAATATACCTGTTGTACCTATGCACTGTGAGGGATTTCGTTCTAAACACTGGAGCACCGGATTTGACAGTACTCAACATGGAATACTACGCCAAATAGTAAAGCACAATCCGAAAAAACAGGAAGATTTGGTAAACGTAATAAATCTATGGGGATCGGATGTTTTTACACCGATGTTGGCCGAACTTAATCTGAGAGTCAACTATGTGATAGATTTGGCTTCGGTAGATGATTTGGCACAAATGTCGGAAGCCGCTTGTACTATAGGATTCTGCAATACACTTTCTTCTTACTTGGCAACCGGTTTGGAACAGGAATTCGGCGTACCGGAGATAAAAGCGCCAATGCCTTATGGCTTTAAAGGAACAGATGCATGGTTACGCGAAATAGGCAGAGTAACACATAGAGAGGAACTTGTCGAAAAATATATTGCTAAAAAGCATGCAGAAGTAAAACCGAAAATTGAGGAACTAAAAAAGAAGCTGAAAGGATTAAAAGGAATATCAGCTACAGGTTCAGCCTATTCACACGGATTGATTTCAGTTATGCGTGAATTAGATGTAGAAAGTAACGGAGTTCTTGTTTTCCACCATGACCCTATTTATGATAGTGGTGATCCACGTCAAGATTCATTATCGCAATTGGTAGATAACTATGGAGATGTACCATCATTTAACGTGAGTAACCGCCAACAATACCAATTCTATATTTTGTTAAAAAAATATAGACCTGATTTTATCATAATCCGTCATAACGGATTGGCACCCTTGGCTTCTCGCATGGGAATACCTGCCGTACCTCTTGGTGACGAACATTTGGCTGTAGGATATGATGGTATGGTGCATGTGGGTGAGATCATATTGGATGTAATTGCGCACACTAAATTCCATAAAGATTTGGCAGCCCATGTAAAATTACCCTATAGCAAGTGGTGGTTAGAGCAAGATGATCCTTATATTTTGTCCAAAAACAGTGATTTAATTTATCAAGAATAAGAAAAAGATATTATGGTAGAAAAGACTAATTCAATAAATCAGCCTCGCTACGGTTGTTCATTAGGCTCATTATATACGGCAACAGCTATCCCAAGAGTAATTCCTATCACCCATTGCGGTCCCGGATGTGCTGACAAACAATTTTCATCTACAGCTTTTTACAATGGGTTTCAAGGTGCGGGATATGGTGGCGGTGCCGTATCTCCAAGTGATAACCTTAGTGAAAAAGAAGTTGTTTTCGGTGGTGCGG